>Ga0302122_10001744_pt1 | contig 13785 bp, 12 predicted proteins | sample CB21_SCM_MG_FD_203115 | JGI IMG/M metagenome (GOLD analysis project Ga0302122, IMG submission 203115) | Marine microbial communities from Western Arctic Ocean, Canada - CB21_SCM | ecosystem: Environmental > Aquatic > Marine > Oceanic | place: Canada: Western Arctic Ocean | collected 2017-09-28
AGCTTGTCGGCTGGCACATCGACATCGAGGCCGACCAGGTGGAAGTCGTTTCCTTCGATGACCAAGTCGCCAGCGCCGTGGCGGCGATGACCGCCCTGCCCGGCATCGACGATGCCCTCGCGCAAACGCTCGTCCAAAGCGGCTTCCATTCCGTGGCCGATTTGCAACAAGCCGAAGCTGCCGACCTCGCGGAAATCCCCGACCTCGCCCCGCACGCGGAAACCATTTTGGCCGCCCTCCAAGCCGGCGTGCCTGAAGCTGAACCGGAACCGGAAACCCCGGTTGAGGAAGAAGCTGCCACTGAACCGGAGGCCGCCGAACCTGAAACTGCGGTTGAAGAAACCGAACCTGAAGCGGAGTCCAACGGAGAAGCCGTACCCGCTGCTGACACTACTGAAACCACCGACCCACCAGCCGAAACCGAGACTGATTAAAGCCACTCATGCCCGTACGAATTTACGACATCGCCAAGAAGCTGGGTATCCAGAGCAAAGAAGTACTGGCCAAGGCCAAGACCCTCGGCATCGCCAATGCCAAGGTAGCTTCCAGCTCGCTCGATAAAATTACCGGGGAATATCTGGAGCAAGAAATCGCCAAAGAACTTGCCCCCGCCCAAGACAAAGCGGAAGCCGCCGCCGAAGCCAAAAAGGCAGAAGCCGCCGCGCCGGTCGATAGCGGCCCGGTCTTGATTGTGGCACCGGAACCGGAACCGGAGCCTGAACCCGAAGAAGAAGCTGAAACCGAAGCCGCGGAAGAATCCGAAGCTGCGGAGTCCGTCGAAGCCCCAGAAGCCGAAGCTCCGACAGAACCGGAAACGCCCTCCACTCCCCCCACTCCCGCAGGGCCAAAGGTTGGCGAAAAAATTGGGTTTATCGATCTCGGTAATATGCCAGCACGCCGCGATACTCGTGGCCGGCGTGACAAAAAGGACGACAAAAAGAAAGTCGCCGCCAAACCCGGCGACAAGAGCCCCGCACAACCGGCCAAGCCCCGTTACGTTGCCAAAGCCGATGCGCCGATCATCACACTCAAGCCGCCGATTATGGTGCGCGAGCTTGCCGAGGCCATCAACCGCAAGCCTTTCCAACTCATTGCCGATCTGATGCAGCTCGGCGTGTTCGCCAATGTCAACCAAGCTGTTGACGAGCCGACCGCCAAACAACTTTGCGCTAAAAACGGATTTAAGTTCGAAGCCAAGAAACGCCAGCGCGACGCCAGCACTCCCGCGCCTATTCAGGAAAAGAAACTCGAGCTGGATCTCGACGACGCCGAGGCCGATCTCAAACCCCGCCCGCCCGTCGTCGCCGTGATGGGCCACGTGGATCACGGCAAGACCACCCTGCTCGATTCCATTCGCAACGCCAACGTCGTCTCCGGCGAAGCCGGTGGCATTACCCAGCACATCGGCGCGTACTCCATCGATGTCCCCCACCCCGAGGATAAAAAACGCCTCGAGCCCATTACCTTTCTCGACACGCCCGGCCACGCCGCCTTTAGCGCCATGCGCGCGCGCGGAGCGAATGTCACCGACCTCATCGTGCTCGTCATCGCCGCCGACGACGGCGTGATGCCGCAGACCATCGAGTCCATCAACCACGCCAAAGCCTCCGGTGCTACTATTATAGTCGCGGTAAACAAATGTGACGTGCACGGCGCAAACCCAATGCGCGCGCGCGAACAAATGAGCGAGCACGGCCTCTCCGCCGAGGATTGGGGCGGCGACACGCTCTTCGTCGACGTCTCCGCGCTCAAGGGCGATGGCATCGACAAACTGCTCGACGCCATTTTGCTGCAGTCCGAACTGCTCGAGCTCAAGGCCAACCCCAACCGCCGCGCCGCCGGTAATGTTGTGGAAAGCGGCATGGAACCCGGCGGCCCCACCGCCACGGTGATCGTCCGCAAAGGCACGCTCAAGGTCGGCGACCTCGTGATTTGCGGCCAGTATCATGGCAAAGCCCGGGCGCTCATTAATGAAGAGGGCGATCGTATGAAAACCGCGGGGCCGTCTTACGCCGTCAAGCTCCTCGGCCTTAATGGAGTACCCGAAGCGGGCGATGATTTTCACGCAGTCGAGCACGAAAAAGCCGCGCGCGACCTCGCCGAGCAACGCGGCGAGGCCGCTCACAAGGAACGCCTCGACGGCCGCGCAGCGAGGGTCACTCTTGAGAATATATTTGATACCATCGAGGCCGCGTCGGCCAAGATTCTCAAGGTCATCGTCAAAGCCGACACTCAGGGCTCCGCCGAAGCGATCGTCGAGTCTCTTAGCAAAATTGAATCCGACAAGGTTGAGCTTGAGGTTATCCACAGTGCCGTGGGCACCGTCAGCGAAAGCGACGTCAACCTCGCCGCCTCATCCGGCGCGGTCATCCTCGGCTTCCACACCCGCATAGACAAAGGCGCGCCGGACATCGCCAAGCATCACGGCGTGCAAATCAAGCCATACAAAATTATTTACGAGTTGATCGACGAAGTGAAGGACGCAATGGCCGGCCTGCTCGATCCCTTGGAAAAACAGATTGTCATCGGCACCGCCGAAGTGCGCCAGCTTTTCCCGCTCAGCAAAGGCGGCGTGGTTGCCGGTTGCATGGTCACCGACGGCCGCATCAATCGCGGCCAAGTGCGCGTGATGCGCAAAGACAAAACGCTGCACACCGGCAAGGTGACCACGCTGAAACGCTTTAAGGACAACGCCGACGTCGTGCGTTCTGGAATGGAATGCGGCATCCGCGTCGAGGGCTTTGATGATTATCAGGAAGGCGATCTCATCCAGAGCATCACCACCGAACAAATCGCCGCCACCCTTTAACACGCCTAACCGCCATGCCCTCGCTCCGCCAACAACGCGTCCGCGAACTCCTCAAACGCACGGTTGGCGAAATCCTCCGGCGCGAGCTCGACTCCGAATCCTGCGGCATTATCACCGTCAACGATGTGGGGATGGCGAACGACCTCCACTCCGCGATGATTTTCGTCAGCGTGCTCGGCAGCGACGAACAAAAACGCACCGCCGCCAAGCGCCTCAAATCCGAGCGCTCACGCATCCAATATATGCTTGGCTGCGAGGTGGTGCTCAAGTACACCCCGCGCATTAAGTTCGAACTGGACGACGCCATCGAGGCCGGCAACCGCGTGATGTCCATCCTCGAAGAGATGGAGCAAGTCAACCCCACCGATCCCTCTGACTCCATCGATGGCGATGAGGATGAGGAAGAAGACGACTGATGCGCCCGCTCAAAATCATCGACCGCATCATTGCCACCGTTAACAAGGGCAACACCTTTGCCATCGGCGGCCATATGCGGCCCGATGGCGATTGCATCGGCAGCGAGCTGGCCATCGCCTACGCGCTACGCGATCTCGGCAAAAAAGTCACCGTGTTTAATCAGGACGCAATGCCCGACAAGCTTGCCTTCCTCGATCCCAAGAAACTCCTGCGCGCTGCACAAAAACCCCGCGCCTTCGACTGCGTCCTTGTCACCGATTGCGCCAACCACGAGCGCCTCGGCACCATCCGCGAAACCGTCAGCAATCGTGGCACGCTCATCAACATCGACCACCACAACTCCAACACCCGCTACGGCGATATCAACTGGGTCGACGGCAAAAGCGCCAGCACCGGCGAGATGATTTTTCGCCTCATGAAACAGGCCAAGTGGCCCGTCACACCGCTCATTGCCGATTGCCTGTTCACCGCCATCAGCACCGACACCGGCAGCTTCCAATACGCCACCACGCGCCCCTCCACTTACCAAGCAGCCGCAGAGTTGGTGAACCGCGGCGCAAACCTCGCCCGCATCTGCGATGAGGTTTACCAAAGCTACCCCCTCTCGCGCGTGAAACTACAGAAGCATATGTACAACAGCTTCAAGCTCATCGAGCAAAACCAGGTCGCGTATTTTTGGATTCGTCAGGCCGACTACAAGAAGGCCGGCGCCGTGCCCGACGAAAGCGAGGGGCTCATCGATCACATCCGCGACATCCAAGGCGTGAAGGTCGCGTGCCTCTTTGAGGAAATCGAGCCGAACATCACGCGCATCAGTTTGCGGTCCAAGCTGCCCAAGCTGGATGTCTCCACCATCGCGGTGGACTTCGGCGGGGGCGGTCATATGTCCGCCGCCGGCGCGCGCATCCTCGGCACGCAACTGGCCACCCAACGCAACGTGTTGGACGCCATCAAATCTGCTCTCTCGAAAGCCAACGGAAAAGTCTGATGCCCCATCCTCAACCGGAATCCGAACTCAACGGCGCGCTACTCATCGACAAACCCGCCGGGCCCACTTCGCACGACATCGTGGACATCGTCCGCAATTTGTTTCGCATCAAAAAAGTCGGCCACTGCGGCACGCTCGATCCTGCCGCCACCGGCCTGCTCATCCTTCTACTCGGTCGTGCAACCAAGCTTTCACAAAAACTCACTGCTGACGACAAGGTCTACGAAGGCACAATGCATTTCGGCCAAGCCACCGACAGCTACGACGCCCAGGGCAAAGTGACCGACACCGCGCCCGTGCCGCCGCTCGACCGCGACGCCCTCAACCTCGCCGCGCGCGAATTCACCGGCGACATCCAGCAAAAACCTCCGATGGTTTCCGCCGTTAAAATAGACGGCGTGCCGCTTTATAAACTTGCCCGCAAGGGCAAGACCGTCGAGCGCGAGGCCAAGCCGATTCACATTTATTCCTACGAGTTCAGCGAGTACACCGAACCCATCGCGCGCTTCCGCGTGCATTGCACCAAGGGCACCTACGTCCGCAGCCTCGCGCACGAGTTGGGGCAACGCCTCGAATGCGGCGCGCACTTGAGCGCCCTCCACCGCACCCAGTCCGGCAATTTCAACGTCGCCGATGCCACCCGCCTTGAAGACCTCGTCAAACTGCCCGCCGAAGCGTTGCCCGCGCGAATGGTCTCACTGCTCGACATCGCCCGCATGTTTCTGCCCGCCGAATGAGAACCCTCCACGACGCCCGCGAAGTGCAGCCCCCCAACGGCCGCGTCTGCTGCGCCATCGGCCTCTTCGATGGCGTCCATCTGGGCCATCAACAAGTTCTCCGGCAAGCCGTTTCCGATGCGCATCAGCTCGAGGCCACGCCGCTATGCGTCACCTTTTCTCAGCATCCCGCCGCCGTGCTCGCGCCCGAACACGCCCCCGGACTCATCCAGCATCTCCCTCAACGCCTCGCCGCCATTGAATCTCTCGGCATCGAGGCCACCTTCGTGCTTCCCTTCGATGAAGCCATGAGCCAAATCCCCGCCGAGATGTTCATCCAAGGATTGTACGTGGACCTCGGCCGCATCCAATCCATTTGCGTGGGCGCACACTTCGCCTTCGGCCATCAACGTCAGGGTAACGTGGAACTGCTCCAACGCCTCGGTCAGGAAATGAATTTCATCGTCCACGGTCTTGCCAGTATTTCGCTTGATGACGAAACCGTCAGCAGCACCCGCATCCGCCAAGCTATCGAGACCGGCCAACTTGATGCTGCAGGCCAAATGCTCGGCCGCGAATACGCCCTCACCGGCGAAGTCATCCAAGGCGACCAACGTGGACGCGAGCTTGGCTATCCCACTGCCAACCTTGAAGTAGACGGACTTTGTCTGCCACCCAACGGCGTGTACGCCGCGCATGCGCAAGTGGGCGAAACGACCCATCGCGCCGCCGTGAACATCGGCCTGCGCCCTACGATAGCGGATGCAGAGCCATCCCTGCACGTCGAAGCTCACCTCCTTGATTTCGAAGGCGATCTCTATGGCCAACCCCTTGCCCTCACCTTTGTCGGCAAACTCCGCGACGAAACAAAGTTCGATTCCCTCGACACTCTGAAAACCCAAATCGAAAAAGACCTCGTCTCCGCAAGGTATTTGTTCACGCAGCTCTAGCCGTTGCCTCATCAAAAGTGAGTCGTTACCCTTAGCACATGACCGTCAAGATTTATGAATACAAGGGCTGCGGCACTTGCCGCAAGGCGTTGAAGTGGCTGGAGGCAAAGGGGATCGAGTTTGAAAGAGTCGCCATTCGCGAGAGGCCGCCCTCGAAGGCAGAGCTGAAACGGATGCTCAAGGCGTATGATGGCAATTTACGCGCGCTTTTTAATACGTCCGGTGGCGATTACAGGGCCATGAATATGAAGGAGAAAATTACCAAGCTCAGCAAGACGGAGGCAATTGATCTACTGACCGGCAACGGGAATTTGGTTAAGCGGCCGTTTATGATGACAAAGGATGACGGTGTGGTTGGATTCAATGAGGCGGAGTGGACGGCATTTTTCAATCTTTAGCCGTTGACCCTTTTGCCCCCCAAACGTCTGGCGAGCCTCCTGAAGCGTCCCATTACCAACGCATTGTTTGACGTTCTCGCAGCAGCCAATTCCGGTGACGCCGATGAGGTGCCAGAGGGATGGAAAACGGTGCGCGAGATTGCTGCTGAAACAGGCTTCAGTGAACATCACACGTGGAAGCAATTAAGGCAGTTGCACGAGCGTGGAAAAATTGAGCGACGGCGTTTTAAGATTTGCACGGGAACAACCGTTCGTCCCGTTCCGCATTATTTGCATCATTGAGTTTGCCCTCTCGCCGCCACCGCCCGCGAACCCGAATGACGATACAGAATTGCCCCCTGCGAATATTACAATCTTGAACGCGCCGAGTGAGTTACTCGGATTCCTTTTCCTCAGGCGGGGGGATTACCGGCGGTGGCACGGGATCATCGCCTTGCGCTTTCTCGGCCACAAATCTCACAATGCTAATAATTAGGAACACCAATCCTCCTAAAAGGCAAAGGCCAACACAAAGATAAAAAAGGATCATAAATATAATACCTGCGATTTGATCGGGGGAGGGAGCCATCGCAATCATTAATAGAATCTGCTTCATGCCGTCAAGGTAGCTCCGAAAGGCGTTCGAGTGTTAATTGATAATACGAGTTGAACTATTGATTGAATCGATGACGGTCGGTGGGTGATCAGCCATGCCCCGACGTTACCGCCCACGAACCCGAGAGACGATACAGAATTGTGCCCTGCGAATATTACAATCTTGAACGCGCCGAGTGAGTGATTAAAATGTGGGTCGTTCTTTGAGCACGTGAAGCCAGAAGTGGCCACCATTATTTAAAGCAAAGCATTGGTGGGACTATTGGTGGGAGTACTCAGAAAACACAGTTTTTCAGTTGGTTTTTTAACACTGATCCCACACTGGAGGTGTGGAGGGTGCTAGATTATGGTTAATTAACCGGCCCATATTCCACCCTGAAACCATAAATCCTAAATCCTTCCCCCTTCTAAGGTTTTCCACTATCTTCCGCGCCTATGAATCACGCGGAGATTGAGGCCGATAATTCGGCGGTGTTGGAGGCGGGGGCGTTTGTTCAACCGTTGATGGCGGAGATGGGCAAGGTCATCGTGGGGCAAAAGTATTTGCTGGAGCGACTGGTGATCAGTCTACTGGCCAATGGCCACGTGCTGCTGGAGGGCGTGCCGGGGATTGCCAAGACGTTGGCGATTAAAACGTTGTCGGATACGTTGAATGTAAATTTTTCACGCATTCAGTTTACGCCGGATATGTTGCCGGCCGATGTAACGGGTACGCAGATTTATAATCCGCAGTCGGGCGAGTTCACCACGCGACAGGGGCCTGTGTTTGCGAATTTGCTGTTGGCCGATGAGATCAACCGCGCGCCGGCTAAGGTGCAGAGTGCGTTGCTGGAGGCGATGCAGGAAAAGCAGGTGACGATCGGCGACAAAACGTATCCGCTGCCGCAACCGTTCTTGGTGATGGCCACGGAGAATCCGATCGAGCAGGAGGGCACGTATCAATTGCCCGAGGCGCAGGTGGATCGGTTTATGCTCAAGGTGGTGATGGATTATCCGACGCAAAAGGAGGAGCGCCGAATCCTCGAGGACTGGGCCAAGACCGAGGGCACGCCAACCGCGCAACAGGTGGCAACGGTGGAGCAAGTGCTCACGGCGCGCAAAGTGGTGGATACGATTTATGTGGATGATAAGGTGAAGGAGTACATCGTGAACCTCGTGTGCGCGACGCGTAATCCGGGGATTTTCAATGTGCCGGCGGAGGGGCTCATCCAGCTGGGCGCCTCGCCGCGTGCGACGATTTACCTCACGCTCGCCTCCAAGGCGCACGCCTTCCTGCAAGGGCGCAGCTACGTGACGCCGCAGGACGTGAAGGCCATCGCGCCCGACGTGATGCGGCATCGCATCCAAGTAAGCTACGAAGCCGAAGCGGAAGATAAAACCAGCGACCACGTGTTGGCGCTGTTCCTGGATCACATGCCAGTGCCGTAGAAGGAGGTAGCATTGGTTTCCCATCAACCCTCAACCATCAACCCCCAAACCAGCCATCAACCCGAACAAAGTTCGCCAGATCGAAATCCGCACCAAGCGGCTGGTGAGCGATGTAATGGCCGGGCAATACCGCAGTATATTTCGCGGGCAGGGAATGGATTTTGATGAGGTTCGCGAGTATCAGCCGGGCGATGAGGTGCGCAATATTGATTGGAACGTCACCGCGCGATTGAACCAGCCGTTTGTGAAACAGTTCGTGGAAGAACGCGAGCTGACGGTGATGTTGCTGGTGGACATCAGCGCGTCGGGACGGTTCGGCAGTGGCGACCAAACCAAACAGGAACTCGCCGCCGAAGTGGCCGCCGCGCTGGCGTTCGCCGCCCAAGGCAACAACGATAAAGTCGGCCTCACGCTCTTCACCGATCGCGTGGAGAAATACGTGCGCCCCGGCAAAGGCAAACGCCACGTGCTGCGGTTGGTGCGCGATATTTTGCATCACACCCCCGCCCATCGCACCGGCGACCTGCGCCAAGCACTGCAGCATTTGCAAAAAACTTTTCGGCGGCGCGCGGTGATGATTGTGATTTCGGATTTCCTCGATCCCCTCCCCCACTCCGCCCTGCACCGCGCCCAACGCCGGCACGACGTGGTGGCCATCCAAATCAACGACCCGCACGAAGACGCCCTGCCCCCGCTCGGCCGTTTGGTGCTCGAAGACGCCGAGACCGGCGAAGTCGGCGAACTGCACCTACGCACCGAAGCCGACCGCACCGCCTTCGCCGCCCACCGCGCCGAAACCCAAGCCGCGTTAGTCAAAGAATTCGGCGGCCTAAACATTGACCACCTCCGCCTCGTGACCGGCCAACCGTATGCGCCCGCACTATCGCACTTCTTCCGCACGCGACTGGAACGCCGACGTTAGGTTGAGGATTGAGAAAAACCAATTCCACCCACTAACTCCCACCTTCTCCCTTCTAAATCTCCCTTTCTTGAGTTATCTTTCCTTGCAGGAGCAGAATGAACGACACAAACCTCACTGACATTCTGGAAATCAAGCCGCCGCTGGAGTTGGAAACTGGCGAGGGGTCAGGGTGGGCGCTTTGGGTTTTGTTAGTGGTGTTTGCGGCGGGGGCGGTGTTGTTGTTTTGGGCGTTGCGCGAGCCAAAGCGCGCGCCGGTATTGCCCGCGCCGGATGCCGAGGCGCTACGGAAACTGCGCGAGGTTTGGGGGTTACTGCCTTCGCCGGTGCTCTTTGCCCGGGCGGTGGCAGATATTTTGCGGCTGTATCTCGGCGAACGTTTTGAATTCCACGCGCCGGAACGCACCACGGAAGAGTTTCTGGATGAACTCCATCGCGCCCCGCAAATGACGCCACCCCAAAAGGATTTACTCGGGCAATTCCTTGAGTTTTGTGATCTCTCAAAATTCGCGCGGCACGAGCCCACCGAAGAGGACTGTCGCCGACTGCACGCGATCGCGGTGCAAATGATCAAAGAAACCGCGCCGCCGTTGCCGGGCGCACTGCCCCCGCGCGTAACGCCGCCGCAATTGACGACATGAACAATTTCACTTTCGAAGACCCAGCTTGGCTGGGGTTGCTGCTGCTCCTCCCGCTGGCGGGATGGTTGCAGGGGGCATCGGGTGCGCCTCCGGCGGTGGTTTATTCTTCGCTCAAACTGGTGCAACGTTTCTCGCGCATCGCGCCCCATCGCGCCGGGCGGTTGCTGGCGGCGCTGCGCTGGCTGGCGCTCATCGCGTGCATCCTCGGGCTCGGCCGTCCGCAATGGGGCGAAGGCCGCGAGCGCATCAAAGCCAGCGGAATTGATATCATGCTCACGCTGGATTTATCCGACAGCATGGAGGCAAAAGATTTTCGTAACGAAGGCCGCAATGTCACGCGATTGGATATTTCAAAACAAGTGCTCAAGGAATTCGTCGAAGGACGGCCCAGCGATCGGATTGGGCTGATTGTGTTTTCCGGGCTGTCATTTATCGCGAGCCCGCCGACGTTGAACCACGATTATTTGATCGAAAACATCGACCGGTTTGATAATGAAACCGCTTCACCACAAAACGACGACGAAGGCACCGCGATTGGCTCGGGCATAACGGCGGCGGTCAATCGGCTGCGCGGCATCAAGGACTCCAAAAGCAAAATTATTATTTTGATGACCGATGGCGAAAACAACACGGGCAAAGTTGAGCCTGAAGAAGCCGCCGAGGCCGCGGCGGTGATGGGCGTCAAAATTTACACCATCGGCATCGGCAAGGAAGGCACGGAGCTGGTGTTGCGCGATCAGTTTGGCCTGCCGCGGCATCATCAGTTGGTGGGCATCAACAAAGATCGCCTGCGCGACATCGCCACGCGCACGGGTGGCAAGTTTTTTTACGCCGAAAGCACCGAAGCACTGCGCGCGGTGTATCACGAGATTGATCAGCTGGAAAAAACCGATCGCGAAGAGCAACGCTTTCTGCGCTACCACGATTTGTTCGGGTGGTTCGTGGGCGCGGGGCTGGGGCTCTTGATGCTCGAACTCATCCTCAGTCAAACGTGGTTGCGAAAATTACCCTGATTATTTTAATGATGAATATGACTTGGACAGACCCCGATCGATTGTGGCTACTCATTCTGCTGCCGCCATTGCTCGGTGGTTTTGCCTTTGCGTGGGCGCGGCGGCGGCGGTTGCTGGGGCTCTTCGTTAGCCCACATCGCGTAGAGGAACTGGCTGGAAGTTTGTCGGCGAAAGGCCAATGGCTGCGCGCGGCGGGGTTGCTCGCGGCGATGGGTTGCCTCATCGCCGCGCTAGCCGGGCCGCGTTGGGGGTTTCGCGAATTCGAAAGCCGCGCCACCAGTCTCGACGTGGTAATCGCCATCGACACTTCGCGCAGTATGTTGGCTAGCGATCTCGTGCCCTCGCGGATGGTGCGCGCCAAGCTCGCCGCCATCGATTTGCTAAAGCTCGGCGAGGGCGATCGCTTTGCGCTCATTCCCTTTGCCGGCGTTGCGTTTTTGCAATGCCCGTTGACGGTCGACCACGAAGCACTGCGGCAGCACGTGGATCTCGTGCAAGTGGACGTCATCCCCCACGGCGGCACGAGCATTGCCGCGGCCATCAACACCGCGCTGGAAATGTTTGGCGAAGAGGAAATGGATCGCCACAAAGTGTTGGTGATTTTTACCGATGGCGAGGAGCACGAACCCGACGCGGTGGCGGCGGCCGAGTTGGCGGGCGCGCAGGGGATGAAAATTTTCACCGTAGGAATGGGCACGCCCGAAGGGGAGTTGGTGCCAGTGCTCACTTGCCCGAGCTGTGATGAGCCGAATGTGCCGGGTCGCAATCGCTGCCGCGAGTGCGATGCGTATTTGAGCGATTGGACGACAACGCGCGAGTATCTCAAGGACGATGGGCGGCTCGTCCGCAGCAAGCTCAATGAGCCGATGTTGCAGGAATTGGCCACGGAAACCGGCGGGTTTTACCTGCGCCACACCGGCACCGGCTCGATGGATTGGCTTTACAAAAACGGGCTCGCGCCGTTGCCCAAATCCGAGCATAATCCCACCACGGTGCGACGCCAAAAAGAACAGTTCCAATGGTTCCTCGGCGCGGGTGTGCTGCTGTTGTTGTTGGAATTGCTGTGGCCGAAAGGCCGCCGCCCCACTTCCCCCAGCGCGGCCACGGCGGTGATGCTGGCGCTTTGCCTGTTGCCGATCAATGCGATGGCGGCGGACAAGCCGAGCCTGATAAAAGCGCACAGTGAATACGCCGACGGCAATTTTGTGGAGGCGCAGACGGAGTATGAAAACTTGCTAACCCTCCGTCCGGGCGATCCACCGCTGCTATTCAACGCAGGCGCGGCGGCGTTTCAGGCGGAGAAATATGGCGACGCCGAGCGGCATTTTCAGTCCGCCCTACGCACACCGGATCTCTCGCTGCAACAACGCGTTTTTTACAATCTGGGAAATACGCATTTTCGCTTGGGCGATATTCAACAAAAACCGAAGGACAAAATTCAAGTGTGGGAAGAATCCGCCCGCCACTATGAAGCAGCCGTGGGTTTAAATGCCGGAGACAAATCCGCGCGCCGCAACCTCGCCTTCGTACGCCGGAAAATTGCTGAAGAAAAACGCCGAATGGAACAGCTCACCGACGAGCTGCCGCTCGATGGGATCAATCGCTTCAAGCAAAAGGACGAAATTGCGCTGCGCATTTTTCCGCCCACCAAGGAGGCGATTCCGGAAGATCCCTACTGGCGGATGTTTGCGCTGGACGACTATAAAGACGGCGTGGCGACGGTGTCCGATTCGTTGCGAAACCTTTCCACCCGCCGCGCCGGTCAATGGACCAGCGCGCACGGCGGACGCGCGCCGGCGGGGCCGATAATGCCCGGCGAATGGCGCTTTAAGTTTGAGCCTTTGTTTAGCGAATTTCTGCCGATCCCCGGCCCGTTTGCCACGGGCGAAGCAAAGGTAAAAGAATGGCGCTATAACAAAGAGGCATTGCACGGACGCCTGCCAGAGGTGCCCAGCGCGGCGGTGGACTATCGCGTGACCGATCCGGCCGAGTGCAACGTGCTCGCGCCCGGCCCGGCGGATGCGGCGCTCAATAATTCCGCCGTGAATTTCCCCAACGAATACCCGCACACCACACAGCAACTGCACCTCAAAGATTCTGAACGGCACCAACTTCACCAAGCCGTTGAACGACTGGCCAACAACGAGCCCATCGACTTTGGTGCCTTTAATGAACGCGTGATTGAATTTCTCCACAAAAACCACAAGTACACCCGCGAAACGCGCATCCCGGAAGATGCCGATGAGGATCCGGTGGTTCGCTGGCTCTTCAGCCGCGAGGATGGGCATTGCGAATATTTTGCATACAGCCACGTGTTGCTGGCGCGCGCGGCGGGATATCCGGCCCGCATCGCGTGCGGTTTCCACGGTGGCAAGTGGGATGATAAAGAAAAGTGTTGGGTCAGCAAACAAAGCGAAGCCCACGCGTGGGCGGAGATTTTTGATGGCACGCAATGGATTCGCGTGGATCCCACCCCGCCCGAGGAAGGCCAAGACCAAGGCGAGGGCGGCGAAGGCGAACCGCAGGAAAACCCCGAAGGCGGCGGCGAAGGCGAGCCCAATGAAAATCCCGGTGAAGGCGAACCGCAGGAACAACCCGGCGAAGGCGGCAAACCCGAAGAACAAAAAGAAAGCGAAGTGCCCTTTGAAATTCAGGAGACCCTTCGCCAAATCAAGGAAATGCTCGAGGCGATGAAGGGTGATGAAAAACCCTTGGGCGCAGGCGAATTGGGCCGAATGCCGCGACCGCCCCGGCGCATTCGCAAGAACTGGTAATGCGCAGCTACATTTTCATTTTACTTTTCCTCGGCACAGCCGCGCCCGGGGCCGGGCTCGCGGCCACTCAGGAACGCACCAGCTTTATCAAGGTGCAAATTGATCAACACAAAATTTTTCTTGGGCAGGCTTTCCCGG
>Ga0302122_10001747_pt1 | contig 13769 bp, 8 predicted proteins | sample CB21_SCM_MG_FD_203115 | JGI IMG/M metagenome (GOLD analysis project Ga0302122, IMG submission 203115) | Marine microbial communities from Western Arctic Ocean, Canada - CB21_SCM | ecosystem: Environmental > Aquatic > Marine > Oceanic | place: Canada: Western Arctic Ocean | collected 2017-09-28
TGGCGAAACGCACGAGGCGGCGCGCGTCGCGGTCGTGGGGCGCGTGGTCGGTATGAGATTAAAATTCGCGGAGCCCGAGGTCGACCTAGGACTCATCGCGGTGGGCGGCCAAAAGGTCTACGAAATAAACGTAACGAACACGGCCTCAGTGGCAACGGAGGTCGAGTTCCTGCAGGTGGAGGAGGTGGTGGTTTCGTTAGTGGAGGACGACGACTCGGTCGGGGAGACGACGATGGCCACCACAATCGCGGACACCTTCGCGATCGACCACGACGCCTGCGAGTTGAGTTTCGAGCCGGCGCGCTTCGTTGTTGGGCCGAAGGCGACGGGGCGGACGGTGATCAGGTGCGCCGCCGGCAAGCTGCCGGAGCGGTTGCGGGCGCGTTGTACAGTACAGACGCGGAGCGCTGAAGGTGGTAATTGGGCCCCAGCCCAGTATACATCAATCAGAGGCGAAGTGCAGGCACCCAAGGTCTACTTGAAGGAAACAAGCGTGCCCCTGGGAACAGTTTACGTGGGCGTGCCCGTCGAGCGGGCGCTGACACTAGTGAACCTCTCCAACCTCGCGACCAAGTTCAAGTTCGAGCGGCCCGGCGGCGCGAGTCCGGCCTTTGCGCTCACCTTCGCTCCGCAGTCGGGCGAACTCGAGGCCAAGCAGACGCTGAAGATTAAGATTACGTACGCCGCGTTGACCGCGGGTGTGGTCGACGAAGTTCTAGGATGCAAGGTCTTCGGGTGCGCCCTGCCTTTGGGTTTCGCGCTGCGCGCCACGGCCAAGGACGCCGTGGTAGCCTACGAGTTGCTGGCGGAGGGCCAGGCGCCGCCGCGGCCGTTGGCAGATCCATCCCACGTCCAGCTCCCCGACGGTGTGGACCTCCCGCTGATACCGCCCGTGCCGCCATTGAACTTCGGCGAGGACGTGCCCCTGTTTGAACGACGCACCCTACGCATTGCCGTGCGAAACCTGTCCGCCATCGCGGCGCCGTTTAGCTTCGCGCCGCAAAAGTACGCGGCTCAGAAGTTGGAGCAGCCCCCGCCCAAGTTCAAGGGACATATCATGGACGGGTCTCAGAACGAGGCGAACGCCTTCCAGTCGGAAATGGGTAGAAAACACGTGCGCAAGCGCCAGATCGAGAAGGAGGACGCGTCGTACCTCTCCGAGGGCGCCGGCGTCGCCTTCTCCGTGGCGCCTTCTTCTGGAGTATTGGTGCCGTGGGGCGTGCTCGTCGTGGAGGTGACGGCCTATAACAACATGGCTTCATTATTCGTGGACACGTTGGCTTGCGAGGTGGAGACGGCGCCGACTGCGATCCTACCTATATCATTAAGGATCAAGGGCTGTCCTCTCTCGTTTAAAGCAGAATGTGCCGGGCTGGACCTCACGACAGCAGACCCCGTGCTCCGCTTCGGGCAGGTGACGGTCGGGCACACGAAGCCGCCCGCGAAGCACCTGAGAATTAGGAACAACGGGCCGGTGGACGCCAAGATTACCTGGCGCCTGGTGCGGGAAGGCTCGGAGAACGCCGAGCGGCAGCTCGTGGCCACTACTTTAGAACCCACGGAGGACGGGTGTACCACCACGGTGGAGTGGAAGGCGCCGGAGGTGTACGCGGCGCCGTTCATTGTAAAGCCGGCGTCGCTCGTTATCAAGGCGCACTCGGACGGCACGTTCACCATGGTCCTCCCGTCGCAATCGGTCACTGCCAATTCTTCATTTGTGGAGGAAGCGGGCGTCCCGGGGCGCATCGCTTCTGTAGCAGTCGCCGACGCCGAGTGGGTCAGTCGTTTGCAAGTGTCCGACCACCACGACGTCGAGGCAGATGCACCGGCGGCGACGCTGAGTTCCCTGGGCTCCGCGGCCTTGATCAAGTCCATGAAGGCCAAGCTCATGAAAGCGCGGAAGGAGCCCAAGGTTTTGGGCGCCCTCAAGGTCTGCCTGGACGCTCAAATTGTGGCGCCAAGTCTCCGGATGGAAAAAGCCTCCAAGGACTCGCAACTGCGCTTCCGGACCTGGTCCACTGTGGAGTTACCTCCCGGGAAGCTCAAGGACGCGCCAAAATCGCTCCACCGCAAGACGTTATTGCGGAACCCGCTGGACGTGCCGGTCTCTGTGCGTCTGGCGCTGGACGGGCCCTTTGCGCTGTTGCGGTGCTACTCCACGGAGTTTTCGTACGTGGGTGACGATTGTTCGGAACCAATCAAGCTATTACCGGCCCAGAGCATGGGCGTCGACATATTGTTTAAGCCGCCAACGTTACCGGCGCGCGTGCCGGACCAGCCCATGCCCCTGGAGCATTTGTACCGCGGCGGCCTGAGCATCGCCTTCTCGACGGGCCAGATCCAGACCGTGGCTTTGAAAGCGTGCGTGCTCTCACCTACATTGGTAGCGGCCCCGGCGGCCCACGCCTTCGGCACGGTGCGCGCCGACGCGACGTCGGACCTCGTGGTGTTCCTGTCCAACCCGACGGAGGTCGAGGCCGCCTGGTCCCTCACGCACGTGCCGCGGTTCCAGCGCAAGTCCGACGGCATCGACGGCGACAACGCGCGGCCGGACTCGGTCGACGACCCGACCGTGTTCAGCTTCGAGCACCTCGCGGGGACCGTGCGCGGCCCGTCGCTGCCCTTACGGTCGGCGGCGGCCTGCGTGCCCAAGGACTTCAACCGCCAGGCCGAGCCCCTCTTCTCGCAAACTTTGACGGAGCTCAGCTGGCGCGGCACGCGGTCGCTCTCGCAGTCGCTGGCGCGCGACGCCGAGGCGAACCCGCGCGCGCCGCGGCCCGTGACCGTGACCTTCGCGCCGAAGCGCAACGTGCGCTACTGCTCGCGCTTCCGCTTCGAGGTGTCGCACGGCGAGGCCTTCGACGTCGTCCTGCAGGGGGCCGGGTCCTACGAGGAGGACGTGCTGCCGCGGTCCGTGCGCGCCGCCGGGCGTAATAGGTGATATTCTTTAGTCTTACACATGCACACGCCTCAGTAATCGGCCACAGGTTGCCCTGCTTGCAACAGGGCGGCCATATTGATTCTGCCCCTAAAGTGCTCCGGGAGCCCGAACGTGCGACAGAGGACCGGCTCGAGAAAATCAAAGCCGCGTAAGAAGGACAGCACGTGGCACCAGACTGCTACGGGCACGCCGTTCGTTAGAGCAACTCGACACGACGTCGTGATGGCGCGCGCCGCCGGTGGCCACGCGAGAAAGCGATGGCCGCGCGGCGACCAAGGCTCGGAGAGCGACGTCTTCATACGTTGAGGCCCTGGACAGTGCCACCGCTGAAGCGTATAGACATGACGGCGTGGCCCGGCGGACAGGCGTAGTCAAACGGGAGGCCGCACCAGGGGCGGTGCTCGCCAACTGAGCTTAGAACGCGGCCTGAGGCCAGGTGCAGCTCGATGTTAAAGCAGAGGTATCTCACGCCATGTATCAGGCCGTGGCCCTTGACGCGGACGACACGGTCGCCGGGCGTGATTGTGTGGAATTCGTTCACGCGGCTTCCACAGTTTTGACCGGCCACATCGTAGGCAACGCCATCGTTCGACAGGACCACGCCGATCGGGCAATTGGGAGCCACGCCCACGCGTGCCAGCGCATGAATTCCCCATCCCCTACCGAACGCCACCCGCAGCCACATGGTACGGCCGAGCGGGTCGAGCTCTCCGTGGTCCTCGTACGCGTAAATGCCGGGCGCGATCTCGGCGTCGAGCCCACGGCTCCCTGCACCTCGAATGGCTGGATAAAATTCGCCGCCGCTCATTACGAACGCCGTGTTGTACGCCATGCCTGCTCGAAGTCAGTACTGCTGGTCTCAACGAGGCAAATCTGCGCGCTGCTGCTAGCTCTCTAAACGCGTGGGCTCGTGCAATGTGGGCTGGACGACTGGACGACCGGTCAGGATCCGTATAACGTGCGGGTTTCTCAATGTGCGGGTTTTGCCTGCAATTCATGGTTGGCGCCTTGTTGCGGTGCTGGCGCACGCATGGCACAAATGTACCGAGTCACCGGCAAGAACGGAGCAGTCGTGCGCGAAGGCCTCGAAGCGTCCAGCGCCGTCGTCGGCGCCCTCGCTGTGCTGGAGATCGTCACAGCCCTCGAGGCCAAGACCAACTCCAAGGGCGTCGAACGCGTGAGGGTCGAGGGCGCGCTCAGCGGCTGGGTGTCGCGGCGGCTGCTGGAGAGGGCCGACGCGAAGCAGTCCAAGCACACGATGCTTGCCGTGGAGTGGAAGGACGGTCCTACAACTTTAAAACGGCTCGCGGTGGAAGCGGAGCCCGGCGCGACGGTCAACGACGTCAAACGGAGTCTCGAGGCCATGACGCGCGTGCCCGTGGCGCGGCAGGCCTTGACGGTCGGGGACGCGGAGCTTAATGGCGACGAACGCATCACGGCCACAAAACTAATTTTAAGGGAGCAGAAACCGAAGCCGTGGCACGATCTGAAAGCGGTGCCAGGCGGCGACGCCCTCGTCGCCTTCCTGCCGCCGCCGCAGGCGGAGCCGGAAGAACCTGTGCACCTCCGGACGACCGGCACGCTCTGCGGCGGCTCCTTCACCACGCGCAAGCGGACGCCCTTCTACGCGGCGCGGAACTGCCCGAGCGCCAAGCCGCCGCCCAAGCCGGCAAAAGTCATCGTTCAATCGGACGACAAGCTCGAGGGCGACGAACCGCTGGTCGAGGAGGTCGACCGGCCGCGCTCGCAAGTGCCGCCGCCGTCGCCCCGGGACGAACCATCGGTTGAAATTGTGGATGTCACGGAGCCCAAGGCGCCCGTGACGACGGACGCCGTGCGAACCGCGGGCGGCCCGCCGCCCACAAAGGCCGTATGGAATTCTAAGGACACGCGCGTGCCAGCGTCACGTGCTCGAAGCGCCGTTACTAGGCCCCCCCGCGTTCCTTTGGCGGGGACAGTTTTCCTATCGCACGCGAGACCGGCGCCGGCGCCGGGGTCCGGGTGCGCCGCGAGGCGGATCTGGCAAAAAGCCCCGCGCGCCGGGGACGCGCGGGCGACACGCGGGGGGGCGCTCCTACGCGCTTTCTGATTAACCGCTCGCGGCACACGCAGGTGGGAGGAGCGCGACGTCACGTCCTGGGCCGTCGAGCGCTTCACGGAACTGCTGAAAGAGGAGGCGACGCGCGTCGGGCCGGACCTGCGTCTGCGGTTCTGCGACGTCGTGCGGGTCAAGGGCGACGCCCAGGTCGTGGTCTTCCAACGGCGGACGCGCTTTCTCTTCGATTTCTCGGAAGTGGAACTCGCGTGGACGGCGGAAGACGACGGGCGGAGTCCCGTGTTCCACGGCCGGTGCGTCGTGCTGGACGCCGCGTCGGGCACGAGCGCCGCAAACCTCGAGCTCGAGACGGCGTTCACGCCGGCCACCGACGCGGAGAAGGCCGTGGGCGAGTTTATTAGACGTAGAGGCGAGGGCCTCAACCTGCGCGCGGCCGTCGGCGCGGTGCTCGAACGCTTCGAGGCCGAGTTCGTGCGCTTGACGGGCAGCGGCGTGTCCTTGGCGGCCGCGTTTCCCCGGTCGAAGCGCCTCGCGAAGCGGTGAGCCCCCATTTTGTGATTAAACATTCAATTTACGAGAGCGCCAGGGCTTCCTCCAACGCCCGCCGCGCCACGTCGGTCGCCTTCCGCTCCGTCGCCTTCCGCCGGTCGCGCACGACGTTCGCCGCGGCGCCAGCCGGGGGCGGTTTTGCTTGTGCGGTGCGCTTGGGTGGTGGCGGCGGACCCTCCACTCGCGCTGTGGCAGGTTCGTCCTCCACCCGCAACAGCGACAGCGACGCCTCCACGGGCTCCTCGTCCTCCACCCGCAAGAGCGACAAAATCTCCTCCCCGAACCCGAGGTCCTCGGCCACGACGTAGGGCGTCCGCTTCATGTGGTCCCGTAAACGTTTGTCCGCGCCGGCGCCCACAAAATATTTTACCGTGGTCGGGTCGCCGCTCGACGCCGCCAAATGGAGGCTCGTCTCCTCCCAGTCGTTCGGCGCATCGGCCGCGAAGGCGTGGCTGGCGATGAGCACGGACGCCGCTTTCGCCGCGCCGTGGCGCGCCGCCACGTGGAGGGCGGTGTCGCCGCACGAGCTCCGCGCGGGCACCGTGGGCGCGTGGTCGAGCAAGGCCATCACGCAGCCCTTGCTATTCGACGCGGCGGCCACGTGGAGGGCCGTCAGGCCGTCGTCGTCCTTGAAATGCATGGCGTAGGGGCAGCGCTCGAAGCAGCCCTGCACAGCCTCCGCATCGTCGGCCCTGGCGGCTTCGATTAATGCGGGGCCGTTTTCGGCGTAGGTGGACATTGTGTTGGCTTCTTTGCGTCTCGATGAAGGCCCCACAGCCCGGGGCAGCCGCGTGCTTTTGGTTCGTAGTTGCTAACGTGCGGGTCGGCGCTAAGGCAAGCAGCAGATCGAGCGCCTATAACTCGCCCAAACGCCGTCGGGCTGCCTCTATTGGTGCCCAGATGATCCTCACTAATTGCCCCGCGTGCGCTGCCCCTCTCCCACCCCTGGCCGCCAAGCAATGCAGCCGCTGCAAAACGCGCTACTGCGGGTCGGCCTGCCAGGCGCAGCACTGGAAAGAAGGCGGCCATGACAAGCTCTGCAAAAAGATAAGGAAAGGCGGCGGCGCAGAGCAGTATCATGCCGATAATAAGTACGCGGAGGCCGTCGCGGTCGCGGTCGAGAAATGCGCGGAGGACACCAAGGGCCAGACGTGCTACATCTGCATGGAGGCCGTGCATTCACGCACGGGAGAAGGTCTCGTGCGCGAGTGCGCGTGCCACACGACGGAGGGCTTCGTGCACGTGTCGTGCCTGGCGGAGCAGGCGAAGATTTTGGTCGCTGAGGCCGAGGAGAACAATTTGGGCCACGAGGTGTTGGGTGAGAGGTGCAGGCGGTGGGACACGTGCAGCCTGTGCGAGCAAAGATACTACGGCGTCGTGCGGTGCGCGCTCGGGTGGGCGTGCTGGAAGACGTATGTGGACCGGCCGGAGACGGACCAGGTTCGGGGCTTGGCAATGAGCTCCCTCGGGAACGGTTTAGGCGCTGCAGAGCACCACGAGGACGCGTTGTCCGTGAGAGAGGCCGAGTTGTCTATGCTGCGGCGCCTTGAGACATCAGAAGAAAGCATGCTCGCCGTGCAGGCCAATCTTGCGGGAACTTATTATGCGCTTGGACGAGTTGAAGATGCCATACTGATCGAACGAGATGTATACGCTGGACGTTTGAAGCTCTCTGGCGAAGAAGGTGTGTCAACCTTAATATCAGCCAACAACTACGCGACGTCCCTTGCTAGTCTAACCCGCTTCGAAGAGGCCAAGTCGTTACTGCGCAAAACGATACCCGTGGCACGACGCGTTTTTGGAGAGAGTGATGATCTCACGCTCGCGATGAAGAAGAATTACGCTAGGTCGCTCTACGAAAACAGCTGCGCTACGCTCGGTGATCTCCACGAGGCAGTTAATACGCTCGTGGAGACGGAACGGACCGCGCGTCGCGTTCTTGGAATTTCGCATCCAGACGCACTTTCAATTGAAGAAGCCCTGCGGCAGTCGCGAGCAGTGCTCCGCGTCCGCGAACTTACATGCGAACTTGAAGCGTCGCCGCTGGGGTCTGAGTAAAAATAACTTGAAAGTGAATTTATGACACGCTACAGCACGTCACCTGCGGCGTCCCCGCGCTCTGCTTCGGGGGCACCATCATCGACGGCGCGAACTGCGGCACGGGCTGGGGGTTGTACACGTCGCCGTTGTAGCCCGGCACGTCGAAGCCCCGCGCCCGCGTGAAGACCACGCGCCAGCAGCACGGGTCCCGGAAGCCGTCGCCCCAGTCCGTGTGCTTGTAGTCGTCGTGACTTAAGACGCCGCGCCGGTCGCCGAGCTTAGAGAGGCCGAACAAATACTCCACGTCCGGCTGCACGTTGGCAAACTGCAGCGTGATCTGTCGGGCGCCGAAGTAGTCGTACCGGAAGCCGAAGCCCTGGCGCTGCCGGTGGTCCAGCTCGCCCTGCGTCGGGCCGCCTCGATGCCCCGTCGTCGCGTCGTCCGGTCTCGCATCTAAGAGGTCCACGTGGTGCGGCCCGCCGCCGTCCCGGTCCCTTCTACGATTTCTCGCGCGCGCGAGTGCTAAACACTTCCCGAGCTTCTTGGGCACCACGTCCGTACACGAGCCGCCGCGCCGCGGCTCCACGCGGCCCCATGGTAATTGTAAATTATGAGCCGTCTCCGTCGAATGCAACGTCACGACCACTCGCGCTCGCCGGTCGGGGCCCACCACAGCGGTCGTGATGTGATCAAACGCATCGTGCGTCAGCCACCGGCCGTCGCGGCCCCCGATTCGAACGTCCGCGCCGTTCACTTGAACCGCCCGGACCCACTGGTGGAGACAAGGCCCGCACGGCGTGTGCGGCCCGCCCACGAGCGCCACCCTTAATCTATCCCCCGGCGCCAGCTGTGCATCTCTAACCCGCCGCATTGCGTCCAGGGGCCGTTCACCCGCCACCAAGCGAATGACGTCCGACTGCAGGCCAATGGCTTTCCCCACCCTTCGCACGATCGCCTCGCACCGCCACCCGGGGCGCGCGTTCACGGGGATGGTCATGCCTGTGGGCGTCCGGCAGATCATGTGGATGGGCGGCGCCCCCGGCTGGTCGTCGTCGTCCTCCGAGTCGTCGTCGTCGCCCATGTCCACGAGGGTGGCCACCTGCGACGCGTCGCGCTGGGGCGAGTCGGCGCCGTGGGCCCAGAGCGTCTGGTCCGTGTTCGGCGGCGCGACGAACTTGCGCGCGGGCGGCGGCGCCCGCTTCATGTCCGGTACGGAGCTCCCGGGCCGCTCGCGCTGGAAAAAGGCCTCGGCCGCCTTAGGCGAGTCGGGCGTCTTCGCGCGCCGCCAGTCCTCCGGGTTGTCCATCTCCGATCGCCGCCGGACGGGGTCCTCGGACTGGGAAGTCAGGTGCCGCGCGCGGTTCGGGGGCGGCGGCCGGCGGCCCAAGGCGGGCCGGGCGGTCCCGTCGGGCCGCGGCCGCCGGGACCGGGGCGTTCGGTCCGGCGAGCGCCGCCGCCGCGACATGTCCGCGTTCTTCGGCGTCTTTCCCGTTTGCCTCTTGTAGTCCTCCAGGCTCCGCTCGTAGGCCAGTTCCGCGGCCGTCGGGCCCTCCTCCTCGTCCGCGGGCCGGGACCGCCGGCGCCGCGCGTCGGAGTACGAGTCCCCATACGTGGCGCCGGCCGTGCCCGCGCGAGAGTCGTGGTCCGGGTAGTCCCGGGACCGACTTCTCCGCCGCCGCCGGTCGTCCCGGTCGTCCTCGTGGTCCCGCCGCCTACTCCGCCGCCGCCGGGGCTCGTCCTCGTAGTCCCTATCCCTAGAGCGCCTCCTTCGATCGTCGTCGCGTCGACGACTCCTCCGCCGCGGTTCGTACGCCTCGTCCCGCAGTTGCACGCCGCGCGCCTCGGCCGCCGCGAGCTGCTCCTTCAGATACTCGTTCTCGTCCTCGAGCGCGTTCTCGCGCGGCGTGCGCGGCGGCGCCTGCGGCTCGTAGCGGCGCCGCGCGCTGCGCGGCGCGTCCGAGTACTCCGAGCCCCGCGCCGAGTTCAGGGTCCCCCCGCCGTACTCCGAGTACTCGGAGGCGACGTCCGTATCGCGGCCGGCCGGGCCCTTGTTCGTCTCGCGCTTGACGCGCGCCCAGGGGTCCTGCCGCGGCGCGGAGGAGCTCCCGGGCCGCGGGCGCGCGACGGTGGCGTAGGACGCAACCGAAGACGCGCCGTCGTCCGAATGGCCGCCGGACGCGTCCGACGAGGCCCGCGGCCGCTGGGGGTTGTAGCCCAGCCGGTCACTGTGGGGCCGCCGCGCCTCCACGGCCGTCGTGGCCGTGCTGGCCACGCTCACGATCGACTCCGTGTCGCTGCGGTCGCCCCAGTACTGCGCGTTGGGCGCGCAGTTGCGGCAGAAGCCGTCGCGGCCCGCGGGGTTCACGCAGCCGGAGCGAATGCAGCGGTACTGGCGCGGCCGGCCCGAAATGGAGCGCGTGCTGCGCACGCTGGCCAAACTCTGGACGCTGCCGGCGTCGCTCCGCGCGTCGTCGTCGTCCGTACTTGGGCGGCTCCTCCTGCCAACAGTCCGGGGCGTCTCCGTATCGACGGGCGGCGGCCGGGCGACCCCTGCCGCCATTTGGCGCGGCGTCGTGATGCTTCCTCCCCTTCTAGAGCGCGCGCTGTCAGGCGCGCCCGGGCGGCTCGAGCGCGCGCTGTCGGGCGCGGCATAGCGGCTCGAGCGCGCGCTGTCGGGCGCGCCGCGATTGGAGCGCGCGCTGTCGGGCATGTTCCCGTACGCGTCCGGGCGGCGGCCGCGCGCGCTGCCGGGCGCGGCGCGGATGCCCGGCGGATTGAGTCGCCGCGCCCGCGTCCGCGGCGTCTCGAGCGGCAGCATGGCGATGGTCGACGCTACGCGCGGCAGCGACATGTTGTGGCGGTGGCGTTACCCAGAGTCCCCTGTTGAGGTGCTGCCCCGTTATAATGCTTTGGGCAGCACGCGGTGTTGTTGAACGTAGTCTGTAACGCAGCGGCGGCGGTCTCTTGGCCTAAGGCAGCCTCAATTTATGGGTTGTCCCATAGTGCAACAGCCGTACTGGAACGTCTAATTGTCTGCAGCGCTGAAGCGCCGCAGCGGACCTGGCTAGCCTAACTAGGGTACGTTTTGACATCAGGAAATGCTTGGGCCATACGAGTCTGAGCCAAGCTTGGGACCTGGGGCTACCTAGCCGGCACAGTTGCAGCTCGCCCCAACACCCCTAGTTGGACCAGTACTAGTGGCTCCGGGGCCCTGCGCCCATTAGCGGACATCTAGCCAGTCTGGCGGAGTTTACGGGCGAACCGAAGGAAGTACACGAGGAACCCGCGCACGCCCGTATCTATCGAATATTACCAAGGGGGGGGGGACATAAACTAAAAGAGCCGCGCTGCCGACCGCGGCCGCTTCTCGAAGGCCCGGTGCCGCGCCGCCGCGGGCGAGTCCGGGCTCCGCTTCTGGAGGCGGCGCCGGCGCGCGTCCGGCGTCTTGGGCAGCGACTTCGCCCGGAAGGCCCGCGCGCGCCGCGACCACGTCCGGGTCTGGGCGGCCGCGTCGTCCAGCTCGACGAAGCGGAAGAAGCGCGCCAGGTTCGTGCTGCGGTAGGTGCCCAGCCACGGGAGTCGCTCGACGTCCGCCAACACCGGTCGCATGGACGGGTCCGCCGCCAAAAGCCCGTCCAACAACGCGCCCAGGCCGGCGACGCACGAGGCGCGGTCGGCCTGGGCCATTGAATGATCGTCCCGGGCCTGCGCGTCCGCGTAGTCCGCCGCCGCTACAGAAGCCCCGAACTTCTCCGCGATATTTTTAGAGTGTTTGGCATGGTCCGCCTCCAGTAACAATTGTCCTAAAAAGGGCGGGTCCGTCGGCAAGGATTGCGACGTGGCCATCTCGAACAGCACGCAGCCCAGACCCCACGCGTCGACGGCCCCGAACACGACTTCGCCTTCTCCGAAGCACTCGGGCGGCTGGTAGACTTCGGTGCCACCTACTGAACTCGAGGACGACGCGTCGTCGAAGGAGTTGGTCCGAGGTCGGCCGGGCGAGGTCACATTACTTTTGACGGCGAGCCCAAAGTCCCCAATCTTAATACGCGCCTCGCTCGACTTCACAAAGATGTTCTCCAATTTGACGTCGCGGTGCATCACGCCCTGGGCGTGCGCATAAGCTAGCGCCGTGGCGCACTGGCGCGTGACTTCTACGACCACATCCAGCGGGAACGGCACGCCGCTCGCCGCCACGTGGTCTAGTAATGAACCGCCCTCGCAGTCCTCCATGGCGATGCACGCGAAGTCGGCCACGTCTCTAATCTGTTCGTCGGTCAAGGGTGACGAACCAAGCGCCCTATGGACAAAAGTGTCGTAGTAGGCCACGACGTGGTCGTGCCTTAATTCCAAGAGGTGCCGCGCCTCATCCAATACAGCCTTGAGGGCATTGACGTCCCGCTCCAAATCGACTCGCACCAACTTCACGACGACGCCCGCGCCTCGACAGCGCCATACCGAACCGAAGCCCCCTTCCCCGACCTTGTCGTCCAAACTCAGCTGGCCCTCGCAGATGCGGCAGGCGCAGGGGATGCGCTCGATTTTGGACCCCAACATGGGAACCGTGATCAACGCCTCCACCGCCGACAAGGCGCCGACCATGGCCAGCGCTAGGATCGCGACGCCCACCACGTAGCACCAGAATTCTCCAAACGCCTCGGCGAACTGGTCTGCCACCGTCGCCTCCAATTGGAACCGCGCGCTTCGCCCGTGCAGACAGGCGTTCGCAATGGCCACGGCCGCCCTTTCTCTTCGATCCTGGCACTCGCCCGGGTCGTCCCGTCGCAATCGCTGGAGGACACGCTGTCTCAAGTCTCGTACCGCCTCCAGGTCCGCGCCGTCGTCGACGGACCACATCGCGCTCCGCTCCTCGTCGGTGGCCTCCTTCGAGAAGGCCGCGTCGGCGGCGTCCACAATTTTATCCAGGTCGCAGCCGGCGTGGTCCTCGCTCGTGAGGGCGATGATGGAGGCGAGGCCGCGCCGCTGGGCGGGGCTGAGGGCTCTCGGTTTGGTGTCCTCTGCTTGGCCGAAGGAGGCCAGGAGCGGCAGCCACAAGCTTGTAAGGGTCGGACGCGCGCAGGCGGCGGCCATCCTGGGACGGAGGCCTACGATGGCACTACTAGGCGCGTGGTATGCGTTTTCGAGTCCGCGCGCCGCCTGGGGACAGAGCATTTTGCTTTGAAAATAGAGCAGCCGTCGACGCGTCGCTCCTGGTTCGGAGTAGCCCTCTGAGCCGGGCGAGATCAACTTTCGGGCCAAGGGAACAAGAGCTCAACCGACGCGGGTTTTGCTGTTGCATCGCAATCATACGCATTTTTGCGTCAAAGAGCGCTCTAAGACACTGCTCGTAACGCGCGTTTTTGCTGCCAGGATGAAGGTCGTCTTAGCGCTCGCGATGGGCGCCGCGGCCCTGGCGCCGAACCACCAGCCGAACGTTGTGGCCAAGACGGCGGCCAAGGCCGCCGGCGCCGCCGCCCTTGGCGCTGCGATGACTTTGAGCTCCGTCCCCGCGGCGTACGCGGGCGTGAGCCGCCCCGAGCCCGTCGCGCGCAAGGAGTCCGCCGACGAGCAGTCCACGGTGCAGCTCAAGTACTCGTACCAGAACATGCCGTGGGAGGACTTGGAGACCTCGACGGCCAAGTTCGCGCCCAAATCGAACTGGAACACCCTGTACCCCGAGAAGCGGCTGCGCCTGGAGAAGAAGTCGCCCGTCGCGCGCAAGGACCTGTCGCCCGCGGGCAACTTCGAGACGTACGCCAAAACGTACCCGGGCCTCTACTCGGCGCTGTCCGGCCTCCCCATGGGCCAGACCACGGAGTTCCTGGGGGCCAAGCCGGCCGCGCCGGCCGCGCCGGCGGCGGAGGCGAAGTAGATTGAGTAGCGTAAACTTGGCGGGCTAAGTTGCTCTCGTTTTCTATTGAGGTCCGTGTCAGACTGGTGTCTAGTTGTCGAGTTACTCGGGCTTTTTGTAGGGGATGGCACCCTCCTTTTTCGCCGTGCGCGATTTCACCGCGGACCGCCGCTTCTTCTTCGGCGCACCGCTTGCCGGGGGCGCGGCGGCAGCCGCCTTCGCCTGGGCCGCGGCCGCGGCCGCGGCCGCGTCGACGGCCTCGCGGACCTCGGCCGGCGCGGCCTCGACCCCCGGAGGCGCCGGCGCGGCGGCGACGGGCGCCGGGGCCGCCG
>Ga0302122_10001750_pt1 | contig 13753 bp, 9 predicted proteins | sample CB21_SCM_MG_FD_203115 | JGI IMG/M metagenome (GOLD analysis project Ga0302122, IMG submission 203115) | Marine microbial communities from Western Arctic Ocean, Canada - CB21_SCM | ecosystem: Environmental > Aquatic > Marine > Oceanic | place: Canada: Western Arctic Ocean | collected 2017-09-28
TGATATGAGTCAGTTTCGCGCCCAGCGAGGGGGGGGGGGATCTGGGAGGACACATGTAATAAAACCCGCACATTGAGCGCGAGATAGAGAGCTAGATAGAGCAGCGCAAGCGCTGCAGGACACGGCGTTGCCATTGCCACGTCGTTGGTTAGGTTTTTTAAATTGAGCCGTGCTGTCGGGAGGCGCGTGTTCCGCATCGCTGCGGTCGCACAACAATACTCTCACAAAGCATGAGAGAGCAGCACTCGCCGCGAAACACGCGCTAACGCATCAGACACGCCACGCCAACGACGCGGCCCGGCTGATGGAGGAATTGGCCGTCCTCGTCGCCGGGTGGCTCGACGCGCCGCCGGCGACGCACGCGCGGACCAAGGCCGGCCCGCCGCCCATCGCAAAAGGAAGCAGCGTCACGGACGACCCGGACGCCATCTGGGCGGCGGACCACCTGGACGCGGCGCGCATCGAGGAGGCCGACGCCGTCGTCGCCGCGCAGGGTGACGTGCTGGCACCGTTCTGGGTAAAAAAGTACGACCGCGAAGCATCTAAAGCCTGGGATAGGTTCTACCGCCGGACGAGCGTCGCGCCGTACAAGGACCGGCACTACCTCGACGCGGCCTTCCCGGGGGCCTTTGATGCACAAAGCGGCGTGGCCTTGGAAGTGGGCTGCGGCTGCGGGAGCGCCGCGGCGCCCATCCTGCGCGACCATCATGGCTGGCGCGTCGTCGCGATTGATTTCGCGGCATCAGCCGTGGAGCGGCTCCGGGCGCGGTTATTGGAGCGCGTGGAGGTGTGTTGCGTGGACGTCGTGGCGGACGCGCTGCCCTGCGACGCGGTGGACGTGGTCCTGTGTTTGTTTGTGCTGTCCAGCATCGCACCCGGCGACCTGCCGGGCCTTATTGCGAAGCTCGGGGCCGCTTTAAAACCGGGCGGCCGGCTCCTGTTCCGGGACTACGGCCGCTACGACGCTGCGCAGCTGCGCTTCGGGAAGGGTCAGAAAGTCGGCGCCCACCGCTACGTCAAGGGAGACGCCACGGCGTGCTACTACTTCGACCTGGACGACGTGGCGGCCCTCTTCGCCGGCTTCGACGTCCTGAGCCTAAAGCTCGACTGCCGCCAGGAGGCCAACCGGGCGACGAGGACGCGCCGGCGGCGCGTCTTCGTGCAGGGCGACTTCCGGAAGCGGGGCTAGGTGTTGTGGTAAGTGTTATACATTGCCATCGCTGTCTCACGGACGCGTTTCAATATCATGCACCAGCTGCAGTGCGGTGAAAAGTCGTTTTGACGAGTTGTCGAGCTAGCCTCGCGCACTTCAGTGAAGTGAAAGGGAGAGTGTGATTGCTCTTAAAATTATTATTAATCCGTTTTGAGATTTGGAGCTATCCGGTCGCACCAGCAAACGTCCCTTGCAAGTGATTGCAGGGGCAGCGAAGCGCAAAATACGAAAACGAGCAGTTAGTCGCGCGGAGGCGGTCCCACCGGACGCGAGCCGATCCGGTTCGGGTCCATGGACGGGTAGGGCGCGTGCGGCGGCCACGCGCCGCCGCGGGCCCGCTTCGGCGGCGGCGGCGCGCCCTGCGCCGGCGCGGCGCCCCAGGACCGGAGCGCGTCCTGGAGCTCCGGGCGCAGGGCGGGCGGCGCCTCGCCCGGGAGCACGCCCGGGAGGCCCACGCCCTCCTCGTCCGCGTGGCCGCGCTTCGCGGGCCCGCCGCGAGGCCGCGCCCAGTCGAGCGGCAATGAATTGCCCTTGATGACCAGGTTGCGGTACTTCGCGTCCGCGGCGCTCTGCGCCGCACTTCGGTCCGCGAACTCCATGAAGGCGCAACCGTTCGCCAGCCGCACGGCCTTCAACTCCCCAAAACTATAAAACGCGTCCACGAGGTCCGCCTCGCACAGCCCCTCCGTCGCGCCGACCCACAATGTGGTGATGGAAGCATCGGCGGGCGCCTCGATCTGTCGCTCCTCCCGCGACCGGCTCACATAACCCTTTGACTGGTCGTCGCGGCCCGAGGCGCGATTGCGGATGACCTCCTCCTTGTTGACGCCCGAGCCCGCGTCCTTGAGCATTTGGCGGACCTCGAGCGGACACTCCTTCATAACCTTCGCCGCGCCGCGCGCCTTCAAGTCCTCCACGAGCGCCAGGCACTCGTCCGGGTGCGATCGGGCCAACTCGGGGAACTTGAAGAGCCCGCAGCAGGGTCTAAACGGGCACGTGCCCTTGGCTACTCTCGTACAGGTCCCCGCCGTCCAGAAGCTACAGAGCTTGGGCAGGTTCCGGAACGCCGTGCCGGCCTTGGCATTCGCGCTCTCGATCTGCCGGGCCAGCGACAACAGCTCCCTAGAGGGCTCTAAGCGCTGAGCCGTGCCTAACGCACCACCCGTATCGATCTCCGCTCTTCTTTGCCCGTAGTAGTGCGCCTGGTTGGCGTTGGACAAAGCTTCGGTGTAGCCGCCGTGCTCCGGGGCGCCACCGGCTCGTAATAACGCGTCCCTCACTCCGACAGGAACCCCAAAGGTCATGTCGCTCAAGCACGCCTGGCAGATATTTTTTTCCACGGCCACCTCCCTACAAACAATGGTCTCCTTGAACCTACCCTGGGGCCCTGCCTTCCAGCGGAACGACTGCATGGGCACGTTCGAGACCTTGCACAGTTTTTCTCCAAACCGGCACTTGATCATGCGCACGTAGGGATTCGGTCCTAGGCAGGTCTCGCACACAATCGGAAAGTCCGTGCCGACTTGTAATTCGGTCTTCTGGCCCGGGACGCCGTTCGTCGCGACGCTCGTGGCCAGGTGCTGCTCGACGCCCATGGCGGGGCGGTAGCCGCCGGAGGCCATGGTCTAGAACGGCGCTTGAAACTGGGTGCGCTGGGTCCGCTGTGGGCGCAAGCGATGCCGTGCGTCTGTTTGCGATGGGTCCGCGGCGGCGTCGGGCGCAGGCGATACCGTGCGGCGCCGCGGTAATAATGGGCTCTTTGTCGCCGGGGCGGCCGCGGGTGGTTCCGGCGCAGCACGTAAAGGGCAGTAGCCTGACAGGTGTGCACGTTAGGTGTGCACGTGAACGGGGGCGACAGCACGGGGGTCTAAAGCAGCGTCCGCGTCGGCTGCGGAGTAAACCCGTCTGCTTGTAAAACCCGTCCGTTTATGACGCAATCTTGATCCATGATCCACCCGTCCGACTAGGGGTATACAGGTCTCCTTGGCCACCGGTATCACGTATTCTTGCAAGCCAGACCAAAGACAAAAAAGCCTTGTCACGCCGCCTCGTGCCCACGGTGCGCCACCGGAGACGCACATTTGCTGCGCTGTGCTTCATAAGAACCGTGTACGTCCTTCAGAACGTCATTGCATCGCCACCTTGCAAGCGCGCAATACCTGGTGTGACGTAGGGCTCTCACAAAGTTTGGATTTGTGAGCAGGCAGCCATCCGACCGCGCGCGTGAGAAGTTGCACACGACACCGCCGCACGTAAAGCGTGCACACAAGAGCGACGTGAGAGTTGCCCAGCCGGCACCGCTGCACGTCCGCGTGCACGCAAGAGCGCCGCCATGATGATGGAAATCTGCGGCCTCAACGACGAGAAGAAGCCAACTGATGAGGTCCCGCGGGCCATGCTCCGGCGCGAGCTCACGGTGGGCGCCGGCCTCAATCAATTAGACGACATGGCCGAGCAGCTCGTGCGGCACCGCCAGGCCTCGATCGACGCGGAGCCGCCCGCCAAACAAGCGCCGACGCTGACGCAGGGCATCTCCCTGGTCGAGGCGACTCTAGTGTTGGTGGTGGGCGCGCTGGGCAACGCGATCCTGCGGGGCCCGTCGTGGCAGCACCTGCTCGCCTTTCTCGTGATCCTGGCGGCGCTGTTGCTCGGGGAGAAGAACCTCGTGCCCATCGGAAGGGACCTCGTGAAGCGCTCGGACACGGTCCTAAGGAGGGTCCCTCTGTCGGACGTGCCCTTCAGTATTAAAACACTAAACCTCTTTGCCAACTCGGCGCAGGTCCGGGAGAAGGGCCTCAAGATCCTGCAGTACGTCCTCCGAGGTGTATCGTATCTAGACCTCACACCGTGGAGCAAGCACCTCAAGGCATTGTCGAAGAGCACGTCCATCGCGCGGCGCTTCTTCAAGTTCGGGCGCTGGGTCAAGCACTTCGAGGACATTTCTGAAGCGAAATCGCAGAAGAGTCGCGTCATGCGGCTCTTCTTATGCGTCAGAATAGCGGCGAACTTCGGCGCGGACTGGGCCGAGGACGCCTGTTCTTTGGAAAGGATGGGTTTTTTACCCGCAGGGACGTTAAGTCCCGAATTCCTGCTCTTCGCGGAGTACTGCCAACTTATATTAGCGTTGGTCGAGGTCGTGGTCACGAAAGCCCGAGAGCGGAAGGAGAAGCACGTCTACGAGCTCGCGCGGAGTCTGCGCGCCGACGCGTCGAACCTCAAGAAGCTGCGCCGCAAGTGCGCCATGGTCCGGCTCGAGATGGTCAAGTACGTCTCAGATTTAGGAAAGGCCTTCTACGACTGCGAACTGGCCTTCGCGCACGAGGGCCTCTTCATCGGGTGCGCCCTCTTCTCGGCGGGCCTCTCCACCCACAAGAACATGGTCAAGGTCCTCAACGCGTCGAGGAAGTAAGTCCCGGTCCGTCGCTGTGGTGTGTAATCTTAACTCTTAACAAACTGCTCCATCGCGCCGGCCCGCCCGCCCGCCGGTGGCGTGGGGAGCACGCCGTCGTCACGAAAATCGACGGCGCCTTCGCGGAGGCCATGCGCACCCGCGACGAGGCCTCGGGGAAGTCTGAGACCTGAGTTTTTAGGATGCGCGTGCAGAGTACGGGTTTATTTCGATGCGACTTGCAGCTGACACAAAATTCATCCAAGCGCAAGCGCCGACCGGCGTCTCCCCGAGAGCGGCGCGGCCACAGCAAACATGAAGGCTTTGGCGCAACCACCCGCCGCCTTCGCTCCGTAGCGCGGCGCGCGCGGTCGCAAAAACTTGCAGCTCTTCTTGATCTGCAGGGGTCTGCAGAACGGACACGGCTGGATTCGCGTGTCCTCATCCCCCTTCCCCGTCCCTTCCCCCATACTGCCAGTGCAGTGGCGTAAAAACACATGAAAAGAACAAGCTGGTCCTGGGCTAGTACGCACTCCTGAGTCGCATGCACAGCTATAGCTTAGTTACCTCACGACGACCACCTCCCCGCCCAGCGCGGCGTCGACCCTATCAAGCCACGCGGCGATTGCTCGCGCACAGCGGCCGCGACGGCGCCGAGAACACCGCTAGATCCGGCGCGCCGGCGCCGCGGAACGGCCGATCCCCGACGCGACGGGTACGATACACATAGACTCAAGTCCCGCTCACCCGCCGGACGAGCCGCCCGCACCCGGGGCTCTCCACAACGCGCACGCCGTCGCCAGGATGCGTCGCGCGGCGGCGGTGCCGCGCGCGGCCGCCTCGATCGCGCGGCCAACGGCCGGTCGCCGCTCGCGTAGATGTACTCGTGCATCATGCCGAGCGTGCAGGGCCCCATGGCCCCGCCCACCGCGCCGGCGTCGGCCCTGCTTCCGGCCGCGGTCGACCGGCACCCGCCTCTCTCTACAGAAGGCCCGCACCTCGGCGAAGCACGCCTCCGTCGAAATACTGTGGAGCGCACGCCGCTTCAACTAGATCCAGCTGCGTTTCGAAGAAGCGCCGCTGCATCGGGCCTATCAGCGGGAAGACCGCGCGCCCGAGCCCCCGGCCGCGGCTCACCGACAGGATGTCCACGACCACGGCGTCCTTTGTCTCCACGACCGACAACCTTTCCTCGCCCGCCAACAGGTGGCGGCCGAGCGTCGTGTAGGCCGCGCACGCGTAGCGCCGGCCCGGAGGCAGGCGCTTCCACGCCGGGTCCCGCGGCGGGGGCGCCTTCACGTCGACGGCGTAGGACTCGCGCACGGGGTTGACGACCCACAAGACCCGACCGTAGGCGCGCGCCACCGTCGCGAGCTGGAGAGCGCCGCCGCTCGTCTCGCCCCGGGCGACGAATGACGTGGCCGATGGGGACGGGTCGCCGCCCCACTCGACCACACATCGTTTCGCCTTCGCGTAGTCGCCCCGCGGTACGACGCGCGTCATGCGCCGCGCGTGGTAGCCGCGCGGCACGTCGCCGTCCTGCTGGCCGGGCTCGGTGCGGCCGGCGACGTCGGGCGCGTTCGGTTCCGTCGCGGCGTGCTTCGATATAAAGCGCTGCAGCGCGAGCGGCCGCGGCCGGCGCGGCCAGAACTGCGTGCCGGCGGACGCGGGCGCGACCAGGAGGAGCACCACGAACCGTGACGGCGTGGTGCCTGCGGGCATCATCATCAAGTTGTGGTATAACCCGCAATCGATGTGGCACAGGCGACGCGATGTCGCACCGCTGCGACCGCGCGAGCAAGTAGCGTTTTGGGGCACCTCTCTACGCCTTCGCGGCGACTGAGGATGCTGCTTCCGCCAGCAGATGTGGGCCGATGAGTCGTCTTGAATAGCCTACTCTTATGCTGAACAGGTGCGCCAGCAGCTCAGACGACGCCCAGCTCTTGCAAGCTGCTCTTGCATCGGCCAGCGTGCGGGTTTCGACCAGTTTGGGTTGGCTCCGAAGCTTCAAATGCGCGCCGCCGCAACCAAAGCTACAACCGCCACTTCCCCCGCGCCAGAGTGTTTCGCTGCGCTCGAGTAGTAAGTACAACATGCGTGTTAACCGCCCCTCGCGGCCAGTACCGCATCCCGTATTGCCGGCCCGACGCCGAAGTGCCACGTACTGAGTAGCGCGAAGAACGCGAGGCCGGGCACATCCGTTTGTCGAATAATGGGACTGTCGGCGAACGCGCGCGGGAGCAACACGTTCAATGCCAACCAGTTGTCGACGACGAGGACCGGCGCTCCAAGCAGTGCGAGCGGCGACGCCGGCTCGTAGGACATGGCCAGGTCCACAATTGACCCGTCGCCGTCCGCTTCTATCGCAAAGGCCATGCGGCACTCCGTCGCGACGCCGTCCAAACCATCGGCCGAGCGCACGTCCAACGACGTGGCGTCGGCGGCCTCGCAGCGCCACGTCACCCGCAAGGGCAGGACCGGGGGCAGGCCGAAGAGCTCGTCGACCTCCGCTCCGGGGCGCAGCGGCGAAGTGGTCGAGGCGCCCTCGACGCCGATGGACGACAGCACGATGCGCGGCCAGTTCGCCGGCGTCGCGAGGAACCGTTGCAGGTCTCGTGGCGTCGTGTTGGGTATGCGGGACCGCGTCGTCAGCGTGAGGGCGGCAGCTAGCCGCAGGCAGGCCAAATAGCTCAGAGCGCGCGGCATCGACATGCTCGTGGTGGCTGCGGACACCTCTGACTGCCGTGACTGGCCGTGACTGCTGCTCACGCTGCAAGATGGGCGCGCGCGACGAATGCAAAATGACCGCTTATGACCACTGATACCGCCACTACTGTGCCGAGTCCACCGCTGTGCCAGGTCGAGTCTATAGCGCAAGCTCTATAGCATCATTGTGCGGGTTTTATGTACGGGTTTTACATCAATCCCTCTGACCTCAAAGTACAGCTGCTGCGCGCCAAGCGCATCAGAAGCTCCTCAAACTCTCCTTAGAAACCGATTGTATTCGGGCGCCCGCGGTCCGCGCATTGGATGCGCGTAAGACACGCTCAGCAGACACCAGCACAAGAGCTGCAGTACATTCGTAGACGCGCGATACAACCATGTCCCAGCCCGCGGCCGAGGAGGACCTGCCCTACCGCGCCAGGGTCGTGCCCCTGCGCTTCGAGTACGTGGGCGTCGCGAACGTGTGCTTACTACCGCTGCGCTTGGCGGCGTGGGTCGGCCTCTGGGTCTGGGCCCTCGCGGCCACGCTCGCGTACGCGTACTGCCAGAGCTGGCCCGGCGCGGACGCGCTCTTCAAGGCCAACGCCAAGGCCTCGTCCCGGCTACTGCTAATAAGTGCCGGCTTCCGCATGCGCGTCGTGGGCGCAAGTTTTGCGGACGACCTCGCGCGCACGACGTTGAATCGGCACGCCGTCGTCGCGAACCACGTGGCGATCTACGACCCCTGGACTTTGATGGCTGCCGTGGGGCCCGTGGCCTTCGTGGCGCGGCAGGGGTTATTTAGTGTGCCCATCGTGGGCCGCTTCTTGACCGCGATGGGCGCCGTCGGCGTGGACCGGCGCGCGAGCGCGTCGCCCGGCGGCGGCGGCGCGCGGCACGTCATCTCGGAGCGATTATCAGGCGACACCTTTGTCAAGTGGCCGCTCCTCGTCTTCCCCGAGGGCGCCACGACGACCGGCCGGGGCCTCGCCGCCTTCCGCAGTGGCGCGTTCGCGCCGCGGGCCCCGGTGCTGCCCGTGGTCATCCGGTACACCTGCGCGTCGGGCTTCGACCTAAGCTACACGGACAACCAGCCGTCCGCCCGGACGGTGGCCCGGCACTTCCTCCGGTGCCTGTTGGAGCGGGGCAAGACGGTCGATATCAACGTGCTGGCGCCCCTCCGGCCGACGCCGCTCCTGCGCGCCGACGCGGCGACCTACGCGGGGGCCGTGCGCACGACCATGCTCGGCGCGCTGCCCGGCGCGCGCGACTGGCACGACTGGGACAACCGGCGCATGCGCGAGGCCTGGTACGGGGCCGACGCCGCGTCAAAGGACTAACCTGTTTTGTTTATTTTACGTGTGCGGCTGCTTATTGTGTGTGTGTTCGTGTGCGTGTGACTGCTTATTGTTGCTAACCCCACTAGTACGGACCCCGAGCGCACTCCATTGCGTCTAGGATGGGCATTCTAAGAACACCATCAAAAACCCGTGCGTAGAAACCCGCGTCGTCAAAAAATCCATCTTGTAGAAATCGCGGCCTGCCGACAACGCTGCGGTGCGCAAGTTTCAAGCCAAGCGCCAGCGCCATGGCCGAGCTCAAGGCCGTCTACGACCCCATCGGCACGCACCACGCGCTCCCCGGCGGCATGAAGCAGTACGAGGAGATGTACGCGGAGTCCATTAATCCGGAGACAAGGGACGAGTTCTGGCGCAAGCAGAGTGCGGAGTTCATCGACTGGATCCGGCCCTACGACGCGGTGACGACGGGCGGCTTCGCCGTGGGCGACCAGGCCTGGTTCGTGGGCGGCCAACTCAACGTCTCGGCGTGCTGCTTGGATCGGCATTTGGCCACGAAGGCACAGAAGACATGCATCGTCTGGGAGGCCGACGAGCCCGGCCAGTCCAAGAAACTGTCCTACTTGGAAGTGTTCCACGGGACCTGTAGAGTGGCGAACGCCCTCAAACTCCATGGCGCGAGAAAGGGCGACTTCGTGACCATTTATATGCCCATGATGCCCGACACGGCCTTGGCCATGCTCGCGTGTACGCGGATCGGGTGCCCCCACTCCGTGGTCTTCGCGGGGTTCACCGCGACGTCTCTGAAGGATCGCATTCTGGACTCGCAAAGTAAGTGGGTCTGCACCGCGGACGTCGGGAAGAGAGGCTCGAAGACCATCAAGCTCAAGGAGATCACGGACGCCGCAGTAAGTGACTGCCCGGCCGTGCAAAACGTCTTCGTCTTCAAGCGGACGGGCGAGCGCGGCGTGCCGTATAATCAGAGAGATGTGCACATGGACCTGGTCATGCCGCGCATGCGGCCCTATTGCCACGCGGAGGCCATGGGCAGCGAAGAAACCATGTTCACCCTGTACACGTCCGGATCTACTGGGAAACCGAAAGGAGTGGCCCACAGCTACGCGGGCTACTTGCTCTTCGCGGCGATGACCACGAAGTACTCCTTCGACCTTAGAGATGACGACGTGTTTGCGTGCGTGGCGGACGTGGGCTGGATCACGGGCCACTCGTACATTGTGTACGGTCCTCTCTGTAACGGCGCCACGACCGTGATGTTCGAGAGCGTGCCCACGTACCCCGACCCCGGCCGCTACTGGGACATGGTCGCCACGCACAAAATAAGCGTGTTTTATACGGCGCCCACGGCTATAAGAGCTCTAATGGCGTACGGCGACGAGCCGGTCAAAAAGCACGACCGTTCGTCCCTAAGAATCCTGGGCACCGTCGGAGAACCGATCAACCCCGAGGCCTGGCGCTGGTACTTCCAGGTGGTCGGCGAGTCGAGGTGTGCTATTGCGGACACTTATTGGCAGACGGAGACGGGAGGCCACGTGATGACGCCTTTGCCGGGCGTGACCCCCATGAAGCCCGGGTCCTGCTGTCTGCCCTTCTTCGGGGTGGAGCCCAAGGTCCTGGATGCGCAGACGGGCCAGGAGGTCGCGTGGTCCAAGGGGACGCGGGCGGACGGCGTCCTCGCTCTTGCGAAGCCGTGGCCGTCCGCCTGTAGAACGGTGTGGAACGACCACGAGCGCTACATGGCCACGTATCTAGACTGCTACAAGCCATACTACTTCACGGGCGATGGGTGTACCAAAGATGAAGATGGCTACTATTGGATCACCGGGCGCGTGGACGACGTTCTTAACACTTCAGGTCATAGAATTGGCACGGCGGAGGTCGAGTCCGCGCTCGTGGCACACCCGGCCGTGGCCCAGGCGGCGACTATTGGGTATCCCCACGACATCAAGGGCCAGGGCATCTGTTGCTACCTCGAACTAACAAAAGGGGTTGTGGAATCCCCGGAACTACTTAAAGAATTGAAGGGCGCCGTGCGCAGCGCCATCGGCCCCTTCGCGACGCCGGACTTGTTGATCCCGGTGGCCGGCCTGCCGAAGACGCGGTCGGGCAAGATCATGCGCCGCATCCTCCGGAAAGTCGCCGCCGCCGAAGAGGACCAGCTCGGCGATGTGACGACTCTGGCGGACCCGTCCGTGGTGCCCCTTTTGATCGCCAAGGTCAAGCAGGCCCAGGGCCGCGCCTAGTTCCTGGCCCCTACTAAGGAGAGATCAACACTAACTAGTGCAGGGGGCGCACTGGCAACTCCTCTGGCACGTCGTAGAGACATTACAAACAACCATTACTAGGAGAGCCGCTCCCCGAGCCGCCGGGCGACTGCGCGGATCTTGGCAATATCGCGCGGCGAGAGCGCGCGCTTGCGGTTGCACGCGACGGCGACGCAGCCGCCCGGGAAGGGCTGGATCAGCGCGCTCTGGGCGTTCTTGGGGAGGCAGCCGAAGTCGACCCGCGCGGGCACCGCCTGGAGGTCGGGCGCGTACGTCTCCGCCTTGGACGTGAGCGCCGAGGAAAAGGTCGGCGAGGCCGCGTCGACGTCCTTGGCCGGCCCGAGCACGCCCTCCCGCAGAATGGTGCTCCCCTCGTAGAAGAGCACGACGGTCTTGACGGGTGCGATGGTCCTCACGGCCGTGGCGGCCCAGCGCGCTGAAATAGCAGCTTCGTCACTTAACAATGATGAAACGCCGCGCCCCCGCTCGCCCTTGAGCTGCACAATTTCTGTTTCACGCATCTCCACATCAACCTGGGAAATCCCGTCCAGAATCAAGCCCATGGTTGCCACAATAGCCAACAAGTCCGCCCGGCTCTGGTCGCCGAACGCCAGCTCGCCGGCCAAGAAGATGCGGTTCGCCGCGACGAGGGCGAGGCCCGCGACGCCGCCCACGATGCGCGCGTCGCCCGTCAGCTTCGCCTCTCGTTTCAAGCTCCGGCGTTGTATTGAAGTCGGCGCAAAGGCGTGTGTACCTAGCAAGACCTGCGCATGTCATGCCATAAATTCCAGCGGCCGCGCGCGGTGCGGAGGCGTTTCGGCCCCCTCTCGCGGCCAGGACTCAACAGGCCGTGTTATCTCTCGCGTGGAACTAGTAGAAGGGTCGGCCATTTCACGGGCCGCCCTTCGTCGCAAATGTCCCGCTTGGTTTTTTTGAAGCTGTCGAGCTAGAGATGTCCGGCCTCGCAATGGGCCGAAACTAATTTTGGTTTGTGGACGCGGGTGGCTACGAGCAGCGCTTTGTAGCACAGCTTCATGGTGGTGCTTGCACAGGCTGCGCTCGCTGCACTGCTACCGCCTTGCGGCGCAGTACCTCGTCGCACAGGTCTGCACTGCGCGCTGGCGCGTCATAAACAGCGCTTAGGATGCACAAGCGTGCGCTGGGATGTGAAAGCGCGATGCAAAGTCGGAGGCGCGCAAAACCCGCACGCGGTTGCCTGGCTTCCTTTGAGCGCGGAAGACTCGTAAACTGCCAGCTGGAGACGGGTGGAGGCACGTCAAGGGTAGATGCAAAAGAGCGACGAAAACCCGCGCCAGTCAACAAAAAACACGTCAAGTATTGTTCGAAGCAGCCTGTCAGCCAGACATTGTTGTTGCAGCAGAAAAACACGATGGTACGCAAACTCGCCCTCATAGCTCTGGCTCCCGCAGCGGTTTCCGCGTTTGCGCTGACGGCTGCGCCGCGTCACACCGCTCTCCGGGCCAGCGCCGTGGAAACGGAAACCGTCGTCGAGGTCGTGGCCGAAGTCGACGACGTGGACTTCGACATCAAGGACGAGCTCCTGTCCGTCGTCAGCGCCGCGGTCGGCGACAGCGTCTCGTCCGATTTAAGGGACGAGGTGAGCGAACTCCTGTTAAAACTCGAGGGCGCGAACCCGACCACGGAGCCGGCCACCTCGGCACTCCTCAACGGCGTCTGGGACGTGGCCTACCAGGGCTACGCGCCCGGCCCGCTGCCCTCGCCCACGCGGCCGCTCGCGCTCGCGCTTTACGCCGGCGGCTTCACGCCGGGCGTCGCCGGTTTAACTGTGGCGCGCATGCTGCCCGACGCCCTGGCCGACGTGGGGTCGCTCGAGATCGCCATCACGCGGGATCAGCCGCGCGTGACGGCCTCGACGAGCGTCTCGCTGGCCGGCCTCGGCTTGCAGGACTTCGAGGTCCAGACGTCCCTGGAGGCCGAGACGGGCATGCGCCTCAAGGAGACCTACGCCTCCCTCAAGGCCTTCGGCCGGGACCAGGACATCCCCGCGAACCTGCGCTACTCGCGCAAGCTCTTCGTGACCTACCTCGACGAGGACATCCTGGTCATGCGCGACGAGAGCGGCGTGCCGGACGTGCTGCTGCGGAAGGGCGCGCCTGAGGGCGCGGCGCTGCCGGACGAGGGCGTGCCGTCCGACGGGTCCGAGGAGGACGGGTCGCCGGGCGCCTAGAGCCCCCCCCTTCTGTCTAAGCACCACGCACTGTCTTTTTATGTTTCGCGCGCGTCCTGTGTTGTCACGGTGGTCGTCGCGCGCCGTTCGTTATAACGCTATCGAGGAGTAAGACAGACGAGAGGCGTTTCGAACCCTATTACTCACTCCCCATCATCGTCGAGGAAGACCGTGGTCGTGCCCGCGCGCGTGCCGATGGCGTTGAGCATGTCGAAGTACTGCGTGATCAGCAATAAGTCGACGACGTCCTTCGTGTCGCGCCGCTGATTTTTTCATTCGCGGTAAATTCGGCGATGGAGCCCTTCAGGCCGTCCATGATGGCCTTGCGCTGGCGCGCGACGCCGACGCCCTGCAGGTACTTGGACTCGGCCTCGGCCTCGGCCGACTTGACGCTCAACACCTTGTCGCCCTCAGCCTTCTCTGCCGCCGCCTCCTTCAATCTTTTAGAAGCATTGATCTCGTTCATGGCGTTGCGGACGCGGTAGTCGGGGGTCATGTCCGTCACTAGAGAGTTGAGGATCAAATAGCCGTACGTGTGCATGGTCGCGTCCAGCCGGTGCTTGATGGACAGGGCAATGACCTCCTTGGACTCGAAGGCGCCGTCTAGAGTTTGGGTCGGTAACACGGCCCGCACCGCATCTTCTATATAGGCCCGTATCA
>Ga0302122_10001751_pt1 | contig 13753 bp, 19 predicted proteins | sample CB21_SCM_MG_FD_203115 | JGI IMG/M metagenome (GOLD analysis project Ga0302122, IMG submission 203115) | Marine microbial communities from Western Arctic Ocean, Canada - CB21_SCM | ecosystem: Environmental > Aquatic > Marine > Oceanic | place: Canada: Western Arctic Ocean | collected 2017-09-28
CAGGCTTGTACTACCTTAGATTTTCGATAATTGTATCAATTGCCTTGGCCATAGCTTTAGGCTCATGGGGGCTTGTCAAAAGAGCCGTAAGTTTTAATTCTGGATTAAAAAGCAAATAACTACTTGTGTGATCAATGTCATAGTGCGCAGTTCTAGTGGCGCCATGATCGTCATCTGTTCCCATATCATGTCCATGATGAACATAGCCTAAGGCTTTAAGCTCCATGTGCTTTTCATGATTTTCAACTTCCTGGACATCACCATTTGACGGATTAATCATTTCATGAGCTATGAACTCACCGCTATCTTTCACTTCAGAGTCTGAAGAATGTTCGCCATGAGAGCCATTGTTGCTATGATCTTCCTGAGCTAATTTTTGCGATTCAACAACTTCATGATAAACCCCTAATGATTTACTAATCGTCATTAGCTCTTTCTGATGAGCCGTCAAGCCTAAAAATGAAGGATTAAAGGCACTTGCAAACTGATCGAGTTTTCCAATATCACGCATAGGGTCTACCGAAATAAAAACCACCTGGAGCTCCTCTTGGTTTTCCATCATCTGGTAGGTCATATTAATTTTTGAAAGGTCTATTGGGCAAACGTCTGGACATGAAGTATAGCCAAAATATAACAGCGCCCATTTTTCTTTAGAAACTTCTGATAAATGCGTATCTATTGACTTGTCATTAATAAAGTTGAGCTTCTCTGAAACAGACTTTGCCTCAGGATATAAAGACGCCGCCGGAGCAACAGATTTTTTGAGCTCCTGCATATTTGGCGCAGCACCGAAGTAAAAAAAAGAAGCAATGCCTGCAATCACGAGTACAAGAACTAAACAGATTTGGGCTGTTTTATTATTCATGTTATGAGGTAGTTTTTTGATTAAATATTTTATGTGCAAGGCTTATAAGGCTTAGTAGGAGGCCAAGCGCAACAGCGTTATGCATTACAGCAGCAAACATTGGTAACGACATGACTACATTGATAATTCCCAAGGCAACCTGAACTCCTAAAAGCGCGAGAATTATGACGATATTTTTTTGAAAAGCCACATAGTTTTTAAAAGCAAAAGACAGGGCTATGATCGCTGCAGTTACAACTAAAGCGCCAACCCTATGAACCATCTGAATGGCAGTTCTAGTCTGATTTTCTAACACACCAAACTCATAATCTACCCCAAGCTCGCCCCAATAATAGGCGTTTTTAAAGTCCATATCATCAGGCCACATTTGGCCCAAGCACGTTGGAAAATACTCCCCACAAGAAAGCGCCGCATAGTTGGTGCTTGTCCATCCACCAAGAAAGATTTGGAATATTAATAGTGCCGTGACAACAACAAACATTAGCTTGTGTGGTTTTGAAACAGACTGGTTAATTTGTATATTGGGGCGTTGATTTAAAAAAAGCCAAAACAACAAAGAGGTGGTTGTAAACCCCCCAAATAAATGCATCGTAACTATTCCAGGATGAACCTGTTCGGTGACCGTCCACATCCCAAGAGCACCTTGGAAGCAAACTAGCAAAAGTAAAGCGGCTGGCAGTTTTATAGATTGATTTTTTTCGCTTTTACGAAATGCTGCAAGTAAAAAAATTATGAGTATTGAAAGACCGAGCGTAGAGGCTGCATACCTGTGAACCATTTCTTTCCATGCTTTTGCAACATCAAGGGGCCTTTCATATTCACTCGAAATAACATCTGGAACCAACAATTGACCATAACATCCTGGCCAGTCAGGGCAGCCCAAGCCTGCGTCTGCAAGTCGGGTGTAAGCGCCAAGAATGACGACTATAAGCGCTAGAATTAATGATATGTTGATTGTTTTATTAAACATAGGCGTAAAGTAATTTAAGCAGAACGATATTTTAAATGAACCAAGTTAAATTATGAAAAATTAAGTTAATTAATTTTAACTCTCGATTTATATGTAGTGCCTTTTGTGAATATTTTCAATCTTTAGGGGTGTCTTTTTTATTGTCGCGATACTTAATGAAAAAAGTTCAATCATTATTGAGAATAAAGGTGAATTTTTACTTGGTAAAAAGGCCATATACAGGTATCATTTGATTGCATTTTTTATTTGATAATCGAAATTGCATATTTAAGAATTATATATTTTATTCACCATATAGCTAAACAAAGATTACATTCGGAGATTCTATGAAACTATTGTTCACACTTACTAGCGCATTTGTCGCACTTCTGAGTTCTAAGTCTGTCTTGGCAGAATACACGCTCAACATGACCAAAGGCGTTACAGATATTAGTAACGATATTTGGAACCTGCATATGATGGTGTTCTGGGTTTGTGTTGCTATTGGTGTTGTTGTTTTTGGAGCAATGTTTTATTCAATTATTGCGCACAGGAAATCAAAGGGAGCTAAAGCAGCCCACTTTCATGAGAGCACAACGGTAGAGTTTTTATGGACAGGGATTCCAATTTTGATTCTAATTGCAATGGCTATTCCGGCTTCAAAGACACTTATTGACATTGAGGTTCTGGATAAGGCTGATATGACTATAAAGGTAACTGGAGTAAGGTGGAAGTGGCAATATGACTATCCTGAAGAGGGCATAAGCTTTGCTTCTAATCTCGCACAATCGTCTATGGATGTTATCAAGGGAACACCTGAAGATCGTGAAGCTGTTCATAAAGAGGGCGGCTACCTTCGCGAAGTTGACAAACGTTTAGTCGTTCCAGTAGATACAACAATTCGTTTTTTGATTACATCAAATGATGTAATTCATAACTGGTGGGTTCCAGCGTTTGGCCTTAAGCAGGATGCAAACCCAGGATTTATAAATGATGCATGGGCAAAACCCAACATAATTGGAACTTATAGAGGTCAATGCGCTGAGCTGTGCGGAAAAGGCCATGGTTTCATGCCTATTGTTGTTGATGTTGTCTCTAAAGCTGACTACGCTGAGTGGGTTAAAAGTATGCAGGCCGAAAAAGTTGCTGAACTTGCAAGCGCTACTCAAGTTTGGACTGAGGCAGATCTTGTTGCAAAGGGAGAAACTGTATACAACGCAAACTGTTCGGGCTGCCATCAAAAAGATGGCACCGGTATTCCTGGTGTCTTTCCTGCAATGATTGGATCAGAAGTAGCCAATGGCCCAGCAGCATATCAGCTTAATCTAGTTATAAATGGAATGGGCGGAATGCCTTCATTTAAGATGCTAAGTGATTCTGATATAGCTGCAGTAATAACATACGAAAGAAGATCTTTTGGTAATAATGGATCAGTTGTTCAACCATCAGATGTTACATCTGCACGTTAATTTAAGGAGAAATATATGAGCTCAACTACAACGGCAGCATACGACGACCACGGTCATGGCCCTGAAAAAGGACTTCTAAGATGGGTTAAAACAACCAATCATAAAGATATTGGAACACTATATATGTGGTTTGCATTTGCAATGCTTCTTATAGGTGGTTCACTTGCAATGGGAATTCGAGCAGAGCTTTTACAGCCTGGCTTGCAATTATTTGAACCACAGTTTTATAACCAGCTGACTACAATGCATGGTTTAATTATGGTTTTTGGAGCGATTATGCCGGCCTTTGTTGGTTTGGCAAACTGGCTTATCCCTTTGATGGTAGGAGCGCCTGATATGGCTCTGCCAAGAATGAATAATTGGAGTTTTTGGATCTTGCCGTTTGCAGGAGCAATTCTTTTGAGTACGTTCTTTATGGAGGGTGGAGCGCCTGCTTTTGGTTGGACTTTTTACGCACCACTTTCAACCACGTTTGCTCCAGACTCAACTGACTTCTTCATTTTTGCAATTCACTTACTAGGATTTTCTTCAATTATGGGAGCGATTAACATTATTGCTACTGTTCTTAATATGAAGGCCCCAGAAATGCGATTAATGGACATGCCACTTTTTGTATGGACATGGTTAATCACATCGTTTTTATTAATTGGCGCAATGCCAGTTTTAGCAGGAGCTGTTACCATGATGCTGACTGATCGAAACTTTGGCACAGCATTTTTTGATGCTGCAGGCGGTGGTGATCCAGTAATGTTCCAGCATATTTTTTGGTTCTTTGGTCATCCAGAGGTCTATATTATGATTTTGCCAGCCTTTGGTATCATTTCTCATATTATTCCAACCTTTGCTAGGAAACCTCTTTTTGGCTACTCTTCAATGGTCTATGCAACGGCATCGATTGCATTTTTGTCATACATAGTATGGGCTCACCATATGTTCTTAACGGGAATGCCTGTGGCAGGCGAGCTTTACTTTATGTACGCAACAATGTTGATCGCAGTTCCGACCGGTGTAAAAGTTTTTAACTGGGTTGCAACGATGTGGAAGGGCTCTTTGAGCTTTGAAACTCCTATGCTTTGGGCGCTTGCGTTTGTATTTTTATTTACGATTGGTGGTTTTTCTGGGCTAATGCTTGGTATAGCTCCAGCCGATATTCAGTACCACGATACTTATTTTGTAGTTGCTCATTTCCATTATGTTCTTGTAACTGGAGCTCTATGGGGAATCATTGCAGCAGTATTTTACTGGCTTCCTAAGTGGACAGGAAAGATGTACAACGAGCCCCTTGCTAAGTTTCATTTCTGGTGGGCACTTATCTCGGTTAACGTAACATTCTTCCCTCAGCATTTCTTAGGACTTGCCGGAATGCCGCGTCGTATCCCTGACTATTCACTTCAGTTTGCGGACTTTAACTTTATCTCTTCAATTGGTGCATTTTCTTTTGGCCTGTCGTTCTTATTACTTACCTACATTGTTGTAGACTGTATCCGTAATGGTAAGCCAGCAGACGCAAGACCTTGGGAAAGTGCTAAAGGCTTGGAGTGGACTTTAGCGTCACCAATTGCTTATCATACGTTTGACGTTCCGCCAACAAGAGCAGAAATTTTGGCAGAGTCTCAGCATAGTTAATGGCAGATAAAAAAAACAATAGAGGTGTTGGTATAACTGCATTGATAGTTGCTGTTGTTGCAATTGGGCTATATGCTCTAACCATTTCCCTTAACTTCTGACGTGGAAAGAAAAAAAATTACGAAAGGGTTTTGGATAAAGCTAGTTTCTGTTCCAATCTTGATGTTCTTTTTTGCTTACGCGATGGTGCCTTTATATGATGTGTTGTGTGACATAACAGGTTTTAATGGCAAGACTGGTAGAGTAGAAACAGAAAAGCAGTATCAAGTAAATGAAGAGAGATTGGTGAGTGTGAGTTTTTTTGCGGCAACGACTCCTGGCTTTCCAGTTCAGTTCGCGCCGAAAGTAAGCTCGATGGAGGTTGTACCTGGTAAGTTTTATACTACCAGCTACATTGCTAAAAATACGACCGATGAAATAATTTATGGTCAAGCAATTCCAAGTGTTGCGCCTACAGATGCGGCTCTGCACTTTAAAAAGCTAGAGTGTTTTTGTTTTGTAAAGCAGGCATTTCAACCGAACGAAGAGGTCGAAATGACACTTCGATTTGTAATTGAGCCTGAAATGGATGAGTGGATTAAAGATGTTAGTTTGTCCTATAATTTTTATAAGTTAGATAGTTAAGAAAGGGGAAAAAAATGAGTAACGAAAAATATTATGTGCCACACGGCACCTATTGGCCGATTATTGGATCAATTGGTGTTTCAACTTTATTTGTAGGGTTTGCGAACCAAATGCATGATGTAAGTTGGGGCTGGCCTGTGATGGTTTTGGGGTTTGCAATAATTGCATTTATGTTATTTGGATGGATTGGAACAGTTGTCAGTGAGAGCATTGGTGGACTTTACAATTCACAAGTTGACAAATCTTTTCGATGGGGCATGAGTTGGTTTATTTTTTCTGAAGTCATGTTTTTTGCAGCATTCTTTGGCGCTCTTTTATACGCAAGAGTTTTGAGTGTGCCCTGGCTTGGCGGTGAGTACAATAACATTTATACGCCAGAGCTTTGGGAAGGATTCAAATCAGCCTGGCCGCTTATTACTACTCCCGGTGAAGTAGGGCAGAACGGCGTTACTTTTGCTACTAACTTTAAATTAGTAGACACGTGGGGGCTTCCAGCGCTAAATACGGGGCTTCTTCTGACTTCAGGAGTCACTTTAACTTATGCTCATCACGCTTTAAGAGCTGGCCATAGAAATGCACTGATGGCTTGGATGCTAGCAACGATAGCGCTGGGCGTTATATTCCTGGGCTTCCAAATTACTGAGTATGGACATGCATACCACGACGGATTAAAGCTAACTTCTGGAATTTATGGCTCAACGTTTTATTTGCTGACAGGATTCCACGGTTTCCACGTAACAATCGGCGTCATTATGCTGACAGTAATTCTTTACCGTATTCAAAAGGGACACTTCAACTTAGAGAACCACTTCGCCTTTGAAGGTGTTGCTTGGTATTGGCATTTTGTTGACGTAGTCTGGCTAGGGCTATTCATATTCGTATACTGGATATAATTACGAATAAGTGGTTTTATAAAAGACCCCTTCGTTGGGGTCTTTTTTTTCAATTTACGTAGGAAAACTATGGATTATTTTGTAATAGCTATAATTGTATTAATATTTTTCTTTTTAGGTGCAGCTGTTATTGGCCTGCTTAAAGGCGGCAGAGAGGGCTCTGACAAAATGTTTAAAGCACTAAGGATGAGGATTATCCTTTCAGTTTTTTTGTTTATTTTTTTACTATTTGCTAATTATATTGGATGGATAGAGCCTAATAACTTTAACCTTTTGCCAACCCAATAATGAGCTTACGTTTTTTTCTTCCCTCGATTCTCATAACTGCTACCTTTGCTTTTTTAGTCTCACTTGGTTTTTGGCAGTTAGATCGTGCCGATGAGAAACGCGGGATTGAGGCATCAATAAAACAAGCGAACACTGGAAGTGTTGAACTTATCATGGAAGAGGGTGACCTTTTAAATAAAGAGTACTACGAGGTTCGGCTTCAAGGTAAGTACTTAAGCGATAAGCAGTTTATCTACGACAATCAAATTGTCAATCAAGTATCGGGCTATTACGTTTTAACCCCTTATGCTTTAGACGGCCAGTCAAAAGCTATCTTGATTAATCGAGGCTTTATTCCATGGAACGGTCGCAGGGATAAATTAGCAGATATATTTATCGAGCAGGACGCTAGAGAGGTTAAAGTACAAATATCAAAACCCATCAAGCGAATGGAGTTAAAGTCTACTGATAGTGGCATAGAGTTTCCAGTTTTAATCCAGTCAATTGATCTAGAAGAGATGGGTGAAATAGCCAGCGTTGATTTTTCAAAAGTTATTGGTTTGCTAGATGCCAACTCTATGGAAGGTTTTGTTAGAAAGTGGGAGCCTTATACTGGTAGTATTGAAAAACATATAGGCTATGCAATTCAGTGGTTTTTGATGGCACTTGTGCTTGCAATAATAGGCATCCGAATCGCTATAAAACAGCGTAAAAAATAATCACATTTTCGTGGTTTAAAATATTGCTGAAAAAAAATCCTTTACTGTATAATTTCCCACTAAGCCGAAGTAGCACAGTTGGTAGTGCAACTGATTTGTAATCAGTAGGTCGCCAGTTCGAGTCCGGCCTTCGGCACCAGCTTACTTTTAAAAGCGGTCTTAATTGACCGCTTTTTTACGCCTGCTTGTTTCCCATAGATAAGTTCAATATGTAATTTATATATTACATTAAGAATGTTTTATATTACATTAAGTAATATTTATAATACTTAATGTATGTTATACTTTACATATTAAATAACTTATAAATATAGATATGAATATAAAAATTAGAAATACTTTCACCGAAATAATCTCAGTAGCAATAGCAATTATCTGGATGTACTCTAAATTAAATGAAGCCGCTAATATGAGTATCGCTTCAATTACTCAAGTGCTTGTTCAAGGCATTGGAATATCTATACTTGCAGCTATCTTTTTTGCCATAGTTATCCACATAGTTTCAGCAATCATTACTAAGAGCAAAGAAAAAAATGTCGTAGATGAAAGGGATAATATAATTGAGTTCTATGCTTTGAGGTTAAGTAATGTCATATTTGGTATCTCCCTTTTAATTATTCTTGCTCTATTAGGATGGTTTAACCTACATATAAACTTTGGAATAATTGCTATAACTTTATCAGTGTTCTTAGCAAGCATCTGTAGTACTTTTTTGAAAATATATCTCTATAAATAGTTATTTACAATGGCTAAGAAAAAAATTCATATCGAGAATACTGTAAGAAGACTCAGATTTAATAATAATGAGATGACACAACTAGAGCTTGCTGACTTAGTTGGCATTTCCAGGCAAACAGTTGTTGCAATTGAGAAATACAAATACACACCATCCTTGGAGTTGGCGTTCAAAATTGCATTGGCATTCAATAAAGAGATACAAGAAGTTTTTTTTATTAATTAAGGAAGGAGAAATCTAATGGAAATATCTGAACTAGAGCCAATCTTAAAAGATACTCAAGACGAGCTAATTAAGCATCAAGAAAAAACACAAAAATTTAAAGAATACGTTCAAGGCTTATTTATAGATGTTTACACTCAGGATGAGTTTACAAGAAGAGTCGATGCCATTTTTAATGAAACATTTACCCGAGATAAAAGATGAATGAAAATAATAATGTGTTAAATGAACAGCTTGATATCCTTGTAAAGCTAGAAAAACACTCATTGCGAACTAGAGATAATGTTGGCATGATCTGGCTTACATTGATTGTGTATATAGTCTATATAGAATTTTTTAAATAATTATTTATCAATTAGAGTAATAAGAATGAAACAATACCCAATAAATCTAAAAATTGAATACTCAGAAAAATCTAATAAATCAACGGCTCTTTTTAGATTAGTATTAATCATACCAATTATTCTGATTCTTGCTCTTATTTCTTCCTATGCTGAAGCGTTATCCATTGCAGTAGCTTTGATGATTATATTTAAAGAAAAATACCCAAAATGGTGGTTTGACTGGAATGTCGGTATTACTAAATTTATCTATAGAATTGCTGCCTACGGCCTACTACTGAGAGACGAATATCCTTCAACTGATGAGGATCAGGCAATACAAGTTGATTTACCTTATCCAGACGTTAAGAAAGACCTAAATAAATGGAAGCCACTTGTCAAATGGATTCTAGTTATTCCACACTTCATCGTTTTAGTATTCATGTTTATTGCTGTTGTTTTTTGTACTGTTTTTGCTTGGTTTGCTATTCTATTCACAGGGCGATACCCAAAAGTGATATTTGATTTTGTAGAAGGCTTCCTGCGCTGGTCATTAAGAGTTAATGCTTATGCTATATTATTAATAACAGATGAATACCCACCCTTTAGGCTTAAAGAGTAGAAGGTAAAAGCTTTATGCTGAGACTATTATTTAAGTAAATTATTATCGAGCTCTTTTAAATATTTTAAAAACACACGTAGTTTTTCAGGCACCCACTCCCTGCTTGGATAGACCGCATAAACCGAGACTGGCTCAATTTTCCAGTCTGAAAAAATCTCCACAAGCTCTTTATTTTTTACCGCTTTAGATGCGCTATGTTTTGGCAAGAAGCCAATACCAAGACCTGCAATAGCAGCTTCTTTTATAACAGCTCCATCATTAACTTTAAAACGATTGTCTTTATAAGGAGCTTTATAAGAAACAGCGCCCTTGGTTAATAATATCTTAGGGCTGCCAGAAACATTAAGTCCCAGAAAGTTGGAGCTACCTATTTGATCGGTGTTATTGAATGCTCCATTCTTTTTTATAAATGATGGGGAACAATAAAGACCAATATCTGCCGTAAAAACTTTTGTTGCAATCAAAGACGAGTCTTTTAAGGGGCCAATTGCTAAGCGTAATGCTACATCAACGTTATCTTTATAAAAATCAGTGGTTCGAGATTCAATAACCAGTTCAACACTAACCTTTGGGTGTGCATCCATAAATGGTTTTATTGCTGACTCAATAAACGTTTGGGAAAAGGTATTCGAAGCTGAAATACGCAGCAACCCTGTTGCCTCGTCACCCAGAGAAGAAGAAAAACTCTCCGCTTCCTCTGCTATCTCAACTGCTTGTCTGCAGTATTCATAATATTTTGCGCCTGCTTCAGTAAGGGTAACTGATCGAGTGCTTCTATTTAATAGTCGAACGCCAAGACGATTTTCTAGTTGAGAGAGTTTATTACTGATAGTTGATTTATCCATGCCTAGATTCTTGGCGGCTTTGGTAAAGCTTTGATGTTCAACTATTCGTGCAAAAATCAAGAGTTGATTAAGATCCATAAAATAATATTGTTGTTATATATAAACAGTGTATTGAAATTTTAGCATATTGTTAATTTAATAGAAACAATAAATAATGTTGTTATAAGAATTTAAACGGTTGGATGCTATTTATGCGCGCAGGCATCTTCTTTAATCAGTCGACCAGAGCTGAGAACCAAAATCTGGCATTTTTTTAACAGTAAAAGGAAGAAAAATGGAAAATGTAAGAAATGAAAATGGTACATGTGGATGCGGCAGATCACCAACTGGAGACTGTATTGGATGGCATGAACTAACGCCAGAGCAATATGCGGCAAAAACTGATGCCGATAAAGAAGCTTTGTTTGGAAAAAGTGAAAATTAAAGTATTTTTCACTTGCAGCTCCTATTCAAGGAGCTGCTATTAATAACAAAGGAGAGAAATGAAAGTAATATCAAACTTTGAAGTGACTAAAGGTTACGAGTTCTGGAAGAAAGAATTCGAATCTAACAAGGTTATGAGATTAAAACATAACGTTAAAGTATTGGCCTATGGTCATGAAAAAGGTAACGAAAGTAATGTATATACAGTTGTCGAAATTAATTCAATCGAGGATAAGCAACTAAAAGAGCCTAGTATGGTTGAACTTAGAGAGAATGCTGGAGTTAATCACGCTTCGTTAAAAATCACTTCATTGATTGAATAAAGGCACTAATCAAAAATAACACAACGCTCTTTTTAGAGAGTTTTTTCTATAAACCATAGGAGTAAATTATGAACAAACTAAATAAATATTTAATACCACTTGTAAAAATTCTTTTATCGCTGGCCTTTTTAAGTGCAGGCGCTTTTAAAATTATAGGCGCTGAGCAAATGGTTGGTATGTATGAGCTGATAGGTTGGGGCCAATGGTTCAGATATGTAACAGGAATAATCGAAGTTACTGCGGTTGTATTGATATGGCTACCAAATAAACAAGTTTTTGGAGCAGCACTTCTTGTATGCACCATGATAGGAGCTGTAATCACTCACATTGCATTAAGCATTCCGAGTGCGGTTCCAGCGACTATCCTTGGAATTGTAGCTGCCTATATTCTTTATTTTTATAGAGATCAGTTAGACTCTTCTGCAAAGAGCTGATTAACAGTTTTGGATTAAACCTTCCTAACTTTTTAAGCGAGCAACACCTATGATTACCCCCCGCCAACAAACCCTCTCTTTGATGTGGCTAGGGAAATGAAAGTAATTTCTAGCTACTGTTTGATTCAAAATTTATTTTACGGGCACGCTCCCGTAAAATAAATTTTTGTACTTTCCCAGTCGAGGTTTTTGGAATATCTTCAAAAATAAATTTACGCGGCAACTTAAAAGAAGCCATATTATCTCTGCACCACTGGCCTAATTCAGCATCAGACGCCGCACCTTTTTTATTGAGTTGAACAAAGGCGCATGGGGTTTCTCCCCACTTATCATCGGGCATTGATACAACCGCCACTGCTAAAACAGATGGATGCTTATATAAAACCTCTTCAATTTCGATAGATGAAATGTTTTCACCGCCAGATATAATAATATCTTTAGATCGGTCTTTTAGTTGGATGTAACCGTTCTCATGGATAACCCCTAAGTCTCCCGAATGAAACCAGCCATCTTTGAATGATTCTTCAGAGGCCTGTTTATTTTTTAAGTAGCCTTTCATGACAACATTTCCCCTGAACATGACTTCACCGATTGTTTTGCCATCGCGAGGGACAGACTCCATCGTTTCAGGATTCATTACATCTAAGGACTCGAGTGGCAGGTAACGAACCCCTTGCCTCGCTTTAAGGTTTGCTTGTATTCCCTCATCCAGTTCATTCCATTCTTTGTGCCACTCATTCACTACGGCTGGGCCATAGGTTTCAGAAAGTCCATAAAGGTGGGTGACATTAAATCCAGAATCTTTCATTTCAGTAAGAATATTTTCTGGAGGAGGCGCGGCGGCAGTAAAGAATTCAACTTTATTTTCCAGTAAATGTCTGTCTTCTTTATCAATAGATAGGATGGTTGACATAACAATAGGAGCACCACATAAGTGGGTAACCTTATGAGTAGATATCGCCTCCCAAATTGGCTCAGGCCTAACATGCCTTAAGCAAACATGAGTTCCAATGATTGCTGACATTGTCCATGGAAAGCACCAGCCATTGCAATGAAACATGGGCAGAGTCCACAGATAGACGGCGTGTTTATTAATTGATGCAATGAGCGCATTGCCTTGCGCTAATAGGTAGGCCCCGCGATGGTGTGAGACAACCCCTTTTGGGCTTCCAGTTGTTCCAGAGGTGTAGTTTAGTGAGATCGCATCCCACTCATCTTCAGGCATAAGCCATTCAAATTTATCATCCCCTTGAGATATAAAAGACTCGTATTCTGTTGCACCTAAAAGCTTGTCGCTTATTGGAAACTCACCATCATTATAGTCAACCAGTATTGGACTAACTTGTGCTAGCTCAATCGCCGCTCTAATAGTCTCAAGAAATTCACGATCAACAATGAGCACTTTAGCGCCAGAATGATCTAGCTGGAAGGCAATTGTTTCAGGATCAAGGCGCGTATTTATACTGTGCAGGACTGCGCCGCTCATTGGAACACCATAATGAGCTTCCAGCATTGCTGGCGTATTAGCAAGCATTACGGAGACAGTATCGCCTCGCCCAATAGCCTGATTGGAAAGCGCGGATGCAAGCTGACGAGAGCGCCTATAAAATTCAGCGTAACTGTACTTAATACTGCCATGAATTATTGCAGTATATTCTGGATAGACGGAAGCAGCCCTCTCTAGAAATGTTAGAGGTGTTAAGGGCTGATAATTTGCTGGATTGCGGTCGAGATCAGTGTTATATGGGTTAATCGTTGGAGGCATTACTACTCATCTTGCCATTTGGGCTGTCGTTTTTCTATAAAGGCACCGATGCCTTCTTTAGCATCTGCCTTCAACATATTCTCTACCATTACAGATGACGTGAAGTTGTAAGCGTCTTCCAGGGACATTTCTTTTTGCTTATAAAAAGCCTGCTTGCCAGTTTTTAATGTCATGCTTGATTTAGAGGCAATAACCCTGGCCATAGCCATAGTGCTTTCAGTTAGATCTTGATCCTTAACAGCTCGATTTATTAAACCAATATGCTCTGCTTTTTTTGAATCTACCATGTCACCGGTAAGAAGCATTTCCATCGCCGCTTTGTTCGATACATTTCTTGATAATGCAACCATCGGCGTAGAACAGAAGAGGCCTATATTTACCCCTGGCGTAACAAAGCGAGCAGACTCGCCTGCTATGGCTAGATCGCAACAAGCAACTAGCTGGCAACCTGCAGCTGCCGCAACTCCAGCAACCTCTGCAATTACGGGTTTAGGGCTGTTAGTAATTGACTGCATAAGAGAAGCGCACTTTGAGAACACTTCTGTGAAATAGCCATGTCCATTATCTGCACTGTTTCGACCCGCAGACATTTGTTTTAAGTCATGACCAGCACAAAAGGCAGGACCATTTGCAGCAATGACTATTACACGA
>Ga0302122_10001753_pt1 | contig 13747 bp, 8 predicted proteins | sample CB21_SCM_MG_FD_203115 | JGI IMG/M metagenome (GOLD analysis project Ga0302122, IMG submission 203115) | Marine microbial communities from Western Arctic Ocean, Canada - CB21_SCM | ecosystem: Environmental > Aquatic > Marine > Oceanic | place: Canada: Western Arctic Ocean | collected 2017-09-28
GCGGCTCTACTAGTCTTTGTATGTTTGAAAGGTACTATTATGTGACTTCTTAAAGATTTCGCCGGAGCATCGCGAGGCGCCTCTTGCCGTCGCTGCCCGGGAAGCCGCCGAGGCGGACGAATTCCTCCATGAGCTTGACGGCGCCGGGGAAGTCGTCCTTCCTTTGGAGAATACGACTCAAAGCCCAGTGCGCGGTTGCGTTCGTTGGATCGAGATCAATCGTCTTCCGGTACATCCGCTTGGCGTTGGCATAGTCCCTGCGCACGCATATCAACACGTTGCCGAGGCTGCAGTGCGCCTCCACATGCGTCGGGTCGAGCGCGATGCAGCGCGTGTATGGCTCGACGCCTCGCAGGACTCCCCCCCGTTTTGATTGTAGTACGCGCATCCGAGCTTATACCACGCCTCGCTGTTGTTAGGGTCCAGCTCGACGCACCTTCGGAGTGCCGCGATCGCCTCGGGCCACTCCTTCTGTTGCGTCAGGACGAAGCCGAGACTATAGTGAGCACATTTAATTGTCGGTTCAAGTTCGATCGCCTTCCGGTACATCTTTTCGGCGCCGTTGTAGTCCTCGCGCACGCTCGTCAATATGTTGCCGAGGCCTTTGTACGCCCGCGCGTGCGTCGGATCAAGCGCGACGCAGCGTATCCACGGCTCGTAGGAGCCCTCGCAGCTCTTCCTCCCGTTTTGATTGTAGTACGCGTATCCGAGCTCGAACCACGCCATGCTGTTATTTGGGTCCAGCTCGACGCACTTTCGGAGCGCCGCGATCGCCTCGGGCCACTTATCTTGTCGGTTCAGGGCGAGACCGAGGCTGTAGTGAGCATGTACATACGTCGAGTCGAGCTCGATCACTTTCCGGTACATTTTTTCAGCGCCGTCGTAGTCCTTGCGCACGTTCCTTAACACGTCGCCGAGGTACATGTGCGCTAACTCCGTCATAGGATCGAGCGCGATGCAGCGTGTATACGGCTCGAACGAAGCTTCGCAGCTCTTATTCCCGTTCTGCTCGTAGTACGTGCACCCGAGTTGATACCACGCCGATGGGTTGTTGGGGTTCACATTAACGGACCTTTGAAACGCGGCGATCGCCTCGGGCCACTCACCGTCGCACTTATGCTCCGCACCCTCGTAACACAGCTCCCGAGCCTCTCGTACATCGTCTTCGCTCGCGCGGCGCGCCGGCGACACGACAGCAAGCTCGCCCGGCCGCGCCGCCTCGAGGGCCTCCAACCGCACCTGAAGCCGCTCCGTCGCCTCGTGCGCCTCCGTCAGCCGCAGCTTGACGTCGCGGACCTCGCTCTCCAGGCCCCGGATCAGCGGCTGTGCCGCCTCGAGAGCCTCCAAGCGCGACCGTAGTCGCTCCGTCGTCCCGTGTTCCTCCGTCAGCCGCCGCGCCTGAAATCGCTCCGTCGCCTCGTGCGCCGCCTTGAGCCGCCGGACTTTGTCCTCCAGCCCCCGTATCCATGCGTTCTGCGCGTCCAGCACTGGACTTAACAAAACGAACGGACAAACTTGCTCATGGGCCGTGGTCGCGGCGCGGTTGCCGACGAACGGGCAGCGCGCGCACTTCGCGGGCCTGCACGGGCAGTTCGCCTCGTGAGCGTCGACGCTGTCCAGCATTGGCTGTTCTGTACACCCGTGCAGCGCGTACTTGCATGTGACTGGCTGCGAGTCGATCATCGACCGGACCTGGTGGTTGCCGTCGAGGACCGCGTCGACGTTGCCGCGCCGTACCGCGATGAGGACGTTCGAGAGCGGGCAGCGGGATCGCACCGCCAGCGCCCGCCGGATGCACGCCCGGCAGTACGTGTGGACGCTGCCCCGCGGGCTCACCGGGTCCTCGAAGACCTCGGTGCATATGGAGCAGGACACCGTCTCCAACGTGTGGCACCCGGCCACGCTCTGCTCCAGCTCAGCCGTCAGCCGCTGGCGCTTTGTCGGGCGCGCTTCGTCTGCTGCGTCGGCCATCTCTCTGTGTCCGGGGCAGCGTCTGAGATCGTCGCATCTTTTTTGGCAGGGGTGTGTATCTGGGCGCTCGAGAGCATGAAACCCGCGCGCACGTCTCATGACCGGTCAGCTGGCCGGTCGACCCGCACGCACGTCTCACGCGACGCGAGATCCCGAGCCCCCCTCGACGCCGACGTGCACATCACACCACATTAACACCCCGCCCCGCGCGCGTCGACGGCGAGCACCTCCTCCACAACGCCGCCGCGGTGCACGACCCAGTGGTCGTGGAGGTTCACGCAGGGGTCGCAGTGCGACGGGTCGAGGCGGAGCTTCGCGCCCAGCGCGAGCTCGTCGTCCGCCGACAAATCCAGAATGCCGGCCTCGTCGCCGCCGCTCCGGTACGGCCGGCCGCCCTCGACTTGGGGGACGCCCGCCACGAGGTCCACGGCTTTTGAGCCTGCATCTACCACCGCTCTATCCGGTGTCGGCCGCGAGATCACCGTGGTCAGCACCTCGAGGGCCCGCTCGAACTGTATCTCGTGCTCGATCGCCCCGTACTGCAAATCCATGATGCAAAACGACCCCGGCTGCACCTCGTCAAACACGCCGCTGTCCCGGTCGGTGGCCAGCGTGCCCGTGCCGCCGCCCGTGATGATGGCGCCGTCGAGTAAACCCACCGCGTCGAGAGCTGCACGCACCTCTCGGACGGCGTCCGCAACGCCGCCGAGCACCGCGTCCCGCCGCTCGCTAGCGTCCGCCACGTGTTGCAGCAGGCCCTGGTAGCAGTGGCAGCCCGCGAAGCGCAGGCGTTTCAAACCACGTATTTTCATGGCGAGCGGTGCCGCTTCTTCTGGAGGTACGCCGCACCGCCGTTGTCCGACGTCGACCTCGACGTACGCGTCAATTACGCTGTCGCCGAGGGCCGCGTTCAGCGGCATGGCCTGGCCCCAGAAGTCGTCTATTAAAACGCCGACTCGGCCTCCCCGCGCGGCGGCCGTTTTTGCGGCCGCTGCGACGCGTGCAACCTTATCCGCGCCGACGACCTCGTTCGTGAGGAGCACGTCATCGATTCCAGCGTCAATCGCGGCCTCGAGCTCAGCCACGGTCTGGGCGCAGACCCCCGAGGCGTGCACGTCCAAGAGCTCGAGCTGGCGCCTCGCGAGGGCTCCCGACTTGTGCGCCTTCATGTGCGGCCTTGCCCTTACGCCGGACAGCGCGACCGCTGCCCGGAGCGTTTCGCAGTTGCGCTCAAAGGCGGCCGCATCGAGGAGTAACGCTGGGGTCGCGACTTGGTGCAGCTTGTCGCCTACTGAGGCTGGTGGCTTCGAGAGCGCGTTGGCTCCGGCAGCGCTTAGGAGCCACAAGAGTCGCATGCTGCGTTTGTTTGTGATGGCGCGGTGCTGCGGCGGTGGCGTTTGGCGCGAGTTCGCTCTCCGTCAGCCTCTGCAGGCTGCGCACAAGGTGCTCTCCGAAGGAGATGAGCTCTCCCGGCTCCTATGCCGTTTTAAACCAAGCGCATGCAGGCTCGCTCGGCTCAAGTGATTAACATGTAGCTCTGAACGTGACTGCTCGCCTTCCCGACAGCCCTACGGCGCGCACAGTCTACGTCTCGCAGCCCCAAAACCCGCGCGATTTTGCTGCCTCGCTGAAGCCTCGAAATTGCGGCCTGCGAGGTGTATGGTTTCCCGAAGTATCCTCCTTGGCCGTTTTGCGTTAGAATAAGACGTGCGGGTTGTCGCCCAATCGCTCGACCGCAAAAAAGCGCAGCAGCTCATTGAAACAGCCGCGCAGCACCATGAAGGACGTCCGCGTTACTTTCACCCGGCGGCACGCCTACGCCACCAAGAGCAATGTGCTCAAGGTGGTCAAGACACCCGGCGGCCGGCTTGTGGGCGCCTACCGCAAAAAGAAGCGCCAGGGCCCCAAGTGCGGCGACTGCGGCACCTCCCTGCCGGGCATCAAGCACCTGTCGAGCTTCAGCTACAAAAACACGCACAAGCGGGAACGCACCGTCTCGCGCGCTTACGGCGGAAGCCGCTGCGGCAACTGCGTGCGGCAGCGGGTCGTACGAGCGTTCCTGATCGAGGAGCAGAAGATCGTCAAGCAGATGATGATCGAGAAGCAGAAGAAGACGAAGGCTTAAAGCGCTTTACGGGAAAGGACCGTAGCGTGTAAATTTGTCTAACTAAAGACGCACCGACGTTCGGGGCGCGCGCTCCAATCTCCCCCCCAGCTGCTCCGTGCCCGCCGTGGTCGAGGCCGTCGCGTGCGGCGTCCGCGGCGTCCGCGGCGTCGAGAGTGTGCGCAGTCGACGAGGCGCCGACCGGCGACCGTCGACGCGGCGTACTAGTAGCTCCTTACGCCGTCGACTCGAGGAACCCCTGGACGACCTTGGCGTGGTCGTAGCCGAAGGTCACGCAGTCGGGGAAGGCGACGCCCGTGCGGTAGTTGCCGCACACGTAGAGCCCCGGCGCCCCCTGCTCGGCCGCCTCGAGCTTTTCGATCAGGGGCAGGTGCCCGAGCTCGTACTGGGGGATGGCCGCGGGCCAGACCTTGACGCCCAGGACCTTAGGCGCGGGCGCGTCCGAATTTAACAGGACGGTCCGGCAGCCCTTGTCCACTTCGGCCACAATTTCATCCTCGGACAGGTTCGCGATGCCGATATCCCGGGAACCTCCAATGTAATTCAATAAAACGTTGTAGTCCGGCGGGCACCGGTCCGGGAAGAGGGACGAGGACCACAGCGTTCCTAGGGTCCTCACGCCCTCCGTCCGCGGATTCAGACTGCCGAACCCGGGTAAATCCCGCAAATTCCCAAAGCCGTTGGGCAGCTCGACGTCCTTGAAGGCCGATTTGGGGTACGCCACGGTGCAGGCGCAGACGGGCGGGTAGTAGACGCCCTTCCGTTTTATGGCGTCCCGCACCTCTTCCACAAGAGGTAACGCGTCGGGCAGCACGTTCCGTAAAACGTCGCTGCCCAGCTTGTGCGCCGGTAAGGTAGACACCAGGGCCCGGCAGTCCACCATTTTCACACCGTCCGGCGTCTTAAATGTCGCGCGGTAGCCCTTCGCAGATGTGTCGATCTGTATAAGTTCCCAGGACGTCTTCGCCTGGGCACCGAGGTCCGCCTGGATGGCGTTCGGCAGCGTCGCCAGCCCCTTCCGGAAAGACCCGGGGTTGCCGTACTCGAAGGGCGGCCACGCGGGGTCCGGCGGCGCCGCCTTGCGCTCCTTGGTGAGCTCCACTTGCCGCGCCAGCCCGCCCCAGAACAGCCCGCCGAACTTGTTCCACTCGATGTTGTAGGAGTAGCGTTCGATGCGGTTGATTTTTGGGAGCGCCGCCGCCATGGATAAGGTTTCGGGGTCGCCGGCGTAGACGCCGCTCACGAACGGGTCGATGCACCGCAGAAAGACCTCCTCGCCCAAGGTTCGCGTGACCCACTCGCGAATCGTCTCCTCCTTGCCCTCGGGTGGCGAAGGATGGCCCAAAAACGCGCCGATCCCCGCTCGGATCTTCCCGGGCCACGTTAATAAATCCCCCGCGAGTCCAAACTTGAGGACGCCGTTGGGCCCGAAGATGAGTTCCAGTTGCCCCTGGGGGCCCTTGCCGCCCTGGCCTTTGGGTAAGGGGTGCAGCGTCCCACTATGGTAGACCCACGGCGGCAAGGACTCGTCCGCCATGACGAGTTGGTCGGCGATGCCCAATTCGTAGGCGATCCGAATGATCGAAGGCTGCATGGCGGCGCTGTTGGGGCCCTCCTCCCAGGTGAAGCCGTCCTCCGTGTGGCTTTTGACGTTGCCGCCCAGATAGTCGCGGGCCTCGGCCAACAAACAGTCCACGCCGTTCCGCTTCAAGTTGTAGGCGAGGGTGGAGCCGCTGATGCCGCCGCCCACCACGAGACAGTCCGTCTCGAGCACGTCCGCGGCCACCGGGGCGGCGAGGACCCGCGTGCGCGCTGGCCGCTGGCTCACGGGTGCTTGGAGCGCCGCAGCGGTGGCTAGGCATGCGATTACGCGTCCTCGTCGTGTAGCCATGCTTGCAACCAACAAGGTGCCTCAGCACAGACGCTGCACAGGCTGCAACAGACGCTGGATTGCCCAAAGCTGCGCTGCTACATCTCGAAAATACCCGCACGTTTTCATTAGCTGCCAATTGCGGGCGGCATGCGTCCGGAGCAATCGGAAGGACCCACTGGAACCGTTCCACGCTGCTCTCGCCTCGAGACCAAAAGTGGCACTGGTTGATTTTGCCCAAGTGTAATTGGCCAATAGCTTTATTGCTGCGATAGTGGCGTACGCTCACATATAAGCCAGCCTACACATTCGCCCACTTGCTGCACGAGACAGCCCTCGCTGCGGCTGCACCCGCTGCACTGCTGCACTATAAGCTATACACCACTGCTGCCTAAACACGCGCCGCTGGAACCACTGCTGCGGAAACACGCGCCGCCGAAAGGATGCGCCTGTCCGTCGTCGCCGCGCTGCTAGGGCACGCGACGGCGTTGAGCTTCGGCCCCACGATCCGCAAAGCGCAAATCGCGGACCTCGAGCAGCTCGCCGAGACGCGGCTGCAGTCCTCGCCCTTCGCCGCGGGCTACGCCATCGCGAGTCGGAAGGAAGCCGGCGAGAACCTGAGCGACTTGTTTTGCCGAGGTATTGAGGACGGCGACACGGTGTGTTACTTGGCCATGGACAAGCAATACATCGTGGGCAGCTGCGACGTGACCATACGCGACCGGCTGGGCCGGGGCCTGCCGAAGCACGCTTATTTAAAAAATCTGCTCGTGGATCCTGAGTATCGGAAGAAGGGCCTCGGCTCGAAGCTCGTGCAGGCGTGCGCCAAGCACGCGCAGGGCTGGGACGTCGCGACCCTGGCCCTGGAGGTGGAGAACAAGAACGAGGGCGCCGCGCGCCTCTACGAGAAGCTGGGCTTCCACGAGCGCGCGTCGCTCGCGTCGCTCGACAGCCTGTGGCGCTTCGAGACGTTCTTCTACGGGCGGTCCGTGCTGTGGAAGGAGAACGACGGCGTGCGGCGGCCGGGCTGGCCGTTCTAGTGGGGGCGCGGCGAGCGTGCTCGTGGGGTGGAACCACGGCGGCTCCTATCTGTGTAAATGTTGTTCAAGTTAGTTCGGCCCGTACATGCGCATGGACGGGTCCAGCCCGCGCCCGCCGCCGCGGCCCCGGCCCTTCCCCCGCCCGCGGCCGCGGCCGCGCCCGGCGCTGCGGAGGCCCTGGCCGCGCTGGCGGCCCTTGCCGAAGCCCTTGCCGCGGCCCTTGCCGCCCTTGCCGCCCTTGCCCCGCGTCTGCCGCGAGGCCTCGCGCTTCGCGTCGGCGTCTTTTCTATAAGCGTCCTCGGCCTCCGGCGCCATCACCACAATGGTGACGGGGGCGCCCTCGATGTCGCCACACTCGCACGCCTTCAGGGCGCCCGCGGCGTCGTCGAAGCGCGCGATGGCGAAGCCCTCCTCGTCGTTCAAGTCGACGAAGCGCGGCGCCGCGAACGCCGTTAACGCGTCCTTGATCTCGCCGTACTGCACGGCCTGGCCGCTCAAGCCGTCGATGCGCACGTGGGCGCCGCGCACGACCGGGCGGCTCGGCGCCGGGGCCCCACCGCTCGTTGCGGAGGCGCCCATCGCCACGCGCCCAAAGGTCAGCGCGCCCGGGCCCGCGCCCTCCTTCGGGTAGAGCTCGTCCACGCACTTCCGGGCCGAGAAGCCCGCCTTCGAGCCGTCCGCGCGCTCCACGAAAAAGGATTTCGTGTCCGGGAACTGCTCGTTGACGTCGTAGCCGATGCTCGTCACGCCGGGCGCCAGCTTCTCGTTGGCCCCGGGGTGGCACGTCACCAGCGCGAACAGGAAGAAGGCGTCGCCGCCTTGTGCTAAACCGCCGTCGAGTTTCCGTTGCAGCGCTTGCACATAGGTCCACAGCTCGTCGCGGCCGCCGAAACTCCGGCCCGCGACGACGCGCACGTTGCGGGTGTCCTCTTCCTCCGCGTCGGCGCTGGGCGCGTCGGCGGCGGGCGGCATGTCGGCGTCAGCCGCGGCGGGTGCTGCGTCGTCGCCGGCGTCGGTACGGGCCTTTTTCGCGACAGGCTCCTCGGCAGCTGTTGCATCCGGTTCCTCAGCCGGCGGCTCGACCGCTGCGCTAGCGTCCTCTTCCATGGCGCTCATAATCTCTCGGCTGCAGGTAGCACTTGCAGCGATGAAGCTTGATGCGTGCAACAAGCCGGTAGACAACGGCGTTGAATGCGATATTCGTCGAGCAGCTGTCAGTGGCGGCTTTTACACGCGCAGTAGCCAATCTATACGCGCTCTGTTGCGATTAGCGATGCGCTCTCCTGATTCCAAATGAAACCCGTTTTGATAGATTTAGCGCTAAAGTTGCTAAAACGTCTTGTGGGATTGTGGGGCACGCGCAGCAACTGGAGCGGTCTGTCACGTCGCCCTGCCGCAGAACCCCCCGGCTGGTTCAGTGTGGGCTGCCCAAGAGGCCCTGCAAGTTTAGCAGGGCTGCCGCGTCGAGGACCAACAGGACAGACCAATCCCCGAGGTACCACCTCGCTCACGTCTGAAGTCGAGTGCGCGCGGCACCATGGTGGTGGCCCTGGACGGCGAGTTCCCAACGCAACTGCCCATCAAGGACGGGAAGATCACGCTCCACTGGAGCACCCGGGGCCGGCTCGACCCGTACTCGAAGGTCGAGCTCGTGTGGCGATTCGCGCTCTTCCCGGCAAATTCGGCCCACGTCGTGACGCTGATGGCGTCGTTCAAGACGGGGAAGCGCGTCTTGTTGCATGACGGCGAGCAGGTCGACATGGTCCTCCGCGAAGCTGAGAAAAGGACCTACGCGTGGCAGCGCGATGGGCACAGCTTCGCGATTCAAGAGCTGCTCGAGGGCCCCCGCGACGTGTCGCGCTTCAGGTTCGTCATCGACAGCTCGTTCTCGTTCCAGACGAAAAAGGCCGGCGCTGCCTTCACCACAGTCGAGCTGTCGGTCGAGGTGCCGCCGCGCGCCGACGCTTACGAGGCGCCGCAGCTTTGGACGCCGCGCGAAGAGGAGGACCTACACGCGTTGGTCCGGTCCCAATGGGTAAAGGGGGCCGCTGAGGGTGGAATTAACGCGCCTTGGCCTGTCGACTGGGCGGCAGTGGCCGGACACCTGGGCACCGGCCGGCCCGCGGCGGAGGTCGAGCGTCGTTGGACCTCCATGCAGGCGTCGAAGAGGGCGCGCGAGGCGGACGGCGCGCAGGCGCTGGCGAGCCAGCCGCCGGCGCGAGTCGAGCCGATCCTCGCGAGACAGCTGTCGCAGGCCGAGAAAGAGGCCCTCGCGAGCGTGCCGGCAGCATCGCCGCCCGCCACGCCTCCGGCGTCGCCGCTGTGGCCCGACGCGCAGGCCGCGATGGCGGATTTCGCAGAGGCTTCGTCGATAGTGGACGCTTCATCGCGAGGGCAGCACCTAGACCCCCTTGCGTTTGGGCTCATAACATGGGCGAGCCAAGTTGACGAGCTTAAGAAGCATATCGGCACCAGAGGCCTCGAAACACTAAGCGCCGGTCGCGAGCCCATGATCGGCTTCACGGATGCCTGGGCGAGATTGCGCACGCGGCGCGCGGAGGTCGTCGAGATCGTCGAGAATCTGTCGCGATCAGAAGAGTCGTCTTCGGCCGCTGCCATGTTCGCGGCGCGGCGGGAGGCTCTGGAGGCCGCGGCCGGGCCTGGAGAGCTTGCGTACGCTCTACGGACCCTCGGGACAAACATAGCGACGGCGCGGCGTAAGCAGATGCAGTACGTCGCTCGCGAGTTCTCCGACGCGGTGGGCGACGCGGCTCTCGAGCGGGCATACATCTCTCTCCGTGAAGCGCGGCAGGACAAGACGCAAAAGGCGCATGTCATTCTTCTCGAAACCTGCTCGGCGGGCGCCGCCTGTGCCGCGGCCATTGTCGACTTGCTCGATTTGGAGGACGAGGAGCGCCAATGCGCGTCGCTGAGGGCGCTCGCGGCGTTTCGAGCCGCGAATGAAGCGGAGACGCGCGCGCGAGTTGCGCGTGAGAGGCTCGAGATGCTTGAGAAGGCGACGGCCGAGGCAGAAGCGCGTGCGAAGGAGCTACGTGCGGAGCTTGAGGAGGTGAAGGCCTCGTCGCCAACGTCATCGATGTCACCGGCGAAACCGCCGACTGGTCAGACGGACGACGACCTCCTCATCGCCGCCGCCCTGGCGCTGGCAACGCCTCGGGCGGACGAGGCGGTTGCAAGTTCGCCGCCGACGCTGGCCGGCACGGCGCCGGCGGAAGCGTCGGACTCGGACTCGGAATCGGAATCGGACGACGACGACGCAGCGTGCGAGACCCTCCTCGCTGCCGAGCGAGCCGCGGCCGAGAAGAGGACTCAAAGCCGCGCCGAGGAAGCCGCGCGACACAAGGAGGCGATCGCGCGGCGCCTGACGAAGCGACGATCAGAGAGGCCGCGCGATCACGCCGTCGCGGGTAGCATGACGGTCGACAGCGAAAGCGACACCGAAAGCGAGAACGGCGCCTCGGTCGGGACCGCGTACCCGGTGCGCGCCCGGCCGCCCGCGCCGTCGCGGCCCGCGCCGCGGCCGGGCACCTGGGGCCCGGACAGATTGGTCATGGAGATCGAGGGCTACATCCGGAAGCTCTCGGATACAGGCACGAAGGCGGCCTTCCGCAAGCGCCTCGCGAACGCTCGCGGGAACATCAACGCGCTCGCGGACCTCAACGCGGACGTCCAGGAGGCGGCGGGTGCCGTCGACTCCGGCGTTGATGCCGTCCAGGAGGCCGCGGGTGCCGTCGAGGCCGTCCAGGAGACCGACGCGATCAGCTGGCTGACGACGAGCGCCGCCTCCGCAGAGGTGGAAGCGCAGGCCGCCGCCGAGGCGAAGGAGGACGCAGACGAGGCGCTGGCGGCGTTGGAGGGTGAGTTCGGCTTCGCGTTGAAGTACGTCGCGGCTGGCTGGGAGCGCCCCGCGTTCGACGGGGCGCGTGGCGGCGAGGTCGACACGGCCGTCGCGCAACGCCATCTCCGGAAGAGCGTGCTTGCCGGCGCGGGCGCCGAGGCCATTCAAAAGCGGTCGGATAGTCGTGGCAGGTCTCGGAACCCGGTCCTCGAGGAGCTAAGAATATGATCACAAAACTAACAAAACTAAAACTAAAATTCAGATCCCGGAGGCGATCGAATTTTGTTGTTACGGTGCTAGGACCAGTGGGTGGAGCACCAGGGGAGTCCTCGGTCGTCGATGGCACAAAACCCGTTTTATAAATCAATTGCTAATTTTGCTCGATGGATTGTGGGCACGCACCCGGAGCCGGGGCCTGGAGGCTGCCCATAAGGCCCTGCACGCGTGTGCCATGTCGCGCGGCCCCATAGGACCGATCATGCAGTACGAGGGCAACCCCCGCCACCTGCCCATCCGGGACGGCATCACCCTCAATTGGAGCTCCCTGGGGAAGTTCGATCCCTACTCCAAAATCGGACTGGTCTGGAAATTCCAGCTGATTCCGCAGCGGGACCTCGGCAGCGGCCACACGGTCACGCTGACGGCCTCGTTCCGGTCGGGCCGGCGCCTCATCGTGCACGACGGCGAGCGAGTGGACGTCGTCGTTCGGGAGGCCCGGGAGCGCAGCTACACGTGGCAAAAGGATGGCCACAGCTTTGCGATCCAGGAGCTGCCCGAAGGCGCCCGGGACATCTCACGCTTTCGTTTCGTCATCGACGGCACGTTCTCTTTCACCACGCCCAAGGGAGGCACCGCATTCTGCAACGTCGGTCTGGTGACCGCGCGGGCGCCGCCGGGCGCCACGCACGCCCACGTGGTGGACGCGGCCGCGACGCACAATCTGCCGCGCGCCGACGCGTACGTGGTGGACGCCCAAGGCTCGCAGTCCGTGGTCCTCGCACGCGCGGTGGCCGTTCCGCCGAGCACCGACCGACAGCGATCGCACGAGCGGGTAGCGCGGCCGCCGCGTTCGCCGGGCGTGGCGCCGCCGACGCGTTCGCCGGGCGTGGCGTTGCGTTCGCCGGGCGTGGCGTCGCCGACGCGTTCGCCGCCGCTCGACGCGAGAGTGGACGCGAGAGTGCACCGGCAATGGTTGCGAGAGCGACGCACTGGCTCGCAGCCGACGCGGGGCGACGACCCAGGACGTCCACCGGCCTCCGAGTTCCTGTCGCGCGCGCGCCAAGTCGAGGCGGACAGGGTCCTCGCGCGCCAGCTGTCGCAAGGCGGGGACGTGCCGCCACCGCCGCCCGCACGGCGGCCCGCTCGCCTAGCGGAGGCGCGTCGCCACGCGGCCGCTAGTGTGGCGCCGCCGCCGCAGCCCGCGCGGTGGCCCGGGGCCCTCGGAAGCCTCATTAACCCCGCGCTACTGGCGGAGACGCGTCGCTACTACTGCGACACCGCGGCGGCTACTGCTGCGTCGCCGCCCCCGACGCCGCCGCGGTCACCTACAGCGCCGCCTGTGCCCGCGTCGCCGGCTCGCCCCTCGGCGGGCACCACGTGGTACTGGCAGGAGGAGCCGCACCGACTGACTGCGCACAATCCTTCTCTCGTGAAGCCGCCGCACTGGGTCGCCTATCCTGACCACGTCCAAGTCGAGCTAGAGGCGGCACGCCGCGCGAATAAACCCTCATGGACGGGCCCTACCTTCGTCGTCGATCTAGTTGCGAGGCATCAATACAATCTGCGGGGCCCGCAAATAGGCTTCAAGCGTGCGGTGCTGCGGGAAGACGCCGCCCTCGCGGGGGCCTTCGCGCCGCCGGTGTCGCCCACTGTCGTTGCGCCTCCTTCGGTCGCCCACACTTTTGCGGTTCAGCGTGCTGCGCTGGAAGTGGCGGCAGGGCCCGCGGACTACCACGCGCTCAGTATTCTCAGCGAAAACGTCTCGACGGCGCGTAAGGCGCACATGAGGTATATCGCTCGCACGTTCGGTGACGCGCTCGGCACCGACGACGCGCTCGGCACCGACGCCGCGCTCGAGGAGACTTATCTGCGGTTTCGGGGTGCCCGAAGGAACAACATGCCGGATCTTCATGCAACCAACGGGCCCTGCCTTCGCGCGGCGCTCACCGAATTAGCCGACCTCGAGGATGAAGAGCGGGAGTGTGCCAATATGCGTGAAATCTCGGCGTTTCGCGCCACGCAGGAGGCGAATAAACAGACCCGCTGGAAGCATGAGGCAACACTGGCCGCCGAATTGGTCCCGCCCGCCGCGGCGCCACTACCTGTGTCGCCGTCGCTCGTCGCGCCGCCGCCGACGCGTCGGACGGACGACGATGCCGACCTCGACACCGTTGCGCTGGATCCGCTTATCGTGGAGGAGGTGGTTTCCGGGCTTCGCCTGCAGTCGCGCATCACCGCTTTGAGCTTTGAGGAGGCCCGGCACCGGCACGAACGAGCGGAGAACGACGGCGCCGAGGAGGAAGCCACGGCCAGCGATTGCGACGATGCGCTGGAGGCGAAGGCGGCCGCACGCGGGACGCGGTTCACCCCGCCTCCCCCGGACGACAACGAAGACGACACACGTGCCTCGTCGGCCCTGCGCGCCCAGTACGCCCGGAGCCTGGCCCGTGAGCCGCCGCGCCCCGCGCCGCCCCCACCTTTAAGTGGCGGCCCGGGGGGACGGGAGCCCGCGCGGCGACCCACGCCTGAGGCCGCTGAGCACCACCCGGAGTCCTCGCTCATCGACAAGGAGGCGTTCGAGGCGCTGGTCGCCGACCTCGCCGACGACTCGGACGACGACTATTAGTAATAAATCACAAAAACAAAAGTTAGACCTGGAAATA
>Ga0302122_10001758_pt1 | contig 13735 bp, 5 predicted proteins | sample CB21_SCM_MG_FD_203115 | JGI IMG/M metagenome (GOLD analysis project Ga0302122, IMG submission 203115) | Marine microbial communities from Western Arctic Ocean, Canada - CB21_SCM | ecosystem: Environmental > Aquatic > Marine > Oceanic | place: Canada: Western Arctic Ocean | collected 2017-09-28
AGATCAGGCGCTGCTGGTCCGGCGGGATGCCCTCCTTGTCCTGGATCTTCTGCTTCACGTTGTCGATCGTGTCGCTCGGCTCCACGTCCAACGTGATGGTCTTGCCGGTGAGGGTCTTGACGAAGATCTGCGGGGGGGGCGGGTGTGGGTTTTTGGGGGGACGCTGCGCGTCGATGGGTCGACGACGGATGGAGACGTGCGCGTGGGGGCCGTCGCGTGCGACGTGAAACCCGTGGGCGTGGCTGCAAAGCCATATGCGGATGCTTCTCTGTGTGTGTGCGCAGCGGTCGTTTTTCAGCGCCAACAATCCGTCGGTGGCTGGGCGTTGTAGTATGAGCACTGCCTGGCGCACCTGCATGATGATATCTGCCGAGATAAGTCTGTTTTTCTCTGGCTGCGCTCTCTGAAAAACCCGTTTTTTATATTTAGGGGTGACGGGTTTTATTTTGCCCCTGATGATCTAATCTTGTACACGGGCCATCCTCAAGGGGCCAGTGACTCCCAAACCTGCGTAAGTACATCACCTTGTACTCGGGCCAGCCTGAGACGCGGCTCTTGCGTTGTCGCGCGACAGCTGTGTAATCTATCAGGTCGGTTCCGGCTGCGCTTCACAACCACTGCTTCGCAACCACGCGACGGCCTGCACGCATGGCGGCGGCCGGTGAATCAACCGGATTTTACTACGGCTGGGATCTATTCCTTTCCTGGCTTTCACGCCTACTTGTTTAATACCGTGTCTTCCCAAGGGATTGACGTCTTCAGCGTGCGGCCAGTGGGGCCACAGGGCCAGAGGGTCTTTCCAAGTCCAACCGTAACGTACCCCTACGACGGACCGCGCGGCGACGGCGCGTCTTGCATGATTAACATGGAGCGACTGGCGGCGAACCGCACGTACTTCAATCTCGAGCTCGAGGGCAACAACGGAGAGACGCGCATCACCGAGATCAAGTTTGATGCGAATCGGCTGCGGTGTTACGGAGGTTGGGCTGTGGAAGGTTCCAACACGGTTGCGCCGAGCGTTCGCGCACGCACGTGGCTCAAGCTGGAAGCGGTCCTCGAGGACGGCCCGCCGCCGCGACTGTTGCTTCGCGTCGACGGCCAGCTCATTTACACGATGCCGCTCGCATCACGCGTCCGGCTGACGGGCATCATCCTCAAGGGCTGGGCGCACAGTCCTAGCAAGTCGCGCTACGCTCGCCTCGCCTTCACGGATTCGATCGCGTGCGCCGCCGCGCGGCTCGTTTCGATCTGGTTGCTCCGGCGCACCAACAGCGACGTCGCACTCGTAGTGCTCGCCTTCGTCGTACCGGCCCCGCTCCTTGACACGCTTCGCGCCAACAGCGCCGCCCTACGCGGCAAGCGCCAAGTTCCTAAGGACCGCGGCGATCCTCTGCCGACTGTAAACTCTCACGGCGCTCTGCAGTTTGCCTACGCAGGCTACGGCCCTCCGCCGGTCGCTGCGACGGGGTCGCCCGATACGGAGTCGGGGTCGGACTCGGGTGACGACGAACTTGACGATGAACTTGACTTTGGCGAACTTGACAATGGCGACTACTAGATCGACTACTGAATAGTGTGTGGATGTGACGGTAACTTGAATGTGTACATACTACTAAAAAGTAGCTAGTTCTAATCGCACCCATATTGCTACATAACGCCCGAGTCCGAGTCCTATTCAGTTTCGGCGTCTATTCGCTTACTCCCCGATAGCGCTTATTCAGTTAACGAAAGAAAGAAAAACAGCACTCACTTAAAAACACAACATATCAAGCAGCAGCCCCATTCTGCCACGCCGCCTTCCGGTTCGACGACACCTTGAGCACCGCGATGTCGGGGCCGAGCGGGTCCTTGAGCTTCGCCTGGCGCCGCCTGGACCCGTCTGCGCTCAGGGCGTCCGCCCGAACGAAGTCGCCGCCGCCGCCCCTCCGCTTTAATGCAATGAAGATGTCCTCGACGGTCGACCAGCGCCGGAACGCCATGCACGTGGCGAGCGGTCCCGGTGACAATGCTCCGCGGAGCGAGTCGAGGTCGACGACCGGGTAGGCGTGGACGGGCCTGGCGCGGGCGACGGCACGCGAGATGGCGTCGAGTACTCCAGTAGTGCCCCATTCTTTCAAATATACGGAAGCGCCGTCCGGCCCGTCACCTCCGAAGGCGCCCGCGCCGTCCTCGTACGTCACAGCACCGGCCGCGCGCGCCACGACAAGCGCAGCCTCGACGCGCGCACAGCACGGTACCAGATCGGTAGCGCCGTCGACAAGCAGTTCGGCGACGCGCTGTTTAGCCGAAGGCCGGTCGCATTTATTGAGCGCGACGACCGTCGGGAAGCGGACCTCCAGAAACGCTGCGACGAGGCGATGCAATTGGCTCTTCCCCCAGCCGCTGACGGGCAGCTGCTCCTTGTCAAGGCCCGCTAGTTCAAACGCGCGGCGCGCCATCGCGTTCGAGGCGCGGTAGCCATTGAAGAGGTCCAAGAGTCTGTCGAGGGCCAGCGTGCCATCGCGGTCCAACCGCGCCAGCCGCAAGACCGAGCGCCACTTGGCAACGACGTTGCCCGCGATCCACCGATGTAATTCGTCCCGTACCCAAGAGATCTCGAAGGCTAGCACGTCCTCGGATTGGTCCGCAGCATCGACGGCCGCGCCACCCGCATCCGTCTCCGCCGACGCGTCGACGACATGGACCAGAGCGTTGGCATCGCACAGGTCGTTCAGGAAGCGGTTGCCCTTGCCTTTTCCCGCGTAGGCCCCAGGCACCAATCCAGCCACATCTTTGAGGAGCACGGGCAGCAGCCGCCTGCCTTGCACGTCGCGGCCGTGCGGCGGACACTCCGAGAGAGCCATACCGAGTGCACGTGCCGGGTCTGCGTCGAGGACGGCGTACAAACCCTCTCGCACATTAGGATCGATGGTCGTAAACGGAAAGGCGGCGCACTTTGCAGCAATGGCGCCAGTCGCGCGAGTGATTGCGTTGAAGAACGTGCTCTTGCCCGCCGAGGGTTTGCCCACTAAACCCACGACTATTTCAAATTCGCCCCGGTGTTTGGATGGCGGCGCCGTCGTCGCCGAAGCCTCCCGCCGTTTCAGCGCCTCCTTGGCCGCGGCGCGATAAGCTGCAATCTCGGCCGACGATATATCCGCCGCGACGCCCTCCTCCTCATTTTCCGACTCAGTCGCGGCGGTGTCGTCCTCGGCAGGCTCTTCAGCCGCCCCTAGATCGTAGTCGGCGATATAATCGTTCGCGGCCTGAACCGCGCTCATGAGGCAGGGCTCACTCGCCTCCAAATCGTCCTTCACGGCCGCCGCCGCGGCACGCGCAATTGCCACCGACGCGCGTTGAGGCATATCCGCGAGCGACAGGTCGGACACGACCTTCAGGCGGAGGGTGCCGCCCGACGGGTAGGTGCCGCGCATCTCGAAGGCCAGGTAGACGTCGCCGGGGAACGGCCCGCGGTCAAGGCGGACCCTTGACCGGTCCCGCTGGAAGTCGTCCGCGAAGATCGCCTCCAGCGCCTCGAGCTCCTCTTCGCGCGCTGCAAACATCTCAGCATCGACCGGCGGTGCCGCCGGCGGTTGAGTGGCGGCGACGCTTTCGACGGCGCCTGGCGGCGGAGGCCGCGCGGCGGCAACAGCGGTTTCCAGGAACGACACGTACACCTCGACGTCCCGCGACCGGCAGGGAAAGCAGTGGCCCAGGTCGTGGAGGTGCCGTTGCGCGTCGGAGGCGAGCGCCATAGTTTCGTCGCACGGAACTAATTTGTCATTGCGGCCCGCAACCAGGAGCGTCGCGCAGGGCGGAGCTGCGGCCTCGGTCCGCCGCGGCGCGCCGGCGATGATCAGCGCCTTGAGGCCGGGAAGGCGTGTGGCGGCCGCGAATGCGACGGCGCCGCCGGAGGAAAAGCCGATCAGTGCGTCATAGGTTGCGGCGCGCCACGCCGCCTCGATCACGTCGAGCGACCGCTCGAGACCCGTGCCGTCTTCTCTCCACCAGCCTAGCGACGCCTCCTGACCGTCGCGTAGCGGCAGCGCGTGCGGCGCATCGATGAATGTGATATGGTGGTTGTCTCCGAGCCGTTTCACGAGCGGTGCGAGTCGCTGCTCGAAGAGTCCGCCGGTTTGCTGCGAGCCGTGCAGCGCTAGGACTCTCATGCCAAGTCGCTCAGACCCTTAAAATGAGTCCTTTTGGATTACACGCAGGCCGAGGTCTACACGACGCGCGCCACTAGGTCCAATCATCATCAAAAAGAGCATTTTTGTGCTCGCGTGTGCTGTGCGTGCGGGTATTACTCCCAAAAAAGCCAAAGCAAACCAGACTCAGTCGAGCGGACCGGTCATAGCCTGACCACAAGGAGAGCTGATGCAGGGCCGGGCAAGGCGTCGCACCCGCACGATAGGAATCAGCGGACCGAGGAGCAGCACAAATAGCGCTGGGAGCGGCCCCACGGCGGTCCAAGGGCTGCCAAGTAGACGACACGATGGCGTTGGCCTAGCACCACGACGATGCGCACCAAGTAGACGCACCAAGTAGACGGACGATGCGCAGTTTACTCTGGCTGGCCGCGGCGGCCACGGCCGGGGCAGCCCCCGCGACGCTGTGCCTATGGCTCGCGCCGCTCGTCGCCCGGGCGGCCCACTTCCAGGACGACTGGGTCATGGAGTACCCGCGCCCGTCCGGCGCCTCCGACAGCCCCGACGCCGACCTCGCGATCCGCGTGGACTTTTCGTCGCTCAAGGGGCCCGGCCAGCGGCTGCTGAACGGCATCGCCATGGGCGTCACCAGTGCGCGCGAGGTCTTCGAGTCGCAGTTTATTTTGGACATGTCGCTCGCCACCGGCGTGCACACGGATCGGATTGTCGTGCTCAATGTCACGGAAGGCGACGTGCACTTCAAGTGGCGCTGGACCACGACGGTCATCCGCTTCCGCATCCTCGCGGTGTGCCCGCCCGGGTTGGAGATCTACGTGGAGATGGGCGAGGCGGCCTCGCGTAGAATAGAAACGATCGAGACGAAGGAGCCGCCCTGCTCGGCCACACCGCTAGATGCGCGGCGCACGTGCGCGCACCCCTGTGAGAACTCGCCCGACGTCCCAAGTGTAGTAAGGGACCTGACGAACCAGACGCAGTTCCTGGATTCGCCGCTGTTTGCGGGGGATCGCGCCAAAAAAGTGACGGCCGCGACGGACCGGCACTGGGGCTTGGTAGCTCTAGACTGGGACATGTCCTTGAGACTGCAGTTCAGCATGGACGTGGTAAGTAACCCGTCTGAGAACCTGCAGCAGGACGCCGGCGTGGGCGAGGCGCCCGAGCACTTCGAGGCTTCCCAACATCGAGCATTTGGGCACATGACCTTGAACCGGGGCCTTGAAAGGTTTTGTGAAAAAGAGGACGGCGCCTCCGGCCGCACGACGGCGTCGCACACGCAGTCAGCTTATTGCGAGTGGGAGAACTATTTCGAGGAGGACGTTTCTAGAGCTTTGGGCATCGAGCGCCACCGCGTGGAGGTGCTGGCCGTGCGGCCGGCGGCGCCGGACCAGGTCTTAGCGCATTTTAGGATCTTTCCTACATCAACAGGCACGCCGGTCGCCGACTGCGTCTCCGACTTACTGCAGCAGGTCCGGGACCCCTCCTCAACTCTGTACGACGGCAATGTGACAGTAAGAACGGACCCCAGCTGGGGCGTCAGCGGCATCGGCGGCCAGCCGCGCAAGCGGACGTCGGACCATTTGCCGTACGCGGTGCGCGGCAACAGCTCGCTGCCCTACCACGGCTACGCTAGTCATGCCATAAACGAGGCCTACGAGCGGTGCAAGGCTCGGCAGCAGTGCGCGCGCGGCTACGAGCACTATTATGTCGAGAACGCGACGCGGTACCACACGACTCAAGTTTTTGGGGGCGGGGCGCACCAACATGCGGACTTATTTGCCCCCTTCGAGGACTGGCGCGTCGGCACGTCAGGCTGGGGCCCGCGCGGCTATTATAAGTGGGACACGGTCAATGCAACGGGTATCGTGCGGGGCGCGCACGTCGCGCCGATGCAACTGAAGCGACTCGGGGCGCCACCCGTGCGAACGGTGGACCCCTGGGGCTGGTGCCACGAGCGCCAGGCCTGTTCCTCGGTCAAATTTAACGGCGGCCTCGTCTTGAACCGGGAGCGCCTGCAACGAGATTTTGCATTACAAGAAAGGCTCATCGCGAACATCAAAGACGACTTGGCTTGGGTCGCGAGCTGGCGCCAGACGGCGGTGTTGGACGCGGACGGCGCCCGGACGCGGGCCGACGTCGTGGCGCTCATGGCGAAGCGGGAGGCGGACATCCGCCTGAAGATCAAGGCCGAGGAGAAGGTCCTCAAGGATTTGAACGGGACCCAGTGCACGTTACGGAGGAGGTGCCAGCTCTTCTTCAACACGTCGTCAATTACTATGAGGGGAGTGTACGAGGTGGACGGCGAGTTGTTGATCCGACCGGGCGGAGAGGAGATCGCGGTTTTTAGTTTCGACCAGATCGATCTGGGGCCGGAGGTCAATGTCACCGTTGTCGGTCAAAGGCCGCTCATCATCGCATCGAGAAGTACGGCGCGGTTCAACCAACCGTTCGTCATCGCCCCCGGGACTCTGGGAGGCTTCCCCGGCGGGTACGGTATTGGCAGTGACCCCCGGGACGTTTTGCGGGACGATCCGCGAGATGTGCCGCTCGGCGACCCCCAGGTCCTGGACGGGACCATCCCCTCGACGAACGCGAACGGGCCCGGCGCGCCCGCCGTGCGCGTCCACTTACGGAGTATAAGGTCGGAGGCGAGCGACGTCGACGAAGTGCAGCGCGTCACCCTGTCGGGCGACGCGGGCGAGAACCTCGGCGGCTTCTGGCGCTTGACGTACCGCCTGTTCCGGTCGCGCTCCTTACCGCCAGACGCGTCGGCGGACGCGGTCCAACAAGCCTGCGAGGAGGATTTGAATCGCGCGCATTCACAACACCGGTCGACGGGCCTCGATACCCGGGTGAAGGACCACGCGCCGGGCGTCGGGCGGTGTGTTGTAACGACACGGAGTGGCACAAACGGCGACGACAAGGCGCGGTGGACGCTGAGCTTCACGTCGCAGATCGGGGCCATGGACTTACTAGGCATCGAGGACCACCTGACGGGCCTGGGCGCCCGCATCCAGATCGAGAGGTTACAAGGAGGCAACTCGATGGGCGGCACCTTTGCCCTCAAGTTCCGCGGGACCATGACGCGCCAGCTCGCCTACGACGCCACGGCATTGCAAATGGCGCGGTGCCTCGTCGAGGACCTGCCACATGTCGTGGCGGCGTCGGCGACGCGGTCCGACGGCGACCGTACTGACGGCGAGTGCGACGACGGGTTATGTGAGGACGGGCCGCGGCCGGGCGGCGGCCTCGAGTGGACACTGACCTTGATTACATTAGATGATGTGATAACACCTCGAGCCCCGGTCGGCTACGGCTGGAAGGGCGCGCCGCGGCTCCCGGAGGACGGCGACGTAAGTGACGGGACGCCCTCCGCGGCGCCGACCTACGACACCCAATCGCCCACAAATATGCGGCCGACCCCCCGGCCGACCGGCGAGTGGCTCGAGCCCGCGGCCCCCTGCCCCAACCTCACGGTGGCGAACGTGTCCTTGACGGGGACCGGTTCTTCAATCATCGCGCGCAAGGGCCACTTCCTCTTGCACCGGCCGCTCCTCGCGGCGTTGAACCGCACCGCGTACGGGTGCGAAGCGTCCTTCACCCTGGCGTTCGGCGGCGGCGGCGCGGCGCACGGCGGCCGGGGCGGAGCCCCGGCGCCGGGGAATCGGGACGCGTCGTGGTCCTACGCGCTCGGTGCGGCGGCGCGCGACGGCGCCGCCTTCTTCCGGGGCGGGAAGAATTCCATAGATGCCCACCCGGCCGTCGCCGTCGACGCTAGGTTATCACTGGCGGCGCTACAGGAATATAATGGAGACGGCCCGGATCTGCTCGACGTGTTCGGCCGATTTAATGAAACGAACAAGACCTCTATCGCGTGGTCGGACCGGGGGGGCGCCTTCGGGGGCGTGGGCCGGACCTACGCGCACGGTCCTGACTTCGGCGGCACGCGCGGAAGTTTATTAGGAGGCTCGGGCGGCGCGCTAGGTCTCATGCACCCCTACCTCTTCGAGGCTTTAGATCCCGAAGTATTACCGTCCGTCGCGAACGGCTCGGACGTGGACAACCCCCAGTACAACTGGAAGCTGAACGGCTCGGACGTCGCCTCGCGCTTCACGCCCAGCTACGGCACGACGAAGCAGGACCCCCGTGTCGGGAACCGGCGCTTCTCGCTGGGCGGCCGGGGCGGCGCGGGCGGCGGCGCCATTGAGTTGGTGGCGGTGAACGACCTGGAAATCGGGGAGTTTTGCCATATAACAGTGGACGCGTCCGACGGCCACGAGTCGAACAACGCGGGGGGCGGCGGCGGATCGGGTGGTTCGGTGTTATTGGCGGCCGGCGGCGTTATTCGTTTATTGGGTTCCATCAGTGCCAAGGGCGGGCACGGCGGCCCCGCGCCTTTAGGCGGCGGCGGGGGCGGCGGCGGCCGCGTGGCACTGTATGCGAATGCGTTGTGGCGGCCCGACGATGTGAGCTCCAAGATCGACGTGGCGGGCGGTATGTGCAAAGAGTGGGACGCGAGTACCCAATCGATCGTCGAGGGGTGCTCCGACGGGAAACCGACGCGTCAAAGCCACCGGGACGGGTCCTCCGGCACGAAAAGAATAGACACGCTGTTCGACCTGTCGTACGACGTCGAGGTCCACGAGGACAACAGCGTGGGCGGCGCCTACGGCACCTACGGTTCGTTGAGAGTGGACGGCCGCCTGCGGGACATGGGGCCCGAGGGTCAGAGAAACGAAGCCGTGGGCGACAAGGTGATTGAACCGCGGCGGTCCTTTGACGGGCCCGAGTTCCATTTGGCGGAACGAGCGCGGCCGGCGCGGCTCTCCTTTTTTGTGAGATTGGACCCCCGGAACGACACGCAGATTTCTCGACGGGCGGGGACGTGGGGCGGCATGGTCGTGTTATACGACGCGCCCGAAGTCACAAAAGATAATGTGGACCCCTGGGCCGTCGGCGGGCCGGCGCGGTCACCGCTACCAAAACGGAGTACCCCGATCCACGCCAACGCGAGTGTAGCGGTCGGCATTTCTCTGAGTGATCGCATGGTGCACGGGGGCGGGTTTCGAAGTTCGCCGGGCGAGTTCGAGGAGCAGGGCCCGGCGGGCGTGCTAGGCGGCGCCGGACGCGGCGCCCCGAAGAGCACTTTACTACACAAGACGAGACTGAGGCGGTGGTACAAAGTCGACGTGGCCCTGGATTGGTCTAAGCTGGTCTACGACGTGTGGGTCGACGACGTGCTGCGGGCGGACGACGCGCCCATTGGGGGGAACGAGCCCTGGACGGAACCCATGACCGGCGTCAATAGAATAGGCGTCTACGCCATTTCGGACGGCGGGTCGGTGCGAGTGGACGAGATCTACGTGGGCCCGGACCACACCATGGCCTTCCGGTGCCCGAAGACTACTCGAAGGGGCCCGGAGTTCGAGACGCCGCGCCCCGAGGCTGCGGGGTGGGACGAGGAAGATTTGGGCGGGCGAACCACGCGAGCGTCCATGGTGCGCCACGACACGCACGTCTCGAAACGGGACCTCTACAAGTTCACGGACCCCGACGGGTCCACAAATAGTGTGGACCGCCTGGACAACGGCGGTTTGATCGCCTTTGACGGGGCTGGATTGGTCGATTACCGTTCCGACGTGGAGCAGCGCTATGCCAAGGGCGATTTACGAGGCGGCGCGAACGCGGTGAACGCCGGGGCATTACTCACTTTAGCAGGAGGGGTGGCGGGCGGCGGCGGTCCCAGTCGCGACATGAGCGAGCAGGCCACGCGTTCCAATTCGGATAATGGACGGTGGACCAGTACGGACCACGCCGACGCCGAGTACAATGCCGAATACGGAGGCAACTACGGCGCCTTCCCCGAAACGTATAGCGACGCCGACGCGCCCCAACGCCAGACGCAGTTCGACGAGCACGCCTACACGGAGTGGTACGGCAAAGGCGAAGGACGGGCCACGCCGACGCACTTCTGGTACGGCGAGCACGACGCGCCCCACGGGCCATTAAATGACGATGACAGTGCCCCGGACTGGCTCAAGGGCGGTATTGGAGCTTGTAGTACCGACGATTTGATCTCCTGGAAAAGAGAAGGTATTGCTTTGCACTACGCCAATTTGACGGACATGACCGATAAGCGGGACGACTGGCAGATGGGCTGCGACGGCTATTCTACGATTCACGGCACTTCAGCAGGCTACGGGTGTGTGGGGTCTCGCGGCTTATTTGCTTCAAGACCTAGAGTGCTCACGGCAGACGTCGATGCAAAGCCCGATTCGAAAGACCCCTACGCTTCTACAAGACCGGCCGCGCCGCGCATCGTGCAGGGCCAGGGCTTCGTCATGTGGATGGTCGTGAACAACGGGTCGAAGGGTCGAGGTCTAGCGGGCGTCGCGTCGTCGGCCCACGCCGGCGGGCCCTTCCACTTCAGGCGGACCCTGTACCCGGACGGGAACGAGACGCGGGACATGGCCGTGTGGGCCGTGGGGGGCCAGGCTCCTCATCCACAAGGTGTGGATCCCCGAAGTACCGCTTTATTAGGTAGGACGTACTTCGCGGAAATCGAGCACTTGCTACCGGGTGCGCAGATGCAGCCCATCTGGGAGATGGCGAAGAGGAAGGAGAGCGACGGGACGTGGACCAACGACTTCGGGTTGAGCTACCACCGGGGCATCTACCAGAAGGATTACGACGACTACCACGACATCTATTTGCAAAGATGGAGGTTAGAAGACAAGCCCTGGAAGGTCTGGTGCGTGGAAAGAGCCAATCCCGGGCACCGGTACCTGGTGCCGCGAGGCCATTCGACGGGAGAAAACTACGCCTTATGTCCGGACCCCGAGTTCTATAAAGTGGTGGAGGGCCAGGGTTATGATGATACGTACTTCACGGCGGACGGCGTCAAATCGCGGTTCATGGACCCCGACGACCCTTCTAAGTCGGAGTGGCGGCCGAATAGTGTCCCGGACGTCAAGGCCCAGCCCTGGAAGAATTCTTATAGAGATGGAGCCTGCGGCATCCGCCAGAAGGACGAGGACTACGGGCTGAACGACCCGGAGATTCCCACGCGCGATTTACAGGACCGCGGCAACTGCTCGAACATTGAAGATAATCCCTTGCACCCGACGATGCCCGACGAGCTGGTGAAGGAGTTCTACGTTATTGAACGAAGAAGGGCCAAGTTCATCGCCGTCAGTGCTTTGACTCCTGATCTATTGGATACGACCAGTCAATTAGATTCGTTCGAGGGCGAGTTGGAGGACGCCCCGTTGGACGCCTTGATCCAGTCGTACGGCCAGTTCGACTGGTCTATTGATGGTAATGCCGAAGCAAGGATCGCGACGACCTTCCAGCCGCCGCTCCTGCCGCCCGACGACTTCAACCTCAAACCAAGGAGAGAAGCCTTAGGGAGATTCCACCAGTACAGCTTCCAGCCGAACGACCGCGCGCGCTATTCTTTGAGTTGCGTCTACGATCTGACGTGTCCCGTCAATTTCAATGATCAACTCATTGATCCGGACGTGGACGAGCAGGCCGTGGACCCGGCGATCTGGTGGGCGACGTCCACCACGAACTACCACCCGGACATGCCGCTGCCCTGGACGCAGGTGGCCGAGACGTCCTGGGCGCGGCGGCGGCTGGAGGAGGAGTCCTTCGTGCCGCGCGAGGTCGGCGACTACTCGCGGCCGGACCCCGCCGGCGGGCCCGGGACGAAGACCGAGGTGTGGGGGCATATTAGGCGCTAAAATATTGAATGTGACTAGAACTCCCCCGCCATGAGCCGCTTCGTGTTGACGACGAGGCTCAGGCTGAGCAGCGCGATGTGCACGCCCCCGAGCACGGCCGGCCCGCGCGGGTCCCCCCACTCTACCGGTTCCCTCGACCGGATGCGCCTCAGGCGCCACTTGTAGTTCGCGAGCGCGAAGGCGTTGATCGCCACGGAGCCCACCGATAAAACGATGGCGACGACCTTGGCCCGCGCGCGTTGTCTATCATCACCTTGGACCCCGTCCGCCACTGCGAAGGCGCCGGCGCCCAGCACCAAGAACGTCACCGAGGCGTGGAGCCAGTGCACGAACGTGCGCTCCGTCGCGAAGATGAGCTTCGGCTCGATCTTCTGCCGCACCAGGGGCTTCTGCATGCCATTTCGAACGTCCGTGTCCCGCCCGAAGCACGTTTCTCTCTTTGGGACTCGGAGCGTCTCTTCCAGAAATTCGGGCCGCGCCCACTGCTGCGAGGGGTTCGTCCAGGTCTAGGCGGACGCGGCGGCGTTCAGCGTGGCTTCGTAGGTGACGTTCTTCGTCGTCCCGTCGCTCGGTGGTGGGGACTCGGCGGTCATCTCACTGGCGCTCGCGCCCTGCGCCTCGCGTAATCTCTGTGCCCACTTGCTCAAGTGAGTCTGAGAGACTCCGCGCTCCGGGCCTAAATATTGGGCGATGCGTTGCGCCTCGCGCACAGGGATCTTAACTTCTATGTCCCGTGCGGCGCGGCCCCTGCGCGGTCGAGGTGCCGATGGTTGATTGTGATTGCGGCCGTAAGTTTTGTCGGGTTTTGCACGGGTTTTTGCAGCCGACATATGAGTTAAAGCGGGCTGCTAGGCTAGCCAGAGCGCCACAGCTGTGCAGTAGAGCGACATCGGTTTGTGACGATGTCGTCACAAACGCGCGGTCGACGCGTCGCAGCACTCGTCATTTTGGCTGCACCGCATGCGCTGGCGTTGGTCGCACCAATGCATGCGCCACCTCTGCGCGCGGTGCGGTGCAATTACGTGACGCCGCAGCAGGTGGCGGCCGCCGCGAGTGCCGATGATTTGGTCTACGGCCGCGGCACGATGGCGGACCTCTCATCCATCGTGGCGCTGGCGGAGGAGGAGTTCGGCAAGGACTACACCGATCCCATCAGCAAGTTCGGCCTCGTGTCGCTGCTGACCGTGGGCTTTGGGTTGCGGCTGAACCGCGACGACCACGCGATCCTCACGTGCAAGGCGGGGACCGACTTGCTCGGCTACGTCGAGGTCAGCCCGCAGCCCGCGGGCGAGGTGTCCGGCCCGTTTCCCCTCGCGAAGTGGGCGAAGAGCTTCATGGGCCCGCTCACGCCCTACCTCGCTAACCTCTTAGTGCGGCCGGACGCGCGACGGCGCGGCGTCGGCGGCGCGCTCGTCATCGCCTGCGAGCAGGAGGTCGCGCGCTGGGGCGGCGACGTGCTCGGGCTCCACCACGACGTTCAGGATCAGAAACTTTTCCGATTCTACAACAAGCTGGGCTTCGCGGGGGACGCACAACTCAACCACCAGGGATTCGTGCTGGTCTACGTGGAGAAGCCGGTAAGGCCATCTTAGTTTTCAGGGCGTCAACGTAGCCGATACTTATAACTAGGCGTCGTCACACTGGCTTCCTTCCACCAACGCACCCGCCACTAGTAAAGATGACGACGGCGCGTTCGCGGAACAGCATTTGTTACCCAAAGGTGCAGCACAAATGGCACTCGATTCGGCCGTGCCCCGTACCGTTAACGGTACGGGGCACACAGGCCCTAGTGAGTTTTGCGCCACTAGCATTTAAGCTGTTTTGCGCCGCTCGTCAGAACGCTGTTCT
>Ga0302122_10001759_pt1 | contig 13731 bp, 9 predicted proteins | sample CB21_SCM_MG_FD_203115 | JGI IMG/M metagenome (GOLD analysis project Ga0302122, IMG submission 203115) | Marine microbial communities from Western Arctic Ocean, Canada - CB21_SCM | ecosystem: Environmental > Aquatic > Marine > Oceanic | place: Canada: Western Arctic Ocean | collected 2017-09-28
AAGCCAGATTTGATAAGATACCAACATTACGGCCAGTTTTTGAAAAAGATGGTGCCATTACTGCAGCAAATGCATCAAAACTGAATGATGGTGCAGCGGTTATTCTTGTTATGAGTTGGGAAAAAGCGAATAAACTAGGACTCACTCCGATTGCACGTATTGTGGCTCAAGCTTCTTCAGCGCATGAACCGGAATGGTTTACTACAGCGCCGGGGAAAGCCATTGGCAAAGTTTTAGAAAAAGCAAATTTATCTACAAATGATATCGACCTTTGGGAAATCAATGAAGCATTTTCTGCAGTCACCATGGCCGCCATTGATGATTTTAAAATTAATCCTGCTAAGGTGAATATTTATGGTGGTGCTGTGGCTATCGGGCATCCCATCGGTGCTTCCGGAGCACGGATATTTACAACCTTGATGAATGGCATGACCAGAACCGAAACAAAATACGGATTAGCAACTCTTTGTATTGGTGGTGGAGAGGCATCCGCTTTGATCGTGGAAAAAGTATGATCGATTTCACCCTAACATCTGAACAGGAACTCATCCAAAAAACTGCCCGGGAATTTGCAAAAGAACATTTAGCGCCCGGTGTAATTGAACGGGACGATAAAGCTGAATTTCCTACTGAACAAATTAAAGTGATGGGTGAATTGGGTTTTATGGGAATGATGGTTCCAGAAGAATGGAGTGGCGCAGGGTTTGATACCTTGACCTATGTGATCGCTATGGAAGAGATTGCCGCAGTAGAGTTAGCAACATCTACAATCATGTCAGTGAATAATTCTCTCGTTTGTCAACTTTTTGTGGATTATGGTACCGAAGATCAAAAAGAAAAGTATTTAAAACCACTAGCAATAGGTGAAAAACTAGGTGCCTACAGTTTAAGCGAACCCGAATCAGGTTCAGATGCCAGTAACATGAGAACGTTTGCAAAAAAAGAAGGGGATCATTATGTGATCAATGGAACCAAAAATTGGGTCACAAATGGAATTAACGGGGATATTGTCATTCTATTTTGTATGACAGAAAAAAGTGTTGGTTATAAAGGAATTTCTGCATTTGTTGTTGAAAAAGGGACACTTGGACTATCTACTGGAAAAAAAGAAAACAAATTGGGAATTCGTGCGTCGGACACGTGTGAACTCTATTTTGAGAATTGTTTGATTCCTTGTGAAAATATGATTGGTGAAGAAGGTCTGGGATTTAAAGTGGCTATGAAAGCATTGGGCGGTGGACGAATCGGAATTGCTGCACAGGCACTTGGATTAGCCCGCGCTGCATTGGATGCAAGTATATCCTACGCAAAAGAACGAAAACAGTTTGGAAAAATTATCGGCGAATTTGGTGCTATCCAGAATAAGTTGGCCGATATGGCTACGGAAATTGATGCTGCACGAATGCTGGTATGGCGTGCAGCAAAATTAAAGGACGACGGTAAAAATTATTATCGAGAAAGTTCCATGGCAAAACTTTATGCATCATCCACAGCCATGAAAGCAGCAACAGAATGTGTGCAAATTCATGGTGGGTATGGGTACATGCAAGAATATGGTGTGGAACGACTCATGAGGGATGCGAAGATTACACAGATCTATGAGGGCACATCCGAAATCCAACAACTTGTTATTGGCAGAGATTTATTAAAATGAGTTTAGATACAAAACCAAATATTGATTGGGACTCCCTGGAGTTTAACGTTACGGAAACAAAAAGTATGTTTCGCGCCACCTGTGCCTTAGGCGAGAAGTGGTCTGGCGGTGATTTAATTCCTTACGGCGATATTTCTTTGTCTCCTTTTGCAGGTGTCCTGAATTATGGACAAGGTGTTTTTGAGGGGGTGAAAGCATTTCACTCTTCGAAAGGGAATGTGGTGCTTTTTCGGGCCGATATGAATGGAAAAAGAATGGCTTTTTCCACCCGACGAATTTGTATGCCAGAAATGGATCCAGACTTTTTTGTGGACGCTGTGATTAAAACAGTTAAAGATAATATAGATTATGTTCCGCCCTATGGACGGGGAAGTCTTTATATTCGTCCGGTTGTTTGGGGAACAGCGCCTATTCTTGGCGTGGGTCCAACATCTGAATATACTTTTATGGTTATCGTTTCACCGGTGGGCCCTTATTTTAAAGGAAGCATTAAACCGCTTAATTTAAAAGTGAATACTAATTACCATCGTGCAGCACCCAAAGGGATTGGGAATGCAAAAGCAATTGGAAATTATTCTGCATCTCTTTTCTCTCTGATGGAGGCCAAGGCAGAAGGTTTTGATGAAAATATTTATTTAGATGCAAAAGATGAAAAGTTTGTAGAAGAGTTAGGGTCTGCAAATGTGTTTATTTACAAGGATGGAGTATTAAAAACACCTGCTTTGAATGGGTCAATCCTAGGTGGAATCACACGACAATCAGTATGCCAGGTTGCATCGGATATTTTAGGAATTACCGTGAAAGAAACTGAAATAACAGTCAATGATCTTTTAGGCGCAGAAGAAGTTTTTTGTACAGGAACGGCTGTGGTTGTTACACCAGTTGGGAAAATAACCTACCAAGGGAAAACTACTGAGATAAATCAAAATCAAATGGGACCAATAGCAATAAAAATTAGGGAAATGCTTGTGGGAATTCAGCGCGAAGAAATTGAAGATTCATTTGGTTGGATTCTGCCTGTAAAATAATTAAATCAATGATAAATTCAAAAATACATCCACGAAGGGTCGCACGTGAAAGTGTACTGCAAGCATTATATGCCCAACAGTTTTCTGAGGATGAACCCGCCATTATTCTAAACAGAATAATGACTTTATATCCTGAAAAGAAGAAAAATTTCAAATTTATTTTATCTCTTTTTCAGTGTGTATTAGATCATGTGGATTGGGCAAATGATATGATCAAAAGTCATCTCCAAAATTGGGAATTTGACAGAGTGGCACAAATAGATCGAGTTTTGTTAAGAATGGGCATCTGCGAGATCTTTTACATGGATGATATTCCACCCAAGGTTTCCATTAGCGAAATGGTGGAAATCGCCAAAGTGTACAGCACAGAAGAAAGTTCAGGATTCATCAATGGGATTCTGGATGTGGTTTATAAAGAATTTCAACAAAAAAATAAGAATTAATTAAAATGATACTAGCAAATTTTTTTGGTACAAAATCTGATCGGGAGATGAAAAAACTCCTTCCTACCTTGGACAAGATAAACCAATTGTATGAGACATTCTCTTCCAAAACAGATGATGATCTGGTCACTCGAACAGAAGAATTGAAAGAGTTCGTGATCAATCAGCGTTCAGAGAAAGCTCAATCTCTCCATGCAGATATGGATCGACAGGAGCGAGAAGCAGAGATCTTAAAAGCGGAGCAAGGTGCCCTCGATTTTATCATGGTAGAAGCTTTTGCCATCGTTAAAGAAACGTGCCGTAGAATTTGCGGCTCTTCTTGGCGTATATCCGGTCAAGAAACACTCTGGGAAATGGTTCCATATGATGTTCAGCTAATGGGCGCCATCACGCTTCATTCAGGCAAAGTCTCTGAAATGAAAACTGGTGAAGGAAAAACACTTGTTTCAACTATGCCCATTTATTTGAATGCTCTCACAGGACGGGGAGTTCATGTAATCACCGTAAATGATTATTTAGCCCAACGAGATGCAGAATGGATGGGAGAAGTATATAAACGTCTAGGTCTTACGGTAGGATTTATTTTGAATTCCATGGATAATGTACAACGTCGGGAAATGTATGAACGGGATATCACCTATGGGACCAATAATGAATTTGGTTTTGATTATCTTCGTGACAACATGGCACTTCAGAAAGAAGATATGGTTCAGCGCGGTCATGCTTTTGCAGTTGTTGATGAGGTGGATAGTGTCCTTATTGATGAAGCCCGAACACCTTTGATCATTTCCGGTGCTGTGGATGCCCCTGTGGATGAAACGTTTTCCACTCTAAAACCTGGTGTTCAACAATTGGTGAAAAAACAAACTGCTCTTGTCTCCGAGCTTGTTCAGGAAGCCAAAAAATTATTGTTAGAAGATGATGAAGATGCTGCAGGATTAAAACTGCTCCAGGCCCAACGAGGCATGCCAAAACATCGACAGGTCATGAAGATATTCCAGGAAACAGGCATGTTAAAGTTGGCTCAGGATATAGAATCCATCTATATCCGTGATAAGAAAATGCATGAGGTAGATGATGACCTTTATTTTGCTATTGAAGAAAAAAGTCATGTCATGGATTTGACTGATAAGGGTCGAAATTTACTGGCACCAGATAATCCTGAGACATTTATAATTCCAGACTTGGGTGAAATACTTTTAGAAATTGATGAGATGGGTGATCTTTCTTCAATTGAAAAGGAACAGGAAAAAGAGAAAGCTCACCAAACCCATGCGCAACGAAGCGGGACTATCCATAATTTTAATCAATTGCTTCGTGCTTTCACTATGTATGAAAAAGATGTGGAATATGTTCTACAGGATGGGAAGGTCATGATTGTGGATGAATTCACGGGCAGGGTTCTTCCGGGTCGTCGTTATTCCGATGGACTTCACCAGGCTCTGGAAGCAAAAGAAAATGTCCGAATTGAAAGAGAAACCCAAACATTGGCCACCATCACCATCCAAAATTATTTCAGGCTCTATGATAAATTGGCAGGCATGACAGGAACTGCAGAAACTGAAGCAGAAGAATTGGGATCCATCTATGGATTGGATGTGACTGTGGTACCAACTCATCGGGATATTATCCGGGATGATCGGGAAGACCTGGTTTATAAAACAAAACGGGAAAAATATAATGCGGCTATTGACGAGATTTCTGAATGCCATCATCGCGGTCAACCTGTTTTAGTTGGAACAATCTCTGTAGAAATTTCTGAATTATTAGCGCGTATGCTAAAACGGAATAATATTTCTCATAATATTTTGAACGCAAAACAACATCAAGGTGAGGCCGAAATTGTGGCTCGTGCTGGTCAACTTGGCGCTGTTACGATTGCAACCAATATGGCTGGCCGGGGAACCGATATTAAACTGGGTGAAGGGATTAAGGAATTAGGTGGGCTCCATATTATTGGAACAGAACGCCATGAATCGCGTCGAATTGATTTACAGTTACGGGGGCGAAGCGGTCGACAAGGTGACCCAGGCTCATCCCGTTTTTATTTATCACTTGAAGATGATTTGATGCGTCTATTTAGTTCAGATCGCGTGGCGACCATTATGGATAAAATGGGAATAGAAGAAGGTGAAGTCATTTCTGCAAAAATGGTCACACGAGCCATTTCTAATGCGCAAAAAAAAGTGGAGGTTCGAAATTATGGTATTCGGAAACATCTTCTTGAATATGATGATGTGATGAATCAACAACGGCAGGTGGTTTATGATATTCGTAACCAAGCTTTATCCGGAGAAGATATGTACGGGACAACCGAGCAGATCTTGGATGATTTTATCATGGATGAGATCGAAGCCCAATCTTTAATGGGAACACCAGACATGTGGGATTGGGATCATTTGAAGCAATCTTTTGCTTCCCATATCATGGTAGACGCATCTTTAGAGCAGATCAAGGCGTCAACTGGGAATTTAGACCTAACTGCAAACGATATTGGAGATTGGGTCGGAGAAGATGCAAGATCCATTTATAAAGCAAGGGAATCCTTGCTACCGGAAGATGCGTTGCGTGGTTTCGAACGATTTGTGATTCTGCGAACTATCGACGATAAATGGAAAGACCACCTCTATGCCATGGATCAGTTGAGAGAAGGGATCAATCTTCGCGCTTATGGGCAGAAGAATCCACTTTTAGAATACAAATCAGAAGGATTTAAAATGTTTCAGGAAATGATGACAGACATGAATTCTGTTACGGTTCAACGATTATTCAGAACACAGCTTCAAGGGATGGAACAACCACAAGGTGTTCAGGAACGTTCCGTCAGAAATGTCCAAACATCACATCAAGATACAACTGGCATGGGATTTCAGGGGCAGCCAGAAGGGCAAAAAGCAAACCAGCCCCAACAGGTTCGAACACCGGTCCAAGTTGGAGAAAAACATGGCCGGAATGAAAAGGTAACGGTTCGAGGTCCCGATGGAAAACAAATTGAGATCAAATATAAGAAACTCCAGAATTATTTAAATAGAGGATATACTCAGGTGTCATAATGTCGAAAAAATTACGGTTCGAAACTAAAGCGATTCATGTTGGAAATAAACCGGATGAAGAAACCGGAGCTGTGTCGCCTCCAATCCATTTTACATCAACATATCAACAAAGTGGTGTGGGCAAAAACCGTGGTTTTGATTATTCACGTGCAGCCAATCCAACCAGACAGCGATATGAAGAAAATATTGCGTCGTTGGAAGGTGCAAATTATGGAATCGCATTTGCCAGTGGGATGGCTGCCACAACAGCTCTATTCCAAACCTTGAATCAGGGAGACCATGTTATTATTGGTAGGAATACTTATGGTGGTACCTACCGAATGGCGGTTGAAGTTTTATCCAAACATGGTTTTTATTTTGAGTTTGTAGATACGCGGTTTTTGGATCAAGTTGAAAATTTAATCAAGCCCAATACAAAATGGATCTTTCTTGAAACACCAACTAACCCATTATTGGAATTATGTGATATAAAAGCAATTGCACAGTTATGCAAATCACATGATGTTAAGTTGGCTGTTGATAACACTTTTATGAGCCCTTATGGACAAAACCCTTTAGCGTTCGGTGCAGATTTAGTCATGCATAGTGCTACAAAATCTATTGGCGGACATAGTGATTTGCTAGGTGGAGTATTAATAACAAATGAGAAAGAACTGGCAGACCGACTTTATTTTATCCAAAAATCTGGTGGAGCTGTGCCGAGTCCATTTGATTGTTGGATGTTGCTTCGTAGTACAAAGACCATGGGTCTTCGTGTTCAGAAACAATCGGATAATGCCATGATATTAGCAAATCGGTTAGAATCTCATCCTTCCATTGAATCAATCATGTATCCCGGTCTTGAATCCCACCCTCAGTTTGAATTGGCAAAGTGTCAGCAACTTAATTCAGACGGTGTAGCCATCTTTGGTAGCATCATTTCTATAGAGTTGGGATCGGTGGAAGCACGTGACCATTTCTTATCAAAAATTCAATTATTTACCTTAGCAGAAAGTCTTGGTGGTGTAGAAAGTTTGGTCTGTGTTCCATTTGGCATGACCCACGGATCCGTGCCAGTGGAAATCAAAAATGAAATAGGGCTCACTGAGTGCCTCATTCGATTATCGGTTGGCATTGAAAATATTGAAGATTTATATGACGATATTACCCAAGCATTGAAAAAATAAATTATGAGTGAATTATAGGTAGAAAATCGTTATTTTAATGAAAGACATTTGGCTTTATGTTGGAGAATATTCGAGGAGATTCGTCTAATTAATTTTTTTACCTTTTTAATTTTCAAAATTGTCGGAGGACAATATGATCTTATTGCGAAGAACTTTTAATCCATTAATCCTTTTAATGGTACTGGTTGGATTTGCGTTTTCAAATGTTACAGTATCACTGAGTGATGTAGAGGTGGATGGATATACTGCGGACATTATCGTCCCGGTAAACCTGAGCAATCCCAACGATGGCGTTGGAGGGTTCCAGTTCGACGTAATTGCTTTGCCTGCATTAGTTCAACTTTCAGATGTAACGCCATCTGATGAAGAAAACTTCAGTGCAGATTATACTGTTTTTGAAGACGGATCTGGTCGCGTTGTTTTTTATTCAAATAATGCCACGGGTATTGGTGCAGGTGGTAACGGTGTCGTTTTAAATCTTCATTTTGATGGATCAGCTATTTTATCTGCGTCATTGGATTTGGATATGTTCTCATTGGCTGTAAGTGATGAGGGTGGAAACGTATTAGAAAGCAGTGCAGAGGGCGGAACAATTATTATTGGAAATGTCGTTACAATAAGTGCAACATCTGATACGGGCGATGTGAATGAAGAAGTTTTTCTCGATATTAATTTAGATAATCCCGGGGTTGTCGGGGGCCTCCAGTTTGATATTTATGATACACCAGACTATCTTGATGTATCTGGTTTTACTACCACAGATCGTTCAAGCGGATTTTCTGTGGATTATACCCAATTAGATAATGGGATGACTCGTGTTATCATGTATGACGGCAACAATGGGAATATTGCTCCAGGTGAAGGTGCAATTTTAAATATGACCATGACTGTTCATACGAATGCTTACAATTCAAATGTTGGTGTGAATTTTGATAATGCGATTGTCACGGATGAAATTGGCGGCACCTATTGGGTCGCTGGTGCAGATTCCGGAACAGTTACAGTTACCCCAGGTTATATTGAAGAGCCACACAATTTAGAAGCACAAGATGGAATGGATGCACAGGTCCTTCTATCATGGGATCCTCCTTATGGGCCAATCCCTGAAGATTTTGAAGAAGATTTTGAAGAAGGTGAAATTCCTGAAAGTTGGACGTTGACCACCAGCTCTGCCCAGGGCTGGTTCATTACGCAAGATGGTTCAAGTGCATTCTGGGCTGTCCCCTCCCACACCTGGTATATGTGTTCCAATGATGATATGGCTGATGATGATGGTTCCGTCGATTATTTGATTACACCGCCCATCAATGTTAGCGGGGCAGAAAATATCAATTTGAATTTTGCATCTTATTATGATGGTGCATATGGTCAAACAGCACATATTGAAGTGAGTACCGATGGATCTAATTTCACTGAAGTTACTTCTTTGAATCCTACATCAGAATGGGTTATGGAATCTATAGATTTATCTGAATACGCTGGTGCACCGAATCTTTACATTGCATTCCATTCCAATGATAATGGGGCTTGGGCATCTGGTTGGGCTGTGGATGATATCATGATCAATTTTAGTGCAAGGGCAGTTGAACAAACCGTTCATTTTAATTTGACTGAAACAGGCGCCTGGGTTGTTACTGCTGATAAGGAAGATGTGATTCAACGTTTTGGCGGTGGAATTCCTTATGAAGTAAGGGTGGATATTGATAATCCTATCACACCTGAGAATCGTCCAGTAGAAATTGATGCCTACAAAGTGTATCGATCTTATAATGAAGATAGCGATTTTGAAGAAATTGCGGAAGTAGATGGCAATACAACAATCTATCTAGACGAAGGTGTAGTTAACAGTACTACTTATTTTTATTATGTTACAGCTATTTACCCAGATGGTACTGAATCTCAGTCTACCAACACAGTTTCTGCCACGCCAGTCGAATGGGTTGAATTGTGGATGAGTGATGGTGCTTCGCTTACAGGGCAAATGGATACATTGGATTTTTACATCAATAATGAAACAGATCTTGGATTGTTTTATTTTGAAATTGTGGATTATCCTGATGTTATTAGCAGTATTAATGTTATTCCCACGGAAAGAACTTCGAATTGGTCCATTGAGATTTCAAATCAGGGGAATGGTACTATTGCTATTACTGGCATAAGTCTTGGAAGTCCTCTATCAGCTGGAAATGGAGCTGTGTGCCGCGCTATTCTTTACCCGGATGCAGATGATGCAATGACAGTTTCACTTTCCTACTCCAACGGTACTGCTATTCAGGACGTAAACTTTGTTGATTTGAATTGGACCAGTGAAAGTGCTACCTATGAGGTAGGGATTGAAACACAATATATCCATTTTACCGGTGGTTATGGGGATGATGGTAGTAGTTTTACATCTTCATTAATGCTAGGGAATACACAACCAGTTTATGGACTACAATTGGATATAGCACCTGATCCACCATTTATGATGGGGACCGAAGTAAATGTAAGTGATGCCCATGATTTTTCTGACTGGGAAGTGTCAGGAATGGTGATTGGTAATTATTATCGAGTAACCTTGGTGAACAATGCTCATAATTCACCAATCAATCCAGGAATGTCTCATATAGTTGATATTACATTTGAAATACCTGCCGGCACACCAGATGCATCTATAGTTGTTTTGGATTTACAGGATGCTGAAATTACAGATTTTAATGATTTGCCCATGCATGCCGAATCAATTCCGAGTGAGGTCTATATCGGAATTCCACCTGCAGCTTACACAATCCAAAACACGTCTGGTGCACTTATTCCCGGCGGGACTGGAACATTCGAGGTTCACTTAGATAATACTGAATTGGTGGGAACATTGCAATTTACAATAGTTGATTTTCCCGAAAGTATGACAGTAACAAATGTAACTCCTGTGGGCCGATTCGATGATGGAATAGTAGATGGTAGTTCAGAAGAACAAGAAGATGGCTCTTATTATTTTCTTGGTTATGATTTCTCTTCAGGGATTGAAGCAGGTTCTGGGCCCATTCTTGAATTTGAGGTTCAATTTGATGATAACTTGAATAACTCATCCATAATTATGTCAATGGCCAGTCATGCTACCGGAGATGCAGGTGCAAACCCACTAACAACCGTTTTCCATGGGTTTGGCCAGTTTACAGGATATGTTGTTGCCTTAGACGAAGAAGTAAGCCTTCCTGGTGAATTTACCCTACATCCAAACTTTCCGAATCCATTCAATCCAACAACAATGATCGTTTATGATTTGGCTGATGCAGCAGATGTAAAGTTGGATATTTATGATTTAATGGGAAGAAATATCAATACGGTTGTTAATCAAAACCAATCTGCTGGTCGTCATTTTGTGACCTGGAATGCAAATGATTATCTGGGTAATCAAGTTAGTGCAGGTGTTTATCTTTATAGGCTGCAAGCAGGAAATAAGATATTCACCCGAAAAATGATCTTGATGAAATAATCTGGCTCAGATAGAGTAATTAAAAAAGCCCTTTTCCTGTAGGTGAAGGGCTTTTTTATTGAGAAAAATTTGTAATTTATCCCCCCAATTTTATGCCGCGGTGGTGGAATTGGTAGACACGCCAGATTTAGGATCTGGTGCCCTTTGGGTGTGAAGGTTCGAGCCCTTTCCGCGGTACACTAAAGTAAGCCTTGGTTTCACGATAAGAAACTGAGGCTTTTTTACTTTATATAGCTATAATGAAACAGCCGGTTTTAATTCTAAAAAAATGAAAATATAGGTTAATCTCATTTCTATTCACTTTATTTTAACTAGAAATGAGAGATGTTGTGGCTTGCAGAAGAAACTCTACACATATAACAATACTATTTTTATAATTTGAAGTATGAGCAGAAAAATAAAATTAGATTTTCAGGTTATTCGCAATATATATTACAGAACGGGGACGCTATTTATAGTAATTACTCTATTAATTAACATTTTGACTAACTATGAAGTAATCCCCATTGGGTTGAAAGAAATACGAATTTTTACAGCATCTGTGGGTATTCCTCTTTACCTTTATGGTACATTTGTTCATTACAAAACAAGGAAGGATATATCTTTTGTAAAGCAAAGTTTAGTAGGCTTTTTAATCGGTTTAACTATAATTGTAATTGTTTTTATAAGCAGATAAGGACTCCACATTCGTGGGATTTTTAACTGAATGTGGAGCATGCTTTTTTCTTTAGCACAAAGTCATCGATCTCTGTAGCAAGCAATGACTGATGAAAATATGTTGATTATAATGATTATATATTGAAAATAAAAAAGCCATCTGTTTACTAGCGGATGGCTTTTTATTAATATCTATTAAGTCTGCTTTCTACCAGTCGTCGTCGTCGCCAGATTCTTCTTCAAGGTACTCTGCTTGTTCATCGAGCCAGGCCTGGTAGCCATCATCATCATGCACTGTGAAGAAGCCTCTCATACGATAGTGACCTAACCCACAAAGCTGAGCACAGCTGACTTCCAATGATTTTCCTTCCCTTTTGGATCCGATAGTCGTTTTAAGAAACTCGTCCGATGTCATGGTAGCTGTGAAATGAACAGGAATAACCATCCCCGGGATTATGTCTTGTTTTACTCGAAGTTCTGGCAAAGAAAAACTATGAATCACATCTAGGGATGTAAGATCAATTCGTATCTTTTTATTAACAGGTACATGCAATTGGTTTACTGTATAAAAATCATCTGATGCATTGTCGCTGGAACGATCTAAACCGACTGGGTTTTCCTGTTCATCTACAAGATTAGCCCGTGTTTTACCAAATTTGCCATCAGGTCCAGGATAATGAAAATTCCAGGCAAATTGCTGTGCTACAACACGAAGATGAACAGATTCATATGTGGATGGAACATCAGTGACTCGTGCTGCCCAAATTGGAAATCCGAATCCGAAAAGGATCACAATTTCAATCACAGCTACAACTGCTTCCAGTAAAGATGACAAATGAGACTTGACGCCTATATAATCTGCTTTCGCATTTTTAGATGCACGGAATTTGACAAGACTGACTATAAAAAATGAACCCCAGCCTACGAACAAAACGAGCATTAACCAGTGGACAATTGCATTAATTTCATCAATAGCAGCGCCCTGCACCGACATATTGATGGGTAAACCTAGTTTATGGAGAATATCGATCAAAAGAAGATCCTCTACTGTTTATTCAATTTTCGAAAATTTTTGTCTTTTTTCCCGATCGAAATGATCGTACTGATTACGCCACCCAATACTCCACCTGTAACACCTAGCAATGTAATGATCGCCCAATTCATTCCTTGAGATGCCGGTGCACTTGGGTCGCCAAAACAAGTGGCACATGCATCAGCCGTCTCCGGAACAAATAATAGGATGAATAAAAGGATGATTATGTGAGTATTCTTATTCATGAATCAGATCTGTTTGAATTTTTTAACCACCGAAAATCCATAGACGATGAGCCCGGCAGCAACCATGAAAGAAATTGCTGCCAGCATGTTGGAAACAGTTCCTGGGTTGGAAGGATGAGTCATTTCAAACACACCATAGTATCCGGTAATCAGAATAGAAACAGTAATAAAAAATAAGTGGAATTGTTTAAGAGAAATCATGAAAGACTGGTATGGTCAATATAAGTGATCATTGGGATGAACATGCAAAACAGGAAAAAGATAAATGTCAGGGTTAAGAGCCAGATAATAGTTTGTTTTTCGGTAATGAGATGCATGAAATATCCCGCCACCAGGCTGGCTTTCACTGTTGCGATAGTCAAGGCTAAAAAGATGGCCTCTATTGTTGACACATTCAGGTAGGAGACTGCCACGGTTAAGAGTGTTAAGACTCCCAGGGCACCAAATACGGTTAAATAAACCTTAATGTGCTCTTGGATATGTCCGTTATCATGATCGCTCATTATTGTCCCCTAAAGTAAGTAAAGAATTGGGAAAAGGAAAATCCAGACAAGATCCACAAAGTGCCAGTAAAGTCCCGCAACCTCAATTCTGTTCGTAAATTGTTCAGGGTTGGAATGCCACATCTTATTCCCAAAAGGTAACCAGAAATAACCCATAACAATCATACCACCGATTATGTGCAACATATGTAAACCAGTCAATGTAAAATAGATTCCCATGAATGTACTGGATGACGGGTAAATCCCATGGTGGAATTTCCCAGTGTATTCAAAGTATTTGACAATAAGAAATATAAATGCGCACAGGAGAGTAAGTCCCATATATATTTTATATTTTTCAAAATCTTTCATTTTCAAAGATGCCCATGACATGATCACCGTTACACTCGACGAAATTAATACCAAGGTATTAAAAGTTGCCATAGGGATACTCAATTTGGAACCCCAGTAGGCAAAATCGCCTACTGGCGCTGC
>Ga0302122_10001760_pt1 | contig 13731 bp, 7 predicted proteins | sample CB21_SCM_MG_FD_203115 | JGI IMG/M metagenome (GOLD analysis project Ga0302122, IMG submission 203115) | Marine microbial communities from Western Arctic Ocean, Canada - CB21_SCM | ecosystem: Environmental > Aquatic > Marine > Oceanic | place: Canada: Western Arctic Ocean | collected 2017-09-28
CCGGGGTCGATGACTTTGTCGCGCGGCCGGCGCTTCCGCCGGCGCGGCGCGGGCGAAAATTCGGGCCGGCGCGGCGCTGGCGAAGCTCCGGACACGCCGCGCATGAGCGCCAGGAAGGCGGCGTCCCCGTCGTAGGCGATCGGCGGGGCGGCGTCGCGGATGTCCCTATTGAAGACCATGCCTCGCGACGCGCGGCCGCGCGGCGCGGGCGCCCGCGGGACGGGCGCCAGGACACGAGGCGGCGCGGGCGCCGGCGCCTCGCCCGTCGTTTCGGCGTCGGCGACGGCGAGCATGGCCGCCTCGACTAAGACTGAGGGGGGCGTCGGCGTCGACTTCAGCCGCGGCAGCTTCTGCAGCGGCGAGGCCTGGGCCGCCTCCCGATAGACGCAGTGGTCCAACTCTTCGCGTTCCTTGTAATTGTTTCGCGGTTTGAGCGACGCCATGAGCTCGAGCTCCTTGAGGTGCGGGTCGGGGGGCGTCGGCGGCGGCGTCGGTTGTTTGGGCGTCTTCACGCGCAGTTGTTTGGGCGTCGGTTGCTTGGGCGCCACGGCCTCCTTGACTTCCTTTGGGGGCTTCGCCGGCGGCGTGTACAATCCCGCGATCGGCGACCACTCACGCTTCGGCGGTGACTTCTTCGGCGTGGGCGAGAGCGCCTTCGGATGCTTCTTCTTCGCCTTCTTCCTTTTGGGCACCCACCGCGGCGCTTTGTAGGCGTTCTCATTTCGCACCGGCGACGGCGCGTGGACACTCTCCGCAGCGTCCTCCCGGGGCTCGGGCGTCGGCGGTTGCCGGTAAAAGCGCCAGTGCCATACCCGCTTTCCGTCGTCGTCCAGGACGGACACGGCCTCCAGCAGGTTCCAGAGCGTCGTCGCCACCGCGACGCGTCGGCAGGCGGGCCCGACCCGCGTCCCGGCCGCACTCGCGTCCCGCGCCACTTTCTTGACCGCGACCGACGTCCGCGCGTCGGCCCACGCGTCCGCGAGCTGCAGGAGGCTCAGTTCGAAGCGCCGCGCGTCCACGACCCCGGCGGCCCGGTGCCGCCGCGCCGCGTCCGCCACTCGCCGGTCCTGGTCCCAGTCGCGTTCCGCGGTCTCCCGCGCTTGTTCTTCATCAAAACCCTGGGGGTTCCTCAGGTCCGCCGCGCTCGCGTTCCGCGCGTGCAGCGCCTTCTGGAGGTTTAGCGAGAGTTCGATATACTCCTCGTACTCCACGACGCCGCTCCCGTCCTCGTCCGCCAAGCGCCAAAAGTCCTCGACGCACCGCCGCACGTCGACATCCAATAAGCACGCGTCCACCTGCAGCAGCTGGCCGTCCGTCGCGGCGTCGAGGTCGACGTCCACAGCCCCGGCGGCGTACGCATCCAGGGCCTTCGCGCTCCGCTTTTGCTCGACGGCCAGACCGTACGCCCCGTACATTTTTTTCTGCCGCCGCGCGCCGGCCGAGGGCGTCTTCGCGTCTCTTCTCCGCTGCGCCTGCATCGCCACGAGCGGGTCCTCCCCTTCGTGGAACCTGCGTTGGGAATCGTGTGACCTCCACGCCATCGAGCAGTGACACCGCGTGGAAACCATTCGACGAACGCCTCGATCGTGAGCTCCCCGTCCGCGCCTCTCTCGGCAACTAGCTGTTCCGCGTCCTGCAAGCGCGCCGCGCAGCTCAGGCGCCGCGCCATGTCGTGCAGCTCCGACGCGTCTAAAGAGAGAGATTGGTCTTTATCGACCAATGCGAACATGTCCCCGATGCCCATGTCCCGCACCGCCATCTCCTCGCGTAGGCGCGTCCGCAAGGCTTCCAAGCGCACCGCGCCGCTGAAGTGCTCGCGCAGTTCTTGGACCGTGTCCACCAAGCGAGCCTGGCGGCGCGTGGGCCATCGTCGTAAATGGTCTTCTCTTCGCTTCGCCATCACGCCTTCCCGTTGGAGCTGCGTCGCCTCGTCGAGCGCCGGCCTCGGAACGAGTACGCGGTCCAGGGCCCTCGCAATGGACCTCGCTTGCGAACTCCGGGGCCGCGGCCGAGGATCAGACGCTTGCGGTTTATCGAGCTCGTCCGGCTCGCGGAGCCTCTTGGGCGAGAAGCACTCCTCGTTCGAGTCTTGCGGCGTCTCCGGTAATGACGGCGCTTCCAGGGCGAGGCGTCGCTGTTCCTTACCATGAGACGGCTCGTCCGGCGCGGAGGCGTAGCCGCAGGCGAACCGATCTTTTGCGACGAGGGTGGCCGGCTCCCGCGGCTTCGGCTTGCCCCTCTTCACCCCGCGCACCGTCGAGCGGCACGTCAAATCAGGCGCCTGCCAGAGCTGCGGCTGCGGGTCGCGCGGCCGCCGGGCGGGCTGCACCGGCGGTGGCGACTTCTTTCCTTCGCTTGGCTCAGGCCTCAGCAAGCTGCTCCGCTGCGGCTGCTGTGTGACCGGCGGCGCGGTGTAGCCGACGGCGCTGTCGCTCTCGAGCGGTGGCAGCTCGTCATCGCTGTCGCTTGCCATAGTCGAAGGTGGGCAGCCTTTTTATGGTGTGCAGCGCCCCGCAGCAACGGGCCTGATCAGGCGATCGCGAGATAGTCGGAGGCGCCAACGGAGGCGATGTAACCCGTCCCGATTCGTGCTACTTACTGCTGGTACGAGACTGCTGATTGGTGCGGGTTTCGTGCTCCGAGTTTCATGGAGTTTGAGCCAGCATAAGATAGCTGCATTGCCGACCGCAGTGGTTCATTTGTGCATTGATAGCCTTGATCAATCGCGCGCACTTGTACTGTGGTTTCCTTGCTTTGAACCCCTCTCACCACTGTGCACAGCAACACTGCAACTGCGGCGCGCGAGGAGCGCACGTAGCATGCGTGCATTTCTCTGCGTCGCCGCCGTCGCCGCGCTGACGCACTCCCTCTCGCCGCGCTGCAGTCGACGACGGCGACCCGCGGCGACCGAAGCCACAGAGGGCGGCGACATGCCGACGCCCGCGCCGACGGCGACGCCCGGCGAAACAACAACGAGCTCGACGACGACGCGGCCCATGACGGAGGCCGAGGCCGTGGAGCACTTCCGGGAGATGCAGCGGGCGGCGGACGACGGCGCGTTCTTTGCGGACGGCGAGCTCGCGAGCGTGACGACGGCCCTCGAGCGGCTGGGGCTGAGCCCCGAGCGCTCGGCGGGCCTCAAGCAGGTTCTGGGCCGCGCCGCGCACCTGGACTACAAGCGCTGGCACATGACGCGCGCCACGGCCGCGTCGCTAGCTAATGAGTTACCACCCGTGTCGGACCCCGAGTTCGCCACCGCGTTCAAACGCGTCCTGGAGGGCGGCAACTGGGGTGCGGCGTCCATCTGCGCGGCCGCGCGCCGGTCCAATACTGATGAAAAGCCCTGGGTCGTCCTGGTCACCGGTCTAAACGGTGTCAGGAAGACCACGGCCATCTACGAGCCCTGGTTCGAAGCCGCGTTAAAGGAAGCGATCACGGCACCGGATGGGTCCAAGGGAGCACTCACTCTGCCGACGGGTGCCAAGTCGTTTTTCCGGCAGCTGGACTTTGTGGTCGCGACGGTGGCCATGACCCAGTTCGAGAAACTTTATGCTATCAAAGATGTGGCGAAATACGCCGAGGCGAAGGCTGCCATCTTCGCGCGGTACCGGACGACCTCGGAGATGGTCGGCGCTCTGTTAGTGGAAGAAGCGTCTAGAATAAAAGCGAACGTCTTGGTGGAGACGAGCGGCCGGGACGTGGGCATGTTCAACTACATCGACCACTTCTTCGACGACGCCGCGTACCACAAGCTCGCGTTAAATTTCGAGATCGACGACATCGCCTTCGCGGAAGCGTCCGTCGACACGCGCATGCTCGGGGAGATGGAGCGCGGGAGGACTGCCGTAGCGTCGGGCGACGCCGGCACCGTGGTCGAGGCGAACCAGGGCGGGCCTTATGGAAGTGCGGTGCTCAAGGGCGTCCAGGCCGCGTCGCGCGACACGTGGCGGCGCATCGTCGCGAACGAGGCGGACGGCGTCGGCGAGTCCTGGCACCGGGCCGCCTTCCGCATCACGCCGCGCGCGGACGCGCCGTGGACGCTCGCCGCCGACGTCGACGGCGCGACGGCGTTCGAGTTCACGCCGCGTTGATTTCGCGGGGAGTTAAATATTATGTCGTTTACCCACGGCTCTCCATCGACGAGCGGCGAACCAGCCCTCTGCCAGCGCGGCGAGTCGGTGACCGCTGCTGATGTCGGGGCGTCCTCAAGGTTTTGGTTCATAACAGAAATGTGGCCCTCTCGACCCGGCCCTGTCATTACGACATTCCAAGAACGACGCACAGCTGCCCCCACGACCTTTGCAATCGTCGTTGGCTCTGCATTTAATTTTGCATTTGGCTGTAGGATCTACGTCTTTGTCTTCGGTCCCAATAAACCCAGGTCCCTTAACCCAGGTGATGCCTACTGGCTCTGCGCCCGGGTTGTCGCTCTCGAGCGACGTGCGATCAAACAGATTGGTCCACGTCAGCGACGTCGCGCCCGTACGTACTTTGAGTGGCCCCGAGTGTACCCACGGTGACTCCGACGAGTAGAGCAAGCGCCAGAATGACGCCGACAACGCGGCGGCGCTTTCCCGCTGCGACGGGTTGTAATAGCGCCGTCTCTTCATCCGATTCGAGAGCCATCATTGTTTATTTCTTTGTAGCGATTTTAGCTCCTCAAGTTGAGGCGGCGTCGGCTCTTGGCACTGTCAGCGGCAAGTCTCGCAAACTACACGGCTGGATAGGAAAATGGAACATACCAGGACCGGGACGGGTTTTATGGTGCGGGTTTCTCAGCCTCCATCGTCTCTAGCCTCGCGTCACTCGTACGCACCAGTATCCGACCAGTCATGCCAATAGATTATAGTAAGTTCGACGCCATCGAGCTGTCCGACGACGATGAGGACGAGCCCGCGTACAAGGCCCGGAAGGCAGCGGAGATTGCGGCGCGCTCGGCGGCGAAGGTACTCGCGAAGGAGTGCGCCGAGGCCTGGTGGCAGGACTGCCCGAAGCAGAGCCAGTTCACCGTGGAGTGTGCGGCGCGGCTCACGCCCGCGTCCAAGGGCGCGCCGGCGCTGTACACCACGGGCGAGGGCCCGCTCGCGGGCCTCGGGCTGGGCTTTGAGCGGCCGTTGACCCGGGACGACGACCTCGCGACGGTCCAGTCCCTCTGGAGATATGTGGCGCTCGGGCGCATCGGCCTGCCCGGGTTGTGCGACGTCCCGGAAGGCTGGAACGTGTTCGGGCGGCCGCCGACGTCGCGCATCGAGCTCGACGACGACGCGGGCCAGTGCCTCTCGATCGAGGCCTGGGACGGCCAACGGCTCGAGGCGACCGTGGCCCAGGCGCGAGTCGCGGCGATAGAGGGCCACGACGGGACGTATAAAGTCGCGCCGGGCATGCCGGCGCCGGCCCAGACCTACTTCCTGCTCCGGTGTGGGCTGCGGGCGACGCTGAAGCTGACCTGCGAGCTCGTGGTCTAGGCCCCACGTTGCGGCGATGGCGTCGAGGTTGACCTCCACGCCACCGGGGACTCGTTCTAAAGTTGTGTGAATGTCTTAGCCCCGCCGCCCCTTCTTCGAGAAGACGCCGTGCAGGCCCGTCATGCGCGCGAATTTCTTGCGCACCGGCCGCAGAATGGTATGCGATTTCGCCACGACCATGGACTCGTCGAGGTCCACGACGTTGTACGAGCGCTGCGTGCCGCCCGAGGCCCGCTTTTGCAGCGCCTCGACCAGGTGCCGCCACTCCAACCCCCGATCCCGCTTGACGTACTCCAGGGCCATGGCCCGCAGGTCCCGCAGGCACTCGGAATTGCCCTCGGCGAGGCCCAAATGCCGCGCGTCGACGACCGGCTCGAGCCGGTGGTACCGCCGCGGGAGGTCCTTGTTGGACCACGTGTCCCGCAATTGCCGTTGCACGAGGTCGTGCGTCGCGTCCGTGTCCGTGAGGAGGTCGATGATGCCGCTCACGAAGTCGCGCGCGGCCGCGAGATTGGCCGCCGCCGACAGCAGCCCGCGCACTTCCGCGCCGGACGACGACGTCGCGCGCGCCGGCGCGGAGCCCGTGCCCAGCGAGACCACGAGATCCAGCTTCACGTTCTCACTACCAACGGCCTTGGCCTGATTTTTGGACCGTCTTAACGACGCGGCCTCGGCCAACGCGAATTGCGTCGGGTTGTTGGCCACCAACGCGCCATCGAGCAGTCGTCGCGGCGCCCCGTCCACCTCTACCCTCCGCATGGGGAAGTACGGCGGCGCGGCGGCCGACGAGAGTAAAGCGTCCACGATCCGCACTTCGTGGGCATGCGCGTCGACCAAATAGTCGTCGGTCACCTCGGGCGGCGCGAAGCTCCGGAACATGAAAGGTCTTAAACGCGCCGTGGACGCGTCCGTCGCCACGGCCACGGCCCGGCGCGGGCGTTTGCGACCATTCAACGTCGATTCGGCTCCGAACACGGCTTCCAAAACCGCCTGGAGCCGCTTCTGTCTTTGTAAAGCGTTGAGGCCCTTGCTCCCAAAGATCAGGCGCACCAGGTCGTCGTACAATCTTTGTAGTACTGCGACGGGCAGTTCCGCGATGGCCAGACCGAAGGCGACGATCGCGCCCGTGGACGTCCCCGCGAAGAGGTCGAACTGGTCCCGGATGGCTACCCTTGTTTCCCGCTCGCACTCCGCCAAAATAGCTAGAGGTACGACGCCGCGCGCGCCCCCGCCGTCGACGCATAAAACGCGCTCGCCGGACGTCTTTTGTGGTGTGGGTTTCTCGAGGCCGCGGAACCCGCCTGTGGGCTCCGGGAGAAGGTCCAAGACCTCGTCACTTTCCGCCTCCACGTCGTAGGCACATGAGCCGCTCAATCGATTCGACGCGACGTAGACGTGTAGTGTCCCACCGGCCTTCAGGCTAATATCGTCCAAAACGAGCTCCTCGTCACTTGAATCCAACCTTAATTTCTTGAGGGACGCGATGCACGGTGTTCCATCCTTCCGGAAGGCCAGGGCCCTATTTTCGTCGAGAGCGAACATGAGGACATAGCAGTGGTCGCGCGGGCCCGATAGCCAGCTGCCCTTCTCCACCGCGCCCCGGCGCTTGATCCGCATGCGCGCTCGTGTTGATTTCTTGGCCACGAGGCAGTAGCCCCGGCCCCGGCCTTCCCGTAACGAGTCGCTGGCGGTCCACACATGCGCGAACGGTTCATTGGTTGTTGGGACCGCCACCGAGGGCTCTATCAAGGCTTGCGCGGGCGCGGCGTCCTCGCTGGCGTGCGCCGCGGCGACGATGAGCCACAGCAGGGTCCGCCGGGCCATGCTATGCTGTGGTGGCGGCACGGCCTGTAGCAGCGTTTCGTGACAGGCGTCTTGGTGGCGATCAATGCGGGTGCTTCCGCTCGATCTGTGGCAGGAGCGGCTTCGTGCTCGCACTTGTGTTGTGTCCAAGTTTTTTAAAACCCGCGTGATAATACCCGCACGCGAATTCAACTGCATCGATCGATGAGCATCGCATGTCGTAGTTGACAGGCGTATATTTCAGCTCAAAGGTTTCTCCAGCGATCTGGTGCGAGCGCACGCGTCGACGCCAAATCTGCTGCACAGCCATAGTCCAGGCAGGACAGGGCAGCTCGTCAAACAGCCAACAAGGCGTCAGGGCAAGATGGGTCATAAAGGCGGTGGTCCCCAAGGCGGGGCGGGCAAGTGCGGCGGCGCACTGGGGAGCAAGTCGAAAAAAATGAAAGGCGGCAAGAAGCGAGGCAAGGCGTTCAAAAGCAAGGCCAAGGCGATGGGCGCGGCGGAGGAGGCGCCCGCTGAGCCCGGTTTTGTCGAGGTCGCGCCCTCGCCCGCGCGGCGGGCCGCGCTGTTGCGCGCGAACGCCGCGGGCGAGGCCGCGCTGCGCGAGCGCGCTGAGGCGAAGGCGGCCGCCGCGCGCTGTCCCGTGAACGGGACCGCGCGATCGGGGGCGGTCCTGGGCGGCGCGGGAGGCGCCAGCGGCGGAAACGACGACAGCGATGGCGATACCGACAGCGACAACGGCGGCGACGACGACGTTTCGGCGAAGGGTAGCACGACGCGTGACGCGCGGTTGCAATTCTACGATCAACAGCGAGCGCAGCGCCGGGCTGCTACCGCGCTTGCGGTGGTGGATGGGGTACGGCGCGACGTCGCATCGCTTCTCGATCGTTTTGCCAGGCGGAGTCATGCGGCGAGCGGCTGCGTGGAGCGCAGCGTCGCCACGCTGCGCAAAGTGCTCGCTAACGCGGCGGGTGCGGACGCCGATCCGCGGTTCCGACGACTTCACGCGCGCAACGACGCGTTGTGGACCCACGTGCTTCGGCACGCGGAGCTGCGTGCCGTTCTCGAGAGAGCCGGGTTCACGCGGCGACCCGAGGCCGACGACGTGCGGCGGCGCGATCCAACGCCGCGGGTGAATGAGAGCCGGTGGTGTTGTGTTGCCAATGACGAGGACGACGGCGGCGACGCAAGGTCGGCGCCCGCGGAACCAGGCGACGAAGCGGCCTTGCATTGGACCCCTGCCTTGGCCTTGGAGGACGAGCTCGAGCGAGCGCGCCGCGAGCTCGAGACGCTGTTCCAAGGCACGCCCGACGCGACGGCCGCCGAGACTCTCCTGGCGCGAATCGACGAGCTCTCGGCGCCGTCACCGCCACCTGCCCGCGTGCTCGTCTTGCGCGCGCCAGCCGAGGAAGCGCATGGAGAGGATCGCGGCTGGGTGCTCGTGCAAGACGGCGAACGCGACGCGGCGCTGGCGGCGGCTCTCGAGGCGGCGCGGGCCTGGAGCTCCACCGCGACAAAGTCGGCTCGTTAATGATTGTACTAGTATATAGAACCAAACTTACTACCCGCCCTTTGCAACAACGCCTCTAGTACTTGTCCTTGAAGCGCTTCTTGCGCTCCTCGAGGATCGACAACTTCACGCCCTTGCCGCGCGGCAGTGTGACCTGGAGGTCGTCGTCCTTGCCGATGATGAAGACGTTCGACAGGCGCGTGGCGAACTGGTGGTTCGACGCGTCGCGCACGGCGACGATGTCGAACGAGCCCGGGTGCTTCTCGACCGAGACGATGGTGCCCACGCGGCCCGTGTTGCGGCCCTTCGTGATCATGCAGGTCATGCCCACGTCGAAGGCGATGGAGTCGACGATCTTGCCCGAGGCGAGGTCCACCTTGACGACGTCGTGCACCTTGAGGTGCGGCGCCGGGTAGCGGATCGTGCGGCCGTCGTGCGTCGTCAGCACGGGGACCTTCTTCGGCGTCACGTAGATGGCCTGCACGCGGCAGAGCTTGTAGGCCTTCTCGCCGTCCGAGATGCGGTGCAGCGAGAACCGGCCCTTGGTGTCGTACAGCAGCCGGAACTTGTCCGAGGAGGCCTCCATCTCCACGACGTCCATGAAGCCCGCCGGGAAGCAGGGGTCCGTCCGCACCTTGCCGTCGACCTTCACGTGCTTGGACATGCAGATCTGCTTCGCCTCCATCCCGGTGATCGCGTACTTGAGCCGGTTCCTCAGGATGAGGATCAGCGGCAGGCACTCGCGCAGCTTGTGCGGGCCCGTGGACGGCCGCGGCGCGAAGGCGCCGTCCATCTTGCCGAGCATCCAGTGCTTCGGCGCATTGACGCGTTTCAGGTGGTGCTTGGGACCGCGCGCCATGTTAGCGACGGCACGGAGGCAAACGACGCTGTGTGCTGCGGAGCGCTTAAAGAAGCTGCTCAGGTAGCCGCGCTGACGTCGTGTGGACGTCCGGGGCTGTTAAGACGGCAGTAACGCGGTTTATTAGAGCTGGCGATTTGGTCGCTTTTGCACGAACCCGCACCTTTAGCGAACGGAAGCTCCCAAAAGCACGAACGAGCCCCCAACGCGACGCCGAGCACTCCTCCGGCACGACCAGAACCAAAAACTTCAGCGCTTGCGGGTTGCCCACTAGGAAAACAAGCACAAAACCTCCTACTTAGGTACCCTCAACACGGTCCGGAACACGCACTGCCGCGCCGTGTCCACGGAGCCCACGATGCGCCCGTGCTCGAGCAGTTCGAGCTCCGAGGCCCTAAAAATGCGCTCCGCCTCCGCGGTGGACGTGAGCTGGCCGAAGTCGACCGTCGTCACGTACTTGAGGAGCGGCTTGACCACGCGCATGACGGGCGCGGCGCCCTTCTGGTACGTCTGCGTCACGTAGACGCGGCCGCCCGGCTTGACGACTGCGGCCACGGCCTGCAGCGCCCGGACGGGGTCGGGCAGCAGCGTGAGGGACCCGCTGAAGTAGGCGGCGTCGAAGCCGCCCTTGGGCCGCAGCGCCGCCAGGACTCCTCCGTCGTAGACCGACGCGCACACGACGCTCACTCGGTCCCGCAGTTTCGCGTCTGCCGCTATCCGAGCCGCGGCGGCCGTGATGTAGGCCGCGTCGGAGTCGACGCCGGCGATCCTCAGGTCCTTGGCCTCCACGAGCGCCACGTTTCGCCGCAGCGCCGTCGCCGTGCCGATACCAACGTCGAGGAGCGTGCTGCTTTTTTCCAAATCTTTCAAAACGCTCGCGTACCATCGCTGCGTCAGTTTCACGACGAACACGTCGTAGACCGCCGCGGACGCCCACCGCATCGCAAAAAGCACGCCTACGGCGGCGCCAGCGTACCAGCCGAGCTCAGGCATGGTCGCTGGCGTGTCGACGAGTCGCGCACAGGTTCGCGAGTAGCTTCTCGCGAACCTGTGGTCGAGATCTAAAAGTCCGTACTGCTCTAGGTCCGTACTTCGAGCGCAACAGCTCGATATCGAACGACCCCGCACGAGAAAACCCGTGATATAAGCGGGTTTCAAACTAAGTTTTTCATCCCGCAGGACCTCAGGACCTCCTTGCGCCTTCTGCTGTGGGGGTCTTTAATTACCTCCTGGAAGCGTCGTCGCCAGAGCGCCCGCAAGAAGAACTGCTCAAAACAATGCAGTACCTGCAGCGCGGCCGCGGCTCGTCGGACTACGCCGGCGTGCGCGGGCCCCGGCCGCAACCGCCCTGGCGCGAGCTGCAGCGCCGGGACCCGCGCGCCTTCTACGCCCTCCAGGCGAGCCGCGCCTTCGCCATCGACCACACGGCGCGCGACGTCGGCCGCACCGTCCGTGCGTCCAAGCGGAAATTCGCGTGGCGCTTCAGCCTAGGGCCGCGCGGCGCGGAGAAAGTCGTGGAATTGTATATCTCCGTGGTGAGCGGCAAGCGCGTGCTGCTCTACGAGGGCACCGAGGTGCTGCACTTGACGTCGTCGCGGGACAAGCTGAGCCACGCGTGGCTGGTCGACGGCGCCCACGCCTGCAAACTGACGGCCGTGTACGACCGCTTCGAGCTCAGTATCGACACGGTGCCGTTCCACCAGCTCCAAGCGCGCCAGACGTGCTCTGCCGCCGAGGCGGACCAGCTTGAAATGAGGGCGCGCGAGACGTCGGAAAGGATGGCCAGTGCAGCACGGACGCCGCCGTCGCCGGAGGGCGACGATCTGGAGCAGCTCGCGCGGTGCGTCATGTTTGATGACGCACGGTGCACGCGGGAGAATGCCTTAAAGTTCCTCGGGACGCGGGACTTCGATCCGGAAACCGCGGCCATGGCATTCACGGCCATGCGCGACGCGACGCCCGAACAGGTGGACCCGGACGGCTTCGTTGAAAATGGCTGCGACTCGCCTATCAAACACCACGCGCCGCCACTGCTCCCGCCGCGCCTGGACCTGGGGCCGGCCGCGCCCGCGCCGCTCGTCGTGAAAAGCGGCACCGTGACGCTCGCCGACGGGACCGTCCTCAACTCTTCCTTTGCCGCGGCGCCCGCCTTGCCGCCGCGGAGCCCCGAGAGGTCGGGCGACCTGCTGGGGATGTCCTGACGGCCCCGGATTCATAATTTTGCGATGTCTATACCCGGTCTCCGGCCTGCTCGCGCCCGACTCGGGTCGGTGTTTTTTGTAACACTGGGCTGGAGGGCGGAGGCCCGGGGGGGAGACACCGCGTATCGGCTTGCTCCATCGAACGGGTTTCGTCTACCGGTCCGCTATACGCGCTAGCGCTACAGGGCTGCGTATGCCCACGAGCTGCTCGGACGAAGCGTGGCAGCCTCATACAGAAGCAGAAGCGGTGAGCCGCTCAGCACCTCGTCTCAGCAGAACTGATAGCAGTGCATGATGCTGCGGCAGGCGGCCATTTGAGCACCGCCTCGTACCCCTCCAAAAGGGTTTGAGTCCGACAGGACTTGGCTGCGGATCCATCGCCATGGAACCACGCTTCGGACGCTGCGTCCTGCTGGTGCTCGCCGCGGCGGGCCTCCCGCACGGCGCAGCGGCGCAAGCGGCGAACGCGACCGTCGCGCTCAATTTGACGGCGCTCGTGCACGCGGCGGACGCGACCGCGGCGCTCGCTGGGCCCGCGCTGCCCGGCCGGCGACTTCAGGCGACGGACGCCCCGAGCGCCGAGCCGACCGGGCTGCCGACGTCCGTACCGACGACGACGCCGACGTCCGTGCCGACTGCAGCGCCGACAAGCGAGCCAACGGCCACGCCTTCGACCGAACCCTCCGGTCTGCCCACGACTCTTCCGACGACGCTACCGACAACCGTACCCTCGACGCTGCCGACGTCCGTACCTACGACCGTACCGTCGATCGTACCTACGACCGTTCCGACTTCCGTGCCCTCGACGCTACCGACGCAGGTGCCCACAGCCACGCCGACGACGCTGCCGACGTCCCTGCCAACGACCACGCCGACAAGTGAACCTACGGGCTTGCCCACGACGGCGCCAACATCGTTGCCCACGACCACGCCGACGTCAGTACCGACGACTGCGCCGACGTCGCTTCCCACAACAACGCCGACGAGTGAGCCCACAGCATTGCCCACGACAGTTCCGACGTCCGCGCCGACAAGTCTTCCGACGTCCGTGCCGACGACCACGCCGACGACGGATCCCACGGCCACGCCGACGAGCGAACCCACCGGCTTGCCGACGACCTTGCCGACGTCCCTGCCCACGACCGCGCCGACGTCTTTACCGACGACGACGCCGACTAGCGAGCCGACGGGCACGCCCACGACGGCGCCGACGTCCGTGCCGACGACTACGCCAACGAGTGAGCCCACTGGCACGCCCACAACAGCGCCGACGTCCGTGCCCACGACGACGCCGACGTCCGCGCCGACAAGTCTGCCGACGTCCGTGCCGACGACTACGCCGACGAATGAGCCCACCGGTACGCCCACGACGGCACCGACGTCTCTACCGACGACGACGCCGACGGCCTTGCCCACCACTACGCCGACGAGCGAACCCACGGGCTTGCCCACGACGACGCCGACGTCCGCGCCGACAAGTCTGCCGACGTCCGTGCCGACGACTACGCCGACGAATGAGCCCACCGGCACGCCCACGACAGCGCCGACGTCTCTACCGACGACGACGCCGACGGCCTTGCCCACCACTACGCCGACGAGCGAACCCACGGGCTTGCCTACGACTGCCCCGACGTCCGCGCCGACAAGTCTGCCGACGTCCGTGCCGACGACTACGCCGACGAATGAGCCCACCGGCACGCCCACGACAGCGCCGACGTCTCTACCGACGACGACGCCGACGGCCTTGCCCACCACTACGCCGACGAGCGAACCCACGGGCTTGCCCACGACTGCGCCGACGTCGTTGCCCACGACCACGCCGACGTCTGCACCGACGAGCGCGCCCACCAGCACGCCCACGACGCTGCCAACGGCCGTGCCCACAACGGCGCC
>Ga0302122_10001761_pt1 | contig 13727 bp, 11 predicted proteins | sample CB21_SCM_MG_FD_203115 | JGI IMG/M metagenome (GOLD analysis project Ga0302122, IMG submission 203115) | Marine microbial communities from Western Arctic Ocean, Canada - CB21_SCM | ecosystem: Environmental > Aquatic > Marine > Oceanic | place: Canada: Western Arctic Ocean | collected 2017-09-28
TGCCGCAACACCTCAGGTCAAACCATACAAGCGGGTTGATTGAACTGGTTAGGGGTTCTGACCTGCGAACTTGCTTAGTGCGCTCGGAGGGACTCGAACCCCCAACCTTCTGATCCGTAGGAAGAGTCATCGGGATCTCCGGTTGGGGTTATGTGGTCTGGTCAGCCCTCCAAGGCCTTCGCCCAATCGAGCATGTACGGTTGACATCCTTGAGCCAGCACCCTTCGAACCTCGAGCCGATCAAAGCGCTGTATCACGCACTCATCGCGCAGCGCTACTACCTGGAAGGAAGCAGCAAGGTCGAGATCGCTGACGAGTTAGGCATATCGCGATTTCGGGTGGCTCGCCTTCTTGATGAGGCGCTAGCTAATGGGACAGTAAAGATTGAAATCACCGTGCCAACGGTGATCGATGCCGAGTTGTCGGCTGCACTTAAACAGCGGTTTGGCCTGGAGCATGTTGTCGTGGCTAGCACGGCCAGCGATGGGTCCGAGGAAACGGCCCGCACCATGGTGTCGCAAGTGGCGGCGGCGACGCTGGCGGAAACTCTCGGTAAGCAGGACGTGGTCGGGATCGGTTGGGGACGGACGTTAAACGGAGTTGTCGATGCACTGCCAACGCTCGCACCATGCGAGGCGGTCCAGGTCGTCGGCGGCATGTCCGATGTTGAACTATGGATGAACTCGGTCGACATCGTCCGACGCTTCAGCGAACGATCTGGTGGACCGATGCTGACGTTTCTTCTGCCGTACCTCACTAGCGATTCCGTCGTCGCTAAAGAGCTTCGGCGCGATCCCAGCTTCGTTCGTGCCCGTCAGCGTTTCACGGAGTTGACAGTCCTGATCGCCGCGATCGGCTCGTGGTCGCCACCTCTATCGGGCCTGCACGACCTACTGACGGAAGAGGAGCGCGCGATGTACTGCTCCGAGGGTGCTGTTGCGGACATGTTCGGTGCAGTCTTTCGTGCCGATGGGATGATCCTGCCGAAGGGAGTTTCTGAACGTGCGATAGGCATCACCCCGGCCGAGATCAGCCGAGTACCGAAGGTGATTGGCATTGCCGCCGGTCCTTCAAAGGCCGACGCCTTGAAGGCAGTCCTGCTCTCTGGTCTCCTCACATCCGTCATCACCGATTCCGGAATTGCTACAAAGTTGTTGACGCAGCAGTAGGACCTCATCGTTACCGAGGTCGATAGTCGAGCAGCCCTCTGGCGATGCTGGTGGTAGGTCCGAGCCGACCGGCTGGAACCAAAGATCGAGAGCTGCATTCACGCTGGTCCGCAACCACGAGTGGGGTCGACCATGGCTCATTGTGTGAATGGCCAACGTCTCTCCAAGGCCCGACAGCGAGGGTGGCCCATGAGCCAATGGAAGACTTGGACCCGGAGAGCGACGGTCCTATCTCGGGGGCACTACACCTCCGAGAGCGCTAACTCGAGCCGAATCTGACCATCTTTCGAGCGGAGTCGGACGCCTGTTTGACATCGGTGGAAACTGGCTCGTAGAGTACATATGGTAACTATACTTACTCGTTTGAGCACTGGGGCAGAGACTAGCGCCAGGAACCAGGGGGACATTGATATGAAGCGAATAGACCGATTCACCAAGCGTTTGAGTCTCACAGTGGGCCTTCTGCTACTAGTGGGACTTTTTACAGTTGGGTGCGGTGATGATGACGGCGTAGGTGATACCGCGGCTGAGGCCCCAGCACCTACTGAGGCCCCAGCAGCTACTGAGGCCCCAGCACCTACTGAGGAGGTGGCGGTCGAAAGTTCGGTCGGTCGAATATCAACCGAGGACTACGTCCCGGATCTGGAGGCCGCCAACAAGGACTTCACAATCGGGGTTGCCATTCTTGGAACTGGAATCGACTTCCACGTGATGGTGGAAGAAGGCTTCCACTCTGCGGCTGAGGAGGCTGGTGTCGAGATGGTTCTTGTCGACAACAACTACGACGCAGCCCAGTCGGTGGAGAACGCTCGGGCGCTCGTCGTCCAAGGCGTCGATGCCGTTATCGAGTACCAGTGCGATGCCCCGACAAACGAGATCATCGCTGAAATCTTTGCGGATGCGAGTATTCCTGTGATTGCTATCGACTGCCCGGTTCCTGGTGCACCATTCTTTGGTGGGAGTAACACGGTTGCAGGAACGATCGGCGGCGAGGAGTTGGGCCGGTTTGTCTCCGACTACGGCTGGGATATTGGGTCGACTGCGTTCGTCTACCTTGACTTCACGCCCGCTGGTGCGCCGGCAGAGGCACGTCGCCAGGGTTACATCGACGGATTCAAGAACGTGATCTCTGGCTTCCCGGATGATCAGATATTCGATCTTGATGTCGAGGGCACCGAGGACGCTCTGAATCAGATGAGGTCATGGATCGCGGGTAACCCCGAATTTGAATTCATCGCGGTCGGATCGATTGAAGACGGTCGAGCACTCGGGGCACACGGGGCTCTCGTCAATGCTGGTCGCCAGGACTCCTCTGTACTGGTGAGCCAGGGCTGTGACGGGTCTGCTCAAGGCTTTATTCGTGCCAACGATCCGATCTACAAGGGATCGGTTGACTATGGCCCGAAGCTCTACGGCTTCAACACAATCTCTATGGCGCTGGACATCCTGAACGGCGACCCAGTGCCGGAAGAGTTCTTTGTCCAACACGTGAACTGCTCGGCTTCAACTATCGACCAGCTGTATCCATCTAACTAACACTTTGCCGATAATGCTTCACACTTCCGGTCGGCTGGTCCCCGCCGCCTCGGCCGGCCGGAGGTTGTGAGTATCTTGGGGGACGAGGTTGTGAGTATCTTGGGGGACGAAGACGTCACAAGCCGAACGGTTCTTCGGCTCGCTGGCTTAACGAAGATGTACCCGGGTCAACTCGCGCTTGACAATGTGTCACTCGACCTTCGAAAGGGCGAGATCCATGCCCTCGTCGGTGAGAACGGCGCCGGAAAGTCGACTCTCATCAAGATTCTCGCAGGAGCGATCAAGCCCGATGCCGGCACGATTGAGATCGACGGCAAAGTCGTCTACTTTCACGAACCGTCAGCACCGCGCAAGCTTGGATTTGCATTCGTTCATCAAGAGCGTCAAGTCGCGATCAATCAGACTGTGGCTGAGAACGTGTTGCTTGGCGGATTACCTACCACCGGCATCTTCATCCGCCGCCGCTCGGCAGTTGCTCAGGCCCGAAAGGTTCTTGAACTTTTTGGCGTCGATGTCGATCCTTCTCGCCTGATGTCTGACTACGGAAGCGCTATGCACCGGGTGATCGAGATCAGTCGGGCCGTGGCCCAGGAGGCGAAATTTCTCGTTCTAGACGAGCCGACAGCGGCACTACCAAGGGCGGAACGGGCGACGCTCCTGCAGTTGATCCGCGAATTCGCCAATAGCGGCGGCACCGTGCTTTACGTCTCGCACCATCTGGACGAGATTCTGGAGATTTCCGATCATGTCACGGCGTTGCGCAATGGCCAACTCTCGGGTAGCTGGCCGCGCTCCGAGGTCGACAAGGAGGCGTTGATCCAGATGATCCTCGGTGGACAACTAACAGCCAATAGAAAGCCTGCTGAACCCGACTCGACTGAACCCCTGCTCGTTCTGTCGGACCTTGCCAGCACGCAAGATGGCCCGCACGTGAGTCTGTCTTTGCGTCGGGGTGAGATTCTTGGGTTGTTTGGGCGTATCGATGCCGGTCACGAACTAACTGCGCGTGCGGTCGCCGGCGTCATCCGAGTCGCTGAGGGCCAGATGACCCTGAACGGCGAGCCGTATTCGCCGCGTACGCCGAATGCTGCAAGAACTGAAGGTGTCGGGTTTCTTCCGGGCGAACGTAAGACGCAGGCCGTATTCGCGAATGCCAGTGTGGCTGAAAACATCACTGCCGGAAGCATGGTTGGTGTACGCCGTTTTGGGTTTATCGATCGAAAAAAGCGCAATACGGTGGCATCAGAATGGCGGGACAAGCTCACCATTAAGGTTCCTAGAGTGGACGCTCAGATCAATTCCCTGAGCGGGGGAAACCAGCAGAAGTGCATGATGGCCAGGCTGCTTGCTACTGACCCCGAGATTCTGGTGCTTGAACATCCCACCATGGGTGTCGACGTCGGCGCTCGATCGGAGATCTACACGATCGTCCTTGATGCTGCTGCCAAGGGTCTAGCGGCTCTGGTTGTTTCGGACGACATCGACGAGTTGGCAGCAATCGCTCATCGTGTCGCAGTGTTCCGTGATGGAGAAATCACTGGGATCCTCAGCGGTAATGAAATCTCGAACAACAACATTCTTGATCTTGCGCTGTGAGCGCAACGAAAGTTGGTGAGATGCCGGACGGCGACGAGAGCCAAGTGGTGAGCGTTGGACGGAGCAGAATCAACGAAGTTCGTGGATCGTTTACGGACTTGGCGAAGCATCCTGCCGCTGCCCTGGGTTTCTTCCTCGTAGCGATGATGATCGCGATGACGTTTGCTAACGAACACTTTCTTACGAGAAACAATCTGATCGCGATGGGCCTCGCGGTGAGCGTGATTGGCATTGCCGCGGTTGGTCAGACTTTCGTGATCATCTCAGCTGGCATCGACCTGTCTACGGAGTCCGTCATCGCTCTCACGAGCATCCTGGTTGCCGATCTTCTCCGCGACGGCTCCCCGATCGGAACCGTCTTAGTTCTAGCGCTGTTGCTCGGATGTGGCTGTGGCCTCCTCAATGGGCTCATTATCTCCCAGCTAAGAGTGAACCCAGTGATCGCGACGCTAGGCACCATGACCCTGTTTCGGGGCCTCGCCCGTCTCTACGCGGAAGGACGTACGATCGCTGTAGGCAATTCGACGATTCGGAGCATCGGGGTAGACGAACTTCCCGGTGGCATTCCAATTCCAGTAGTGATCATGTTTGCTTGCTTCGCGATCGGATCAGCTGTCCTGGTCTGGACCACCTTTGGGCGCAGTACCTATCTGATCGGCGACAACCTCGAAGCAGCCCGACTTGCCGGCATCCGGACAAAGCTCGTCCAAGTCGGTGTCTATACGGTAGCGGGACTCTTCTCGGCCATTGCTGGAATTATGTTCACCGCTATGGTTGGTGCCGGTCTTCCTAATGGAGCCAGTGGCACCAGTTTGACTGTCATTGCAGCAGTCATTCTGGGTGGTACGAGCCTCACTGGTGGGATCGGCAGGATGGGGGGCACACTGATTGGTGTTCTGGTCCTCGGAGTGATAGATGACGCCCTAATCCTCCTCCATGTCAGAAGCGACTGGCAGCTAGTCGTAGTAGGAGCAGTCCTGGTTGCTGCAGTAGCACTTGACCAAGGACGCCTAAGGATCAGCGAGATCGGTCTCGCCAAACGGACCGCACGTAGAGACCGTTGATCGTTCCCATATCCGCAAACCTCGAGCACGCGTTGTAGGCGTCGGGGGTCAGCGGTCCTCCCGGCGGGATCGCTGCCGTCATCTAGGAGCCCGCCTGCCGACGGTCTGGGAATGCTTCAAGAAACTCTCGGTCAGTGGAAACAAAGACGGACCCGGCCTCCCCGTAAGCCGCCATGATTCGCGGTCACGAACCATGTTCCGGCGAGGGGGTCCGTGGGTCCAACGAGCCGGAGGCCGCTGCGGGCGACCGTCGTAGGGGCTACATGCCTGTCAGCTCCGGGAGCTCGCTAGCCCAAGGCGGATCGGCGCCGATACGCGTACAGACGACCGCCGCCACCTCACAGGCTCGCTGGGCGATGCTGCGCCAGTCGTCCTTACTGATCCTGGCCAGCGCTGCGGGATCTCTGACGTCCAGTGCGTGCAGATCGGTGAGGAGTGAGCCAACAAATCCGTCGCCGGCTCCGACGGTGTCCTTCACCGTTACAGCCGGGGAGGAAGCCGACACCGACCAGCCGTCACCGAACACCTGGCAACCCGACGACCCAGCGGTGACGATCACAATCTTGGGCCCCCGGTCTAGTAGCTCAGCGGCCACCGACGACGGAGCGCGGCTGGGCCAGATCCAGTCGAGGTCCTCATCGGAACATCGGTACAGGGACGTGGCATTGACCCAGCGGTCATGCCAAGGTTCCCACTCGGATCGGTCATCAATCAGTACCGGCCTGATGTTTGGATCGCAGGATACGAGGCCCAGGCTCGTCTCGATCAGGCTGACTATGGTGTGGGCCGTTCGACCCCGGTAGTCGACGTTCGTACCCCCGTGAATGATGTGGGGGCCGGGGCCAACTGGGCTCAGGTCATTGGACTCGAGTGCAGAGTCGGCCGCGCCGTCAGCGTCAAAGTCGAACGTCGGCGACGGTAGGGTCGAAACGATCGCCCGAGCTGTTCGTTCTGGTCCCCGTTCGACCAGAGACAAGTCAACTCCAGAATCCGCAAGATGCTTGATTAGCAGATCCCCGTAGTGATCAGTGGACACTCGGCCGAGGAAAGCCGTGGGGGCTCCGAGTCGGGCGGCAGTGACAGCTACGTTCATGTTGCAGCCGCCGGGAACTGGCTCAGGGATCATGTCCATGATCGCTGAGCCACAAGGGACAATCATCGGTGAGTGCCCCGGTGGTCGGAGTTGGTACGGATTGGTGGACTCGTCTGCGAGTTCTGCGTAGGCGGTGTGCCAACTCAGTTCAGGATGAGATCGTGTGGATCCAGCACAAACTTCTTGCTGGCTCCATCATCGAACTCGTTGTAACCCCGCGGAGCGTCATCAAGTGGAATCGGCGTGGCATTGACGGCCTTCGCGATTTGGCACCGATCATTCAAGATGGCGGCCATTAGCCCGCGGTTGTACTTCATGACTGGGCATTGTCCCGTCGTAAACGTGTGTGATTTGGCCCAACCTAGACCGATGCGGATGGAGAGGCTTCCAACCTTGGCGGCGTCGTCGACGGCCCCCGGATCGCCAGTTACGTAGAGGCCGGGGACACCGAGGCGCCCAGCTGCCTTAGTGACTTCCATGATGGAGTTGAGAACGGTCGCTGGGGATTCTTGTTTGGCATCGGCGCCGTGGCCGCGGGCTTCGAACCCCACAGCGTCCACCGCTGCATCGACCTCTGGAACCCCCAAAATGGCTTCGATCTGCTCACCGAGATTGTCATGAACCGCCAGATCTACTGTTTCGCAGCCGAAGCTTGCCGCCTGTTCAAGCCGGGCAGCATTCATGTCACCCACCACGACCACAGATGCGCCAAGGAGCTGGGCGGAATAGGCCGCGGCAAGGCCAACGGGGCCCGCTCCTGCGACGTAGACAGTCGATCCAGTGGTGACTCCGGCAGACGCAGCGCCGTGGTAACCAGTGGGGAATATGTCCGACAGCATGGTGAGGTCAAGAATCTTTTCCATTGCCTGGTCCCGGTCGGGGAACGGGAGGAGATTCCAATCGGCATAGGGAACCATGACATATTGGGCCTGCCCGCCAACCCAGCCACCCATGTCGACATATCCATACGCTGACCCGGGTCGGTCCGGGTTTACGTTTAGACAAACGCCGGTGTGGCCTTGCTTGCAGTTCGAGCATCGTCCACAGGCGATGTTGAACGGTACCGAACACAGGGTGCCGACACTGATGAACTCGACGTCTCGACCAACTTCGATGACCTCACCAAGGATCTCGTGACCGAGGACAAGGCCGGCGGGGGCAGTGGTGCGGCCGCGAACCATGTGTTGGTCCGAACCGCAGATATTCGTTGCCACAACCTTGAGGATCACGCCGTGTTGGCAGATCCGGCCGACGTTCGCTGGATTCACGCCGGGCCCATCGCAGACTTCCAATTTTGGATAATCGATGTCTTGCACTTCAACATGGCCCGGGGAGATGTATGCGACTGCTTTATTGCCAGCCAAGGGTGGCCTCCTACTCGTCTGAGCATTCATTATGCTCGTTCGGCTACTCTAGCGAACCAGATGGAGGGTGGTCAAGACGCCTTGACCCTGTAAGTGTTTACGCCTAACTTCTCATACGATTGCCTTAGTCGCTCAAACGTGCATTGGAAGACAGAATATGCAAGAAGAGCAGATGGAACGAGTGGCTTACGCCGCAGCGATGATTCGCCGGCGAAGTTTCGACCTGGCAGTGGCACACAACGGTGGCTACCTAATCCAGGCCTGCTCCTCCGCCGAGATCTTGGCAACCCTCTACATCGAACTCATGACACTTGGGCCACCCCCGCGGGACCTCACGACGCAGCAATTCTCAGGGACTCCTGGCAACGGCGGCGTTGAGTGGGGCGGGGTCTTCAATGGCCCCGACACACCGGACCATGATCGGTTCATCCTCTCGCCATCGCACTACTCGACCGCTCTCTACGCGACGCTCATCGAAACCGGTCGCCTGTCCGCAGACAGTATGAGTGAGTACAACGTCGACGGGACTGTCCTTGAGATGATCGGTGCCGAACACAGCCCCGGCATAGAAGTGACTGGCGGGTCGCTGGGACAGGCCTTGTCGGTCGCTGTTGGTCGAGCATTGGGGCGTAAGCGCAACGGCTCACAAGGTCACATTTGGGTGCTGATCAGTGACGGTGAAACCCAAGAAGGACAGACATGGGAGGCCTTCCAGGCCGCCGCAGCTTTCGGTCTTGACAACCTCACCGTCTTCATCGATGCCAACGGGTGGCAGGTGGACGGGCCGATGTCCAGTGTGATGCCAGTGCGCGACCTCGAGATCAAGGCCGCAGCGTTTGGCTGTAAGGCTATATCAGTTGACGGGCACGACCCTGAATCCATTGCCGACGCCGCCCGCGTCGAACGCGGAGGGAAGCCCGTAGTAGTTGTTTGCCACACGAACCCGGCAACTGGTTTTCCCGCCATCTTGGAACGCGATGACACCATGACGCATTTCATCCGGTTCCGGCCCGGCGAGGCTGATGAGTTTCGCTCCACGTCACCGCTCTACACGGCGGTAACCAAATGACTGTTGCTACCGCTTCCACCAATACAGTCAACCGTCCGTTCGCGGACGCTCTCGTCGACTATGCCATGAGAAATGAGCGAGTCGTATGTGTCACCAACGACCTCACCAAGTCTGTAGAAGCGGACTTATTCCGCGACAAGTTCCCCGAACGCTACTTCTCGCTTGGCATGGCGGAGCAGAATCTCGCTGGTGTTCTCAGCGGATTGGCGCGTGAGGGTTTCGAACCCTTTTACCCGTCTTTCGCCGTGTTCACCACTCGGCGCCCCTACGAGCAGATCCTCCTGAACATCGCCTATCCCAACCTTCCGGTCCGGCTCATGGGATTCCTCCCAGGACTCACAACACCTGGCGGCGTGACTCACCAGGCGACAGATGACCTGTCCCTAATGTGCGCGCTACCAAACATGACAGTCTTCAGCCTCAGCGATGCCACCGACGTTGAGGGACTCCCAGCGCTTCTCTCGGGGATCACAGGGCCCGTCTACTGCCGCCTCCCTCGCGGCGAAGTCCCCCGACTTTTTGATCAGCCCCTGCGCTTCAACGAGGCACGACTCGTCGCTCAAGGCTCCGATATCTTGCTCCTCAGCACAGGCGCAGCGACCCGAGAAACCATCTCAGCATCCGCGGCTCTCGCGTCGATGGGAATCCAAGCCCATCACTTATCCATCTCCACGCTGAAACCGTTTACCGATCCAGCAGTTCCCGAAGCCCTGCGGGAGATCGGTCTCGTGGTGACCGTCGAAAACCACCTCACCCGTGGAGGCCTCGGTACCGCTGTAGCCGAAGTCATCGCCGAGGGGCGGATCGACGCTGGCCTCAGGAGAGTTGGGATCCGGGACACCTTTACTCACGGCGGATCGCCGGACTATCTCTTTCGCCACTACCAGATTGACGCCGAGGGCGTCGTCGGAGCGTGTGGCGAGGCGCTGGGCGTCGACGTGAAGCCCGCGATCGACAAGCTTGGTGCTCTCTCCGTTGAGGCTCGACGCCAGCAAGCAGACTCAGAGGCGCTCTAGCAGAAGGACAGAGGTGCAACCGTGCAACTGATGAATTTTGAACCTATGTGGGGCCTTACGGGAACGTTGGCTGAGCGACTTCAAGGAATAAAGGATCGCGGCTACGACGGAGTTGAGGTAGGACTACCAGAATTCATGGCGCGCCTCGGAGAAATCGAGAAACACGAGGTAGCTGACTTCCCCCACATCCTCGATGATCTGGAGTTGGCCTATCTGCCGATGATCTTCACCTATGAGGAAGACTTTTCTGACCGATGGGGCGGTATGGAGATTGAATCTTCCGCAACACACGCGGCTACGTTCCAACAACAGGTCGAAGCTGCAGCGGCCTACGCCCCGATACAGATGACGGCGCACTCTGGTTCAGACGCGATGACCCTTTCGGCGGCCGTCGCTTTCTTTGAGGCAGCACTGGCGGTTGAGAACGACGTAGGAATCCGAATCGGCCATGAAACACATCGGATGCGGATTCTCTACAGCCCATTCGTGTGGCGGGATGTTCATCAGGAGTTACCGGACCTTAGGACTGTGGCCGATATCAGTCATTGGGTGAACGTCTGCGAGCGGATCCCCGATGATCTTGAAGACCTTTTCTTGTCGTGCACAGCTGCTGCGATTCATGTCCACGGACGAGTAGGTCACCCCGAGGGCCCACAAGTCAGCGATCCACGCGCATCCGAGCATCTTCACCTCGTTGAATGGCACGAGCGGTGGTGGCGCTCGATTCTGGCGGATGCCATCGAATCGGGCTCCGAAATCGTGACATTCAACCCCGAGTATGGGCCGCCGCCGTACCTGCCAACTCTTCCCTACACCGGTGCGCCGGTCGCTGATCTGGAAGAGATTCGACTTTGGGCCCGCGAGCGGATTGGTGTCATGTTTTCGGAGCTTCAATATGAAGTCTCCTCATGATCATCGACCACATCAACGAATACCTAACAACCCCCTGACTGGGACCGACCGTATATCGATGACCCTCAAGGCTCTCTGCCATCAAAGGCGTCAACGATCGTGGCCCAGGAAGACTTCTCTAGCTTCCAGGCTCTCATTATTGGGGTGACCACACGGGCCCTCGCTTATCCCGCACAACACCGACCTCGAGTGGTCGCTTTATCGCAACTCTGACCGCAGCCCTTGAAGACGGCGCCGCATGGCTGACCAAAGCCTGGGCCGCCCAGATCACCGTGGTGTTGTGGAAGATGGGACCTTGTTGATACTCCACGTGGGTTCAGAGATCGATGCGGGGAGTCACGTCTATTGACGAAATATCTGCTCCTGTGATCAGGCTCCGTCCTTTGTGCGCGGGCCGCTCGCCCGAGCAGTCGACTCAACCTGCGGCACGATCACGCGCCATTCATAGAAGTCGCCTCCGACCGGCCCGTACGGCACTTCTGGATCCCAGAGGTGCTGGGTCAACGCCCGACGCCAACTGGGCGATCGGTTTTCCGTCGTCATGTGCGGCATAGCAGAGTGGTGAAATGTCACGGATCCCCGCCGAATCGGGCAGGCAACGGTCTTCGAGTCGTCAACTTCGCATCTCAATATGTCACTCTTCAAGCCCGGCACGCGCTCGTGTGGGAACACACCGTGCTTGTGAGCGCCATCACTGAAGTGCATACAGCCGTTAATTTCATCAACGTCCTGAAGCGGAATCCAGCACGTAATCCCGCGATCCTTCAGGGCACGGCCCCAATAGCCTTCATCTTGGTGCCACCAGGTAGGCACGCTTTTCCTCGGACGTTTGGCCAAAAATTGATCGTATTTGAACACAACTGGTGTACGGAGAAGCGCTGAGCCAAACGTGGCGGCCCACGTTCGGTATATCTGATCATTGAGTTCCGGAAACAGTTCAAACGGATTGGCCTGAACTATGCGAAAACTTCTCTCCTCGGTACTTTCACTTTCGTCCCAAGCCCAGTCGTTGGCTAGATTCTCTTTGTCGGCGAGAATCGGATCACAGAAACTCTCAATCTCGAGAAGGTCTTCCTCAGAGATAGCGTCCTCTAGGACGAGGTATCCATGTTCGTCGAAAGACGCTATCTGAGCGTCTGTCGGTGCCGGATAACTCATTGCGCTGTTCCCTTGTTCACTCGACAGACCGGACGTTTCATTGCCGTACGGCAGGTGTGAGGCTCACAACCGGTTCAAACATCTTGGCGAAATAGCGTGATTGCTCTCTCCGGGCAGCCTCTGACCGTGGCCTCTGCGACCTCAAGCTTGTCGACTGGAACCTTGTCAACGAGGACGACCCCGTAGCCCTCCTCATCGTACGAACACAGCTCAGAGGTCGTTGTGTAGCAGCGACCATGCCCGGTGCAACGATCTGAATCGATTACGAGCCTCATTATTGCTTTATCTCTTCCCGCAACGATACGAACGAAAGCGGAAGGTTAAGAAGTTGCCGCCGTTGGTTGGTCGCAATTTCGACTTCCTCCGGCTCTGTTATCTCCAGATTGCCTAGTCGCTCTAGTAGAACGCTGATCCCGACCGAGAGGCTCAAACGTGCCTGATGAGCACCAAGGCAGCGGTGGACCCCTAACCCGAGCGCTAGGTGACGGTTCGATGAGCGCTCGAGATCCAAGGCCGGGTCGCCAAACTCCGTGGGATCGTGATTAGCGGAAATATGAAAGAACGCGACCTGATCCCCTTGTTTGATCGGTTGACCCGCGATTTCCGTATCTTTCGTTGCGTATCGTCCCATGCACACGCCAGGGTTGAAGAGACGAATTGCCTCTTCAATGAACTCTGGATTATCTCCAGGTGTTGACACGAGTTGAGCATGCAACTCCGGATTCTCTGCGAGGTACTTGATAGTGCCCGCGATAGTGCTTGTGGTCGTATCTAAGCCCGCAAAGATCAGGGTATAAAGTACGCGCGCGCGCTCTTCGTCAGTGACTGGGGGTCCGTCGTCGACCGTCATGTCCAGGACCGCTGAGACCACGTCGCCGTCATGTAGACGCGATTTTCGACTTGCTTGGATGTGGTCATAGGCATACTGGTAAACGTCGGTGAAACCCTCCGGGTCAAACTCTCGTGACCCATCGGGGAGGACCGTTCCGAAGATCGCCCGGGTGATGGCATCCCGCAAATGGGGCATATCCGTAGTCGGGAGATTAAGAATCGCCTCACTCATGATTCTCTCGGCAAACGGGGCACCGAACTCTCGTACGAACTCACATTGCCCTTGGTCTATGAAGCCGTCGACAATCTCGTGCGTGATTGCCCTGATCTGCTCTTCGAGAGGCCGAATTACCGCAAGAGTGAAGTAGGGATTCAGAATGGCCCTCCACTCACGATGCCGTGGTGGATCCATCTCGATCGGCAGCATCGGCTCGATTCCCTCAGCGCGATTGATGATGAATCCGCCGGGCCCGATCCCGGCTTCACCGGCCCAAGCACTTGAGAAGGTTTCCCACTCCTTCGAAACCCGGGCTACATCCTCGTAGCGGGTAACGACCCAATAGCCCTCGCCAACGTTACTGCGGGCCACTGGGCATTTCTCTCTCAAGTCATCGAGGATCTCGAGGTGACCCTCGGCGAAACTCGGGTCGTTGAAATCGAAGTCCTGATGCCAGTCTCTCATTCCACTCCCCAGTTCATGCTCATGCGGTGGTCTTAGATGCTCGTTAGAGAGTATGTCAGTTATTTGGGAGGACGCAAATGGGTCTGCCGCCACAGCCCACACTCGGCCTCGACCGCTTGTCAGGTGATTGACGCCCTATGCAAGCGGGTTGGTTTAACTGGTTAGGGGTTCTGACCTGCGAACTTGCTTAGTGCGCTCGGAGGGACTCGAACCCCCAACCTTCTGATCCGTAGTCAG
>Ga0302122_10001767_pt1 | contig 13710 bp, 12 predicted proteins | sample CB21_SCM_MG_FD_203115 | JGI IMG/M metagenome (GOLD analysis project Ga0302122, IMG submission 203115) | Marine microbial communities from Western Arctic Ocean, Canada - CB21_SCM | ecosystem: Environmental > Aquatic > Marine > Oceanic | place: Canada: Western Arctic Ocean | collected 2017-09-28
GAAAACCCGTATGAACGGGTTTTGCGCAGCATTTGTCAGCTTTATAATAAGCTCAGTGGGTAATAGACGGCCAGCTTTGCCAGCTTTGGCTTTGCGGTTAATCGCCGCTCAATCGCCGACACAGCACTGCTTGTTCCCAGGCTGCGGCACGTAGCGCTGCGACTACACTGAGAGTGGCACAGTGAGAGCTCACACCGCTCTCCCTGACGCCGTCGCCGCGCTTCTCCTCGGCGTCGCACGGCTCCCACAACAAAAGCAGCGATGCGCAGTTGCCTCCTCCTCGCGATCACGGCGTCCGCGCTGCGCCCGGCGCGCCCGCCGACGCGGCTCCGGGCGCGGCCCGAGGACTGCCCCGAGGCCGTGTGGGAGCGCATCGTGGAGGCCGAACAGGCGTCGCGGGAGAAGAAGGGCCAGATCGGCGCCGCGCTCTGGGGTTTAGACAAGGGCGCCATCGAACAAAATCAACTACGGATCTGGGAGACGCTGTCCGAGAAGCAGGCGAGCGGCGCGAAGCCGCCGAAGCGGACTCCGGAGGCCGAGGCACCAGAAAAGCCGTCGACCAACCCCTTCGCGGGCGTCATGAAGGCGTTCAACGACGTCTATAAGGAGGCCGACGCCATGGGCTACGCCCAGGCCCTGGCCCTCAACGAGCAGCTCGAGGATCGGGGCGTCTTGTCCAAGGCGAAGCGGAAGGACGCCGTGGAGCGCCCGACCGGCATCACGTTCGAGGACGCGCCGCGCAAGAGCGTCAAGCGCAAGAAGGGCAAGGGGTCCAAGCCGAAGAGTCGGAAGGGGGCGGGGTTCAGCGGGGAGTAGTGTTTGTCGTTTACGCCAGGCCCCCGGCCGGCCACCACACCTTTCAGTCTAGACCATCACCAGAGGTACATACGATAGTGTAACTAGAGTACGAAGCAAATTTTCACAACTTTTGTTAGGAACAGAGAGCATATCGCTACATCGCTGCGAGGTCGAGGGCTCAGAAACGCTTGACGAGTATACACGCCGCGTCAAAGAGACGCCCTCGGTCACATATAAACTTCCAGTGCTGATAACACACCACTCGAGAGCCTCAAGCTGGAAATTCCACGCTGTGCTCAGCTTGGGACGAGCGCAAATGTACGCCCGCGGCATCCTCGCCGCGCTGGCCGTGGGCTACGCGGCGGCCGGCAACAACTTTCGCGACGAGTACAACTTTTACCTAGGCGGCACCGGCTACCAGGTTCCGCCGACGGGCGACGACAAAGTCATCGCCGCCGACGCGGCGGACGCTTTGATCAGTCCTTCGCAGACGACGTCCGCGCTCGGCGACTACTCGTACTCCTACGACCCGGCGCCGACGATGGCGCCCACCTCGGAGACGAGGATGCCCACCGCGACGATGGCCCCGACGCGCACGGAGACGTATGCCCCGACGCGCATGACGGAGGCTCCGTCCTACGCGCCGACGACGGACACCTACGCGCCGACCTCGATGCCGTCGGTCACGGGCGCGCCGTCGGTATCACCCGTGCCGACGCCGGCGCCGGTGCCGCGCGGGAACCTCCGGGCCTAGGCTGTGCCGACTGGCACATCTTACTCGCGCTGATAGGGCGTATCGGCGCGTACCCACCCCCATCCCCTCTATCCCCATTCCATCTCCACTCGCTTTTCTCGTAGTAAGAGCGTTATATCGAACCCAGAGGCCAAGCCGCGCCGATAGCGTGACCCTTACCGGCTGTACAAATTATTAGCCCCACAACAGCCACAAAAAAGTCGCCCGCCACCGCTCGTGGGCAGACCGCAGGCTCGTCCCAGTCTCAGCGTCGACGCCGCGCGCGCTCCAGTAGCTCCGCCCGTAGGAGGCGAAGATCTCCTCGCCCTCCTCAATCGTACGCAGCGCTACGACCTTGGCAGAGCGCGTGGCCCGCGACTTCTCGAAGCGCGCGTTGCGCCGCCTAGCGTCGAACACGTCGTTCACGTAGCGCCCCGGCATGGCGAAGGCCCGCTGGGCGTCGACGTGGGCGTTCACTCCAAACCCGCCCATCAGATAGTCGCGGTCCTGCAGCGCCAGCGCCTCCCGCAGGCTCAGGACCTCGCCCCGGTAGAAGCCGATGGTTTCACCGCTGGCTATCCTCTCCGTCGCGAAGAGGCCCTCTCCGGCGCCGGGGATCGTCGACGGCGCCACGCGCAGCCGGCGCCAGGCCGGACCAATTCTGTATGTTGATTCGCGCTCGCATTGTTGCCGTCGTCGCCTTGCTTGGCGGTAGGCTCTGGCTAACCGCGCGGCGATGGCGGCAGCGGTGAGAGCACAGGCGGTGTGCCGGAGAGCATTGCGTTGCTGCATCGAGAGGTGAAGCCAATGCACGGGCGCGAGTTATCGATGGAAACAAGCTTTGTCCTAGCTTTTAAATGTCAGTCTCTGCAGCGTGACCTGGCGGATAGTAGCACTTTTGTTAGCCAAAAACCCGTTTTGTCACCCAATCTCTCGCGCACCCCCCGTGGTCGCCGCGGAACCGTCCCACGCCGCCGGCGAGCCCTGCAGGCCGTCCCGGGACTTTCTCCGATGCTGCTCACAACGCGCAGCGCACGGACACGGCACAAAACGCTGCCTTCTTCCATCGAGGCAGCCGCACCATGGCCGGCTACGGTCAGAGAGAGCTGGCCGAGGAAGTAGGCGCCGTCACGGGCTTGGGCGCCGAGAAGACGCAGCGCCTCTGGACGGCTGTGGGGCGCCTGGCGGACGGCACGCTCGCGGCCGGCAAAGGGTTGGCCATCCCTGGGCTCGGGCGCTGGACCTACCTGCGGACCTCGAACGTGCACGAGGACTTCGGCATCCGCAAGCCCCTCTTCACGGCGGACCCTTTATTCCTCCGGGCGAACGGTTTGGCCCCGAACGCGCCGCCGCGGAGCCAGCTGGTGGCGCCCTGTGCGGCGTTGAACTGCGCCTCCATCGCCGCGAACGCCGGCCTCTCGAAGGACGAGGCCAAGGCCACCGTGGCGGCCGTCGCGCGGTATGTGGGGGCCGCGGCGGCCCTGGGGCGGAAGGTCCGTGTGCCCCTCGGGAGCCTCGGCGAGTTAAGATGCGACCGGCGCGTCGTCCGCTTCGTCTACGGCGCCCACGCGCCCCGGCCCGCGCTCGTCTCCAAGGCGCCCATCGTCGTGGAGCCCTCGACGGCCCGGCTGTCGACCGGCCGCCTGACCGCGCGCTCCGCGAGACAACCCTCCACGGCCCGCTCCGCAATCTCGACGGCGCGGTCGGCGCGACCGCCCGCGATGGCGCGCAGCACCGCGCGCAGTAGAACGGCCCGCAGCGCCCTGGCCTCGGCGCGCCTGAGCGCCCGGCCCAAGGGTGCGTACGAGGACGTCACACCGGGCCGCGCCCCGGCGCCGCGTCAGGTCCTGGGCGTGCTGGACGGGCTCCTGGCCCCCATGGGGCGGGAGGACGGCCCGAAACCTCTGTTGAAGACCGCTAGACGGCAGAACATGGCCCGCCAGTACGACAAGTACGAAGCGGCCCTGCAGCACGCGGTGGAGAAGTCCCAGTACGAGGAGCGGGAGATCCAAAGGGTCCGGGCCGAGGACCGGAGAAGTTTCGCGGTGCGCGTCGCGGCCCACCACACTTTAGAATTAGAAAACGCCCAGAACGTCTTGCTCCAGGCGGACGAGAGCCGGGCGCGCAAGGCCTCGGATTCGGAACTGAGGCGGGGCACGTGGACTTTAGAAGAGGCGACGCGGGCCTTCCCCTACCTCGCGCACGTGACGGACCACGTCGGCGACCGCCGGAAGCAAATTGCTTATAATACACAGCTCGCCGAGCAGGTCCAGCGGGCCGAGTCCAAGGCGAGCAGGTCCCATGCGCACGAGAAGGCGTCGGACGCACGCGCGCTGGCGACGTCCATGGCTCTCGTCGCGCGCGACCGCGAGGCGCGGGCGCTGCTGTCGCAGGCCGTGCACGGCGAGCTGGCGGCCGACTGGCGGCGGTCCATGCAGCTCACGGAGGCCAAGGCCCAGATCACGAAGCTCGGGGCGCTCGTCCAGGGGCATTAATAAGTGGGTTGCCTTTTCTGTGTCGTCGGCGGCCCGGCGTCTTTTTCCGTCTGGGTAGATCGCATCGGCAAAATACTACTAGTCTGCGTGTGTGTGTGTGACTGCTTATTGTGACTAGCCCCACTAGTACGGACACGCGCCCCTTAGCGAAAACCCGTTTTGCACTACACGCCGCCGCCACACCGCGCCGTGCGCCGCAGTAGGCTCTGCTGCCGTACACGATAGACACCGTCGCATTTAAAAGACGTGCTCAAATTAACGCCGTCGTCGTGTGGAGCTGTCGCTGCTTACACAAAACTTGGGGAGCAACAAAATCAGCAATTTGCTCTCCAGCCAATTTGCTCTCTGCAGCCGCATACGTGGATTCGTGTTGCGAAATGGTTGATGCCGTGAAATTGCTGCGGCAAGCGCGCCGTCAAAGCGCTGCACAGACGGCGAATTCATTGGCACCAATCACGCAGTCGACGCGACCGCCCGCGGACTCGCCGCCGGCGCTCTGGCTGCGCACGTTTCCGGTGGACGACGGCGACGAGCTGCGCGTCTGGGAGGATCCGCGCGGCACGTTAGGAGGCGGCAACGGCGCGACGGTCTGGGACAGCGCGCTCGCGTTTTCGACGGCGGTGTTAAGCGACGACGACGAGTCCCTCGCGGCGACGACCGACTGGCGCGGCCTGCGTCCTGGAGTTAGGCAGCGGCTGCGGGCTCGTGGCACTCGCCCTCGCGTGTCGGGGGGCGAGGGTCGTCGCAACGGAACGCGCCATCGCGCTGCCCCTGCTCGCGAAGAACATCGCGGCGAACGCGGACCTCGTCGGCCGCCGCGGTGGAATTGTGGAAACCGCCGCGCTCGACTGGACGGCGCCGGACGCAACAGTGCTCGACCGGGGCTACGACGCCGTCGTCGGGGCGGACCTCTGCTTCGCGGCGAACGCGGCCGGCGCCGCCGCGCTTGCCGGGATCATGGCCGGGCTCCTGCGTCGCACTCCTATCGGCATCGTGGCGCAGGAGCTGCGGGAGCGGGATGCGACGCCCACGGACTTCCTCGACGACCTGCGGCGCCGCGGCGCAAGTGCGAAGGAACGGACCGTCGCGGGCGCGTCCGACGTCGTCTTCTTCGAGCTCGCGCTGTGTCGCCCGGCGCTGCCGCACGAGGCGCTCCCCGCGACGTTCGCGTTCCTCCCCGCCGAGGCGCTCGCGGTGTGTGGGACCGTGGCGCGCGAGTGGGCCGTGCCCGGATTGCTCTGGAAGGACCGTGTGCACGGCGATTTCGGGGCCGGCGTTGTTGCTTACGGGCCGTCGTGGCGGCGGAGGTATCTCGAGTTGCGGGAGAGCTCGATGCTCGAGGAGGCCGGGACCTACGCAGGCTTGTGTTAAATTTTTTGATACTAGAAACCCAGTCACGCTATGATCGACGCGGCTTGGTTTTCGATAGAACGCTCTTACTACGAGAAGAGACGAGGAGGGGAAGGGAGATCGCGGCGGCTCGACCTTCGGCTTCGAGGCACGTGCGCGATTAGTAGCCGTACATCGCGTGGCCGGCTTGGCCCACGTGCTCCAAGCCCCCGCCCTCGCCGCCCTCCATGCCCATGCGGCCGGGCATGTCCATGCCGCCCTCCGAGCCAGGCATTTCCTCGTGCGGCGTGGACCCCGTGCCGATGCGCCCGACGAGGTGCGTCTCCTGCGTGTCCGGCGTCTGGATGGCCCCGATGAGGTGCGTCGGCTCCGAGCAGCCGGTCCGCTTGGCATGGCTTCCCGCGACGAGCTCCTCTCTGTCGTCGATCTTGACAAACAGGTCTCCATTGGGTCTCACCGTGGTGATCTCCCCGGTCTTGCCGTTGAGCGCCCGGCCGGCCGCTAATCCTTGGAACACGACCTCGTCTCCGGCCGCTAAGGCGCCGGAGCATCCCGACGTCGCGACGGCCCCCGGCGAGGCCGGCTTGGCATAATCGTGGCAGATGTCGTAGTCGGACGAGGTCGGGAAGGCCGTCTGCGTGTCCGGCGTGTGGATGTAGTCCGGGCCGCTGCCGTGCGAGGCTTCCTCCTCCCGGTGGTGCTCCTTGTTGTAGAGCGCGCCGCCACGGAGGCTTTGGGTCGCCGACGGCCCGACGTGGGCGACCGCGAAGCCGAGCGCGAAGCAGAAGGCCGCCGCGAAGGCGTTGGCGAAGCCGCGGCGCGCACCCTTGGCGGGAGCCTCCGTGGCGCCGTACGAGAGCTTGTTGTCGTTGAGGTTCATGATGCTCGCTGTGTGCCTGCGATTTTTCCTCGTGAGCGGCGTTAGAGATGGCGCGTTTCTCGCCTCTCTCTCGGCGGTGCTGTGAGTTAGCTCCCAGCCTGTTGCGGGTCGTAGGGCGCCGGGCGGACGCGCCGTAAGTAGTCTTTACTGGCCGGTGAATTCAGGGCAAGCTGGGCGACCGCGAAGCCGAGCGCGAAGCAGAAGGCCGCCGCGAAAGCGTTAACGGCAAACCCACGGCGCACACCTTTGGCGACCGGAGCTTCGGCGGCGCCGTACGAGAGCTTGTTGTCGTTGAGGAGAGACATGTTGGCTGTGAAGTTTCTTGCTGAACCTGTGTGGTTTTCTCGTGAGCGGGCCGTTTTCACCCGTTTTTCGGCCGACCTCTCTCGACGGTGGCAGTGCACTAGCTCTTTCGCGGAGTTGCGACGTATTTGGGCACCGGCGCTGCGTGTAATGCTGAGGATGCACCTGGAAAAAGCAAGGAGAGCTTATCGCACGCGCGCTAAGCAAAAGACGCCTCGGTGGCTCGCCTCGGACGCGTGTTGGCCTGCACACAAGTCCCGGCATGCTTGGGGCGAATCGGCGTCTTCTTATAAAGGACGGGTTTCACGCAGAGCTCTGTTCGAGTGAACTCTTTGCCCGGGCTAGCAACACACGTTGCGCAACACAGCGCTGCGAGATCCCGCGCAGCCACAGACACAGCAATGGGCAAGGGCGGCGCCGTCCTCACGCTGGGCCGGCCCCTCCCCTGGGCTGAGGCCAGGGACAAGCTGACTTATGTCCGGCAGCACGGCGTCGCGCAGTTCGTGCAGCACTACCGGCGGCACGAGACGAAGTCCAGAGATACGTTGATGTACGGCGACGAGATCGAGTACGGCTTATTTACGTTAAGTGAGAAGGGCGCCTCGCTGTCGTTGCGAGGCGATGAAGTCCGGAGCCTCCTATCGAACCGGGAGGCGGAAGAACGCCGGGCGATCCCCGAAAGCGGGAAGGTGACGTGGCACCCCGAGTACGGCTCGTGGATGGTCGAGTCCACGCCCATGAAGCCTTACTCGGGCTACACGGACGACCTTAGACGAGTGGAGTCCTCCATGCGCAGTAGGAGGGCGCGGCTGCTGATGGCCCTGAATGAAGATGAGGTCGCGCCCACGGTCGTGGCCTTTCCGCTTCTGGGCGCGTCGAACGCGTCGTTAGTAAGGAACGGACCGGTGGCGGCGTCTGTTTTGGTGCCCGACGAGGTCATCAATCCGCACCCGCGCTTCGGCGCTCTCACGAAGAACATAAGGGAGCGGCGCGGCTCGACCGTGGAAGTCGTCGCGCCCTTGTTCCGGGACGAGGCGACGAAAGGCCTGGACATCAAGGCCGACGCCATGGCCTTCGGCATGGGCTGCTGCTGCTTGCAGGTCACCTTCCAGTGTCGAGATGTGGACGAATCGCGGCACGTCTACGACCAGCTCGCGGTGATCGCGCCCATCATGATGGCGCTGACGGCGGCGTGCCCCATCTTAGCCGGTAAGTTGCAGGACCACGACGCCCGGTGGGACATTGTTTCGCAGTCCGTGGACGATCGGACGCCGGATGAGCGGAGAACTTCGTTGTCTTCTAGTTCCAAGGGCGACAAGCGCTTAGCGGGTTCCGGCGTGCGCAAGTTAAGGACGTCGCGGTACGCGGCGGCGCCCTGCTACATGTGTCGGCGGTGCGATTTGCATTCTTGTGCCGCGCGGTATAATGACGTCGAAGTGGAAGTCGACGAGGGCGCTCTCAGAAAGTTGAAAGAAGAAGGCATTGATGACTTGTTAGCAGCACATGTGGCTCACTTGTTCGTGCGGGACCCCCTCGTCATCTTCGACGGTTTATGTGAGGAAGTTGATGATCAAATAGCGACGGACCACTTCGAGAACCTGCAATCGACGAACTGGAATAGCGTGCGGTGGAAACCACCTCCGGTCGAGAGTGACATCGGCTGGCGCGTGGAGTTAAGGACCATGGAGGTGCAGCTCACGGACTTCGAGAACGCGGCGTTCACCGTGTTCTGTGTTTTAGTGCTGCGCGTGCTGTTGTCCTTCGATTTAAATATCTATGTGCCGATGAGCAAAGTCAGTGACTCAGCGTACATTGAAGCTGCTTCAACTTGGGGGACGGGCTCGGTGCACGCCATCAAGGCGTCACGGCCTCGCGTCGAAGGCGTGGAGTTCAATACTGGCCTCTCGCTTGTCCTGAGGCGCGCGCGACTCACCGGTCTTCATAAACACAGGTTCACGAAAACATGGACCGGGCTCACACCAGAGAAGCCGCTTCTACACAAAAATTCTGGTGGCGCTCGCACATGGTCAAGCCCGACAAGGCGCACCAGTGTCCCGCTCAACAACGGGGCGAGCCGTGTGCCGCTCATAGTGCTCAAGATTCCGTCGTGGAAATGACGCTGTTGGAGATCCTGACGGGCAAGGGCGGGTACTACCCCGGACTCGTACCTTTGGTTTTAGTTTATTTGGACTCCATCGGCTGCGACCCGGACACCCAATCTAGAGTGCAAGCGTACGTCGATTTGATCGTGAAGCGAGCGTCCGGCGAACTACAAACGGCGGCGTCGTGGCAGCGGGACTTTGTTCGTGCCCATCCGGACTACAAGAAGGACTCGGTCGTGTCTCCGCTCATAGCTAAGGACCTATTGCAACGGTGCCACGATATCGGCGTCGGCGACGCGCACGAGCCGAGTCTCTTGGGCCTGAACGTCGTCGCGCCTATAAGAAAAGAGAACGCCTACAACGTGCAGCTGTCTAGGGTGAACTTCCAGACGTCGTCGTCCCTATGTACTTTGTTAGACCAGTACGCGGAACGCGCTCTCTTAGTGAAGAAGCGGAAGGATTGCGTGGAGGCCGTCGCGCGGCTCCGTTCGGATCTGGACGCCAAGGAGAAGGAGCTCGTGGTTTTAAACGACCAGCTGGAGCCGAAGAACGGCCTCCCGCGGTCCCAGTCCCTGTCGCGGCTCCATTCGCAAGAGGGCGAGAACCTGGCCGTCACCCTCCAAGCCATGGGCCGCCCGACCCCGGCCGCGGGCGACGGCGCCTAGGTGATATGTGTCTACCCCGGGAGCGATCGATCGAGTGGACCGATCGGGTGTTATGCGTTGCCGCGGGATAATTACCAAGTATAAATGCCTGTACTTCTACTTAGATCCGCGCGAGCCGCCGTCGCGCCTCGACGGCGTCGAGCGCCGCGCCGAGGCACTCGACGACGGACGCGGCTCCATGCTTCGCGTGGACCCCGCTCCATTCGACGCCCTCGCTATCGCAGAAGTTGGCCTGGAGCGAGACGACGCCCTCGCCCGTGGCGAGGCTGGCCTGGATCTGCGCGCCCACGTAGACGTGGCTGCCCAACGCGTTGACGGCGTCGCGCGACAGGCCGTCGGCTTCCGCGCTGATCACTAATTGTTTGCCGATCGTGTGTATCTCGTCCACTCGACAATCCGGATTCCAGTGGCACAGGTCCACAAGCACGTCCTCACTTAACGAGTACGCCACGAGGTCGATCTGGAGACACTCCACAGAATCGAAGAACACCGCGCGCGCCGTCGCGTCGTCGCCCCGCCCCACCAAATCCCGGCACCGGTGCCACGCCTCCCCCCGGAAGTCGCCCCGCAGCGACCAGCCGCAGTCGAACTCGAGGAACCCGGGTGCCGTCAGCGACGGCAAGTCCCGCCCGTGCCACGCCCGCCTCCGCTGGAAGTTCTTGCCCGACACGTCCAGCACGACGATGCAGTCGTCCAGCACGCGCGCGCCGCCGAAGGATGAGCCGAGGCAGCCCCAGCCGCTCCCCGTCCTTCTTAACTCCTTCGCGAGGTCCACGTCGCGGCGCTGGCGCGTCGCCGGCACCGCCGCGTACGAACCGCCGCAACCGTCGCGCGCCTCGATCAGCGCCCGGTGGCGCCGGTGCTCGTCCCACGAGAGCCGGAGCGACGCGTGCGCGGCCGCGGCGAAGGGCGGCAGCGCGTCGAGCGTATCGTTCGCGGCGCGGCGCCAGGCGCGGCGCACGGCTGCACTTCCGACGCACGCCCGGCCGCCGGCAAACGCCAGCACCAGCGCGAACACTTCCTCCGGTAGGTGCGTCGCCGGGTCGCCGCGCCAGGCGGTGGCACCGGTAGTGCCGTCCGGAGTCACTGACGCGCAGACGCGCACCAGCGTACCGCTACCGTCGCTCGGCTTGACGCTTTTGTGCTCCGGCGTCACAGTTGCTCTGACAGTTGCTGCTGCTCCGACCTCTTTCCTATCCACTGGACCGTCGGAGCGCCGTGACGCCGTAGCGATGCGTTTCTCCAGTGCTCTGTGGCGCAGTACGCGGTTCGTGACAGTGTGCAGAACCATCCTTGTCACCCAGGAGCGGCTGCGAAGCTAGCCCGATTTTTTACAGTTGCACGGCAAAACCCGTGCCAGAATACCGACGCTGTCGGACACGTCTAGACCCTGGAACGATGTTCCCTAGGCTTCTTGGTGCAGCCCCCGACAAATTCATCGAGGGCTTGACATCAACTGGCGTCGTTTGGTCTTGGGCGGCGTTGCATCAGGCTGCCCGCGCGTGCTCCGAGCGTGAAGCAGCCTGACGCGTGCGTGCTTCGGGCGTGAAGCAGCCTGACGCGTGCGTGCTCCGAGCGTGAAGCAGCCTGACGCGTGCGTGCTTCGGGCGTGAAGCAGCCGGACGCATACCAGAACGATGGCCCACTACAGGGACACCATCGACGACCTGCTCGCGGGCGCGCGCAGCCCGCCCGCCAAGGCCAGTGCCTCGGAGGAGTACCTGCGGTCGCCGCTAAGCGAGATGGTCAACGACGCGCGGCGCGCGCGGCGGGCGAGCATCGACGATATCATGCGGGAGGCGCGCGAGGCGGAGCTGGAAGCGGAGTCGGCGCGCATCCGCGAGGAGATCGCGCGGTTGGAGGCGGAGCGCGCCACGATGGCCCGCAACGAGATTGCGAGATTGGAGACGGAGCGCGCTGCGACGGCACCACCACCGCCGCCGTCGCCCCGCGCCCTGTACGAGACGCTCGGCCTGTCGCGAGACGCGACCGAGGCGGACGTTAAGAAAGCCTACCGCAAGCAATGCCTCAAACACCACCCTGATAAAGGCGGCGACACCGAGGCGTTTCAGAGGGTGAAGGAGGCGCACGACGTCCTCGGCGACCCCCGGAAGCGGGCGGTCTACGATGTCCGCGGCGACGGGGGCCCGCGGCGGAGCGAGGAACCGTCGAAGGACGACACCGTGCCGGAGCCCAAGGTCGTTGCCTGCACCGCGACGCTCACGGACATCGCGCTTGGCGGCGAAGCGACCGTTTCGTTCCGACGGCGGGTCGGGTGCGGCGCGTGCGACGGTACGGGCGCGCGCCTCGACCGCGCGCAGCCGTGCCTCGCCTGCGACGGGTCGGGAGTCTTGGTGATGCCGACGCACGGTTTCCGCCTGGAGCGGATACCCTGCGGCGCGTGCGGCGGCGGCGGCCTGCGGGCGCCGGAGTGCCACGCGTGCTGCGGCGCCGGCTGCCGCCTTGAGGCTGGCGACGCGGTCATTTCGATCCCGAAAGGGGCGGAGGACGGCGCGCGCGTCTGCGTGGAGGGGGCGGGCGACGTGGGCGCGGGCGGATCAAGAGGTGATCTGGTCGCAGTCCTCCGCTTGGCCGATGACAAAAACTTTATGAGACACGGCGTCGACCTAATTCTACGAGCGCCGCTGCGCGTGTCGCTCCGGAACGCGCTTGGAGGCACGGTGGACGTCGCCGCGCCCACGCTCGACGCGACCGTCCGGATACGGACATCTCCCGGCACCGTCGTCGCGCCGGGCCGCTTCTACGCGTCCGAGGGCCTCGGGCTGCCGGCACGAGACAACGCGTACCTGCGCGGCCGGCTCGTCGTGAGTTTTGACGTCGAGTTCCCCGCGCAACTCTCGGAAACCCAGGCCGCCGGCGTTGCCGCGATCCTCGACGGAGACGCGCCCGCGGGGACCGACGGCAGTGCTGCACCGGAAGCCGCGCCGCCAGACGACGACGAGGCGTACGTATACCCCTACCCCGCGACGGGGACACGACGCGCCCCGGATGCGTCCCGCCGGAGTTTGTTCCGGATGGCTGCGCCCAAATGTAAAAAGTGGAACACCACAAGAATTCTAATCCAGGATTCGTGCCGGGGGTTACCTCCAAATATAGTCACAGGAACATGTCTTAGTCGACGCCGTCGTAGCCCTCGGGCGGCTTCGGCGCGAGCGGCGCGTCCGGCTTTGCTGGCAGGCGCGTCGAGGCACAAGCGAAGCCGTGGCCCCCGCGCGCGCTCTCGGGCGCGAGGCGCCAGCCCTCCTTCGAATAACCGGACGTGAGGACGCTCTGCAAAATGTCCACCGCGGCAAAGAGGCGCTTGATGTCATTATCGTCGTCCGGCACGTCGCTCGGGTCCGACGTCTGCATCGCGATATGTAGTAAGGTGCCGCCCAGGCGCGTGACCAACGCCCAGTCGCCGGCTAGAAACGCGCCCCGGGCCTGCCGCGTCTCCGTAGAAATTACGTTTATAGCATACGCCGTCTGCACGCCGTCCGGTAAATCGGCTAACCGAGCCAGCGTCGCCAGGTTCGGATCCTCTATTAAGTTCTCTACAAAGCCCTCGACGCACTTTACTAAAGTCGCCTCTTTGGCAGTGATCGCCTTGAGCGTTTCTACGCCGTGCTCGTTGTACCACTGGTCGGCCGCGAAGCTGCCCATGGCCGGGCTCGTCTTCACGAGGCAGCACCACCGCCGGACCAACGCGTCTTGTGCCGTGTTCTCGGGTTCCGGGAGCCCGCTGTAGACGTAGTCGTGCGGGTCGCACTCGCAGGTCAGGAACCCCCTGCCGCACCGGCCCACCAGGTGGAACTGCGGCGCCAGCTTGAGCTCGCCCGTCGCCAGTTGGACCACGGGCGACTCCTCCAGCGTGAGGCGTGATGCGAGCTCGGCCACGTCCTTGGGGTCGTACTTGACCGCGAACGTGTTTGCGGCCGGCGCCGGCGCGCCCGCTGTGGCTGCCCGCTCCGACGCAAGTTTGACCGCAGCCTGCTCCAATTTGGAGGCCGGCGCCGGCGCTGCGCAGCGCTCGTTTTTTTCTACTTGTTTGCTCATGATGTGCTTGCTGCTGCTGCACCAAACGCGTGATACCGATAAATGGCTGTAGCAGTCCTTCCGGCGAGGGTTTGATGCGTGTCCAACCGATACGTGCGATGTGCAATGTGGTACTTTAAGTCGCGCGCTAGCTGGTGAGAAAACCCGTACGCCCCAGCACATGGCCATGCATGGCTTGCCGGCTTACAAAAGCACAACATTACACGCCCCTACTATTCCTCCTCGTAGCCCCGCCCCCCGCACCACTCGCACGGCGTCTCCTTCTTGAACATGACGCGCACGCCTTTGCCATTGCACAGGCGACACGGCGCCGGACCGTCGACGCCTC
>Ga0302122_10001768_pt1 | contig 13709 bp, 9 predicted proteins | sample CB21_SCM_MG_FD_203115 | JGI IMG/M metagenome (GOLD analysis project Ga0302122, IMG submission 203115) | Marine microbial communities from Western Arctic Ocean, Canada - CB21_SCM | ecosystem: Environmental > Aquatic > Marine > Oceanic | place: Canada: Western Arctic Ocean | collected 2017-09-28
CCGGGCGCGACCGCCGCGGCGATGCGCGCGTGCGCCGCGGGCGCCGAGGCCGCGGCGCCGTGGCTTGCGCTCGGCGCTGCCGCCGCCGCGCGCGGCGACGGGGAGCGCGAGGGCGCGGCGCTGGCGAGCGCGCTCGCGATCCTGCAGCACCCGGCCCACCCCGACCCGCCACCGCTCTGGCTCTTCCTGCGCGTCGCGGACCTCTGCGTCGCGTCGGGCAAGACGGACTACGCGCGGGATGTCGCGCTCGCCGCGTGCGACCGGCACGCGACGCGCGCAGCCGCGTGGCGCGGCGCGGCGCGCGCTCTCCTCGTCGACGGCAACCCCAAAGACGCCGAGACGGCGCTCGAGGAGGCCAACGTCCTCGACCCGGCGTCGGCGGCGTGTTGGGGCTACCTCGCGCTGGCGAACCTGCGGCAGTACGACCTCGGCGACGATTCGAGGGTGGACCGCGCGGCGGCCTGCGTCGAGCACGCGACGCAGCTCGGGCTCGCCGACGGCAACTTGATGACGGACGTCGGGGTCGCCTTCACCGCCGTCGACCGGCTCACCGTCGCCGTCGACGTGCTGCGGCGCGCCGTCGCGCTGCCGTTCGGCGGCTTCACAAAACACGCGAGGCTCGCGCTCGCGCGCGCGTACGCCAAGGGGAGACGCCTCGTCGAGGCCACCGACGAGTATGCCACGCTCCTCGGCGTGGCCGCCGGCGCCGAGGCCGGCGTCCTCCGGGCCGAGATGGAGCCTATCTTGAAGGTCCTGGGGAAGCTCGACGACGAGGCCCCGTAGCTCCAGCGCCCAGGCGAGAGTCCCGGCTTGCTACGTAACGAACGCGCGAGGCACTAACTGCCCGTATACATTGCTATGTACGTATGTATGACTCGTCGCCGGGGGCCTCTACTGCAGGCCCTGGGATGCTTCTGACTCTCGGACTCTGAGCCTGCGTGAGGCTAATACAGAGTCCGACTTGGAGTCTAACTGAGGGCCTGAGGCTACCTCTAAACGGCCGCCCGGCCGGGCCCGCCGCCGGCCCGGGATTTTGTTCGCCCCGGGGTCGTCATTACTCTGCAATTTACTCTCAGGCTACAATTGCCACTGCCATCATCAGTGCATTTACCGTAATTGACGCTGAATTACAGACCCCGCCGGTGCTAGTGCGCGGGCCCGATTTTCAAGTTCAAGACTTGTTGTATTGATAGAGCATTTGCTTTGCCATTTCAACTTCCTCATATCTGTTTTCAAGCGGGGGAACTCAGGCTCTAGTGGGGAAGGCCTCTGGAGGCTAGGTTTGTATCATTCTTAGGGTCACGGTCACCGTACTCCTAGTCCTTCTGATTGAGTTCTGAACTCAGGCTTAAAATCAATCTTGACGGTCACGGTAGTTACACGGCGCGATGTATACGCTATCTTATTGCTATTTCGAAGCTCGGCTCAGAGTCGGCTAGGCGCGGGTATCCGAGTCCTGACTGAGCCGGCGCAGGGAGAAGCCTCAGGCTGCCAGTGACTCGGAGGCTCTTGCGAGTTGGAGCCTTTCCTTATTTCGGTCTCCCTTGGTTTGTAGCCAAGGCGCCCAACCCGAGTTAACTATCATTATTGCAGCCTGAGGCTCTCAGAGTTACTGTGCCGCCACTAGTAGGCTAGTAGTAGCCTGACTCGGAGTACGTTTCTTGGTAGAGGGACCAGCGGCCAGCTCCACGTCGCTGATTACTCAGGTGCACGAACACCTTCCGAGCATTCGTGGCCGAGCCCCGAGTGTTGAGAGCGCTAGCAAGGGCGTAAACCCCTAATTGATTTGTATTGTATGCATGCTCTCTCATGCTCTCGTCGGCGGCGGCCACCCGGCCCGGACTTCACCAACACGCCCGCCCACGCCGACGACGACGCACGCTTCAACGACCGCCAACAAGCCTACATACCCGCTCGTGGGGGGTAGGCCCCCCACGCTTCCCTAGGCGCGCGCTCCCACAACTCGAATTGACTATAATTTAATCAGGCTGCGCGGCTTCGAGGGGGTGCTAGGAAAACCCGCGCGCTAGTCTCTAATAAAATTTTGACACCAGCTGTAATACGCCCGCACGCAGCGCAGTCGCGGTCGGCGCGGCACGGCTGATTGGCAAACCGTATTAACTATCATTATTGCATGCTCGAGGCAGCTCGACGACTCGAGCCAAGGCCGTTATAGATAGTAAGCTCCCGTTGAAACATGGCGCCACAGGCCACATCACCTTCGGACGAGGTCCCGCGGGCCGTCAAGTTCGCGACGGCGGGGATAAGCGGCGTCTTTGGCTGGGTGGTCGTGCATCCCTTCAACACGGCCGCCGTGCGCATGAACCTGGCGGCCTCGCAGCCGGGGTACCAGCGGACCGGATTCCTCGCGTTCGCGGCGCGGACGGCGTCCGAGCGCGGCGTGCGTTCGTTCTACGACGGCCTCGGGGCCGGCTGCCTGCGGCAGGTCTTCTACGCGACGTCGCGGTTCGGCCTCTACGAGACGTTCCGCGACGCCATCGCCGAGCGCCGCAGCGTGGGCCCCGTCGAGCGCGTCGCGGCTGGCCTGGCGTCGGGCGCCTGCGCGGCGTTGATCTCGTGCCCCGCCGAAGTCGCGCTCGTCCGCAGCTCAAACGACGCGACGCTGCCCGCCGCAGAGCGCCGCAACTACCGGGGCCCGGCCGACGCCGCTCTGCGGATCCTGCGCGACGAGGGCGCTGCAGCGTTCTGGCGCGGGTCCGCACCGTTCGTCCAGCGCGCGATGCTCGTGGGCGTCACGCAGGTCGGCACGCTCGACGAGGCGAAGCAGTTCTACGACAAGCGCGCCGGCGTGCCCCGCGGCACCTACGGCAACGTCTTCTGCGCCTCGATGACGAGTGGCCTCGTCTACTCGCTCGTCACCATGCCGTTCGAGACCGCCAAGAACCTCATGGCGTTCCAGAAGCCGGACGCGCGCGGCGCGCTCGCCTACCGCGCGACCGGGCAGACGATCATGGCCGTCGCGCGGTCCAGGGGCGTCCTCACGCTCTGGAACGGGTTTCCACCCTACTACATCCGCTGCGGCGGCCACACCGTCACCATGTTCATATTCGTCGAGTGGCTTCGCCACGCGTACCTGAAGGCCAAGAGGGGCGCGTGAATGGTGCTACTATATGCAGCCACGGTACTTTTAGGAAGCATAAGATAACTAAAAATGATTAAAATGATAAAGTCAAACTTCAAGCGCCGTTAGTACACCGTGACCGACTGGCAATCATGCGGGCCCGGGGTTATCTTCGAGAGCACGACTTTGAGGCGGAGGGTCTGGCGGGAATTCTGTCAGGGACAGAGCCTCGACTCTCGAGCCCCATATAAAACCTAGTCGCGGTGCCAGTGGCGTCCGAGTCTCCGAGTCTGCAACGCAGCCTGAGCGTGACCCCTCCGAGTCGTCGGCGGCCACTCCGACTTCACGCCTGCCCACGCCGACGACTACGCACGCTTCTACGACCGTCAGCAAGCCTACGTGCCCACTCGCGGGGGGTAGCTCCCCCCACGCTTCCCGGGGCGTCCACCTCCCGAAACCCGAATTGGGCTACAACTGAGACTATTTGATTTACGTGCGCATTTTATCTATACAGCAGTACGCAGATTTGCCGTATCCCTAGCGTTATTGTTGATAAAGCTGGCCCCGCTAAAATAGGTGACTGCACGACAAATTGTATGTGGAGCATCGCACCGCAGTGAAACTAAAAAAGACTACCTCGTGGCACTGCGGGACCCGACGTGCGAGTCAAAACATGGCGCGGGCGCTCGCGTGGCTGTTGCTCGCCGGCGCGGCGGCGACAACCTCGGCGGGGGTCACAAACCTGAACCGGGGGAAAAAAATCAAAAACTCGGCGCCGAGGCCCTGGAGTCCGTTGTTTGCTGCGGCGCGCGCGACCTACCGGCGGTCGCCGCTGCTCTCCGCCGTCCGGGCCGCCCGCCCCCAGGCCACGGTGCTCTATACCTTCTCGCAGCTGTGTCTGGAGCGGTTCCGCGTCCACGTGACCCCGCTGACCGCCGCCGTCGCAGCAGCGGCGGTCCTGCCGGCGCCTGCTCAGCGCGCATGCGTCCGCGCGGCGGCAGGGGCCGGCCTCGCCGCGGCCGCCGCGGCCGCCGCGCGGGAAGCGAGCCTCGAGCGACGCGCGACGCTGCTAGACGAGCCGCGGTACGCGCTCGTCACCGGCTGCGAGGCGCCGCTCGGCGCGGCCGCGGCAGAAGCGCTCGCCGCGAGGGGCTATGGCGTCGTGGTCGTCGCGGCGCGAGACGGCGCGGCGCGCGCGGTGGCCCGGCGCTTGCGGCAGAACCACGGTACGGTGTGCGTGCCGGTGGCCGCGCCGGGTCTGGGTCGCAATGCCGCGGCCGCGGTGCGTTCGCTGGACGAACAGCTCGCGCGCGCCAACGTGACGGCGCGGCTCGACGTCTTCGTCCACGCGCCGCCCGCGGCGCCCGCGACCGCCTCCGCGGGTACCGGCGAGGGTGCACCGCCGCCGGCCGCCGATGCCGCAGAGCGACTGCCCGACGGCCTGCCGGGCAACGACGGCGCAGCGCTCGAGGCGCGATGTGGAACGGCGGCGCAGCTCGCGCGGCGTTTCGGCGGCGCCATGGCGGCGCGGCGGCGCGGTCGGTGCGGCTTCGTCGTCGGTGGAGGTGGAGACGCGTCGGAGGAAGTGATCGCGTCGGCAGATGCGTTTACCGAGACCTTTGCGGCGCGTCTCCGCCGGCGCCTCGCGCCCGACGGCGTCGGCGTCACCGTCGTGCGCCGTGCGCCGCCCCCGTCGCTGCTGGTGCGCGGTCGTTTCGGTCGGCGCGTGGTCGACAACCGCGTCGCCCCCGAGCAAGCCGACGGCGAGCGCCTCGTTGCGGCCGTTCTCCGCGGCGACGCTCATGTATCTCTATCCCCCGGCCTGTTCTGAAGGAACACCTTCGGAACTTAATATGCAGAGGGTGGATAGAATTCGCTTCGGGTTGGCCCGGAGATATATAGAGAGATAAATAAATTACTACTAGTATTACTTCTCTCTATTACTTCTCAGGCTACTAGTAGTAGTACTGAATTACTAGAAGTAGTATGCCAGTGAATAATGTCATCATGATGGCCCATGATGGATGTCATTGATGATAAAGTTAAACAAATATCAAGTTGGGATTTCAAGTTTACTGCTGCAAGTTTTACTTGTCACGATGCCCCCGCTTACTATGGTCCGAGTCACCGTGCCGGTCCTGGTTTGACCGTGACAACCAAGAAAACTCAGGCTTAGCGGGCTCCGAGTCCTCGGTGGGCCCCCGTCGGCACCGTGACAGCGCACGCCGGCGGCGACGCCGCCGCGGCCGGGCCGACGGACACGGCCGGCGACGCGTGCGAGGTCCACCCGGCCTGAAGGGAAGTTCAAGCCTGACGGTCCTCCCGAATTCCAGGAAACCTCCGGCCCGGGGAGAGGTGTCAGAGTGTTGAGACACGTCCCGGCCGACGGCACGTGCCGACGGCACTCAGGCTATCCGTAAAAGCTTCATCGTATACTTTTAGTTCACCTATAGTACCGTTGAACCCAAAGCCGGGTTTATTCGGACTATTTCCGACTAAAAAGTCTTCGTACGCACCATCAAGTGTTGTGTTCAAGGCCCCGGCCATCTGCACAGAATCCATCGCCCACGCACCAGTCGATCCATATCTAATTCCCTTCACAAAGGACGGGAAAGGATCTAGAGGCAGCAACTGTTGGCTAAATCGGGGGGCTGGCGCGTAGGGCACTTGATCCGGGTGCGATTTGGGAACGCCGCGCAGAGCCAGGGGCAAAATATGTGATTGTTGCTTTTTTGCTTGTGGTTTTTTTGCGTGAGGTCGAGGAGGTGGTCGTCGACGCCGATGGCGTCCAGTTCCGGGCGCACGCCGACGCCCCGGTAACCCCCCTTCGCGAAGTGGCAATTGACTCCGAAGATGCGGTAGGGCGACGCGTCGTGGAGTTGCCCGTTCTTCGACGATATAAGCGTCGCGTTGGCGCGCAGCATGAGAAACGCGGCCTTCCAAATCTGATGGTCCGACCCCGAGTGCCCCTGGGCCCACCGCGTGCCGACCGCGCGCGGTGACGCGGGGTCCAGGCAGCCCACCACGCAGCCAGGCTCGTTCGCTGCCACGTCGTACATGGTCGCGAAGGTCTGGGCGGTCCGGCGGCGCATCATAAAAAAAAAGTCGCCCGTTCGCGTGCGGTTCGGCGAGGGCATGACCACTCCACGGGGGTCGGCGCCGAGCTCCAAGGCGTTGACGTCCTTGAAGAGGATCACGTCCGGGCGCGCGAAGACGATGGTGTCATACTGAAAGCCTCTTGCGCGCTCGTGTCCGCTCATTAAGACCTCGGCCTCGCGGACCGTGTAAGCCCAGGACACGGAGCCGGAGCTGCACCCCTTGCAGCCCGGTAGGGCCCCGCGCTTGATCTTGCGCATCAAGGGCGCGTGCCGCGCGTAGGCCGCGCGCACTGGCGCGTACAGTCTATCGAACGCGTCGGCCAGGCTCGGGTTCCAGGAGTAGATGAAGACGTCAGCGTCGTTCGGGTCGATGACGTGGCGGTGCAGCGAGAGACTCGTCGTCCGAAGCCAGGCGGCCAGGAGCGGGTGGCCCGCGTCGACGAGGTCGTTTCCGTTGAATTTGCTGCTCATGCCGTGCAGGATGTTGTGGAAGCCCGCGGTGAGCAGTACGGCGACTCGTGCGCAGCCCCGGCCGCCGGCCGGGCCGCAGGCCGTCGACGCGCACGTGGGGGGCGTGCCGTCGCCCTCGTGGCAGTCTTTCGACGCACAGTCCGAGTTGTTCACGCACGAGTGGCCGATGGGGAAGGGCAAATGCGTGGAGGGCGTCTGGCACGTGGGGTGCGTGCCATCGCCCTTGCGGCAATCTTTCGACTCGCAGTCAATCTTGTTCGTGCACGAGTGGCCGTTGGGGTAGTTCTTCGCTTTCGGGGTAGGCGCAGGACCGCCGCTGATACGCTGCCAATTCGACTCGCGTACGAAGAGGCCCTCGACCTCGTCGCTCGCGTTCGCGAGGCTGCGAAGTCCGCCGTCGACGCGTCCTACCACATTGTCAAGAGCCATGATTGCGACGACCAGCGCGAAGCGCGACTTGCTGGCGGAGACTTTAGGCATTGCTACGACTCGTTGAGGCCTGGCAAACCGCCCGGCAATTGTCGGACCATCGTGCGTAATCTACACTACGAGCCAATAGGCTGCGTGCCGCTATCTCAGCTGCATCGTCGAGTTTGACCGCAAGCCCTAATAATTCCATCACGGCGAGCAGTGGGCGTCGAGTGGGCAGCCTCTTTTGGCCATAATTGAAAATCCAGTACGCTCGGTGCGTAATTAACCCGAACCCGACCCGGTGCGGGTTTTAGTTCCGGCTGGAGCTGCCCCGCGCACACGATCGACATCGCGTGGCAACAATCTGCGAAATGAGCCCATGCACTGCTGCCCCACCGGCACGCCATCGTCGCGATGGCAGTAAGGCATGACACCGTTCCGCTGCGTCGTGCTGTATGTCGTCGCGCAGTACCGCGCCCGCGCCGGCGCCACGGTCACGCTCGATAGTAGCGACTCGCGCCACGCCTTTGCCGGCGGCGGGTCCGCGCGCGTCCAGGCCCGCATGAGTGCCGCCCCGCCCGTCCCGGGCTGCGTCGACCGCCGCGTCGGCGACGCCCACCCCGAGCTCGGGAACACGGACGACGTCTGGGTGCGGCGCTGCGGCCCGCCGCCACGGACGGACCCGGCCCGGGTGGCGCTCTGCGCGCCGACGCTCCACGGCGCCTACCTGCGGACGCCATTGAGCCGGCGCTGGGCGGCCGCGTGGCTCCGACACTACCGCGCCCTGGGCATTAGTCACTTCTTCTTCTACGCCGCCGCCCCGCTCGACGACTTCCAGGCCGGAGACATGACCCTCGTCCACGCGGCGTGGCTCCAGGGCTGCCGCCAGCCCCTGCAACGGGGCCGGGCGCACTACGCGCGCTGCCCCTACGCCATGAATAGGAGCCTCGCCTACTAGGGCCAGAACTGGGTTTTAAACGACTGCCACCAGCGCGCGGCGGCCGCAGGCTTCGGCTGGGTTTGGTCCGTGGACCTGGACGAGGTCCTCGCGCTGGGCGGGAACCGCACACTGGCGTCGTTGACGGCCGAAGCCGTCGACGCGCACACGTTCGGCTCGGCCGTTGAAAAGCCGCGGCCCTGCGTCGCGGACCCCTGCGCCGGGAGGGCGCCGCCGCCCCCGCAGCATCCGCACTGCGTGCGCTGCGGCGATTGTGAAAAATGCCTGGGCCACCGCGGCCGGCGGAAGCACCTCGCGCGGACGGGGCGCGTCGGCGCCGCGAACATCCACTTCGTCGGGCCGCGCGCCTGCGCGCCGCCGTGCGCCGTCCGCGACCACGCGACGACCCATGCCTGGCTCCGCCACTTCTCGGGCCACACCGACGGGTGCCCCCGGGCGTATTGTGCGGCCCGTGCCTAAATGTCTTTTGATAATGGCAGACGATTGGGAGGGAAAATTTGATCATTGTGATGATATTTGTAAAGTGGTATATTTAGAAAGAACTCCCAACATATCAACTACTCAAATACTAGCAAGTCTTAAAAGCTAATTTTATATATCCTTTTTCGCCTATGTTATATTTTACACGATGATTCTTTATTGTGCTCACGTTTTTTGAATATTGAGGTTGATTCATGTGGAGTATCTCCACTGATATTTTCATCGGGTAAAACATGGGGTTTATTGTTTTTCTTCCATATTACATAAGGGAAGCTTATTTGATCTTGTGTGGTATGAATTAAAGTTTGCATGGACCATAAATCTAGAGTGGGTTTTGTTTTTGGATGTCTCATATTCCACGCTACCTTGCGCACGCTGCACTCGAAGTCCGGCAGGAGCTCGTCCCAGCCGCCGAGTTCCCGCGGCCCGGCGCCGCACCACTCGCGACTGGCGGTTCCCGCGGCGCGCAGGCACCTGCTCGTCCAGTCCGCGGGCGGCGACAAGTTTTGATAAAAGTCCTGCGGGGGCACGGGCACTTCGACGCCAGCATTTCCCGAGCACGCCCCGCCAGGGTCGTCCGCGTCCCAGCCAGTCCGAGCACCGCCCCAGGCCCAGTCGGGCGGCGGCGCGCCCCAGCTGCAGCAGTCCGATAGCGCCGCGTCCATGCCCCTGCGTGTGCTGCAGTCGCCGTAGCCCACGGGGCACCACCCGTCGGGCTTGGCGCCGCCGGCGCCGTACGCGAGCGCGCAGTCGTCGTCCGCGCCCAGGTCGCACGCGCCGTCGCAGGCGCAGTCCGCGTCGCGGTCGCAGCAGCCCGCGCACTCGTAGTAGCCCGCGGGGCACCGGGGGGTGCGCCAGGCCTCTGTGGACACCGACGAGTGCGCCAGGCCTCTGTGGACACCGACGAGTGAGTGGCGGCCGCGCGTCACCGGCGTGGAAGGGACCTTGAAGACACGGACAACATGCGAGGCCCTTGAAGGCCTCGACCGCGCGCGCGTCGCTCAGGACGGCGAGGTGCGCCGCGCGGTCGGGGTATAGCGTGTGAAGGTGGAGGTGCACGGCCGTGGCGTTCGCGGTCGGCGCCGTCGCGTGCCCGGAGGCGCCGGCGCCGCAGCGGCAGCGCTCGTTGGGGTCGCAGCAGCTGGCGCAGGTGTAGTTGCCCGGGGCGCACATGCGCTCGGCTTCATAAATTGTGCCCCGCGGCCGCACGCGGCACCGCGCGTTGTCGCACTCGAAGGCCGGTTCGGGCAGCAGCGCCACCTAGGCCGCCGGCAGCCAGAGCAGGAGCCGCCCCATCGATCAGTGCCTGCCCCCTCTCCAGCAGGGCTGCCCCGTTCTCGGGCTGGAGCCGAGAGACGGTGGTAAGCGGGAGCAACGCCCTTGGAACGCAGACACGCTCAGCTTGCTCCGAGCCGAGCCGGCGCTGGTTTGTTTATCTTTGACGGGTTTTTTTCAGAATCGCGGATATTTTTGTGGAAACGATGGTACGGGAGAGTGGGTGGGTGAGTTGCGCGGCATATTCCCTCAAAAAAAATGCTAGCGCCCTGTAAGACACTAGGCATCCTAGCAAGCTAGCCCAGGCTCACAGGTTTTTGTGCTGCGTAATACTCAACCTCTTCTTTAAGATTGTCAGCGGGCGTGTGTCCCTGCAGGGACTTGGGTCCGAGCTGACCGGGATTACATCGACACGGTCTGCTTTTGCCTGCGGGTTTTAGCTCAGCTAGAACCTACTAGATGCTAGTGTAGCTGGACCCCGCACGCGGGTCGTCGGCTGCTGTCATGGATGTGCTGAGCACAGGGGGGGGTTTGCTAAATTTGGGCCGAATTTAGATCGCCTTTTAAACGAGACGTTCCTGACGATCCCTAGGCTTCACAACACCCTTCTTACGTAAACCAAATGGTTTGGCCGGGGGACGACCAAAACCCGTCCTTCGAGAGCCCTAAAAAGGGTTTTTTTGGAGGTCTATTGAAATTAATTCCATTCGTCTCAGCAGCCGGGGTAGGACGGCCATCCGCAAGATGGGAGCCGGGGGGGGTACGTCCGGACCCATCCCCAGCCGAGTGGCCAGCATAGGGGAGCGCTAGGTGGTCTGCGGGCCCCCCAAAGGCAGCCTGCCGCTGGGAGTTTTTAGCATTTTTAGTAGATCTTTAGCTAATATTAGCTAAAACGTGAAAAGTAAAGGTGATCCATTTGCCTTTAGACGTGCGCAACCCGGCGCATGTGTGCTCCTGGCCGTCAACTAGTACCATAGCAGTACAAAAGCCCGCGGGGGCGGTGCTACTATGGCCGTTCAAAGCCAGCCGGCCGCCGGCCCGGGACGTTCGCGGTACTCGAAGAATCGCTCCCGAACGGTAAGGGCACGCAGGCCCTAGAATGACTCGCCGCCGCAGAGCGTGTGGAGCACCATCTGGGCCAAGTAACGCGACGGCTCGCCGTTGTCGAAGCGGCTCCGGCGCTTCAACGTGTCGCACACGGGGTCGAAGCACCGCTTGTTCGCGCGTTTCGCGCCGTGGGCAGGGCAGCTGCAAAAGAGGTGGGGCGACCGGTCGCTGAAGAACGTCTCCGGCCGCGCGGCCGAGAACGCCTCGATGTCCAAAACGTCGACCTTCAACGCCGGCGCTGCGGCCGCTACTTGCTTATTAATCTTGAGCGTGAGCGCGTTCACGCGTTCGCGGGCGCCGGTCGCCACGTCTGTCCCGAGGTTTAAGGCTGACGCACGCCAAACTGCTTTGGTGACATTCAGCGCCTCCAAAAACTCCCTCACCCCCTCCACCCCCTTTTCCAGCCGCTCAGCAGCCCTTCCCGCGTGGAGGCCGCAGCGCGTCAGGCGCGCCTGAGTGAGTGCGCCCTTCCAGGCGCCCGGGAACTGTTCCGTGGCGACGTGGCGCGCCTCGACGGCCGAGCCGTTCTGTACCAGGTAGTGCGGCATCGTCGGGTGCGGCAGGCGCCGGAGGAAGCCGCCCAGGTACGCGCGGCAGGCGCCCAGCGCCCGCGGCGACACGAAGGATCGGACGAAGTTCCCGCCCACCTGTGCGCAAATCAATCAGTGAGTCGGGTGTACTAAGTCCTTTCTCGGCGAGAACGCTGCCGTGTTGGCTGGAACGAGCGGTAATAGACCACAACGCCACGCCATCGAGCTGGCGTCTCATCGATGGCGTGGAGGCCATGATTCAGCAGTGGCGGAGACGCGCCGCGAAGGTTTGATTTATGCACTGCCGCCCACGTTCACGACCACCATGTGCGGCTTGTAGTGGCGGTTGATCGTCTGCGCAAGTTTCGCGTCGAGGCGAGCTGGCCGCCGCACGTGCGTCAGTCCCACGGGCGGCGGGCCCGGCGGGAATTCGTAGTTCCACGCGAGTAGTCGCAGCTCGTCGAAGAGGCCCTGCCTGTGCACGAATCAACCAACTGGTGAGAATTTGCAGTCTTTCTCGGCGATGGTGCGATCGTGTGTCCATCGAGAGATCCACGCCGCCACGCCATCGAGCTGGCGCCGCGTCGATGGCGAGGAGGTCATGATTCAGCCATAGGCGAGAAGCGCAGCGAAATTTGATTGCAGCACAGGGCAATGCGTCGTCGCGTCTCCCACGAGCGTCAGCGGTCTCTGTCTGAGACACGAGCGCGCCTCCTTCCCATCGAAGATGCGCAGCGCGCAGTTGTTCGGTGCCCAGACGCGCGGTGCTACATCGTCCGGGCCGCTCGCCGGCGGGGCGGCGACGCCGGCCGCATCGCTGAACTTGCCGCCGTCGAGGCGCCGCGCGCAGCCTTTGCACTTGGGCCACGTGACCCATTTGCCCTGCGACAGGGCCATGGCGTTGGCACAGAAGGCGAGGAGGCCCATCTTACTGCTGTTTTAAAGGGAAACTTTATCCGGCCAGAGCCGCAGGGCGGTGCGAGAAATCGCGTACAGACTGCGGGTAGCCCACGCCTGCCTACGCCTGGCAACTCCCACAGCCGCAGGCATCATGATGCTTTTTGTGCGGATCTAGTAGGCTCCACTAGTAGCTCCAGCGCGTGAGCCACGAGAGGATTGGCTTCCGCCATTGAGTCTTGCGTTCACCGGTGCTGAGGCTTCAAATTCGCACGAAACCCGCACGCAAGCCTACATTTGGCGGCGCCAGTGGGCCTGCTACAGGGGGTCGGACTGGAACCCGAACGGGTCCCAGCGCTCCGACCTCTCGTCCAATGTGGAGGCAGTTCGAGTAAGAGAGACCTCGGGACACTTCGCATTCACAAACAAAAAGTGGTATTTAACGGACAGGATATAGTGGTGGCGCTGGTGCCCGCGGTCGCCGCGCCGCACCGAAATTTTCGTAAAATCGCTATTTGCGGACGCGCGTGCTCCGGCGTCGTTTAGTAGTATCAGTAGGTACTTTCGCCACCGCGGGGGCCTCCATGGGGCGGGCTGGGGCCGCCGGTCCTGCGACGTCGTCTTCGTTAGGGCCGACGTCGTCTTCCGGGTCGGCGCCCTCCTCGTCGCACAGCTCGAGGTCAACAAAGCCGTTGCGCGACCCTTCGACCATAACTATTCCCTCAGGCTGGACGGCATCGATCATCAGTTTTGGCAGCGACGCGACGGGGTAGCGGCTGGTTGAAGTATCGCCCTCTGCGACCTGGCCGACGACTCGGTCAAACAACACGACCAATGTGACCCGTGCCGACTTTTGCTCACTCAAGAGTTTAATAAGACAAGCGTGCATGCCTCCCGAAGTTATCAGAGAAATTGGTCATTCCGATTCTCGCGAAACTGCCGCCGACACTAACCTCAACCTCGCGACAGATCAAAAAAAGTCGAGTCGGTCATTCCGATTCTGACTTTTTGCATCCAACTCATCGCAGTTGTCGAGCGGCTGGTTAAAGCGGTATGCGCAATAACGCACATGTGGTAATGCAACGCAAAAGTAGAAAACCCGCACCATCTCGCAGCGTCTCGAGATTTCTTCACGCACGCCAGCCGCACTTCATCCCGTGCACCGCCCACGCGCAGCGCGTAGCATGAGAACGCGATCCGCGCACGTGCGAGATGCAATCAGCAGTAGCAGGTGACGACCATCAGTTTCCCTCCTGAGCTGCGGCTGGTACAACCTGCGCACCCACTGCGACACGCTGCGCAAGTTTAATGAGCAGTAATGGCCATATGTGCCCGATCTGCTGCCTCACGGCGCCGCGCGCTCGCGAAGCTCGGCGCCGTTGCGGCGTCCGCGACGGAGC
>Ga0302122_10001772_pt1 | contig 13704 bp, 14 predicted proteins | sample CB21_SCM_MG_FD_203115 | JGI IMG/M metagenome (GOLD analysis project Ga0302122, IMG submission 203115) | Marine microbial communities from Western Arctic Ocean, Canada - CB21_SCM | ecosystem: Environmental > Aquatic > Marine > Oceanic | place: Canada: Western Arctic Ocean | collected 2017-09-28
ATCCATATGAAGCTTTCCTAGATACAAATGCACTTGCGGCATAAGAACCAAAATAATATTCTATTAACACACTAGCCGTAATTTAATCAGCCGAGGTCCAAAATGTCCTTTCGCCAACAGCCAGAACCAATATCCCGGCCAAACCGATGCCAATTGTTTGGCCCTGGGTCTCGCACAAGCCTTTTCTCAAAGATGGCGGTAAGTGCCGCCGACGTCATAAACTTGGACCTTGAGGATAGCGTAGCGCCCTCAGATAAAGATCAAGCTCGAAAAAATGTAATTGCGGCCACCCATGATGTAGATTGGGGTAATAAAACACTTTCCGTGCGTATCAACTCTCTGGATACGCCATATTGGTATCGAGATGTTGTGGATCTCTTGGAACAAGCAAGCAACCGGCTTGATCAAATCATGATCCCAAAGGTTGGGTGCGCTGCAGACATATATGCAGTGGATGCGTTGGTAACTGCTATTGAGGCAGCAAAGAACAGGCCCAAACCAATCTCCCTAGAAGTTATTATTGAAAGTGCTGCAGGCATCTCACACGTCGAAGAAATTGCTTCAAGTTCACAACGGCTAGTAGCAATATCCCTTGGTGCGGCAGACTTTGCAGCCAGCATGGGCATGCAAACTACGGGAATAGGCGGGACTCAGGAGAATTATTATATGTTAAGCGGAGGGCAGAAATACTGGTCTGACCCATGGCACTGGGCACAGGTAGCAATTGTTGCCGCTTGCCGTTCCAATGGTCTTTTGCCAGTTGATGGGCCCTTTGGAGATTTCAGTGATGAAGAGGGCTTTAGAGCTCAAGCGCGGCGGTCAGCAACCTTAGGAATGGTTGGCAAGTGGGCGATACACCCCAAGCAAATCGGCCTTTCTAATGAAATTTTTACCCCATCAAAGGAGGCGGTCGACGAGGCTCGTGAGATTTTAGCCGCTATGGAGCAGGCCAAGACGAATGGTGAGGGCGCCACAGTTTTCAAGGGGCGTCTTGTTGATATAGCCTCAATTAAGCAAGCTGAGGTAATTGTTCAACAATTTGAAATGATCAATAGCGCGTAAAAAGTTATTTAAAGTTAAAGTTTATTTGAGTTATGTTGTATTTTAAGCGTGCTAAGCGCATACAGTTTAAGAAGAGATTTCTTGAGGCCAATCATGACCAACTATCTTGAGTTTGAGAGAACCCTGGCGGAAATTGAGGGAAAAGCTGAAGAGCTGCGTGCGATGGCACGTGACAATGAAGAAATGGATGTCAAAGCGGAAGCCAACGCGCTCGATAAAAAAGCTAGTGAAATTTTGGATGAGCTTTATGCAAAGTTAACACCATGGCGGAAATGTCAGGTAGCTCGTCACCCTGACCGGCCCCATTGTAAAGATTATATAAAAGCTCTTTTTCAAGAATATACGCCCCTGGCAGGCGACCGTAATTTTGCTGATGACCACGCTGTAATGGGCGGTCTTGCCCGGCTTGGTGATGTTCCAGTTATGGTTATTGGCCATGAAAAGGGAAACGATACAAAATCTCGAATTGCGCGTAATTTTGGGATGGCTAGGCCGGAAGGTTATCGCAAGGCTATTCGCTTAATGGATCTGGCTGACCGCTTTGGTCTTCCAGTGATATCGCTAATAGACACACCTGGTGCCTATCCTGGAAAAGGAGCTGAAGAACGCGGGCAGTCTGAAGCCATTGCACGGTCTACTGAAAAATGTTTGCAACTCAAAGTACCACTGATTTCAGTGATTATAGGCGAGGGCGGTTCTGGTGGCGCAGTAGCATTTGCAACAGCAAATAAACTAGTCATGCTGGAACACTCAATCTATGCAGTTATCAGTCCTGAGGGTTGCGCTTCAATATTGTGGAAAGATGCTGAAAAAATGCGCGAAGCTGCTGAAGCTCTTCGATTGACCGCTCAGGATTTAAAAAACTTGGGGATTTGTGATAAAATAATTTCAGAACCTAAAGGCGGCGCGCACAGAGATCCGATAGCCACTATGCAATCAGTAGGTAAGGCTTTAGTCAAAATATTAGATGACCTTGCCAAAAAAAGCCCTAGTGGCCTGATGCATGATCGTCGTCAAAAATTTTTAGATGTTGGAACAAAAGGGTTAGCTGCTTAAAGCCATTTACCACATTTTTTTTTCGCACAAAATTTTCATTATTTATCAGAATCTTGGCTATACGTATCAGACATTTTGGTCGTTATTTGAAGTCTGTGCGCGCAAAATATCACCCATGGTTGGAAGTTCCCTTGGAGAAGGATCCCAAAGTCCTGATCGAAGAATGGATCGGGCGCATTGCCCATAAATCTCAGAAATTGTTATGACGACAACACTCCGAGGATTTTGACCTTTCTGTTCAAATCTTTTAAGTAATTTGGCTGCTGTAGTAACAATGGTACTCCCATTCACTCTAATTACACTCTCTTGTCCAAAAACCATAAATAAAAAAGAAACAATACCATCTTCATCAATATTCCGCAATGAATCTATGCGGTTATTACCACGCCAATCAGGCATTACTAGCGTAGTGTCATCCAATTCTACAACCACTGGTCCATTGTCACCTCGGGGACTTGCATCATTCCCACTAGCTCCGACTGTACTTAGAATGCAAAGCCTTGCAGCTTTGATCCAAGCTCTGTACTAGGCTGTCATCTTTGTAGCTACTTTGACCAAACTAGCTTGGCTTGGCTTGGCTCGCCGTAGAGCGCTTCAAGAGTTTCAATGTCTATGCCAGAAATCATTCTTCAAATCCCACTTCTGCCATTAACTCTTTTGATCGCTTTTCTACAGCAGCTTCCATAATAGACATAAATTCTTCAACCGGTTTATTTTTAGAAATTGGGTCCATAAACTCAACAATAGCAGTACCTTTTTTTCTCAAAATGCTACGCTTTGGCCAAAATATACCAATATTTATAGCAACGGGGACGCAATCTTGCCCTAACTGTTTATAAAGAGCTCCTGTACCCCTTTTATATGGTTTTTTTTGTCCGGGAGCTACACGCGTACCTTGTGGGTAAATTACTAGCTGTCCAGGATCTGCCTTCCCTGCAGCTCCATCCAAAACCATCTTATTTATAGCAGCCGCTCGTTTGCCTCGGTCAACTGGGATACAACCCAACCGATAAGCATACTGTCCCAAAATTGGTGTAAATAAAAGTTGACGTTTCATGATAAACTTTGGACGAGGCAAACAACTAAAGATTACAATTACATCAAAAAAAGATTGATGTTTGGCTGCAACCAATACCTCACCATGTGGAACCTTGCCCCGGACTTCAACTTTCAATCCAACCATCCAGCCAGCGGTCCAAATGACCCACCAACAGTAGCATTTTGCCGCCAGCAACGCTCCTTTGGGGCTCACGATCATTGGAACTAAAAAAATTACAGCAACCACAAACATAGAAACGTACATTTGAAAATTAAAGAGCAGAGACCTTATCCACTGCAATGCATTTCTCATTATGGCTCCATTAACTTTGTTTTACCAAGCTCTTACTAAACAATGGGTATCATTTTTTTCTCTGCCCTAAAGGTTTAATCTTGGAATTTATCAAGTAGCCGTTTTAAATATTGGCGTTCTTCGGATGGGCGCTCTAACCCACCTGATCGTTTACGTATTTCATCCATCAGTGCTTGCGACCTAAGTCGCTGTTCTTCTTCGGGGAGCATCTGCTTACCCGCTCCCAATTGACCACTTGCGCCTAAATCACGACCCAACGGATCTAAATTAAAATTATTTTGTGATCCTTCACCTGTTCTTTGATCGTTTGGCGTCACGCCCTGTCCTTGCATTGGTTCCGTAGTCTGTGCATCTCTTAGTTTTTGCATTCCGTCGCGCAAAGCATCAATGACTTTTGATTGATTATTTATGGCATTGGGTAGATTTCCACGTTCTAGATTTTGAACGGCCTGATCCATTATACGGCGAGCTTTATCGAGGGCGCGGCGGGCAGGCAAATCAGTCACTGCGCCATTTCCTAGTAGATTGCCACGTTGTCGTTCCAGCTCTTTTTGTAAATTTCTTTGCTGTTCTGCTAAAGATTGATTATTTTTTTTCTCCAACTCACTCAAGTTATCATTGTCGCTGAAAGGCTTATCATTTCTTTGATCATCTTGACTGGATTTATTCCGTTTTCTGTCTTGGAAATCTCTAAATGTTTGGTCAGACAACTGTTGTTGTTGTCGCAAAGTTTCAGTTAAATCCTTCATGGATTGCTGACTGCCGTTTCTATTCTCTTCGCCATTTTGTCCTGGTTGCGATGGCACTGATTGTAAATTTTGCATTAACCGATTTATCTCTTCAAGCAACTCTTGAGCCTCGGCCATTCGTCCATCTTCCATAAACTCGCGCAACTTGTCCATCATCTTTTGTAGTTCGCCCTGAGTTACGGCTTTTCCCGTCTGCCGACTACCATCGCTTACCTCACCCCGAGCCAGATTACGTTCAGAAAACTCTGATATATAGTCATTCTGGGCATCCCTTAACTCATCTATGAGTCGAGAAATCTCGTCTGAATTTGCTCCATTTTTAATCGCTTCTTCCAACTTCTCTTGGGCCCTTGCCAATTTTTTTATGGCTTGGTCTAGGTCACCATCCTCCACCTCAATAGATAACTCCCAGAGTAGCTCTGCAATGGTTTCAATATTTTTATCAGTTACATGGTTGATATCAGTCGCCTCTAACTGTGTTATTATTTTCTTCAAGCTGGCAGCATCTTCTAAATCACGAAAAATCTCTACTGGTTTAGTTGAAATGGCGCGCAGTATTTGAGTGACACGCCTGATATTTTTTTTAGACCACAAAATATCACGTCGTTGTTCAATTAACGCATTTGCAAGAGGATCAAAGAACTGTCGGGCAGGTAAAATAATCTCATGTAATGCGGACTTGCCTGTTTGACGGCGAATGTCAGACACTTGAAAAACCATGAAAACTGGGAGGTGTGCCCAAACATGTTTTGATAAGTTTTCCACTAAACTTTCAGAAAAGTTTGAACGATCCCCCGAGATTGTGAGCGGTAAAGGCAGCTCAATGTCCAGTTGAATGTCAGGTTCAGTTTCCAACCCATGACGCCGATCCACTTTAGCCAAATTAAGGCTCACTGTGGCCATGCCAGCCGTTACTCCAAAATCATCACTTGCGTTGAAGCTCTGAGTAAACTGACCCAAGCCATCAACATTGACATCATTCAGGATATCAACCTTTGGCTGCTGATCTTTAATGACATCAAATGTCCAAGTTATATCAACCGGTCCCCGAAGATTTACTTGCCCAGACTGTCCAATTGTAAGCCGTTGGTCTTCATCCAAAGCTTGATTTAGCTTCTCAGCCCCTGACGAAATAGTTTCATTAACAATAAAAGTACCAGGTTCACCATAAAACCTAAAAATGAGAATACTATCCTGTGAAACACTTAATGATTTACCAATAACATCATTAAGATAGACCATTGGCCGCCCAGTATAAGACGGTGGCTGTAGCCAGCCCTCCCAAATAAGACCAGGAATAGTAGTTGTTATTTGGCTTTGTTCCGAATTCCTTAGTGTATAAAAATTTCCAAAAATGATTCCTAATAGTAAAATTAAAAATGATATGTGACGTAACGCAAATGGATCTTGGGAGGCTAATTTAAAATCAAGGCTTGGGCTCTTCGCTTCTTTGGCTTTTGCGAGCATATTCGAAAGGTGTTCATTCCAAAGTTCCTTCGATCCAACATCATCCTTGCCCGTAGCTTGTAAATCTTGAAGTGTTGCGAGCGGACGGCTTGGCAAACTTTGGTCTAAACGCGCAAAGGCTTGGGCCAATGTCGGATATGAAAACCAAATCCGAACATACCAGAGGCTCCCAAGTAGAGCCACAAATCCACAGCAAGTTGCTACAACAATAAATTCAGTTGGCCATAAGTCTATATGCCCAAGAAAGGAAATTCCTAAGCTCAGAAATACTATTGAAAGCAGCGGCCAAAATGCCTGCATGATCCGTTCAGACCAAAGCCCTATATATGTCAGCCAAACTACAAGCTTTATATTAGGAGTTATCTGATCGGTCATTCAAGTCTTTTGGGGGTTGGTGAGTTAATACCATTTTGGAAGGACGTCTCGGTTAATCATATCGTCTAAGCTTGGCCTTTCACGAATAACCGCAAATTGGCTACCACTTACCATGACTTCAGGAATGAGTGGACGCGAATTATATTCACTTGCCATAACTGCTCCATATGCTCCCGCACTATGAAAAGCCACGAGGTCGCCCGCTAGCATACTCGGTAACGATCGGCCCTTTGCAAATGTATCTCCACTTTCACAAACAGGCCCAACAACATCATAGTTTTCGTATTCTGCGTCACATATTGGCTGCTGTACGGGTGTAATTTCATGGTGAGCACCATACAGTGCAGGTCGTATCAAATCATTCATAGCTCCGTCTATAATAAGAAATTTACGATCCTCTCCTGACTTAACATAAATGATTTCACTGACCAAAATACCAGCGTTTCCAACTATGAAACGGCCAGGTTCAATTTCAATTTGACAACCCAGATGACCAACCTTCTCACGAACTAATGCAGCATAATCTTCAGGTGTTGGTGGGTTGTCGTTTATACTTTTATAAGCAATTCCAAGCCCACCACCCAAGTCAAGGCGACTTATTTCATGTCCGTCCGCACGCAAAATCTCAGTCAACTCGGCAACCATTTCATAGGCCAGCCCATAAGGCTCCAGCTCAGTCAGCTGGGATCCTATATGCACGTCTATCCCAACAACTTTTAATCCCGGCAATTTAGCAGCCATTGCAAAGACCTCACGCGCTCTTAAAATTGGTATTCCAAATTTGTCCTCTTTTTTACCAGTAGAAATCTTGGAGTGCGTCTTTGCATCTACATTCGGATTAATTCGAATTGTGATTGGCGCAACCTGTCCCATCTCAGTAGCGACTTCGGATAGTGCCTGCATTTCAGGTTCACTTTCGACATTAAATTGCCGAATTCCGCCACCTAGTGCAATTACCATTTCAGCCCGGGTCTTTCCCACACCAGAGAAAACAATTAGTTCACCAGGCACTCCAGCACTACGGGCTCTGGCGTATTCCCCACCAGAGACTACGTCCATGCCGGCACCTGCATCAGCTAGAAGTTTCAATATTGCTTGGTTAGAGGCAGCCTTCATTGCATAGAAAACTTGATGGTCCATGCTCTCTAATGCGGAATCAAAAAGTTGAAAATGGTGAAGCAATGCAGCGGACGAATAAAGGTAAAACGGTGTACCAACCTCAGCTGCAATTTTTGAAATTGGAACATCTTCAGCACACATGGTGCCATCGCGATAAGTAAAGTAATCCATTGCCCGTACCTTTGAGTATACTAAAATTTATATCATGCTAAGAAAATCACACAACGCCTTTACCTTGAAATTTTCCATACAGTGACAAAGAGCATCAGTTTATTCATTTGATCGTAAAAATACTTAGAAACGTTCAACTCATCCAAAATATAAAAATCTAATTTTTACCTATTTGACTGCGCAAAAATAGGTAGAGCGGTAAACCACAGCTTAGACCTATACCAAAAGTTGCTAAAATAGCTATTGAATGCCAGTATTGGCGACTTTTATACACCTCAAAGATAATCCAAACGCTCAGCACCGTCGCTGCTATTGTGAGATCCCAAACTAAACCAATGCTGGCAGTATTCATAGTCCACGCATCTACCATCACCGCCAAATTCAACCCCTCAGCACGGAACCATTGGATAAAGTACCACATTGGGTGCACGGCGCCCCATAATGCCAGAGCCAAGTAAATAATTCGCATCGCTGTAATTCCTCAATCGTATTCCACCCCAGAAGTATATTTCTCAACAGAAGGTCTTTCAGGCGGGCCGTCAGCACCACAGGCGACAAGAACAAAAACCATTAAACAGACGAAGCATTTCATTTTAAAGCCTCCTCCCAACGCGCAATTTGCAATCGAACTTGCTCAGGTGCCGTACCACCATAAGACATTCGTGAAGCCACAGAATTTTCTACACTTAGTACGTCATAAACTTCACTTCTAATGCCAGAATGGACAGATTGCATTTGCTTTAATGTCAAACCTGGTAAATCACAGTCTTGTACTTCAGCCAATGCAACTAGGCGTCCCGTAACCTCATGTGCTTCCCTAAAGGGCATATCAAGTACCCTCACCAACCAGTCCGCTAAATCAGTAGCAGTCGAGAAGCCTGACGCCGCGGCTATCTGCAGGTTGTCGCAGTTCGCCACCATATCACTCACCATGCCTACCATAGCAGCTATCGCCAGAATTAGATTATCAGCAGCATCAAAGACCTGCTCTTTATCTTCCTGCATATCTTTTGAATATGTCAACGGAAGGCCCTTCATTACCATCATGAGGGCCACATTTGCTCCAAATATACGACCTATTTTGGCACGTATCAGTTCAGCGGCATCTGGATTTTTCTTTTGCGGCATTATGGAAGAGCCAGTTGAAAATTTATCTGAAAGGGTAACAAATCGAAACTGAGCAGAGGACCAAATCACCAACTCTTCGGCAAAGCGACTTAAGTGCATTGCGCAAATGCTGGCACAGCTAAGAAACTCAAGTGCAAAATCACGATCAGACACACTATCTAATGAATTCGCAGTAGGACAGTCAAAGCCCAACTCTTTCGCTGTCATGTCGCGGTCTATCGGAAAAGATGTACCAGCAAGGGCTGCGGCACCTAAAGGACTTTCATTCATTCGCCGTCTTGCATCTTCGAAACGAGATTTGTCTCTTGCTAACATTTCGACGTACGCCATCATATGATGGCCCCATGTCACAGGCTGGGCAGTTTGCAGATGTGTAAAGCCAGGCATAATCCACTCAGTGCCTAACTTAGCTTGACGCAAAAATGCTGACATAAGTGCTTCAATACCTGAAATAGCAGCATCTGTTTGATCCCGTACCCACAAACGAAAATCAGTTGCAACTTGGTCATTACGGCTCCGACCGGTATGTAAACGTCCAGAAGCATCACCAATTAACTCCGCCAAGCGAGCTTCAACGTTCATGTGGATATCTTCAAACTCCACTCTAAATGGAAATTTTTTATCCTTAATTTCTGATAAGATGGTAAGAAGCCCTTCACGAATGGCTACACAGTCGCTATCTGATATAATACCGACGGCGCCCAACATGGCGGCGTGCGCACGGCTGCCCTGAATATCTTGTGCTGCCATACGCTGATCAAACGCAATCGAAGCATTAATAGCTTCCATAATTGCGTCTGGTCCATCAGCGAAGCGTCCGCCCCACATTTTATTTTGGGATCTAGTCATAGTTGAAACCTTTAGGAGTGTGTAATGCGCCTCATACTTATTGCTGCTCTTTATACGGCCATTGCCTCCACTGCAAATGCAGACATGGCAAAACTTGAGTCATTAAAAGTTGACGATATGAGAAAACTTCAGTTCCACAAAGTCAGCAAACTAATTCCGAAAAGTCAATTCATCAAAGCAGACGGTGTCTCAGCTACATTATCAGAGCTACACGGAAAGGTTGTTTTATTGAATTTTTGGGCAACCTGGTGCGCACCATGCCGAAAAGAAATGCCCCAGCTTTCTGAACTACAGCGTTTGTTGAGTGGAGACGATTTCGAAGTATTGACTATAGCCACTGGACGTAATGATCCAGTTAAAATGGAATTATTTTTTGATGAAATTGGGATTAAAAACCTACCCCTTCATCGTGACCCGCAACAATTACTTGCACGCAATCTGGGGGTTTTGGGGCTACCAGCTAGCATCATACTTGATAGAGATGGACGTGAGGTTGCACGGATGCTTGGCGATGCTAATTGGAGTAGCGAAAATGCAATTGCAATTTTAAAGACCATTATTTCAAATTAGTTCTTTCTAAGTTTTTAGCCATGCCAGATATTTTTTGGTGGCGAAAGCAATTCAAGGTATGATTATTAAATAGCCCACATGCTTCCATCCAAGCATAAACTATTGTTGGACCACAAAATTTAAACCCGTATTTTTTCAAGTCCTTTGAGATTTTAGAACTAAGGGGTGATTGTGTGGGCACTTGGGCGTGGCCTGCATAGCCACCATTAATTGGTACCCCACCTACATAGCCCCATATCCTGTCGCTGAATGACATATCTGACTCAAGCCGTAGGTAGGCCTGTGCATTCCCAATAGTAGACTCAATTTTACCCCGATGGCGTATAATATCCGAGTTCTGTAATAACGTATTTACCTCTTCTGATCCCCACTGCGCTATAATTTGAGGATCAAATCCAGCAAAAGCTAACCGAAAGGCATCTCGTTTTTTTAAAATTGTAATCCAACTTAGGCCCGCCTGAAAACCATCTAACATCAATTTCTCCCATAGAGCTCGACTATCATACTCAGGTATTCCCCATTCTTTATCGTGGTAGTCTAAATATATTTGATCTGACCCAACCCAACCGCAGCGTTTCATTTTAGTTTCCTACTTTTTCACTTTAGAAATATCTTCTGCAGAATAACCGTTGCAGTCCAAGTCATACCTTAATCCCAACATAAATTTATCTTTATCTCATTAATTTTAATTACAGAAATCAATTAAATACCATTTTCTGAGAAGTAAATTTCTCAGAATGGCTTGCGCATTCGCATTATCATTTATATTTCTCATATTAAGCTTAGATAGGAAACTTGCCTGATCAATTAGAATAAGTCCTCACGCAAAAGATAAATAATACCAAAGGAGAATTTTGATGACCAATATCATTATTGCATCAGCAGCACGCACAGCTGTTGGAAGTTTCGGTGGGGCATTTGCAAATACTCCAGCACATGATCTTGGCAGTGCGGTCTTGAAGGCGGTCGTAGTACGCGGCAAAATAGACAAATCCGAAGTTGATGAAACAATATTAGGCCAAGTATTAACAGCAGGCCAAGGCCAAAATCCAGCGAGGCAAGCCCATATAAATGCTGGCCTTTCCGTTAAGGCAGCTGCGTGGAGTATAAATCAGGTCTGTGGTTCAGGACTTCGTGCCGTAGCCCTAGGCGCCCAGCATATTCAACTGGGAGATGCAAATATCGTGGTGGCTGGTGGTCAGGAAAATATGACGCTATCTCCCCATGTTTCGCATCTGCGCAGCGGCACAAAAATGGGTGATGTTAAATATATCGACAGCATGATCCGCGACGGACTTTGGGATGCATTCAATGACTATCACATGGGTCAAACGGCTGAGAACGTGGCTGAAAAATGGCAAATCAGCCGTGAGGAGCAAGATGAGTTTGCTTTAGAAAGCCAACACAAAGCAGAAGCTGCACAAAAGGCTGGAAAGTTTTTTGAAGAAATAATCGCCTTTTCAATAAAATCTCGAAAAGGCGATACGATCGTCGAAGCAGATGAATATCTTCGGCACAGTGCCACAATTGAAGCAATGCAAAAGATGAGGCCTGCATTTTTGCGTGTAGGTGGGTCTGTTACTGCCGCTAATGCATCAGGCTTAAACGATGGAGCGGCAGCAGTATTGCTTATGACGGCAGCTTCTGCTGAAAAACGTGGGATTGAGCCACTGGCTAGAATAGCTAGCTATGCAACAGCTGGGCTCGACCCCTCAATAATGGGTGCTGGACCAATTTATGCAAGCAAGAAGGCACTAGATAAAGCTGGTTGGTCAGTTAGCGACTTGGATTTAGTAGAGGCAAATGAAGCTTTTGCCGCGCAAGCCTGTGCGGTAAATAAAGATATGGGCTGGGATCCTGCAATAGTTAATGTCAATGGCGGTGCGATCGCAATTGGGCACCCAATTGGCGCCTCTGGCTGTCGAATTTTGAATACATTGCTATTTGAGATGAAGAGGCGTGATGCCAAACGCGGTCTCGCCACTTTATGTATTGGTGGCGGAATGGGTGTCGCTATGTGCGTTGAACGCCCCTAGATAAATTAATTTCTAACAAAATACTGGAATTAACAGGTAAATTAACAGTACAGTTTGATATTCTTTACGAAATATAGTTGCTTATAATTATCCTTTAATGTAATTACGTTTCGTAGAAAGTAATTTAGTAGGAGTGGATTATGTCTCGTATTGCCTTAGTAACTGGCGGATCCCGAGGCATCGGCGCAGCGATATCCAAAGCACTTAAAGCCGGTGGCTACACTGTTGCGGCAACGTTCTCCAGCAATGACCAAAAAGCAGAGGAATTTACTGAAGAGACTGGTATTAAAACCTACAGGTGGGATGTGGCTGACTACGATGCTTGCGCTTCAGGAATTTCTAAAATTGAATCTGACCTCGGCTTCATTGATGTACTAGTCAATAATGCCGGTATCACCCGCGATGCTCCATTTCATAAAATGACGCGCGATCAGTGGACTGATGTGATGAGAACTAACCTCGACGGCGTATTCAACATGACACATCCTATATGGCCTGGCATGCGCAATCGAAAATTTGGGCGGATTATAAATATTTCGTCGATTAATGGTCAGAAAGGTCAGTTTGCCCAAACTAATTATTCCGCAGCTAAAGCCGGCGACATCGGATTTACAAAAGCGTTAGCCCAAGAAGGCGCACGGGCAGGAATAACTGTGAACGCAATCTGTCCAGGTTACATTGCAACCGAAATGGTTATGGCAGTACCTGAAAAAATAAGGGACAGCATCGTTGCTCAAATTCCAGTAGGTCGCCTCGGACAAGCGAGCGAAATAGCCCGCTGCGTTATGTTTCTAGCCTCTGATAAAGCAAGTTTCATAACTGGGACAACGCTTACTGCAAATGGAGGCCAGTATATGGTGTAACCAGTTCGCTGTATCCGTACATAGTGCGAAACGAAATGTAGCGTTTTTTTAGCCAACTAGTCCAGTTATACCCTCAAGCCTCAGATAATCTAAAAATTTCTTCTTTTAAAAACAATTTTTCTTTTTTCATTTTTGTAACTTCTAAATGATTTGCATAAGGAAGCTTTTGGGCCGTCTCCACTGCTTGATCAAGGCTAACGTGCTTTCGTTGCAACGCAGCGATTCTGGAATTAATGTTCATAGTTCCTCCTCTCGATTTGCGCTATACTTAACTTAAACACAAAAGCTGTAGTATGTCACGACAAGGATTCAACAAGATGTGGTATTACAATAATTTGAGCAAAAAATTGCCCAGTTCTCAGGAATTCCATGCAAATTGTCCACCATCACGCAATATGGAGGAAATTTCTGGTCTATAATCAGATTGATTTTTTTTATTTTTTGTATTTGGGTGCAAACTTTTTGTTGGCAACAGTTGAAAGTCTGCTCGACCAAATTTACGCGCCCTAACCAATACCAAATGTGCTGGACGCTCATCACGTGGAGCTAAGGGCTGAACCGAGATGGAACCGAGCCGCCCCTTGAGTCCAGCCAGTACATCAGGCAAGCGCTCAACTCGTTGTATGAGAGTAAGATAACCTTTTGGTCTCAGGCGCTTGGCAGCTGTTTCGCACCAGTGTGAAAGTGGTACTTGCTCCGTCCTCCCAGATGCTCGTCCAAACTCCGGAGAGGCCGATGAAGATTCTGCCTCAAAATACGGTGGGTTCATAATGACCTGGTGGAATTGTAAATTATAAAATGGAGTTGGCTGAGACGATACATTACCTACTTCAACGTCAAATGTGAAATTATTTTGAGAAGCATTTTCTCGAGCAAGCTCAGCATATCCTGAAATAATTTCCACTCCA
>Ga0302122_10001776_pt1 | contig 13682 bp, 13 predicted proteins | sample CB21_SCM_MG_FD_203115 | JGI IMG/M metagenome (GOLD analysis project Ga0302122, IMG submission 203115) | Marine microbial communities from Western Arctic Ocean, Canada - CB21_SCM | ecosystem: Environmental > Aquatic > Marine > Oceanic | place: Canada: Western Arctic Ocean | collected 2017-09-28
AGCGTTATCGCAATATCCTACGTCAATTCACCGCGCCGCCCATTGCCTTAATGTGTTCTGCGGTTTCGTCGGCCTTGTCGATGTCGCCCATCACCCGGTAGGACCGTTCTAGCATTACCCAGCCATTCAGGTCGTTGGGGTTTTCTTTAAGGCGTTTGAGTAAACCCTGCACCATGTTGTGGATCATTTCCTGGCGGTCTTCAGGAGACATCTGCGCGGCGGCATTCATGTCCTCGCGCGTCGGGCCGGGTGCCGCCGGTGCGGCCGCCAGCGCCGCTCGCACGGACTCCGAAAGGGTTATTGAACCCGGCGTGATACCCAAGGCGGTGGCGGCAGCATCGATGCGTCGGCGGACGTCGCCAATCCACGGCGCGTCTATGGGCGTGACGGCGGATAAATCAACCCAGGCTTGGAGGGCTCCGCGCAGATCATTTTTCTGTTCCCTACCCAGTCCAGTGTAGTGCAGCGCCGCGGCATTCGTCGGATCCGCGCTCAGAATTTCATCTGTGAGCGCGAGCAGGCTATCGTCAATACGGCCTCCCGCCGCCATCACCCGTGCCTCGAGAAAACCGGAAAGCACGTACGGCTCGCGTCCACCAAAGCGGATGGCTTTATCGAAGGCTTGAACTGCCGCGTCAAAGCGTTCAACGGTGAGAAACGATCGGGCAAGCAGTAACCAACCTTGTGCGTCTTCTGGCGATTGGCGCAACCGTTGCTTCAGCCTCGCGATCATCTGCGTCATTTGCGGCGCGTCGTCGGTAACCTGTTGTGGTTCGGGATTTGTAATGTCACGCCCGGCAAATGGCATGTCTGGCGCATGTGGCGTGCCGAGTTGAAGGTAGAGGAATAGCGCTGCAACCGGAACCGCCACGGCCACCACTGCGGTCACGTTGCGGCTCAGCGGGCTGTCCGTTCCCGGTGCCACCCGGTTGGCGTCGGCGGTGAGAATACGCCGTTCAATCTCGGTTGTTGCGGCGGCGGCTTGTTCGTCGCTAAGTAGGCCGCGCTTATTATCCCGTGCCACTTCGCGCAGCTGGTCGCGATAAATCTGAAGATCAAATGCCGACCTTTGTATGGGCATGCTTTCGCGCCGTGCCCGCATCAACAGGGCCGCTATCAATACGGCAATTAAACAGATGATCAGCCACAAAGCGTTCACGATGCTTCTTCGCTCAATAGTGCGTTCAGGCGCTTACGCTCAGCGGCGCTCAGCGGCGCTAGGGTAATGCCGGATTTCAACGAGTCGCGGCGGACACGTCGAAAAAAAACAACCAAGACAATAATGCCGATGCCGATAAGGGCGGACGGACCCAGCCACAGGACCAGGGTGGTGCTCTTGAAAGGCGGGTCAAGCAGAATGAAATCGCCATATCTGGCTACGACAAATTCGATAATGGCTCCGTCCGTATCGCCGGCACCCAAGCGTTCGCGGACAATGACACGCAGGTCGCGGGCCAATGCGGCATCCGAATCATCGATCGACTGATTCTGGCAAACCAGGCAGCGAAGATCTCTACTGATGTCGCGGGCGCGCAGTTCCAGCACTGGATCGGCAAGGATCTCATCTGGACGGACGGCGTTGGCTGGCGGCGGCGCCAAGACCATCACCGACAGAGCAAATAGAAGCGTGGCAACCCGGCGTGTCATCCGTCGACTTTTAAATTGCGAATCATCGGCAGGATCTTGTTGTCTAGCGCGTCCGGGGTCATCGGCCCGACATGGCGATAGCGGATAACGGCGTCAGGTCCGACAACGTATGTTTCCGGGACACCATAAACACCCCACTCAATGCCGGCCCGGCCGCTCGCATCGGAACCGATGGCGGCGTAAGGATTGCCGAGTTCGGCGAGCCATTTGAGCGCTGCGCTTGGGTTGTCTTTCCAATTTAGGCCATAAACGGTGGCGACGTTCATTCGCGCCAACCGCTCAATAACCGGATGTTCGGCGCGACACGGAATGCACCAGGAGGCAAAGACGTTAACCACCGCGACCTTGCCGGCAAAATCTATTGATGCGAGGCCACCATCAGGCTGTCCGGGCAGGGGCGGCAGGGTAAATATTGGTATTGGCTTATTGATGAGGGCTGAAGGAATTTCGTTGATCGTCCGTTCGCCCGTGCGGATCATATTCAAATATAGAAAAAAAATTCCGGCAAGCAAGGCGAAGCCGGCGAGCGGAAGAATGAAAGAAACACGGCCCATCCAGCTGCTCCTAGGCTTTGGCCGACGCTGCAGCGTTGACGCGGCCACTGTTGCGAGATGGCGCGCCGACCCGGTGGCGCCGGTCGGTTAGGCTAACGAGACCGCCGGCTACCATGATCATGACGCCACCCCACATCCAGGCGACCAGAGGGTTAAAATATAGGCGCGTGATGAATGCGCCGGTCGGGTCGGCCATGCCGATGACCGCATAGATGTCTCCAAAGAATGTTGAATGGATCCCGGCTTCCGTGGTCTGGCGCTGTTCAACCGGAAAATTGCGAAGCTCTGGTTCAATAACGACAACGAAGGTACCATCTCGGTGCACGGTAAAGGTTCCCCGCTCGGCCTGATAGTTGGGTCCAGGAATGCGTCTGGCGCCATCGAAGGTGAAGTCATACCCGGCGACTGTTACGGTGTCGCCGGGACGCATGGACTGCACGCTTTCCACTTTCCATGCTGACGAGGCGGTTATGCCAGCGACGACGATAGCAAGCCCAGCATGGGCGAGGGTCATGCCCCAGGCAGAGCGGGGCATTCCGCCGAGCCGGCGCAGACTTTCCCTAACCGGTGCGCGGAATAAATAGATACGTTCAGCAACTTCGGTGAGCGTGCCGCCGAATAGCCAGGCAGCTAAGGCAAAGCCGAGGCCGGCTAAAGCCGACCCGCGGTCGTGCAATAGCCAAGTCGAGAATAGTACGGCACCGGCAATGGCTGCTGCCGTTTGTAGGCGCTTGGTGACGCCCGTCATATAGCCACGCTTCCACGGCAGCAGGGGTCCCATTGCCATGACGGCAATTAATGGAAGCATTAACGGTATGAAGACGGCGTTGAAAAACGGCGGGCCGACAGAAATTTTTCCGCCGCCGGCGAAATCTAAAATGAGTGGGTAGAGTGTGCCCAGAAGGATTGCCGCTGCGGCGACGGTCAGCATCAGGTTGTTGATCACCAGGCCGCCTTCCCGCGAAATCGGTTGGAATAACCCGCCGCCCCGCAGGCTGGGTCCACGTATTGCAAATAGCAGGAATGCTCCGCCGATATAGATTATCAGCAAAGCAAGAATAAACACACCGCGATCGGGGTCGCTGGCAAACGTGTGTACGGAGGTAAGGATGCCGGACCGCACTAAAAATGTACCCAGCAGACTAAAAGCAAAAGCAACGATGGCGAGGAAAATAGTCCACCCCTTAAGGGTGTCCCGTTTTTCGACGACAATCGATGAATGTAGGAGTGCGGTGGCTACCAGCCACGGCATAAATGAGGCGTTCTCTACCGGGTCCCAGTACCACCAGCCGCCCCAGCCGAGCTCGTAATAGGCCCACCAGGAGCCAAGCGTGATACCGGCCGTCAAGAATATCCAAGCAGCAAGCGTCCATGGCCGAACCCAGCGCGCCCAGGTGGCATCCACCCGGCCCTCGATGAGTGCAGCCATGGCAAAGGAGAAGGCCATTGAGAGCCCGACGTAGCCGAGGTACAGAAACGGCGGATGGAAGGCCAACCCAGGGTCCTGGAGCAAAGGGTTGAGGCCGCTCCCGTTGATCGGAGCGGGAACCAAACGCACGAAAGGGTTGGACGTGAACAAGATGAATGCAATGAAGCCGACGCTGATCAATGCTTGAACGGCGAGAGCTCGTGCCCGCAATGTCGGGGGCAAGTTGGTGCCGAACGTGGCGACAGCTGCCCCAAACGTGGAAAGGGTAAGGACCCATAACACCATGGAACCCTCATGGTTTGCCCAGACGCCACTGATTTTGTAGAGCATGGGTTTGGCGGTGTGGGAGTTTTCTGCCACGTTCAATAGCGAAAAATCTGACGTCACATAGGCATGCATCAAGGCGCCAAAGGCCAAGCTGATGAGGAGGAATTGCGCGATGGCGGCGGGTCGGGAAAATGCAATCCACGATGTTACCCTGAGATGTGCGCCAACGAGGGGTAACGTGCCCTGTGCGAAGGCGACGCAAAGGGCCAGGACGAGGGCGAAATGACCGGCTTCGGCGATCATGGCTTGGGTTTTTCTTCGGTGTTGCCACCGGCGGTATTCATCTGTTGTGGCGGGTCGGATTTTTTAAGTGCTGCGGCGACTTCTGGGGGCATATAGTTCTCATCGTGTTTCGCTAGTACTTCAGTGGCGATAAAGGCGCCGTTGCGCCAATAGCCCTCGGCGACTACCCCCTGACCTTCGTCAAAAATATCAGGAAGAATTCCTTGGTAGGAGACGAGAATGGTAGTCTCCAGATCCGTGACGCGAAACGTCGTAACGGTGCTGCCATCCGCCTTGGTGATGCTGCCATCCTCGACTAGGCCGCCAATCCGTAGGCGACGGCCTGGCCCCAGGTCCACTTCCTTTGCTAGAATTTCCGTCGGGCTATAAAAAAAGGTGATGTTGTCTTCTAACGCGGTCGACACCAATACCACTGCGCTGCCGATCATCAACAGACCAAGAGCAACGAAGGATAATCGCTTGTGCTTACGCTTCATCGGCTGCCCTGGTTGTTCGTTGAGGCTTGTCGATTTCGTGTGCTTCGAGCGAGGCGAGGTCAGCTTGACGCTGGCGTAGGAAACGCAGGCTGGTGGTGAATAGGCCGATTAAGACTATGGCTGCCAAGGTATATGCTGACCATATGTAGCTCCCGTATCCATCCATCATAAAAAAATCGCCTATCTGTTCCACGTCTGCCAATCCTTGCTAGTTATTGCCGGCCTATCCGTGCGTCTGTCGATGCCTGATAGTACTAATGCGGCGGCTGATTAGTTCACCTCGTACCCGCAAGAGAAGTACCCACACGTAATACGCAGTGAAGGCAAGCGCCATCAGCGCCAATGGCCACAGCATGCTAGGGTGAATGGCTGGCCCGCCCAGCTTGATGACGCTTGCAGGCTGGTGAAGCGTATTCCACCAATCCACGGAAAACTTGATGATTGGCAAGTTCACCGCGCCGACTAGCCCAAGCACCGCGGCTGCTCGCGCCCCCCGGCTGATATCGTCAAAGGCATTGTAAAGGGCGATGTATCCTAAATAGAGAAAAAACAGGATCAATACGGAAGTTAATCGAGCGTCCCAAACCCACCAGGTGCCCCACATGGGCTTGCCCCATAATGAGCCTGTGACCAGGGTCAGAAAGGTGAAGCAGGCGCCAATGGGCGCGGTTGATTTGCCGATTATGTCGGCGAGAGGATGTCGCCAAATCAGGGAAAATGCGCTGGTGATGGCCAGACTGGAGTAACAAAATAGGGCCATCCATGCTGATGGCACATGGATATACATAATTCGAACGGCCTCGCTCTGCTGATAGTCTTTTGGCGAAGCCAGAAGACTCAGATAGAGGCCGCCGCCGAGCAGGATTACGGTTAAACCGGCCACCCATGGCTCAATGCGATTGCTTAGCCGCAGGAAGCGGGCGGGGTTAGCTAAATAGTGCAGGTTCCATCCTTGGGCCATGTTGTGCCTTAACTTCCTTCTGAACTGTATCACTTTCAGCCACACTGGTGATGGTGGATTATTCCATGCTGTGGCGTAGTGCCGCCGCCGCCGCCCATGGGCAGAGTGGCAGGGATGCCAGCAAGATGGCCGCCAGAATCATTAGATAAGAATGTGTGGGGAAGCTGCTAATGGCTGCGTCGACGGCGGCGACTCCAAAAATCAGTACTGGAATATAAAGGGGTAGTACCAACAAGGATAGCAGCACGCCGCCTCTACGCGCGCCCAGAATCAGCGCGGCGCCGACAGCGCCAATTAGGCTGAGGGTTGGAGTGCCGAGCGCGAGGGCGAGAAGCAGTGGGGCATAGCCGTCCGCATGCATATTCATCATCATGGCGAGGAAGGGCGAAGCGATAACCAGCGGTACTCCGGTGGTCAGCCAGTGGCCTAGAACTTTTGCTAGTACCATGGTTTCGAGGGCGACTGGTTCAAGGGACAGGAGTTCCAGGCTGCCATCTTCGAAGTCGGCCTGGAATAGGCGTTCCAGCGATAGCATCGCAGCCAGCAGCGCCGCTACCCAAATGACCCCACCGCCTATACGAGCTAGAATGTCCAGTTCTGGGCCAACGCCAAAAGGAAATAGTGCAACGGCAATGACGAAGAAAATGACAACCGTCATGCTATCGGTGCCCTGGCGCAAGGCCTGGCGAAGGTCCCGCCGGAGGATAAGAATGAGGCGGCTCATGCTGCCATGACCGGCCATGGGGTTGGCATAAATTTATCGACGGCGAGGCCGGTGGCATTGGCTAGATCGAGGTCGGTGTGGGTGGAGACAATTACCATGCCGCCGGCACTCTGGTGTGTGGTGATGGCCGTTTCGAGGCGGCGGATGGAATCTTGGTCAAGCGCCGTTGTCGGCTCGTCGAGTAGCCAAAGGTCTGCCGGCGTTGCGACGATGCGAGCTAGATTCACGCGACGCTTTTGCCCAGCAGACAGGAAGCGACCTGGCATGTCTGCCAGCGACGCCATATCAAACGTTCGGAGTGCCGCATTGACCTTCTCGTCATCGCTGTTTCCTCCAGACCTCAATTGTGCCCAGAATGAGACATTCTCGACTACCGTGAGCATTGGCTTTACCGCATCGGCGTGTCCGACATAGTGTATCCGCGGACACGGTTCCTCGACACCGTCGATGGGTAGGCCATTCCAGGTGAGGTTACCTGCGGCAGCGGGCAGCAAACCCGCCATCAGGCGCAGCAAGCTTGATTTACCGCTGCCGTTGGGCCCTGTCAGCACTAGGGCACAGCCGGATTCGACGGTGAAACCTAAGCCTTGGAAAACCAAGCGTTCTCCACGGAAGCATGTTAGTCGGTCACCAGCGAAGCTTGCCATCGGTCATCCCAAGGTTACGTGGGCCGCGGCACACTAATGGATATATGTAGAAAACTGAAGCTGGACTGAGATTAATAGAACCGGAGCATGAATAAAATAACCGGAAGCTCGGATGGGGGCTCTCTCTTCGGCCATGAGGGGCATTAAATTGAGCGCACCCGCAACGTTCGCCCCCCCGGGGGGGGGGGTCCGACGGTTAGAAGATGCGTGCTTATGATCGTGCTCTGATGCAAGCAGGTCTCAATCTGCAGTTTTCTCGAATCCACGCCAGCCTTGCGCGGTTTATAAATCAAAACGTCGAGTGCGATTCAGGTATTTGGCCGTGTCCAGGTTTGGAGTACGCTCCAGGTGCGTTCTGTTTCGCTGCGCCGAAGAAGGTATGATGAACGGCCGGCCCGTAATTCGGTGCGACCTTCCAGCATCGGCCCAAGTGCTGCGTTCAAATCCGGTGTTACTGAATGCACTAGAATGATGTCGGGGGCCAGGCGCTCAAGAAATACCCGAACATTTTTTTCTCGCATATCATCGAACGCGGCAAGATAGCCAGCTGGCGTGACACGGTCGCCCAGCTGAAACAATGTAATAACCCAAGATTCTCCGCTTCCTAATGGATCGAGAATTCCGAAGGTGCTGCCCCCAATTTCCATCAATGATAGCTCTTTCGCTACCGTGCGATAGTAGGGTTTGTCGGGTGCTCGGTCGAAACGCAACTTTTCAGCAAATATCAAGGGTGCGGCGAGGACTAGGACGATAGCCAGGGCTGGCATGTAGCTCACGGACCGGCCAAGCCGTCGCCCTATGTCCCAGCGCACCCAAAGCATGCTTAGGCCGAACCAGGCGAAGATAACGCTAGCTGCGCCCAAATGCATGTTGTAGCGCCACAACGAGGCGGCGCGCAGGGCGTCGTTTGGGCCAAAGGCTGCTATATAGGTGAATAATAGGAATCCGTTGTAGCCGGCGAACAGGGCGCCAACGATGAGCGCCAGCCGGTCGAATGGCGTGCGACAGCGCCATAGGGCGCGTAGGCCGAACCAGGAGGCAATTACCATCAGGCTGAGGTAGAGCCCCTTCTTTGCTAGAACGGCAAGCATTGCAGTCAATATGTTGGGGATCAGAGTTAGTGACCAATCGGCCAGAGGGCGCAGTGTAAATTCGGCGCCTGCCCCCAACTGCGTTGCCACATGGAACCGCCACATCACGTAAGTGACGAGTGGCAGGATCATTATGCCTGGCAGCAGGCGGATCAGCCGGCGCCAGCCCACGGCCGGATCGCGCAGTGCGGCGATGGCGACGGCACAGGTCACCAAAATGAATAGCACTAACGTTGCCTGCTTAAGTGCCACCAGCACCGTCAAGGCCAGGCCCATCTGCCAGGCCCGCCAACTGGCCAGAGATTTCTCTTCGACTGCCGCTGCGTTTAATGCCATCCAACCAAAGGCGACAGAAAAGCCAAGTGTTACAGCGCTGGATGTATCGGCATAGGACGTCAAAGCCACCTTTTGGACAAATGTTGGATTGAATGGAAGGGCAGCCAACGCCCCCAGGGCGCAGAGCCCCCAAGGGAGCACGCTGGTATCTTCTCCCGTCATAGTGCCGCCCTTTGCGCCCTGCCGCACGACACGGGCGACCAGCATGCCGAAGGATAGCAACAAAAGGACATTGATTAGCGGTGCAGCACTTTCCAGCAGGCTGCCAGTCATTCTTGCCGTTAAATAGGAAAGCAAAGGCCAACCATAGGGATACGCGGGGAACGTCGCCCCAGTGCGCGGTTGTGCCAGGTCCGGAAAGCCGTCTGTTTCGATTAGAAACTTGATGCTAGGAAGCCAGTGGGAAAACTCATCCCATTGGGAAGCCACCATCGCTGAGGCAATAAGAATTAGAGGTGTAGCGAGGATGGCCATGCGTGGCATGCTTGGGCTCAGGAGCCGACCGTCATGGCGCCAGCGAACAACGGTGGCGGCTACCGCAAGCATCGCCGTCAACCAAGCAACGACGGTAAAAGAAACCGGCGTAAATATGCCTGCGATGGTAAACAGTATGATAACGCCGGCCCACCCGCAGACCGCTTCACCGGCGCCCACCTGATATGGCCCGGCTAGGGAGCGCCCCAAATTGGCTAGCCCTAGCCATAGTCCCGCTACGGCGAGTATTACCGTTGCTTGATCCGGCCGTTCCAGAAAGTGGGTGAAATATTCCATTATCGAGATGCCTTGCTCGAGAGTTTTGCCAGCTCGCCGACGGTGGCAAACTGCGCAAGCACAGCCCCTGGATCAATACATCTTGGCCTCCAAATAGAAAAGGGGCCACGCCGTGGCGTGGCCCCTCATTCCTCGATGGCCGGGTGACGGGGTCGCTCTAGAAACCCATACCGCCGCCCATGCCGCCCATGCCGCCCATGTCGCCCATGCCGCCTGGAGGCATGGCGGGACCGGCAGCGTTCTTCTCCGGCTTTTCAGCGATCATCGCCTCGGTGGTGATTAGCAAGGACGCCACCGAAGCAGCTCCCTGTAGGGCGGTGCGCACGACCTTGGAGGGGTCGATGACACCAGCCTTCACCAGGTCCTGGTACTTGCCGCTCTGGGCGTTGAACCCAAAGTTTTTGTCCTTCTGGTCCAACAAACGACCGGAAACCACCGCACCATCGACGCCGGCGTTCTCGGCGATCTGGCGTGCTGGCGCCTGTAGCGCTCGGCGGACAATTTCGACACCGACCTGCTGGTCGGGATTATCGACGGTGACCTTGTCGAGTGCTCTCGTTGCATAGAGAAGAGCCGTACCACCGCCGGGGACAATGCCTTCTTCGACCGCTGCCCGGGTGGCGTGTAGGGCGTCGTCAACACGGTCCTTGCGCTCCTTCACCTCGACCTCGGTGGCGCCGCCGACACGGATAACCGCGACACCGCCGGCCAGCTTGGCTAGCCGTTCCTGCAGTTTCTCGCGGTCATAGTCGGACGTCGTCTCTTCGATCTGCGCACGGATCTGGCCGCAACGACCCTGGATGTCACCTTTCTTGCCGGCACCTTCGATGACCGTCGTTTCTTCCTTGGTGATCATTACCCGCTTCGCCGTACCGAGCATGCCGATGGTCACGTTCTCGAGCTTGATACCAAGGTCTTCCGAAATTACCTGACCGTGTGTCAGGATGGCGATGTCTTCCAGCATCGCCTTGCGGCGATCGCCAAAGCCCGGCGCCTTCACGGCCGCGACCTTTAGGCCGCCGCGCAGCTTGTTCACCACCAGGGTCGCTAGGGCTTCGCCCTCAATGTCCTCAGCGATGATCAGCAGCGGACGCCCCGACTGAACCACCGTTTCCAGAACCGGCAGCAGTGGCTGCAGGCCAGAAAGCTTGGCTTCGTGGATCAGAATGTAGGGGTTCTCCATTTCGCAGGTCATCTTGTCGGCGTTGGTGATGAAGTACGGCGAGGTGTAACCCCGGTCGAACTGCATGCCCTCGACAACTACGAGCTCGCTATGCAGGCTCTTGGCCTCTTCGACTGTGATGACACCCTCGTTGCCAACCTTCTCCATGGCTTCTGCGATCATCTTGCCGATGTCGGCCTCGCCGTTCGCAGAAATGGTGCCTACCTGGCCGATCTCTCCGCCAGTCGAAACCTTCTTTGAGCGCTTGTGTAGGTCGGTTACAACCGCCGCGACTGCGGCGTCGATGCCCCGTTTTAGGTCCATCGGGTTCATGCCGGCTGCCACTGACTTGACGCCCTCGCGTACAATCGATTGAGCCAGAACTGTCGCCGTGGTTGTGCCGTCACCAGCCTCATCTGAGGTCCGTGACGCCACTTCCTTGACCATCTGGGCGCCCATATTTTCGAACTTGTCGGCGAGCTCGATTTCCTTAGCCACTGTGACGCCGTCCTTGGAAATGCGCGGCGCGCCAAACGACTTATCTAGAACGACGTTGCGGCCTTTGGGGCCCAACGTTACTTTCACTGCGTTCGCCAGCGTGTCCACGCCCCTTAATAGGCGGTCACGGGCGTCCGTCGAGAATTTGACTTCTTTCGCTGCCATTGCTTACGTTCCTTTTTCTTACAATCCGCCTCTATTTTTTCTTGGCGCCCTTGGCACCCTCGATCACGCCCATGATGTCTGATTCCTTCATGATGATCATATCCTCACCATCAAGTTTGACTTCGGTGCCGGACCACTTGCCGAAAAGTACCCGGTCACCTTTTTTGACATCGAGCGGAACGATTTTGCCCGCATCGTCGCGAACACCAGCACCGACTGACAGGACTTGACCTTCACTTGGCTTCTCCTGGGCGGTGTCGGGGATAATGATACCCCCGGCGCTCTTGACGTCTTGCTCGACACGCTTGATCACGACACGGTCATGCAGCGGCCTGAAGTTCATATCATGGCTCCATAACATATTGAAAACAGGTGAAAACTAACTTTTATTAGCACTCACGCCTAGTGAGTGCTAGCAGACCTATTGATTGGGTGCGCCGTTGTCAAGGGTGTGCTTGGCGAATTGGCTGGGTGGGGTGGTCTGCCCTATGGGCTACGGCGGACAATGCGAGGGTCTCGGATAACAGCCTCGGCAGACCAAATGGTGATCAAGCGTCCGCGGAAAGAATGCACGAGCAAGGGGGAAGCGCCCTCGGGAACTGTCCGTTGATAGGTAACAACGATACCGTCCGGATTCGCCGCCACCCATTCTGAGATCTCGCCATCCCCGACAATGGTCATGGGGTGTTGCAGGCGACCGAGGAAGTGATATTGGCCATGGTATTCCCCGTAATTGGCCAGCGCCTTCCCCTCGCTTTCCCAGGCTCTGAGATGCAAAGCGACAGGCTCGAGATCAAATCGCGTGGCCAACACCGGTGCTATAACAAGATGGACAGTGATGATTGAGAGGACGCTTAGCGCCGCGATGGTGCCAGCTCGCCACGTCCAACTGCCGATCTTTACAACGGCCGCAATAATAGCTGCTACAGCCAGTACAGCGCCCCAACCGGTCGCGGCCTCGGCAACAGTATCGGCTGTTTCGCTATTTAGCGGGAGTAAGGGCACTGCAGCGATTGTTAAGCCCAGGATGGCAATCAAGGTGGCCGGCAAGGCATGGCTACGCTGGTAGCCAGCACCCTGTATTGTAACGATCCGTGAGGCTGCAAGCAGGGCTAGAGCCGGTAACGAGGGTAATAGGTAATGTAATTGCTTGCCGCTGATCAGACTCAGGGACAACGCAGCTCCGATAAACCAGACGATGCAGAAACGGGCACCGAAATCGTAGCTCTTTCTTATTCGTTTGCACCAGACGGGGGGCCAAAGGAAAATAGGTAACAGAGCAGGCGGTAAAATGAGGACATACCACCATAAGGCTTGCCCGTGATCTTTTGCATCCACGACACGTTCGCCGATCTGGTTACGGAATAGTGCGGAGGTAAATGGGCTGTCGTCATTTAACAGGATTGGGAGGAGCCACGCCGCTGCGATGATGGCGCCGAGGAGGCCGGCTGCGCCCAAGCGTGTCCACCACTGACGCCACGCCACGATGTGGCGCCATGCATCGCGATCGGCCCATAGGGGGCCCAGCAATGGAACAAACAGTAGATGGGGTAATACAGCCGGACCTTTTGCAAGGGCCCCCAAGCCGAAGCCCAGGCCGAGAAGGGCCCAATTTTTCCACCCGCCCACTCGGGAGCACCTGACGGCCCCTAGCAAGCCCACCAGGACAAAGACGGCAAGTAAAGAATCGAACATTACCGTTGTTGTTAGTGCGGGCCAGGCAATAATGGCGAGCAGTAGCAAGGGGGATAGATCACCAATTTCGGGACGTTCCGGCCACAAGTTCCGGCCTAGGGCCCGCGTCAAAAAAAGGCAGGTCAGTCCGGCCAGTGGGGCAATTAACCGCGGCCAAAGGTCACCGATTCCAGACAGTATCCAGCCGGCATGCATCAGCCAGAAGAGCAGTGGCGTCTTGTGGCCATAAGGTTCGCCGTTCAAATGTGGAACCAAGAAATTACCATGGTTCCACATTTCCCATGCTACGGTCAGGTAGCGGGTCTCATCGACGGGCAGCAGGGGACGTAGCGCAAGACTAGAAAAGGTCAGGGTAGCCCAAAGGCCAACGGCCACGGCAAGCGGCCAGATGGAGCCAGTGCTTCGCGCCGTCTGATAGCCCGGGTCAGCTGGGTTCGATTTCATCGCCGGAGGCATATCAGGAAATCGTCTTTCCGGAAACTCCACGAGATAAGCTATTTTAAAGAGCCGTTGCCATTGGCTCCGGATTATTGCCGTGTGAGAAAAATTAGGTTTAGTATTTGAAGAGCGTGGGAAATGTAATAAGCATTGCGTCGCTCGATTTCGGAGAGACTGCCCATGGTGATCCAAAACTCATTGATGCAGCTGTTCGGCCCGTCGCCGTTCAAGCCATTGCAGGAACACATTCGTGTAGTGATCGATTGTGCGAACGAAGTACCTAGAATTTTCGAGGCGGCATTGGACCACGACCTGCCAAAAGTCAAATTGATCCGCGGCCGAATCAACACGCTGGAAAACGAAGCCGACGAAATAAAGAACGAATTGCGGGCCCATCTGCCGAAAAGTCTGTTTTTACCTGTCGACCGCCGCGATCTTCTTGAAATCCTTGACCTGCATGATTCCATTGCCGACACGGCGCAGGACATCGCAGGCATGATGTTTGTCCGCCACATGAC
>Ga0302122_10001778_pt1 | contig 13675 bp, 12 predicted proteins | sample CB21_SCM_MG_FD_203115 | JGI IMG/M metagenome (GOLD analysis project Ga0302122, IMG submission 203115) | Marine microbial communities from Western Arctic Ocean, Canada - CB21_SCM | ecosystem: Environmental > Aquatic > Marine > Oceanic | place: Canada: Western Arctic Ocean | collected 2017-09-28
CGCCCTGGGGCTCTGGGCGCCGGCGGCGCCCCCCGGGGGGGGGGGGGGGGGGGGGGCCCGGGTCCGGGGGTCCATCATGATAAGGACTCGGAACCGCCCCATCCGCCCTCACCGCCCCACTTCTGGGCGCACCGTGACTGACGGGACTCGGAAATGGCTCGGGCCAGATGCTCCACTGAAAATACTTCGTCATAATGATGCGGCCTGTGCCGGCCCCGGGCCGGGGCTATAAGATGCAAGCACCTCAGCCCCCCCCCCCCAACTTGAAGCCACCCCGAAAAACCCTGGGTGAATAACCCGGTGAATAACTCCGAGTCTAGTGAATAACTACCTGAATAATCATGCCAGTGATGGGGTGCAGGAGTAATTGTAGGAGTCGCGGTTGATGCAGAGAGAGCTCAAAATAAGGAAACTTGAAAGTCTCAGGCTGAGCCTGAGGGCGGCCACTACCTAGGGGGTAGATTATGCGCTGGCGGGCCGGTCAATTGCGGGCGTTTGGTCCCCGGGCCAGGGTCCCGGGCACCTTAAGGACACAACGACTCAGACACTACCGTGACTGGTCTGCCCGCGGCCAGTATAAGTTGCCACAGAGGGTGCCAGTGCCCCCTCTCTGAGTGGAACGCGCCGCCCGCGACTCGGAAGCACCCAGCAAGTCCAAGGGGCGTACTTGAATCATGCGGCGGAGGCGACTTGGCGCTGCCTGGTGAGCGCTTCTAGCCCCAGCGAGCCCCAGCGAGCCTTGTGTCACTAGCCCCGACTTGGACTCGAGCGGTTCCTTGAGTCTCCCTCAGGCTTTTTTCAAACGGTCTTTTCCCTTTTTATCGGTGGGTCTGCTGTTGGCACTCGCGCTCGATCTTGCTACGCGCGTCCACCCCGTTGCATTTCGGTAGATCGGGAGCGTATGCGCCATTATGTACGTATGCGCCATTATGTAAGTGAGCTCGCGGTCGTCTTACTCGACGGTTTGGTTGAGATAATTGATGGCCGATGCCGTAGTACCGAAAAATTGCTGTATCCCCCTCATGAAGGGTTCCAAGTCACTGAGTCAGGAAGCTGTCATAGGCTGCCGTCCAATAAGAACGTCTGGGGCAATCACACCGGCCCCGTAAAGAAGCTTTGAAGGGGAAATAGTTCCCGGGGAAGACCCCCGGGCCACCGTGACCGTCACGGTGACCGTGACTCGGACCGTCACGGTCAAACGCCTGCAAGGGAAATGCTACTAGTAAGGGCCCCGGGCCTTTGGCAGCCCGAGACTCAGGCTCCAAGTCACGGTCGGACTAAGCGGCCTGAGTCACGATGCCTGAGCTGAAGTATATTTTAGCTCGCCATGATGATCAGACCTTGCCACTGCCAAACGCGAGGCGGGGATTTCAGAAAGTTACATATACTACAGGCCGACCGCACCGATTTTGGCTGTCAAAAATGCGCTATCTCCATCAGATCGCCGAGTTAGACCACGATCCCAGTGACTAAGAGGTTCACAAATTCGATATCTGTCGGCACAACAGTGGCTGCGCGGCGCGTAGATGGCCTTGCTACGAGCAAAGCTCGTCCCAGGTGGTCGAGAGCCATTTGCTGGCGCGATTGCGGCGCGTGAGGGGCCACGCACGCAGTGTCAGAGATCTTCGACTATCTTACCCGCCTCACGCTGAAAGAATGAGCCGCTAGTCAGAAGACCTCCAACTGGTCGAGATAGACCCTTTGGCGCGTACCACTCCGAACGTCGCGTCGGCGCTGCGCGTCGTTTTCGCACTTGCCGCAAGCTGCATAGCGTCGAGTATTGACTCCAACTCCATGGCGCAACTAGCGCGGGCTGCCTAAGGCGCGAAAGAGGCGCTACAGATAACGTACGCGAGGTTCACTGCTAATCGCCTCTGTAGCCGCCATGTGGCGGTGTCAGGCAGCTGTTTTTACATCAGGACATCGTCCTTCGGTCACAGCAACAGCGCGCGCCGGTGCCTTAACTTGCAGCGCATCTTAAGGCAATTTCGGAGCCAAAACAGTTTCAAAGCAAAACGATCTAAGGTTGAGTCGACGTTCCCATATGGGACTCATGTTTGGTAAGATCGGTTCGAAACGCGAACTTGAATGCAAGACTCAGAGCATCATGATTCAAGTTAACCAATGATGCACAACGGTCGAATAGGACGCAACACCCGGGCCCGGGGAACTGGCCCTCCTTGGTCTCTCAGGCTACAGGCCCGGCCGGGCCCGGGGCCCGGAGAACCAATCCCCCGGCGAGCCCCGGACCCAGTACCAGTCACGGTGGCACCGTGACTGGCAGACTAGTACCGTGGGCACCACACTTGGCAGTCATCATGTGGAGAATAGGTACAGCTACTTTTCGGTACTGCGGCATTGGCACCGTGACTGGCACTGGCGGTCACGGTCCGCTATCGAAATCATGATGCCACTGGGTGCGACGCCCGGGCCCGCAGATGCCGGCGTAGCGAGATCGAGCGCGAGCGTCAACGGCAGGTACTAGCACCGCTCCAGCGGTTGTGCTGCCTCTGAAAACGGTGTAACTATGCTGCGCGCCCCACAAGCGCGATACAAGGCGCTCACACTACTTACACCGCCTTCAGATGCGGTCCTTCGGGCTGCCTGGCGCTGCCTTTACTTAAGCGCCGACGAGGTAGCGACTTGGTACCTTAGTCATGTCACGGTAGTCTAGCGGCCGTAAGCTAGAATGAGAGCGGTGCTACCTGCCGTTGGCGCCTGCACTCGACCTCGCCACGCCGGCATCTACGCGCGTCGCACCCAGTGGCATTTCGGTAGATCGCGAGCGTATCTGCCATTGTGTAAGGGGGCTCGTGGTCTAGTTCGAACTTCGACGATCATCTAAAACCAATACATCCACCAAGCTAGGAAATGGGCTAAAGTACTATTAGCTAAAATGGCCGTCCATTACGGCCCGTAGCTCAGCACTTGGGCAACCTCATGCAACAAACCCGGTGACGAAGAAAGATAATAATAGCCGAACGACGCACAGCAAAAATACGGCAGCAATTGGGCTGCGTCTCGCTGAGGATGCGGCCAAAAACATGCTAAAATGACACTCGACAGCCTTTTTTGGCGCCGTTTCGTGCCGGTCGGGCCACTGCAGCGTAGGATATCGTTGTCTGGCCATGGACGATCGAATACACTAAGCATTGGCCACGGCCCATGGGATGTCGGTCTATGCGTGGTCTGCGTTCTCGCCGTAAACTTGAACGCGAATTGGGCCATAAACGTCACGGCCGCCAGATGTTTTTGGCGGGACTTTCCCAGCCACCATGGCGGGCATACTATGCGACAGTTCGGGAAGGCAGTCGCTTCCTGAGCGCCCCAAACAGGCGTCTCGGGGCTGCCTAGAGCTGCTGAGGTCGCATCCGAGTCATCATGCCAGTGGCATAATTTTGTCAATATGGCGCGCTCGCCGCTGCTTAGTGGCTTAATCGGCGCGTCTCGGTGGTTGCTTTCGATGAACACACTAAGCAGCGGCCACAGAAGACATTCCAGCCAATGCCAGCGTCCTTTTGTTATGCTGCGCGCTAAAAAAGAACTAGCACTACTAGTTGTTAAGTAGATTGATCTAGATATATTGACGGCGCTAGAACGATGATTACAGAGGAGATACTGACGCGGGAGGTTCTTCGGTGGATCCAGTCGCTGGTGCGAAAGGCAAATGAGAGAGGGGGTTGAGGCCAGAGGATGATGGGGGGGGGAGCTCGAGACAGTGGTAGTGTACTTGTGTAGGATTTGGCTTACAGCGTCAAAAATGTAAAGCGAGACTTCAGTAATGGATTTCTAGTGGCCGAAATTTACTCTCGATACTATGACAAGGACGTTCAGATGCACAGCTTTGATAATGGGATTGCGCTGCGGATAAAGAAAGATAATTGGAGTCAGCTTCTAAAGTTGTTCCATAAGGTTGGAGTTCAGGACGTTGTCACCCCCGCAGAGGTGAATCTAATTATTCACTGTGAAGATGGCGCCGTCATCAAGTTTGTGAATAGGATGTATGAGTCACTTACTCAACGGACTTTAAAAAAGGTTTCACGCCGATTACTTCCCGCTAAGCCTCGTGCGTTTGCGCGCGAGACAAGCTCGACGGCAATCCGAGTCTGCCTTCGCGGCGCAATGCTAGCTGAAACCTCTGACGAGGCGACTCAAGCTTGTCGGCTGGCAGAACGCGTTGGTCTCCACGAGCAGGAGCTTCAGGAGGAACGAAGCCTAGAGCCAGACAGATTTCACTTTTCTCGTGCGTTAAATGGTGGCAGTAGTAATGCATCAGGCGGTCCCATGCGCGCATCAGCACGCATCGTTGATGCCGAGGCAGCAGTGGCACCAAAAGTTACTGTCAAGGCCATTCAGGTGCGTCAAGTAGATAGGACCATTACACGGCCTTCTGGACGAGGCGAACTTAGTGACAGCATGGTCATTCGTGCGCCAGCTTTATCGCGGGCAGCCGCCCCACTGGGCATCCCGCATGTGCCAACGACGCACCCGCCCCCTCCAACCTCAGGTGATGATATTGCGACAACGTGCGATGCCATCAGAAACACATCATCGCTTGTCCAAGCTTCGGAGGACTATGATGCAGAGACTATTCCTACCAAGGAGGCTGTTACAGCGTGTACCCGCCTTGTGGGTGAAGCGGCTGCACTTGCCTCTTCTTTCGCGTCCGTAACAGTTTCTGAAGCCAGCAAGCACGCCTCCAACTTGACGACATCGCAAATGCAGCAGCTAAGGGAGGTTGGACGCGAGTATAACTCTGCTGGTGCGCACGCTGAGGCCGCTGCTTGCGAGCTGCGTGTTTTCAAGGAAAAGCTCACTCTCGCCGAGGCTGCCTACCGTAAGATAAGGGAGTGCTCAACCTGACCAGGTTCTATCTAAAAAGACAATTCGATGCCTTGTCGAATTTGATGGCAATGAGAACGTGTACTGAGGATCGTCCATCAGCAAATCCACCGAGTTCCAGGGGCATAAATCAAGCCGCAGTGCATAGAAATTTTAGTTGGCTGAATGCAATTGTAAATCACACATTGAGGAGTCAAGGAGTACGCAGGACGTCCGCAAAGGTCCATATCTCACCGCTTAGCGTCAGCGAAGCCGGTCATGATTAATTCTTTGGAGTGTCATCCTGGTTATCTTCCCTTAGCTCTAATTAGGATTAATTACCCCGGGGTTGCCTGATACTGCGTAAGGGGCCCCATCGGGGCTCCGGGGGGTGCTGCCCTAATTTCCTAATTTGAAGATCAGGTTCCCGGCCACTCGCCCCTCGGCGAGTTTCGCTTTGGACTCTCATTGGGGTCCGTTATGCGCCCTGAGACCGGGTTGCTGGGGGAGGGGCCACTGTCGCGTCGAGACGCGGTTGCGATGTTGCCAGTGAAGCTTTGCCAGTGGGCCTTAAGTGCGGGTATATCAGGAGCATTGTTAAAAAAACGGAAACTTGCTCCTATGCTAGTAATTGGGTCTCCCGAGGGCCCGAGGGTGCCTATAGCGTGGGTTGCGTGCGCGCAAACGCGGCCGTTCAGATCGATGCGTACCAAAAGCATGCGCGATGTGGCACGAAACGCCGTGACGCCACTGGCCGATCGCAGGCCACTAAAATTGCCAGGCCGAACCGTTTCGCTCGCCTGTTCCGGTCACGTCCCAGATGGGTAAGTAGGCCCCCTAGGCACGAATTGCCGGTGGCCAAGACACCGGCTTATCGAGATACGGTGGTCGGTCAAGAAGAGTGACCCGCCGGCGGCTTTTGTTTTATTTCATGGGAGCTGGAGGTACTTTCGGGGACCGCACGGCGCGCTCTCGTCTTTTTTCAGGAGACGGGTGGTTCTCTCATACTGGATGCACCGCTCAGGCTTCAAGTTCTCGGTCTGCTTCGCCAAGGAGGCCGCGCGAGTGCTACGCGCCGGACGTCCACTACAAGGAGTTTGCCAGAGAAAGACGCCTGCGACCTCTACGGGCTCGACGCGCTATTTCGGACGACGCGCTCGCGAGGGGATTCGCGAGGGGCTAGGCTCCTCGAACCAAGCCCAATAAACCATCGTAATAAGCTCCCACGGGCCCGTGCCAGTTTACCAGCAGGCATTTCCCGAATCGCGAATAAAACGGGCGCTAATTGCCAGTGTCCACTAATCATTTCCTATCGTCCCATGTCTACTTTGAGCCCGTAGGGAATACCCCATCTAAATGAGCCCGTTTATTGCGGAATTTTGGATCACTACCTCCCGAGGGTATCCTAACGACGCCCCGACACTAGTTTACTACGGGGGTGTCGCTGTCGCGCCACGACGAGGTCGCAAAGTTGCTGGTGCCTAACGTGCGGGTATTCGAGATATGAGAAAACTTGCTTCTACTGCGCGGGCCCTCCCTAGTACCTATGGCGTCGTTGGGACGCAAAACCATGGTTGTGGACTGCCATGTGTAGATCGGGGGCGGCGGCGCGAAACGGGCGCAACGCCCGGGCCAACCCGGGCCACCGCGAAACCATATCCGGGCCTTTGAAGCCCAAATTATGGCTTCGGAAGGATATCCCCATAGGCAGGGCCCCTTCTACTTTTTCATAATACCACACCCGACAAAATCGTTGGCCCAGGGGCAGTATGGGTGCCTACGTCGGCGAGCGTGTGAACCTAGAACGGCGCGAACTCTTCTTTTTAATTAAATCACTTTGAGATTCAAAACCCACTAGGAATTTGCAATGTACCTATCGGATTGACCATTCTGTGCGCCACGTGCACCTGCCTGCGGCACGTGCTTGCAGCGGCCGTACCGCCTCAGGAACGGGCCAGGTCAATGTTGAAGGTACGGGGTTAGGGTTAGGGTTAGGGTTAGGTTTTAGCGACCGCGCTAGTAGGTTTATTCAGGCCCGATCATTAATGGTCGGGCCTGGGGGGCGTTGGTATGTGAACACTACCAGCCCTAGTCCGGCAAACTGGCTCTGTGAGGCCGAAAAAGATAATCGAGGAGGCCGCGTCAAACGGGGCTTCTGAACGCGAGCGCGGTTAGCCAAGTCGCTTCCGAGCCTACTATGGGATACGATCGAGTCCTAATGTACCCACCCGATGGCCCCGGGTCAATTGCCTGCTTTTCTAGGCCGGTATCTGGGCGCTAGGCCGATAAAACCCCCAACATTGTATTTTTTATGTATGGAGAGGTAGTAGATCCCGGGGCTCGGGAGCTCGAGTGTTCAAAGAGAGGGAAGTAAATTCCCCACCAGCCTGGCAAATACAAAGTCATCGCACCAAACTATCTAATAGCCTCCTCAACGAACAAGAACTAGGTCGTCTATCTTCAGGATCATGCAGATACATTCAGTGGCAAGGTGAATAGCGCAAGTGTTAACTAAGAGAGGCTGAACTACGTTGAGGGCGTACATATTTCCGATGCAGCCATGCTTCACATTGATACCTGCATCAGCTTCACCAGCACGATGTCGCTTGCGGAGTTGTGTGACTATGTGGATTGGATTAAGCCCGGCATTTTCAGCCAGTGTGTAAGGTACAACTTCGAGGGCATCGGCAAACGCATTAAGGCAAAATCCAACGGAACCTGGCTTTGTTTTGGCTATATCACTCAGCTTCAGGCAGGCTTCCACTTCCGCTGAGCCACCACCTGAGATGAGGTATCGCTTTTTCACAAGCGAACGAACAACACAGAGAGCGTCGTGAAGCGAGCGGTCAGCCTCCTCCAGAACAAGCTTATTGGAACCACGAACAAGGATGGTGACCGAAGCTCTCTTGCGTGGCACACCTGTGACCTTGACGACTTTTTGTGATGATCCAGGCATCGAGATCTCATGGACAAGCTGAGCTGCTCCAAGCTTAGCTGGATCTAGCGAATCTACCTGCGTTTCGCTATCTTCCAACACCGCTTGTCGTGACTTTTAGTCACACGCATTTTGGACACAGTAACTACATGGGCAACAGGAAGAAGGTCGAGAGTTTCAGAAATATATGAGATATCGTTGCGCTCAATGTCAGCAACAACCATAATGCCCATCCTATGGTGTATTTTGGGCAAAAAGAAGTTTCCCGGGATCTAGGACGCAGTGCCATTGTGACTTGGCGAGAAAATGGAGCGATAAATCATTGTAGGCGTCGCGTAAAATAGATTTCTGAATAAGGAGGACAGTGATTCCGCATTTCTTTATCTTCTTGCACAAGCCAAGGACGTGCTTGCGCTCTTCGCGGAGAAGACGATCCATGGCCGCGTAGTCGGAGACTACGACATTATTTTCCATGTCGGTCTTAGGAGCTGAAAGACAGAACTGGATGAGACCAACCTTAGCATTCTCTATGCGTGTGGGACCTCCAGCTGCCTTCTTGGCACCTTGCGCAAAAACAATTCCATCGACCAGCTCTGTGTCATCGACTGTCCCACCGACTTGCTTGACGATCTTGATTGCTTCTAAGTCCACCGTTGTTGCGGAAGTTGTGTCAATGACACTTAGGACTGCATCTACAGCCAGCGGTGCAAGGGTCTCAGAATTCTGGGAGATAACCTTGGACGAGAGGCACGTCGTCACCGCATCAACAAGTCTATCCCGCTCGCTGAGTGTTATCGGCTGCGCACAGGACTGTAGAATCGAATCACATGTGTTGGCAGCAAGCACAAATGCCTCTGCAATCGAGGTTGGATGCAACCCCTTGACAAGTAGCTGGTGGCAGGCATCGAGCAATGATCCTGCAATCACGCAGACAGAAGTAGTTCCATCTCCGGCCTCAATGTCCTGCGACTTGCTTAACTCAACGAGCATTTTGGCCTGAGGTAAAAGCAGTCACCATGACGAGTTGCACAACTAGTCTTACTGTTGGATGCGCTACGTTCATTTGCGTCAGGATCGTGGCTCCGTCGTTGGTTATCAGCACCTCGCCATCAGACTTTTGAATCATTTTGTCCATTCCCCTCGGTCCAAGCGACGTGCGGATCGCATCCGCGACTCCTTTGGCTGCCATGATGTTGGAAATACGCACATCTTTTTCTTTTTTCAATCCACGCTGTGACTCCCCGTCCAAATGAACTGGAGCGCGCATCATCAGCGAACTCTCGAAAGACCTCTTGAAACTACCTCTCACACTACCACACTACCACTCACACTTACCTAATGTATTCTTACGCCATCCAGTGCCCGAAACAACCTAGGGGTGGGGGCCCCCGCCTCAGTAAGTATTATTTCTGGGATCGGAGACCAATACACATTGGTGTAGGTATTGGTGTAAAACAGCGAGCAACCTACTAGTAGGAAAGGGCCCTACCTAGTAGTACGGCCGGCCCGGGGGCCCCTCCGAGTCCGACTCGGAGTCAGCCTTCGGGAGGGCCGGCACGGTGTACTCGCGGTTGTAACCATATGCGGGGGGGTGTGGTCACAGCCCCGAAATCTCTCCGGGTGACTTAAGATTGTGTACTAATGTAGCAGCGATCCCGGTATGGTAGCTGGCCCAGCCTGGGAAGGCATACAGAAAAAAGCGCTGCACTTTCGGCGCAATATTCGCCCGAAACGCGTTTGCGGCGAGAACTTGAACGCCGACCACGCATAGACTGACATCTTATGGGCCGCTGCTACGTTAAAGTTTCCCATTTCGTCGGCGACCTTACAGGCGGCGACGATATCTGATGCTGCGGTGGCCCGATGGGCTCCGAGTCGAAACGGCGCGAAGAAAGGCGATCGTGTCTTTTTTTTAAGGTTTTGCCCGTTTTCTCTACGTCAACGCGTTCCCTAATTCTCAAATCTGCGCCTACGCGCCTGTCAAAAGCGCTGGCAAATAGTACTAGTACGCTCGCCAGTCGTCTCGCTTCTCATTGGCGTCGCGGTATATTTCGCGTATGTCTGGTATATACGCCATACTGTCCCGTAACCATTTAGTTCCAGTACCTATTCTCCGTATACCGTGACCAAAAAAAGTCGGCCGACCTCCTCGCTTCGAAACCTTCATGGCTAGCCTGACCATGCACTAGTAGCCTGCTGCTAGTAGCACTTAAGTATACAACTGGGTGAGCTACGATATGGCGTTTGAGGCGCAATTGCGTAGGCACGAGGCCCTGGCTGCCCGGCGACCCGACAAAATCGTTGGGCGCCCAACGCGGGCTGCTTCATGGGCATCGGCGAGCGTGTGAACCTCGGACACAGTGGGCACGGTCAAATCGTCTCTATCGCGACAGACCTGCGCAACATCTCTGTCTTTGGCTGAGAAGGCATATAGGAAAAAGTGCTGCACTTTCGGCGCAATATTCGCCCGAAATAGATCCGAAACGCGTTTACTGCGAGAACGTGGACCACGCATAGACCGACATCTTATGAGCCGCTGCTGCAGTTGAGTGTCTCAGGTCGTCGGTGACCGCACGGATGACGATATCCGACATTGCGGTTGCCCGATCGACTCGAAACGGCGCCAATAAAGGTGGTCGCGTGGCCTTATTCATGGTTTTTGCCCGTTTCTCGGCGTGGGGCAGCTCATTTGCTTCCGCGTTTTTTATATGGTGTCGTTCGCCTATCATTGCCTTTCTTCGTGTCTTCGTGATCAATCTTGTTGCGCGAGGTTGCCCGGGTGCCTAGCTACGGCCAGCAACATCACACACTCTAAGCTACTAGTGGGTGGTGAGGCTGGCCATGAAAGTTTCGTTGCGCTTCCCAAGCCTGCCACTGCAGTGATATATCTTGAACTCGAAAACTCGGTCCTCTGAGTACTTTCACTTACTCTAGGGGGGTATGGTTTTCCGATCAGCACCTCCGCACACTCCGGCTTCGCCCCCCCCCCCCCTACCAAACGCGCCTCTACGAGAACAAAGCGAGTTTGAGCGTTTGTGCCCGCACGAACGGCAGCCTGAGGCTCTGAGACAATACTCTACAAATGGTCCTTAAAGCCGCGGCTTCTCGCATAAGAGTAATTTGCAGCAACGGGCAGCATGAAAGAGGATATCTGAAGAGAGCGCACGAGGCGCCCGACGTCTTATATTGTGCGTACGAGGCGCACGGCGCACAAAAAACGGTACTTAGAGGCAGCCAAACCATTGAAGCGGTGCTAGCTGCCGTCGACGCCTGCGCTCGATCTCGCCACGCCGGCATCTACACGCGTCGCACCCAGCGGCATTTCGGTAGATGGCAAGATTATAAGCCATTGTGTGACTGGGCTCATGGTCTAATTCGACGATCTGGTTGAGATAGCGACTCGCATCATGTTATCGAAAGTACCAAAAGTTGCACTTAATAAAAAGCGGAGACGGTAGGTACCGTAGGTAGACTCTTATATATCACATCAACTCGCGAGCTCCAAAAAGTTGCGAGAGTACTTGCGAGCCGAAGATTGGTGATCGGAATGTCGATTGTCATTCCAGTGCGCGGTTCCACTAGCACTGTGGAAATCTTCAACGACGAGCTCCCCGACGTGTCCACCAACGTGATCAACCTGTTGCGCGCCGAATTAGCACCCCTGCGCACATGGTGCGAATTTGCGGTGGCCTACCACAACCAGGGTCGCGAAGAACAATTTCGCGAAGTTTTACTTGGCGTTGTCGAAGCGTTTGATGTATATGAGATGCAAGACTTTTACCGAAGAGAACCAGGAGTGTTTGAAGCTGGGCGCTTGCGTGTATTAAATTTACTAGCAGCCTCTGCTACCAACAACTTCATGCATGAGTTGCGGAAAGATGCACGGGAGGCGAGTTTGTCCAAGTTTTAGCGGAATGAAGTGGAACTTCTATGTATGTAGGCGTGGAGACAAAAAGTTCTTGAATATATTGGGCGCGCTGATAAAATTTCTGACGCAAGCCCGCAGACCTGGCTGATAAAGTCTATCTTCTGGATATCTGAGTATCATCGTGATGCGCGCGCACTGGAAAATGCGACATATTACGCTGATTCGTTGCTTCGCAACAGCAACGAGATTTCCTGTAGTGCCAGGCTTGTCAAGGCTGCAATTTTGTTCCATGAAAAGAAATATGCCGATGCACTGCAACTATACACACGTGCTCTGCGCTCTGACCCGAGAGCAGCAGGTTCAAGTGTGCGCATTGGCATTGGGCTTTGTGCTTACCACCTTGGAGACACGAATACTGCCCTCGCTGCGCTTGAACGTGCTGTTGCCCTTTCTCCAAGATGCGTTCCAGCTCTGGTGGCAACTGCTTTTCTGCGACTCGTACGTGCAAGTGAACTGGGCATACAGGGGGGGAACGGCATTCAAGAATCAGTAGGTCCCTGCGCCGAGTATGTGGCACTTAATATATTCAACATCAAATAGGCAGTGCTGCAAGATCCGCACCAAAGAAGGCCGGGGGTCTGGAATGAAGCAACACCATTGCTTATTCGCGCACGAGACTTGAATCCTGCGTATTCTGTCGCTCTTAATCATTACGCCAACTACATGTTCTGGGAGCACCAAGAAGCCTTGTTTGTTGGCTATGCGCGATCGAATGTTGCATGCATTATGTCTTACACGGATCCAAGAGCACTGCTCAAGCCTGACACACACATCAGGGTGGCGTTCGAGCAAAATAACAAACAAGCACTTGAAACTCAAGTTTTGCAAATAACACTGGAACCTGAATCCAAGAATTGGTGGCGAGTGAAGTTAAGTTCCACATTACCATCGCTTTCAGAGGATGAGGTGCATAAAGTAGCAATACGAATCATGCGCACCCCTGAGATTGAAAAATTGGCAAGCCGAGCATATCACTGTGTTTTCCTGTGTCTACCAATTCCACGACCATAAATAGTTCAATCCAGGCACCGCCGTACCTGAAATTCAAGCTGAAGCTTACTTCATCTTGGGTCGCAGCCATCATACGAGTGGCAACATGAAGGCAGCGATGCCTTATTATTCACAAGCCTGCAAATTGTGGCCAAGTTTTGCCTTGGCGCAGTATCGCCTTGCACAAGTAGTACTCGGCGTCATATTTCCCTGTCAGGTAAGCTTAACATGGCCCGCTTGACCTAGGTCCAGACTGCGTTGGGTGATTTGCCAATGGCCCTTGAAGCGGCAGAGACTGCCCTTACGTTAGCGCCTCATGCACCTGAGGTCCTCCAATTAGCTGGGATTTTGCGTCTCGAATCGCACACTTTCCACACTTCTCACGAAATTTTAGATCTTGCTGTTGCCGTAGACGCCAAGAACCCTCTCACTTGGCTTGCATTGGCTATGTCGTTAGAACGAATAGTAATAATGGGTAGTCGCGACCCGGCTGTGATTGAAAGAGTTGTTGACGCGTATTGTACTGCTTCCGGCCTCCAACGTGATCGTGGTATACCAGTTCCATATCAAGTGTCAAACAACACTGGTGTACTTCAATTTGAGCTCAATAACATAGTCTCCTCCCAGGCGGCATTTTTGGCAGCCCTGCGTGATTGCAGCAGAAGCACTGACAGCATTGGTGGAATTCATCCTGAAGATATAGAACTTGATCCTAATGTGTTACTTGCCGTCGGTCTTGCCAAATCTCCTGTTGTAAACGCCGCAAGGCCGTGTCAAATCTGGAAGTGTGTGGATGGGAGAGCATGGCTCGACTCACTTGATTGTTACAAATTGTGGACGACTGATCATACCGTCCTTGCCTTACGCATCGGTGAGCGCATCCGCATTGAAAATGGTGATGATGCCTCCATCGTTGAAGTAAGAGACATCTGCGCAATTGAGGCTACTGATGAAATGCAAAATGCAAGAAATCTTAGCACTCTTCATTCTTCATGTGGGCA
>Ga0302122_10001779_pt1 | contig 13673 bp, 8 predicted proteins | sample CB21_SCM_MG_FD_203115 | JGI IMG/M metagenome (GOLD analysis project Ga0302122, IMG submission 203115) | Marine microbial communities from Western Arctic Ocean, Canada - CB21_SCM | ecosystem: Environmental > Aquatic > Marine > Oceanic | place: Canada: Western Arctic Ocean | collected 2017-09-28
GCGTTCACGAGTCGTGCTGCGATTTTGGGAGTGATGTGACGGCTTTTGGCTGGATCTCACAGTCTGCGTGGCGGGATGAGCAAACTTGATGCAAGAGCGTGCTGGAGGGTTCGACAAAGAGAGTGTCGCCAGTCTCCAATGTAGTTATATGCTGAAGAACGGCTCCGAAAGACAGCGAATTAAAAACGCAGCGCCATCTCGCCGCGCCCACCGCCGACCCCCGCCGGTGAATCTACTAGTAGGGAGGCTACGTAAAACACACTCTTAGAGCCGCACCGTCGCCGGCCGCCGCCGCGGCCCCCGGAAGATCCGGTCGGCGGAGACCATGGCCGGCGGCAAGGCGGCCGGCGTCACCGCGTGCGAGCGCCCCTGGCCGTCCGCGACGGTCCAGCTGTCGACGCGGCTCCCCCGCGGGTCGGGCGCCGACGCGCAGGAGGCCCGCGAGAACGTCGGATACAGCTCGGACGCCGCTTCGACGCGTTCCTCGCGGAAGTGGCCCGTCCCGTCTACCAGAGACGACGCCGTCCGCACGGGCGAGCCCCGCTCCCTCCACTCGGAGGGTTCGCCGATGTAGGGCGAGGATCTTTCCTCAAAGTACTTGGCCAGGTTCGCGCTGCGAATGTCGCGCACGCGGCCCCGCTCCTCCTCCACGGACGAGCGCCACTCGCTGAGCAGCTGCGCGTCTTTCCGTTTTTGGCGACTCGTGGCATCCTCCGGCGGTATCCTCGAATCAAAAATGCCCGGTGTTAGAGAGAAGGCCTGCGTCCGGTCGCGCAGGCCCAAGACGCGGTCGCGCTCGCTCCCCCGGATTAGGGCCACGTTCGTGTGCAACTCCTCCTTCAACCGCCGCCGCTCCGAGGCCTTCTCGTCGCGCACCAATTCCCGCATATCATTGATCTTCTCCTCTCTTTCATATTCTTCCTTCCGGCCGAGGTCGACGAGCGCCATGGCCTGCTCTAGTTCCTCCCGCTTCCCCTCGTCGAGCCTATCCAACACACCGCGCTTCTGAATCTTCGCGATGGCCGTGGCAACGCGCTCCGCCAGCCTCGCCTCGGCCTTGCGCTTGAGGATGGCCTCCTCTTCGGCGCGGCGCTGCTCCCGGACCACCCTTTCCCGAGGGCCGCCCCGCGGCGCCGCGGACGCGGCGCCGGCGGGCGGGTGGCGGATGGCCTTGACGTCGCGCGCGTCCCAGTTGCTCGGGAGCCCGACCGTCGCGGCGTCAACGTCGAGGCCGTTCCGCATGGGTAATTCCAACCTTAATTCCAGCTCCTCGCGCTTCGCCAGGTTCACTGTCTTTGATTTCGAGTCGAGCTCCAGCGTGATGGCGTCCAGCAGCGGCACACGTCCGCCGGACGCTTGAGCGAACGCCGAGGCGTTCCGCGTGACGTGGTCGACCGGGGGCTTCAACGCCAACGCCTTCCGGGCGGTGACTTCCGGCTCGTAGTACGCCCGGTGCGCGGCGTCGAAACGGCTCCGGTCTGCAGTATCGGCGACCTCGTTCCCCTCCAGCGTCCACTGGAGCCGCCGGTGCGCCGGTCGTTTCCGGGGCATCGGGAGGGGGTCCACGGGCCGCGGCCTTAAAGCGGGGATGGCCGCGATGAGCGCACTCGCCGCGCCATCGGCCAACCCGTCCGTTTGGGCCTTCGCCAGTTGCTCTTGGACCGCCTGCTTCCTGGCTTCGTCCTCCCTCTTCCAATTCTTTAAATCTTTCTCGTCCGCCTTAATAGCCTTAATCTCCAACCGTTGGAGCGTCCGCTCCCGGCGGCGCTCGTCCTTCGTGTCCGCCGCGAGCCACACGAATTCTGCAGAAGCGTGCTTTGCTCTCGCCTCGTCCGCTAAACGCGTCACATCCGCCAAAGCTTGGCCCGTCCGGGCCTCCTTCTGGAAGTCGAAGGCACTTGCGCGGCTCTGCTTCCGCCGCATGATCGCGAAGGGGTCTGCTTTGAGTCGCTTCTGGAGGGTCCGCGTCGCCTTGAAACCCGCGGCCTTTTTCAGCGCGTGCGGCCGGATCCGAGCCACAATGCCCACGAAGGCGTCCTCGTCCAGGGTCTGAGACGGGTCAATGGCTAAATCGGTGAGAAACGTCGTCGCCGCCTCGTGCGGGTGCGCCGCTCCGGCGGGCGGCGCGTGCGTGACGTCCAGGGCCGCCACAGCGTCGCCGAGCCGTGTGACATCGAGGCCCGACGGCCCCTTCAGCGAGTGATAGATGGCCGCGAGCTGCTGGGTGACCACGCCCGCAGTCTTTTTGGGTTGACCGGGCGGCTTGTCGTACGTCTTCTTGAGGGGGGTCTCGTTGAAGTCCCTGGCGAAGGTCTTGGCCGCCCGGCCCGTGGTCTGCATTTCTTTGCTGAGGAGGCCCGACGGGTGCCGCCGCGACGCGGCCAGCAGTGTCCGTGTGAGGCTGTTGGCCGCGAGGCTCGTGCTCCTTGGCAGCTCGTCCGCGTCGCCGTACGCTTGCCCGTCGCGTAAGTCCTGGGACACGCCCCGGGCGGACTGCCGGGTCTGGAGCATCTCCTGAGTGCTGCACCTGGCCTTTCCACGTCGAAGGCGTGCGGTGGGGCAGCACGGGCTGCGAACGCTGCGCACGGGCTGGGTGTGAAGCTGCCGGGAGCGGTGCTGAGGGCGCAGGGACTCCGTGCAGCACCCCGCGTTGGGCCAGCATCTAGCATCCAGCATCTGGTGAGCGCGTCCTTGTTAGCCATGGCACACGTCTCGCGGTCGAGAACAAGGCGTTTCTGATACGTAATTGAGCGCGGCTTTTTGTTTGTAAAAACGGGTTTTTCAAGCCGCGCTCTCACTGCTTTTTGAGCGCCGCTGACATTGCCGGCATTGCACGACTCCAGAAATTATAGCCTGCAGTAGTCTTCGCCAGTGGCACAATTTTCCCGTAACGCTGCTGCACTCCAAGCCTCTGTTTGCTGCCCAGCAAAAGCTGTGTCCAGGTGCGCCAGTCGATGCGCCGCGCATCAGTCCTCATCCTCATGGCAGCCATGAACTTTGACACCTCTGCTCTGCGCTGCGTGATCGTGCCGGGCAACGGCTGCACCGGCAGCGTCCGTGAGGCGAACTGGTACGGCTGGCTGGAGAGCGAGTTGAAGAGCGCCGCCATCTTCCAGGAAGTCGTGGTACCCGAGACCATGCCGGATCCAATTGGCGCGAAGGAGGCCGTGTGGGTGCCGTTCATGCGCGATACACTTAAGGTCGACGCGTCGACGGTCGTCGTGGGCCATTCTTCGGGCGTGGTGGCCGCGATGCGCCTGGCCGAGGAGACGAAAGTTGCCGCGCTCGTCCTCGTGAGCGCGTGTCACACGGACCTGGGCGACCCCGGCGAGCGCGCGGCGGGCTACTACGCGCGGCCCTGGCGCTGGGACGCCATCAGGGCGAACGCCGGGCGCATTATTCAGTTCCACAGCGACAACGACCCGTTCATCCTGGACACCGAGGCGCGCCACGTCGCCGAGAAACTCGGCAGCGAGTACTCCGAGCTGCCCGGCCGGAGCCACTACTTCACGCCGCCGTTCCCCGAGTGCCTCGAGATCTGCCGCGAGCTCGCCGCTGGCTAAGACAACACAACTTACACACAGCAACTATTCCCACAGCGCGAGCCCCCCCTCGTGGTCCACCGTCGCGAGCAGCACTCTTGGCGCGTCCGCCCAGGCCACCGCGGCCACGCACGGCGCGTCGAGCGACGGCGGCGCCAGCACCGTAGCGCAGACGCCGCTCTTGGCGTCGAAGACGACCACTGCGCCCGTCGAGGACGGCGCCGCGACGTGCAGGGCGCCGGGCGCGAACGCGAGGCGGCACCGCTCCGGCGCTCTCAAAGCATCATGCTTCAAGGCGTGCACCGCGGCGCCGCGCCGCCGGTCGTAGACGTAGAGCACATCGTCACAATTCAATGCCGCGATCAGGTGAACCTCACAGGCCACGGCACACACGCCCGCCGTGGACGCGCGGGGACCCACGTCCAACGCGAAGACCTCGGACCGCGCGTCCCACACGCGGCACGCGCCGTCACTGTGACCCGTCACGACCGTATCACGTCCAACCCTATCCAGGGACGTGCAGCCGCTCGGGCAGAGGCGCTCGTCCTTACACACGTCGTGCTCCCAGAACTTGACGACGCCGTCGGCCGCGCACGAGGCGAACGCCGTCTGCGAAAGAAGCACGGCGCCGCCCATGCGTGCCTTCTTCGCGTGGCCCTGGTGGAGGGACAGGAGGCGCCTGCCAGTCACGTCCCAGAGTTGCAAAGAGGTGGCTTGCGTGGCGCAGAGCACGCGGTCGTGCCGGAGATCTAGAGATGCGCAGGCCTCCCCGCGGTCGGTCACGAAGCGTACTTTCGGCGTCGGTGTAGCGTTGACCTCCCAGAGAATGATCGAGCCGTCCGCGGCGCCCGAGACCGCTTGTGACCCTCCAAGGCAGACGTCGACCGCCGGGGCCGCGTGCGCCCTTTGTATTAAACACCGCGCTTTCGACGGCACCGCCCGGACCACGGCCCATTCGTCGTCTTTCTGGAGGTCGAGCTCGCCGCGTAAACGTTCCACGACCTCGTTCATCGAGTTCAAGTCGCCGTTCTTCTGGTCTTTGTCGGAAATAACTCGTTCCACGAGCGCGTCGTGCTCCCTTTTGCGGAGCCGGGCCTCGTCCTCGTGCAGTTTTGCAGCAGCTCGCGCCGTTTGCAGTTGGGCAACGGCCGCGTCCCGGTCTTCATGTGATCGACGCACTTGCTCGCGCAGCTCGTCCAGGTCCCGCTTCGCCTGCTCGAGGCGCCGGTCGCGCCCGTGCAGCGCGTCTGCTAACGTCACGCGCTCCTTGTCGAGCGCCCGCGCCGCCTCGTGCGCCGCCGCGAGGTCTCGCTGGAGCGACGCGTTCTGCTGCTCGAGGCGCGTCGCGGCGGTCGTCGCGGCGCGCGCGGTCATCACGTCGTCGGCCTCGCTCCGGAGCGTCGACAGCGCTGCCGCTTGGCGCGCGATCGTGTCCTCGTGGTCTAGAATACGTTCATTCAAGGAGCTGTTCTCCTGGACGACGGCTCGGAAGCGGTCGACCTCGGAGTTCTGCTGGGCTAGGGCTCGGCGGACGGCTTCTAAGCCGGCTTGTGCAGCCATGACAGGCTTGCTGGAGCGCGCAGCCTGTGCTGGGCTGAGTGCGGATGGGTCAGTACGAACCGTGCGAGCCGCCGCGGCTTGAAACCCGTTTTGTGGTATGGTGACGGGTTTTCTTCAAGCTTGTCTAAGCTTTGAGGCGCGCTAACTAGGCCTAGGCGAAACTTACATATACATTTCGATACTCTTGGGGCCTGCTTCCAGTCGGGACCACCAACGCCGGCAAGCCGCCACTCAAAACTACTCGACAAGTTTGTCAATGACACATTTTTGAAATTTTGACCCAAATCTCTCAGGCTGCGCGCCGCCGACGTAAATGAACCCTGTACTTGTTCCCGACCACATTTTTGATGCGGTAAACGACAGCGCACCAGAAGTAGTGGAAAAATGGTTAGCCAGCGTCGCCGCGCCGCGAGACGTCGTGAACTTTGTAAGAACTGGTGTCGATCACGGCAATGCAACGCTTCTCTCTTATGCAAGTTGCGTAACGCCCTTCGCTGCGAAGGAATTCGAACTTATGAGGCTGCTAATTTCCCACGGTGCGGATGTAAATCACATCGAGACGGACAACGCATCACCGATTCAAAACGTGCTGTATTTGTTTAACGCCAGGTGCTCGGCAAAAGCTGTTATGGATATAATCGTGTTACTCTTAAATGCGGGGGCGGACGTTAACCGGAAAGGATTCGACGGCTTTCCAATCGCAATGGCCGTCCAAAAGTTTGCCGAACCAGCCGAACATCCTCCTGGCAGGGCGTTACTTGCGGAAGTCATAACCACGCTCCTGCGCGCTGGTGCGTCTGCAGATACATCATCTGCACTCCATATGAGTGGCTGGCAAGCTATGCGAGACGTGGAGACTATGATCCGTCAGAGTGCAGACGTATTATCAGCAGCACACGATCCCCAATTAGCTATGCTCAGGACCGACGCGAATTTCGCCACGGTCAAAGCCCAGATAAATGGCGTGCACGCGGCCGGCTCGTGGCGCACCTACATCATGGCTCCGCGGTTGGAGGTCTTAACCCTCCGCGGTCTCGCGAACCGCCGCAAGATCCGCTCGACGGACCCTGCGATGAACAACCTCCTCGCGCTCCCCAACGAGCTCATCTGCCAGGTGCTCGCGTTTTGGTTCGGCTAGGACTAAGTTTCGCACTCACTATACTTACACAGAACAACCTACTTCATCCAGCGACGCGTCGACGGCAATGCGCCCGCCGGGCGCCCGCGGCAAGGTGTTTGGTCTCCCCCACCAATCACGACCGGCGCAAAGCGTCCCCGCGGCCCGCATGTCGCCGAGCAGCGCGCGGTGCTCGGCGACGCTGACCAACGCGTTCGCCACGAGGATGCCGCTCGCCGCGGCCGCGGGGAGCCCAATGCCCGGGAACTGCGAGTCGCCCACCTGCCACAGGCCCTTCACGGGCGTGCCACCGTCGCCGAAACCCTTCAGATCGCCCTCGACCGTCGCGCCGGCGGGCCCGTACGTGCCCATGTGCCGATTGTTAAACCGCGCGTGCGTCAGCGGCGTGCCGACCGTGGTCATCTCTGCCCTCGATCGCACATCGGGCACGACAGCTCCCAGAGCGCGCCAGAGGGGCTCCGCGGCCTCGAGCTTCTTCGCCTTGTATTCTGGGCTCTTCCGGTCCAGCGCCGCCCAAGTACTGTAAGGTTCCGTCGCCGCGGCGTAGACGTGAGCGAGGTGCTTGCCCGCCGGCGCCAGCCCTTGATCGAAGAGCGTCGGGATGGAGATGATGTACATGTTCCGCTCCGCGTCGAGGGCCGCGCAGTCCTCCCCTAGCAGGCCCTCGTTGAACACGGTATGGTGGCAGTCGAGGTCACTCGGCAAACCGGTAGCGTCGAAGCCCACCCACAGGTGCACGAAACTCCGCGTCGGCACCAAAGCCGCCTGGGACGCCTGCCAGGCCGCGATTTGCGGCAATGGCGACGGCCGGAGGAGCTTCGTCGCCGTCGTCCAGGCGTCGGCGTTGGAGACGACGGTGTTGCACCGCACCTCGGCACCGTCCGCGAGCCGCACGCCGGTGACGGCTCCATCGTTGTTGATCAGGATCTCGTCGACGCGGCACCGCGTCCGCACGGCGCACCCGGCCTTACTATTGATATAGTCCGCCAGCGCTTCGCAGACCGCGCCCGAGCCCCCGACGGGGTAGTCCAACACGGCGTTCGGGCGGTGCAGGTCGCCGAGCGTGTAGGCCACGGCGGCACCGACTGTCCCGTCTGCCGGCAGGCCCGAGAGCGCAAACGCGAGGTAGTCGATCCATCGCGCCAAAAAGACGTTCTCCGCCTCATCATTAAGTCCAAAGAGCTGGGACGCCGGCCCCGTTAATAGGTCGGGAATGAAGGTCTTCGCCTGCAGCGACGCCTTGAAGATTGCTGGGAGTAAGTAAGGTACAAGGGCAGTCTGCACGAAGCCGAGGGGGTCCGCCCGCAGCGCCATGGGCGGACACGCCATGGCCGCGTCCACGACGGGGTCCGAGCCCTTTAATAAAGCCCGCCAGGCCCTTTCTCCCTCAGGACCACCGAGCTCTTTCATAACGTCCCCAAAAGAATCCGGTCCAACAGTCATGCGCCACCGATTAGTAGCTTTCAAATCATGCAAGCCCCAGCCGTCGTACTGGACCCACTGCACATCAACACCACACGCGTCCAGGACCTGCCGTAAGGGCGAGGTCGACGGCTGCGCGCAGCCGGCCCACAAGCTCGGGCCGCTGTCGCACGTAAAACCCTGGCGGTCGAAGGCGTGGGCGCAGCCGCCCACGACGTCGTGGGCTTCGACTAAAAGCACCTTGCGTTTATATTTGGCGAGGAGCGCGGCGGTGCAGAGCCCGCCGACGCCCGCGCCCACGACCACGGCGTCGTAGCTTTCCTCGGTGGCGCGAAGGCGCGGGACGCGTCCTCGGCGTGGTGCCGGTGGTTGCAGCGCCTGCGTGCACGCGCAGAGCAGAGCTGCGAGGCGATGCATGTTTGCAGTGATCAGTGCTCTCCCACAAGCGCTGTTCGCGCCGCTGCGGCTGCCAGGCGGCTTGTGTTGTAACACTAGGTAAGTGTTGCGGTAGACACGATGCTGTGACCAGCACGGACACGCTTATTACATTGACGTGCTGACTGAGAGCAAAAAACCCGTGGCCTAAAACAATCTCGCAGCGCCGCATATAAAAAAGCCGACGCGGTGGCCCAGACGCGCGTGACGGAGCCCAGCTCACGTACACGTGACCACGGACGATAGGGGAACGCACGGGCAGCCAATAGCCACGAAGTTCTCATCTCCCTCGACAAGACCAGGGCCACCTTAGGATTAGTACCATACCAAGTAAAAGATGGACGCGGTGCCGACGCTGCCGCGCATATCCTTCAACCCCAAGGGCCTGAGCACGCTCGAGAAGGCGCGCCTGCTTTACGACCAGGAGCTCGCCCGGCACAAAACGAAGCCCTCGCCCCCAAAACCGACGCCCTTCTCAAGATTATCCGCGACGAAGCTGCCCTGGAACCGGAAGGGCGCGCTCCGGGACTACGTGCGGCCCTGGGAGAAGCCCAAGGGGCCCAAGGGCGGCGTGCGTCGTATTAAAGCTGCCGAAATCATCCGCAAGTGGTGGGTCTTCCACCGCCAGTCCCTGGCCATGTTCCGGCTGCGCGTGGTCTTCTACCAGCACCAGAAGATTACGCAACGGCGCGTGGCCGACTTCGGTGCGGACCAGCTCCGGGTCCTCGAGGCCCAGCGGCGAGTCCACGGGGAAGATACGCGGGCGCTGCACGGCGAAGCGTTACGTCAGGGCGGGGAGTGGTCCACGGCGCTGGAGGAGCAATCTCAAGCGCGGCAGGTGGCGGAGAGGGAGTTCCGTGCGCGCGCCGAGGAGAATGCTGAAAGGATAGAGGCCACGGCGCGCGAGATCGACGAGGAGAAGGAGCGGAAGCTTCAGGACGCCATAGACGAAGCCCGGCAACGGACGGAGGCGGACTACACTAGGCGGGACGCCGCGACCGCGAAGAAGGCGGCGGAGGCGCGCCGGCTCGCGAATGAGCGGGCGCGGATCAAAGCCGAGGCCGAAGCTAAGTGTGAAGAAACAAGCGCGCGTCACGCGCGGCGCGCCGCGGTTGAGGCCCAGGACAAGGTGCGCGGCGACGAGCGAGTCGAGGTTCCAGAGACCCAGGATGATGAGCCTGTGGGCGAACTTGAGGACGCCCAACAATGAACCAGGCTTGGTCAAGCGGTTCCCTGTGGGGGTTGCCCGACCAAGGTCTATCCCAGGCCACGCTATACGCGGAAATGAGCCCGATCGAGGTCTGGTTCCAGTCCCCTCTCCTTAGTAGTCTTGTGTGTTTCTTTCGTTTTACGGGGCCGGCGGTGTATTTTATGTACCCCCCCGACGGCGGTTACGCTTCGTGGGCACCCAGGACTGCTTGCGACCGTCGCAGGGCCTTCTCAATCTCCACTACGACCGGGTTCCTGCTACCGAGCACGCGCCGTCCAGTCCGTTCTATCTCCTCGAGCGTCTCCGCGGCCTCGCGGAGATCGTCGAGCGTGGCGGCGGAGTCCTCGTAGAGCGCTATCCCGTAAACAATCCTCACCCTGAGCGCGAGAGCATCACTATCTCCGATAACGCGCCGCACCACGGGGATCGTTTTCAACAACACCGGCTTGGCTTCCTCGAAGCGCTTCAGATTATTGAGGGACGCCGCGTAGTTGAGGGCTGCTCGGATGGTTTCGATGTATTCCTCGCCGTTGAGCTTCAAATGTCCAGAGTAAACTTCCTGCCGTATGCGTAGGGCCTCCTCAACGCGTCCTAGCTGTTCATACGTGGAAGCAAGATTGGCCTGAACGAAGAGCATGTCGTGTTCTGACGCGCCAAATCGCCGCAGCATGGCCAATTCGGCTTCTCTCACAGTCAACGAGTCATTGTCGTGTTCCGCATTGAACAAACCGTTGCCAAGCTCCGTCATCGCGGCGCGCCGAAACGTGTCCCTCTCTGGCCGGCCCAAGTACGTCTTCCAGCACGCTCACCCGAGCGCGCACCACACGACGCCGTGGTATCGTTGCTCGCACAGGCTGCACGCGTTCCATCGGGCCCAACGCTCACTTACTTTATGGTTCAAATTGTTCTCCACGGCCTCCGCGATCAAAATCTTGGCCTGCTCCGCCAAGCACGACACGTGCGCGAAGCCCGCAGTCCCGCGACACGCACACCCGCGCACGAGGCCCTCCTTTGTTTCCCAGTGGAGGGCCTCCGTGCAGATGTAGCACGTCTGGCCCTTCGTGTCCTCCGCGCACTCCTCGGCCGCGACCGTTACGGCCTCGGCGTACTTCATATTGGCATGATACTGCTCGGCACCGCCCCCTTTCTTGATCTTCTTGCAGAGCTTGTCATGGCCGCCTTCTTTCCAGTGTTGCTCCTGGCAGGCCGGCCCACAGTATCGTGTACTGCAGCGGCCGCATTTCTTCCCCAAAGCTAAGCCAAGCGGGGCAGCGCACGCGGCGCACTGCGTGAGGATCATTTCGTACCCCTGTCTCTCTTGAGGCAGCGCTGCTGGCTTTTCGCGTGCGCGAGCAAAGCGCGCGCGTTTCCCGAATTCACAAAACGGGTTCCTTGCTCGGGCATCGTAGCTCCGAGCAGAGCTCACGCCACTGCCAGGCCGCAACGCGGTACGTCTGACCGCTGCATTGCAGCGCGTCCGTGGAACGGGAGCTTTCCTCCCCTGCAAGCACTGGTCAGTCGACTACACGCCACATAAGAACTCTGCGGTCAGACGCCCTAAAGAATGTTCGACGGCTCCGCCGTCGAGAAGCGGGCTGTCAACCTCGGCGGCCGCAAGAGGGACAACGCGAGCGCGTCCGAACTGGCGCGGCGCGCGCGCGTCGAGCGCGCCGCGCGCGCCGCCGAGGCTAAGCGCCTCACGTCCGCGCGGCGGCTCGAGAAGTGGTACCGCGGCCGCCGCGCCGCCAAGCAGTGGCGGGCCGGGCTCCGCCGGGCCTTCGACGCGCGTGTCCAGGACCTCGAGCGGGTTAGAATAGCGCTCGCCGCCCAGAACGTGCCCTTTTCGCCGCCGCCGGCCGTGGCGGCGCCGCTCGTCGCGAGCTTCGTGGCGTTCGATGCCGGGGCGGCCGATGCCCAGCGGCTCGAGCGCGCCGCCACGTTATTTCTGGGCTCGGCCGCGCCTTCTACAAGAGCGCGCGGAGTCGTCCTCAGCTGCGTCGCGGCGCTCGAGCGCGGCGAGGGCGTGGGCGCGGGCGTCTCTGTCGTGCTCGACGCACTCGAGGACCCGGACCTCTTAACGGACGTCGGCCCGCGGTGCTGCGCCGCATATACGACGCACCACCATGCGGCCGCCGCGCGCGTCGCGGCCGCGGCCGTGCGCGTATGTACAGAGGGCCCCCGGGCGGACGCGTGCCGCGCCGCGTACCTGGACCTCCTCGCCTCGGCACCACGGAGCCAGCGTTTGGACGCGCCGCTCTTGGAAGAGGGGGGCGCCCTACGGAAGGCCTGCGACGCCGTGCACGCCACGTCGGACGCCCGCGTTTTAGTCGTGCTCATGGACCTGGCCCCACGGGCGCCGCGCGACGAGCAGTTACCGGTAAGCGCCGCGCGGGCCTGCACGGCGCTCGCCAAAGGACTGCCGCTCGAGGTCGCCGAGCAGATGGACGAAAGCTCGGACTCGGAGGACGACGTCCGTCGGGGCACTTTGCTCCTCGCGGACGCGGTCGCGAACGCCTTTGACCAGAGGGACCGGCGGGCGCCCAAGGGGACCGTGCCGTGCCTCGCCACGGCCGCGCGGCCGTTCTGCGGGTGGTTGTTCGACGAGGCGACGGCGGATCGAGGCACGGCTCGAGCGAGCGCCGCCTTCGGCGCGGCCGTATTGGCGCGGTGCGCGACGGCGGCCTCGCTGCTGGGGCGGGCGGCGCAGCAGCCCTGTCTCGCCGAGGCTGTTTTAACATCCGGCGGCCGCATGTTAAAGCAGCGCGGCGCGGTGGTCAAAGCGCTGTTTGGCGAGGTCGACGCCGGAAATAATGAGGACGCCTTGTTTTTGTTCGCGTCGAGCTTTTCGTTGTTACTCAGAGCGTTGGACGACGCGGCGCTCGCGGCGGGCTGGGCCCTGGACGATTTGAGGACCATCGTCGCGCTCCTGTCGCGATTCTTAAGGAGGGGGCTCTGGGACGAGCCGGTCCTGCAGCGGCCGCCGGACGCGCAACGCTTAGCCTGCGTCGCGGTGTGTGCGAGATTGTTCTCCCAGTTGCGGGACCGCGTGGCGCGCTCGCTGTACGACGACGACTTGTGGCTCTGGCCCGGGGTCCGGGCGGCGTCGCTCGAGACCGAGACCCAGGCGGCGGCGCCGCCCGTGTGGCGAGAGGAGGAGGGCGAGGACGACATGGACGTGGACAGCGAAGCGTTGATGCCCTGGGCCCGGCGCTCAAATACGGGAGCACAACAACCGAGCGAGCGGCCGCCGCTTCATGCTTCCTTAGAACCTCGAGTCGCGCAAACGCTGGCCGCGTGTCCGTTTGTGGTGGCGTTTCAACAAAGAGTAGCCTTGTTCCAGGGGCGCGTCGAGCAGGACCGACGGGCGCGGGGCGAAGAGGGCTTTGGGATGCGTCCCTTGGGCTTCCGGGTCAAGGTGCGAAGGGACCACCTCTTTGAAGACGCCTTCGCGCAGCTCCACAAACTGTCTTCGGACAAGATGAAGGGCCGGGTCCAGGTCACGTTCGTCTCGGAGACGGGCCAGGAGGAGGCGGGCATCGACGGAGGCGGCGTCTTCAAGGAGTTCCTGGATCAATTAACCAAGGCCGCGTTCGGCGCAAGTGGCCTCTTCCGGGCCTCGCCGACGACGGGGCTGTTGTACGCGTCCGGATCTGCAGATCTGGCCAAGTACGAGTTCTGCGGGCGCATCATCGGCAAGGCTTTGTACGAAGGCGTGTTGGTCGAACCTAGATTTGCACGCTTCTTCCTGAACAAAGCGCTGGGCAAGTACAACTACTTCGACGATCTAAGGAGTCTGGACGGAGATTTGTACGGGAACCTGGTCCGCTTGAAGCACATGCCGCCGGCCGAAGTCGATGCGCTTGAGTTGAGCTTTGCCATCACCGTCAACGGAAAAGACGTGCCGTTAGGCGATGACGAAAAGGTCACGTCCAAAAATAGGGGCCGGTACGTGCAGCTCGTGGCCCACCACCGCTTGAACATTGAACCGGCGCGGCCCTGCGCCGCGTTTTTGAGAGGTCTACGAGCAGTAATAGACGCAACGTGGTTGCGCGCCTTCGATCCGGACGAGTTGCAAGTGCTCGTCTCGGGTGCCGACGTTTCCGTAGACGTGCAGGACTGGCAGCGCCACACGCACTACGGGGGCGGCTACCACGCTTCCCAACCTTTTATTCAATGGTTCTGGGAAGTGGTCAGTGAGTTCGACGACGCGGATAGAGCCGCTCTACTCAAGTTCGTGACGTCCTGCTCGCGGCCGCCTTTATTGGGGTTCCGCATGCTGCAACCGAGCATCTCCATCCACCAAGTGTCGATCCACGCGGACGACGAGCGGTTGCCGACTGCCGGCACGTGCATGAACCTGCTGAAG
>Ga0302122_10001781_pt1 | contig 13666 bp, 10 predicted proteins | sample CB21_SCM_MG_FD_203115 | JGI IMG/M metagenome (GOLD analysis project Ga0302122, IMG submission 203115) | Marine microbial communities from Western Arctic Ocean, Canada - CB21_SCM | ecosystem: Environmental > Aquatic > Marine > Oceanic | place: Canada: Western Arctic Ocean | collected 2017-09-28
AGTCCCAGTCGTCAATTTCTCCGTCCAGTATAGGCGACCGGACCACACACGACTCGCCCTTGGCAAAGTGTTGGGCGCCTAGACTCAAGACGTCGCCGTGGAGCCAACTCGACACGCACTGCTGGTTCTGGGGCGGCGAGCAGAAGGGCGACCGCGTGTGTAATCGAGCCGGGTAATCGTCAGGCACTTTGTAATCTTCAGCTGTTAACTCGCGTAGCAAGGGAACGCCGTTGGCGCCCTTGACGTACGCCTGGTTACTATCAAAAACGCAGCCCAGCCTGCTGCTAAGAACACCAGTGGGCGCGTCCTCGCCCCCAAAGCCGAACTTCGCCACGGCGGTCCCGATGTCGCCCACGAAGCCGCCGGTCTCGTCGCCGCCCATGGCGACGGCCATATTTGCTTGTTGCGGCTGCTCGCCGGCGCGGCGGCGCGTGAGCTTGTTGTGTTGGCGCGATGGCGCGTGTGCTTATGTTTGTTGCCTGCTTGCTTGTTGCCAGCGTGTTGCGGAGAAACAAGCGTGCTAAGACCAAGCGTTCAGAAGTGCCTGCCGCTGTTGCCGAATGTAGCTGTGCTAGGCCGCGCCAGGTCAAAAAGCCGAGCGCGAGAGGCTGGTAAAACCCGTACATGCAACCCGAACCCGGACATGCGCCTGGGAACGCGCTCGGGATCCGTGTTGGAGGGGCTCCACAATATGCGCACCTCTCTTTCTCTCTCTTTCGAACTAACTCTTTCCCTCTATCTCTCTCCGAGTCTCTCTCTCTCTCCCCTGGGCACTGCAAGCTCTGGATTGGGGCCGTCGGAAAGTCCGCCGGACGGAGCAATCGCCGGATAGCTCCCTCGGAGAGAAGGGTGACCCGCGACGTCTCGGCTCGTCGCTACCACGGATAACTCCCCTGACCCCCGGGCGGCGGCAACGGAGAGAGGCGAAACGAGGTTAAGAGCCACGCGCCGGCCGCCCTACTGCTCCACGTTGATGAAGAGGAAGGCCCCCGCGATCAAGGCCACGCTGAGCACGGCCCCGACGCCGATGGCCGCGAGCGAGCCGCCGCTGGCGCCCGCGTCCGAGTCCACGGACATTTTGGGCTCCACGGCCCAGATGTTGCTCTTGCCGTCCTGGTCGATGGAGCTGCCGAGGCGGCCCTTGCCCGTCATGGTCTCGGGCTGCGTGTCGTCGTCGCCGAAGAGCACGGTCTTCGGTCTTTGGGAGGACAGCGCCAGCGTTCGGCTCGGCGTCGCAAAGGCCGCGCAGGTTGCGGCCGCGGCGGCGGCGACGATGAAAGCGAAACGAGCCATCCTGTGAAAGACTTTTAGACTGTGAACGGCTTTAAGAGTGGCAGCGACGATCGAGGGGCGATCTGAGAGCAGCTTTGGTGTTGTTGCCGTCTTGTCAGAGTGTGCACGGGTTTTTGATCGGGTTCGTAAACCCGTACTTTAGCCCGTAGATGCGTACGCGTGCGATGAACATGAATGCATTGGTTGTGAGGACATTAGACACTTTAGACACCGACCTGTTGCTCACTCGTCGCTGAACAGATAACAGCTGTAGCAATCGACAGATGCATCGCTTGCTGCACAGAGGCTTGCTGCGCCGAGCTTTGTCAACACCGCCCTCCTTCACCGAGGCCGCCGCGAAACTCGCACGAGCCCAGGCGCCGCCCGACCGCGCGCGGCGACGGGATGCCCGCGCCGCCGCCGCGCGGCTGGCCGCGAAACCCCCACGGCCCGCGACGCACAAGCGCGCGGCGAGCGTCGTGCTCAAGAAGGCCGAGGCGCGCGTCGAGCACGCGCTCGCGCGGGTCATCACGGAGCGCCAGCGCCACAACACGTGGCGGCCGCCGCTCGACGCGGTGGAGGTGTCCAGTGTACGCCTCGCGCCGGACTTCCGCGAGGCCATGGTGACGTGGCGCCTCGCGGAGGCCCCGCTCCCGCCGCGGAGCCGCTTCTTCGCCGACGCGGGACCAGCGGCTCAAAGCCCGGACCGCATTGACGCCGTGGCCGCCGCCCTCGCGCGCGTCGCGGGGGGGCTCCGCATGGAGGTCGCGCGCCGCGTGCAGCTGCAGTTCGCGCCCGCGCTGGTCTTCCGGAACGACGTGCGAAAGAGCGCGGAGGGCTTCGAGCCGGAGCACCTCGCGGAGCTGGTCGCCGAGGACGGGCTCGGGCGGCTCTAGGGGCCTGTGGTGTCTAAGGTTGTTCGTTGTGGTTGGTTACGGTTTTAGGAAGGGTTGGTCGCGTCCATGGCGTGCTGGGGGGATCTGGACCACCTCCACGCACACAGCGCGGGCCGCGTCTCTCTTATGAACAGCCTACCGTCTGAGTAGTAGAACGGTATACTCCCCCGAACAGTGAGCAACGGCAAGTTTGCCAGCGTGAGCGGGCTTTTGTCAGGCCTCCAACTATCGCTAAGTTGCGCTCAACAGCGCTTGTCGCAGAGCCACGCCCCGACTCCTGTTCCTCCCTCGGAGGCCGCCGCTGCCCAAGGTTGTCACCAGTGGAGCGTCCAACGCGTGCTCGTGTTCCCGTGCCACGCCGCAACTAAATCCGCTCGCCTGATGGCGGCCCAGGGAGCTGCCCAGGCCACTGAGGCACCACCGCAGAGCGCTGACGCCGCCGCCGTCGAGCGCGGCACCAAGGAAGAACACCTGGAAGACGCCCAAGCACCCACGACACCGCCGAAGCCGCCGCGCACGTTCAAGTTCTCCTTAGATGAATTACCTCCTTCACCGTCCCAGCGCAAGAAGGGCCTCACATCGCCCAGGCCCCCGGAGAGCCCCGTGGTCAAGGCCTTCGAGGCCAACCTGGAGGAGATGCAGAAGTGGCGGAAGCGCGCCCTGGACGCGGAGTCGAAGCTCTGGGGCTCGGCCAAGGAGCAGTCGCTGGCCTACCAGGCCGCCAGCAAATGGAAGGGCTTCAAGACGAAGGCGCCCCGGAGCCGCTCGCCCAAGAAGACCGCGGGGACGCCGCCGCGGCCGAGCCGCTCGCCCGCCCGGAGTCGCTCGCCAGTGCGCTACTCGGAGGGCAACGCGCGCGAGGCCCGGCGGCTGGCCAAGCAACTGCTCGGCGAGTTGGAAGGCCTGGGGGCGGACCACGCATCTATTAGAGCATCGTTGCGGGGGGCGCTGGCGGAACTCACGGGCGAGAAGCGACCGCCGGCACCGTCGCCGCGCTCGGCCCGCGTCTTCACAAATTTCAAGGCGACACCGACGGCGCGACGCACGCCGCCGGTCCGGACGCCCTCTGATTATGTGATTAGTGGCAAACGCCGCTCGCACTACGAGAAGGCGATTGCTGCCGCGCGCACGGTTGGGACGCGGCGGAAAGAACGGGCGTCGTTCGGCAGTCCGCCCCACAAGCGCGGGACGAAGTCGCCGACGCCGCCGGTAAGTACATAATGAAGGTTCTAGTTTCCGCGTGGACCGCGTCGGTGGCGTCACCATCGGTTGCGTGCGTCGCGCATGTAATGTATGCGGAACGTAACGACAACAAAACATTACTCGGCAGGACTCGGCGGCGCCACGACCCGCCGGCTCCGCACGCGCTTCACGACCTCCAGGGTAGCGACGGCGCAGCGCCGCTCGAGTAGAGCCCGGTAGGGCACCGTCAGCCCCAAACACGCAAACACCCAAAAGCCGCCCGGCGTCCATAATGCCCCGGGCGCCCCGAGCGGCCGCCGCACGCCCAGCATGCGCTCGTCCAGGTCCCACCCCTTCAAGGAGAAGTGCTGTTCCAGCGACAGGTGCACGTCGCGGTGGCGGTGACCCCGGGCGAACGTCGCGAGTTGGTGGTGGTAGTCGTCCGCGCTTTCCGCATCGTCGAACACGAGCGACTTTCGCAGGCGGATCTTGACGAGGCTGGGCCGCGCCGCGCGGCCCGTGCAGCACGCGTCGCGCCATCTACTCGCGAGGGCATCTACACCCCCGCTCGCGTCGCGCCAGGCCCCAAACGCCCACGCGTCGCTGTGCACGGCCGTGACGACGCGGCGCGTCGACGCGTCCGTGGTGCGCCGCGACTTCTCGTAGTGGTACGACGCCGCGGTCCACTTTACGAGCGGGGGCGCGTCGAGCGCGGCCTGCAAAAAACCGTCCACCGCCTCCGCGGACCGGACGTCTCTTACATACCTCAATGTCGACGAGCGGCCGCACTCGAGCGCGTAGAAGCACGCGATCACGACGACGGCGACCCACCGCGCTCGTTTACTCTCGCAGTCGACGCCCACGTAACTCAAGAGTCCGGAGAGTTTGCCCGGGCAGCCCACGACTGCGGACCGGAACGCGCCCAGCAGCACCGCGGAGAGGAAGCCGGCCTTGTAGTGCTTCGGCGTCGACCGCTCCATCACTAGCGCCGCGGGGTCGCTCGGCCACGGCGACCGCCGCAGCTGCCGCGGCGGGCGCGGCGGGCCGGGCGGCGGCTGGCTGCTTGTCGATGCCTCCAGGTTCGACGACGCGCTCACGTATGCGACGTAGAGGAGGAAACGCATCGTGGATGAGCCGCTAAAGTGCGCAGAGGCCTGCCGCTGCACTCAGCGCGCTGCAGCCAGCTGCACTGCTTTGCGCGAGCGGTGCGGCGCGTGACCCAGGTTTGCGCGACACGTTTACAGCGTGACCTCTCTGCGTTGCCCGCCGTCAAGCAGTTTTGCACTCGGTAACGCACTGATGCGGGCTTAGATTTTGCAGGTCCAAAAAGTGGCCGGGGAGCGACGCGCATTTGGAGCAGCACACTTGAGCGCCCGTCTCGCCATTTATCGCAAGCCAGTGGCAGTGAGCATAAGCGATCCCGCGACATCCGTAGCGCGAACGAGCGAGCTCAAACCGGCGCGCGCAGCGTGCAACACATTGTCATGGGTCTCCTCGCTGCATCAGAAGCCGGCGACGCGCTGGTCGTCGGCGTCGGCAGCGGCGCCGTCCTCTGGCGCGCTAATTCAACAACGACGCTGCGCGGAACCGCCGACGAGCGCTGCGTCGCCGTCGCTATCAGTAGCGACGGCGCGACGGTCGCGACGGCGTCCGATGCGAAGCGACTGCGGTGCTGGCACAACAATGACCTGAGCGAGGCGGAGGCGCCGCGGCGCGTGAGCGGCATGTGCATGGCGCCGCTCGGCGACGGACTCGTGCTGCTGGTGTGCTGCGCCGGCGAGCTCTACGCGCTACCGCTCCCGGCCCTGGACAAGGCGCCGAAGTGTCTACTCGGGCACACGTCGAGCGTTTTGACTGGTGTGGCATACGCGAACGGCCTCGTGGCGACCGCCGACCGTAACGAGAAGGTTCGCGTGTCGCAGTTTCCCCGCTGCGAAGAAATAGCGAGCTTTTGTCTGGGGCACACGGACTTCGTGGCCGGCGTGGAATTCCTCTCCGGGGCACACTTAGTGTCTTGTGGCGGCGACGGCGAGCTGCGGGTCTGGGACGCGTCGAGCGGCGACTGTGTGAGTGACCGGCGCCATCCGGACGCCGTGTGCACCTGTCTGGCGGTAAGCGTGGACGCCGTCGTCGTCGGGTTGCGCGACGACGCGCACGTGCATGTCTACCCTTTCGACCAGGAGCTGGAGGACCCGCTCGCGCTGCCACTGCCCGCGCCGCCGTCGGACCTATGCTTCCGCGGTTCAACGATCGTGGCCCTCGTTCCCACGGAAGTGCTCGTCGAGTACGCCCGCACGACCAACGGCTATTATTTAGCACACGAGGCCGCGGCGCCGACGTGTCTCGCCGCCGCCGACCTGGGCCCCGTCGCCCCGTCGGCCTTGTTTCAAGCGCTAGAGCGCAACCACGACCACCTCACGACGCCCGACGATATCAATGCGCCGGCCATCCTCAAGAAGCACGCCCTGGAAGCGAGGTATGATGTGTCGCAGCTGGGGGTGGTCCCCAAAAAACAGATCGTCGAGGACATGGCGCGGCGGCGGGGGTCACCCGCGCCCGAGCCGGGGTAGGGAAACTTAACTTAGTGTGGACTATTAGTACGAGCGCCCCCACAGGCACCAGCACGTCGCCGGCTCGCCCGTGAAGAAGCACGGCGTGCCCGCCGGCAGGTCCGGCTGCACGTGCGGCACGCACAGCGTTTTGGCGGCCAGCGACGTCGCCGTCCGCTCGTCCTCGTCCTCCTGGCCCAACAAAGCTAGGGCCTCCTCGCGCGACTTCTCCTTCACCTGCTCCTCGGCCTCCTTGTTCTCCGGCGAGCACCACGGCGTCAGAATCAAACAGTCGTCATTGAGCGCGGGCACGAAGTCCTCCCACTTCGTGACCTGCACGACCTTGGCGTCGCGCGCGGCGGACGCCTTGGCGAACATCGCTTGGTGGATGTCCTCGAGCTCCTGGACCATGGCACTCCCGAGGCCCGCAACGGGCTTCGAGGCCTTGACCCCATCGACCCTCCGCACGACCATGACCGTGTTCGCCGCGGCGTCCCTAGGACCCACTTCCAGCCGTAAAGGAACGCCCTTCTGCTCCCAGTGGTTGTACTTCCAGCCCGGCGACTGGTTCTGGCGGCCATCGACCTTACACCGAATGCCCGCGTTCTTAAGCTCCTTCTTCACTTGATCGATAAAGGGTTGTAATTGCTCCAACGGGCACGCTTTGGTAAAAATAGGAACGACCACGACTTGCACGGGCGCCACCTTGGGCGGTAACACTAAACCTTGGTCGTCCGAATGCACCATGACCATCACGCCGATGCTTCGCGTCGTGAGGCCCCAGCTCGTCTGCCAGGGGATCGTCTTCTTGCCGTTCTCGCCCTCCACTTCGATCTTATAGATCTTCCCGAAGTTCTGGCCCAGGTTATGACTAGTAGCGCCCTGGATGGCGCGCCCGGAGCCGGCGATGTAGGCTTCTATGGTAGTAGTTCTTAACCCGCCGGCGAACTTCTCCGCTTCTGTTTTCGTGCCCGGTATTACGGGCACCGCCAGAATCTCTTCATACACGCGCCTATACAGTTCTAAAATAGCGAAGACCATCTCGTCGGCCTCCTCCAGCGTGTAGTGCGCGGTATGACCCTCCTGCCACAGGAACTCTCTACTTCTCAAAAAGGGTGTGGGGTACTTGAACTCCCACCGCACGACGGAGCACCACTGGTTCAGCTTCAAGGGCAAGTCCCGGTGGCTTCGCAGCCACTTGGCGAATTCCGGGTACATGATCGTTTCCGACGTCGGTCGAATCGCGATGGGCTCCGCTAAGTCGGAATCCCCGGACTTCGTGACCCAGGCCACCTCCGGCGCGAAGCCCTCGACGTGGTCCTCCTCGGCTTCTAGCGCACCCTTGGTCACAAAAAGGGGAAAGTAGCAGTTCTCCACCTCCAGCGGCTCCTCCTTGATCCACCCATCTAGTCTTTTCTGGATCTGCTCCCAGACGCCGAAGGACCACGGTCGCAGGATGTAGCAGCCACTAATCTTCCCGTACTCGATCATCTCGGACTTGGTAATAACTTCGCCGTACCACGTCGCGAAGTCGCCCTCCTTCGTGGCGATGATCCGATCTAGAGTTTCTTTGGAGCCCTTCTTGTTCTTCGCGGCGGTCTTCTGCTTTTGGACGGGTTTCTTCTCCTGTTTCTTGTACGGCTTGGCCGCGACCGCCTTCGCGGGAGCCTTCGGTGGTGGCGGCGCGCTGCTCGCCCCGCCGAAGTCCAGGACCTTCGGGGCATGGTTGACCGCCTCGAGGAACTTGACTAGATCCTTCGGTGATACAGACACCGTTCTATCACTTCGTAGCGGGTGCGTCAGGATGTTGGTAGACCCGTTCACTAATTCCGAATCCAAGGCCACCGTGACCTTGCCTTCCGTATCGTTCATGGAAGCGTACGGCGACACCGCGCCCTTCTCCACTTTTAACACTGACGGATCCGTCAATCGTAAATTGGCGTTGGCCTTAATGCCCAACAGAGTAGGCAGCTTCTTCATGTCCACGTGGCGGTCGTGCGCCACCGTCACGAGGAACGTGCCGGCCTTCTTGTCCTTCAATAACAAATTCTTCGTGAGGCGGCCGGGCAATGAACCTAGAACGGCCTTCTGCTCGTCGATCGTCGGGACAGGCACGTGCGCATAAGTTTGGTGCGGGATTTGGAGCTCATTGAGCTTCGCGAGCACGACGTTGGCCGCGTCGTCCGCTACCGTTTCGACGCCGGCCGGCGGCGGCGCGGTGACCGCTGGTGCCGCTTGGGCTGGTGCTGCTTTTGGTGCTTTTTTGGCCGGCTTGAGGCCGGCGACGTCCAGCACGGCGAACTTGGCCGTCTTCACGGCTTTGATAGGCATGGCTTGTCTGTGTCTCTGCTGCTGTGCGTTGCGTCGGTTGTCGCTGGCGCCGGCGCTGCGATCGCTGCGGCCGCACTCCTATCCGTGCAGCGTGCTGCGGTGATGCTTGCGCTGCTGTCCGGTCGAGACACAGCTTGCAATTTGCCTCTCCGTATTGGCACAAGTCGCGCCGGCGATCTCCAAGCGTCCTTTCCAGCGCCACGTTTTCCACAATACGAGGCCTCGGCGCACTGCAGACAGATGCTTCTTCCCCAAGACGAAAAACCCGTGTATTCGGGTTTTGGCCAAATCGGCCTAAATTTAATCTCCCGCCGCGCTGCATTTCTACGCTGCGGGTAACGCCATCGCTGCGGTCCAGCAGTGCTGTCCAAGAAACGCATCGATTTCTAGTCGCGCACAAGCACTGCTCCTCACTCGGCAGACCATGTCCACCCTCGTCGAGCAGACGAAAGCACGAAAAGACTACCACGCCAAGTGGGACGCCATCGCCAAGGATGAAGTAAAGAAGGCCGAGGACGAAGATGAAATCCAGAAGCAGGCCGCGGCGCTGGACCTGGGGACCGACAAGGGCCCCAAGTCCGCCGCGGAGGCCCAGGACAAGGCCACCAACGCGGCACTCAGGGAGGCCAAGAAGCTCTGGCAGAAGCGCGAGAGCGAGGAGCAGATGCAGAAGCTCGTGATTCAAGGCGAGACGAAACCGATCATAGTCGATAAAAAAATGCTCGGCAAAGCATTAGTCGTGGACATCAGGGAGTGCAAGGACACCGTTATTACACTACTCCCTTCCCTGAAGCTCGCCAAGGTGTTCTTGAGCGCGTGCGAAGATTGCGTCATTGAACTGAGGTGTCCGCTGGTGACGTCTTTTGCGGAAGTGTCGCGGTGCACCAAAACGACGTTGATGACGAGTAAAGTCCTGCACACGGTGCAGTGCGACTTGTGTGATGACTGTAGTATAGTATGGGCGACGCGACAATGCTTCGACGAGGGCGCGCCGGACGGGCCGCGCGTGTACACCGCCGCGTGTAAAAGACTGGCGGTCTCCGCTGGTGGTAAGAAAGATGCTATACGAACGGAAGTGGACAATTATGATAGGACCCTCCTTTGCAAGGAGACGCCTGTTAAAGAACAACAATTTGTGACGCAATTGGTGGACGGTAAACTCGTGACGGAACGCATCGTAAAAGGCACCTCGAAGCGCTTAGTTGGTACGACCGTGCGGGAGCTCGAGCAGGAGGGCGCCACGACGGCTACAATTGATGAAGAACAAGCCTTCGACGCCGAGCGGGAGAAACTAAGTGGAAACCAGGCTTTTTCTAAGAGAGAATACGGCCAGGCCGCCGTCCACTACACCGTGGCCCTGGACCGGCCGGCGTTTTCGAGCGGGCACGGCCGGGCCGTTGTTTTAGCTAATAGGTCGGCGTGCTTCCTGAAGTTGGGCGACCATCAACGCGCTCTGGCGGACGCCGTCGCCAGCGTCGGCGAAGATGCTAGCTACGCCAAGGCCCACTTCCGGCGCGGCCTGGCCCTGCACGCTCTAAACCGCTTCCGGGAGGCGCTGCCCGAGCTGGGCAAAGCGCGCGACCTGGAGCCCAAAAACAAAGAAATCAAGGACGCCATTCGGTTCGCGGAGATGCGGCTGAGCCGCGGCAAGTAGTAGGGCGTAAGTGTGTGGTGACTACTTGCTCGGGGCGTGCCAGTGGGTGCCGCGGCACGTGTGGCTAGCCACGGTACCGTCGGTACGCCAACGGCGAACTGGAGCCGGGACATCCTCGACGGCGCCTTCGCGGGGGCCATGCGCGGCCGCGATAAGGCCACCGCATAGGTACGGATTTCTTCGAGCAGCTTGCCGTCCAGCTGTCAAAAAAATCATCGGCAAGCGCAAGTACCGCGCCGCGTCTCCTAGTCGGCCGCGCGGCCACACAACATGAAGGCTTTGGCGACCACCCGCCGCCTTCGCTCCGTAGCGCGGCGCGCGCCGCGGCCGCAAAAACTTGCTCTTCTTCGTCCTTTCCAGCCCACACGCGCACCCACACACAGGTCAACAACAACATAATGGTTCGCATCATCGCCCTCGCGCTAATGGCGTCCAAGGCCACGTCCGTCCACGGCATGGGCGGCATCTTCAGCACTGACGCGCCGACAACCGCGCCGACGGTCGAGAAGTGCCCCTGCATTGGCGCGACGATTACCCTCAACTCCGCCGCGGCGGACTACGCCGTCACGGCCGACAACACCTGCGTCGTGGTCGCTGGCGACTTCAGCGGCTACACCATCAACGTCCCCGCGGGCCTCGCGTGCGCCAGGGTCATGGTCAAGAGCGGCGGCATCATCGGTGTCATCTCTGCACGCTCCCGCGTCCCGTGTCGCCCGCCCCACGAAGCGCTCTGATGCGGCGCGCGCAGGTCGACGGCGACGACGCGAAGGTCGTCAACAACGGCATTATCACCGACGGGATCTACGCACGCTCCCGCGTCCGTTTCGCCCGCCCCACGAAGCGCTCTGATGCGGCGCGCGCAGGTCGACGGCGACGACGCGGTGGTCACCAACGAGTTCGACGGCGAAGTCAACACGATCGAGGCATGCCTCCCGCGTCCCATCTCGCTTGCCCCACGAAGCGCTCTGAAACGGCGTGCGCAGGTCGACGACGACGGCAACGACGCGACGATCATCAACGACGGCATTATCACCGACAGCATCACCGCACACTCCCGCGTCCGTGTCGCCCGCCCCTCGAAGCCCTCTGATGCGCCGCGCGCAGGTCGGCGGCGACAACGCGAAGATTGTCAACAGGGGCACCGGCGTCGGCGGCGTCAGCGTCGAGATTGCGGCGCGTGTCCTGCGTCCTACAACCTCCGCTCGAGTGGTCTCGACGCCTTCCTCGCGCGCAGGACTATTCGACGGCGGGAAGTGACATCACCGTCAGCGCCCCGGGCAAAGCCGAGATCTACGTGCGACCCGTGTCCACTGCGCCCGCCGCCCCCACGCGGGGGAATCCGAAACGCAGGCCGATGGTGGGGTCGGCATCGAGTTCGATTGCTACGGCGGCAACGAGGGGGTGACGGTGCCCGCTGGCGGATGCCGGGAATGCACCGGTGTTGGCCAAGTCGGCAGTTGCTCTTGATCTGCAGGGGTCTGCAGAACAGGACACGGCTGATTCGCGTGTCACCCTCCCCTTTCCCCGTCCCTTCCCCCACACTGCCAGTGGCATAAAAACAAATAAAAAGAAACACGCTGGTCCTGGGTGGGGGCTGCGCGGTCGCGTCTGGGGGCGCAACGTTTGAAAAACTACATTAGTACGCCTGCCGCTCCCGGTGGGGCTTGTGCGCCGGCAGCAGGGGCAGCGCGCCCCACCACGCGTCGTGCACCGTGACGCCCTGCCGGTTCCCGAAGTCGTCGCGCGTCGGCACCAATAACGCCAGGCCACCCGCTTTAACTTCGCTCCGCAGCCGCCACGACGTGACCTGCAACCTATTGACCGTCACGTGCACGTCCACGTTCCCGCCCTTCCGCACAATTCTAAGGGCCACCTCGGCCTTGGCCAGGCCGAACAGGGACGGCCGCGGCGGCAGGCCGTTCTTCACGGCGCGGCCCCAGTCGTCCTCACTTTTGTCGTTTTCGACCAAGCGCCCCCCGCGCTCCTTCCGCCGCGGGTTGAAGTGGTACAGGATACTGGCGCCGTCGTCGTGGTCCGCCTGGCACAGGTTCATGGCCCAGATTTCGACGGCGGCGGGCACGCTCACGTGCAATACGAGCGTGTCGTTTTGCGGGAAGTCCGGGAGAGCTATTTCTAAATATTCCTCGTCGCTCGTCGTCGAGTCGAAGGGCAACTGTTCTGTGATGAGTTTTGCCACATCTCTTGTTTCCCAACTGGCCTCGTCGACAACAAAGCGGGGATCGGCCTCCACGACGTCCTCCCGCGCCCTTTTCGCGCGCTTCGGCACAGTCGTACTTGCCGTGCCGCGCTGCGCTATTGGAGGCGCCTTTTCCACATCTTGTTGGGCGGCCGCGGCCGCCGCCTGAACGACCGCGCGGCCCCCGTCCCACTCCGGCGCTTTCGGCGGCTTCGGCGGTTTAATGTCCGGCGCGAGCTTCAAGTCCTTGGGCTTGGAGGCGGCCTCGTAATCGGCCTTGCGCTTGGCGGCCTGCAGCGCTTTTTGGCGCCGGTCGGCCTCGTCCTTCGACGTCGACTTCTTCTCCTTCGCGAGCCGTTCCTTCTCGGCGGCCTCGGCCTTGTCGATGGCGAAGCAGTCTAGTAACGACGCCTCGGCCGGCGTCACGAGTTTCCCGTGCCACTCGCCCGGGCCGGAATACACAATTTGTTCGACGGTAGACGGATCTATTTCATCAAAACACCCGTTCAAAAAGCCCGGAGGAATGTCCGGCGGGATCTCGTCCGCCGTCGGCTCGGACTTGAACCACTCCGCGTCGAACGGATACGCGACGCCCATGCCGACCCCGTTTTTCATCATTTGAGCGTAACTCACGTGCTTCCAGTTCTCGGGATCCTTGGCCTCTAACGCGGCCCGGACCGCGTCGTTCCCCTCCTTGTTGTCGTTGACCCAGGCGCACCAGGCGTCGTTCCGTCTTTTGGCCTCCTCTGCCGACACGGCTTGCGGGTTCTCCGCGCCGTCCATCTTACGTCCTACGGGCATAGGGTCCGGCGTCTCCATGAACTTCTTCGCGATGGCCGCAGCCTCCTCGGCCCGCTGCTTCTCCTCGGGCGTTTCGGCTTTTTTTGTTATTCTTAAGTCCGCGGCGATGCGCTCGTCGTCCGAGTCCTCGAAGGCGTCCCACTTGGAGTAGTCGGTCATGGTTTATTCAGCGCTGCGGCGGTGGCGAGGGCTGCGCCGCGGCTCTGCGTGACAGCGTTGGGACAGCCTCTGTGAGGGCTTTTCAATGGGCGTGCGGCGCGCTGACTTGAAATACGGTCCACGACTGTAGAAGCGTCACCGCTGAAGCGTGCTCACTGCTGCTAGTGTCTGTGTAGCAGTGAACGAGCAGTACACCTCTCTTTTTGGCAAAAGCGACGATTTCGTGCGGGTTTACACCAATAAAAACGGGTTTCATTTTGCGGGGGGCCCGCGCGACGTCACTGGCAGACATTAGCCTGGAACTTAGCCATGGGCAAGAAATCACGCCGCAAGGCGCCGCGGGACGTCAAGGCCAAGGCTACACCGCAGGCCCTGGGAATCCGGGAGGCTAAACCCCCGACTGCACAGGTACCGGGGCGATTCCCCCCACCTGCGCATTTTGGTTTAGAGATGGGAACAGCCGAAAATCTGTTACGGAAATTATACGTAGTCGAGGCGGTGCCCCGTACCGTTAACGGTACGGGGCAACAGGCCCTAGTGAGTTTTGCGCCACTAGCATTTAAGCTGTTTTGCGCCGCTCGTCACAACGCTGTTCTTCGCCGCTCGAACTTTTGCCACTTCTAAA
>Ga0302122_10001782_pt1 | contig 13664 bp, 9 predicted proteins | sample CB21_SCM_MG_FD_203115 | JGI IMG/M metagenome (GOLD analysis project Ga0302122, IMG submission 203115) | Marine microbial communities from Western Arctic Ocean, Canada - CB21_SCM | ecosystem: Environmental > Aquatic > Marine > Oceanic | place: Canada: Western Arctic Ocean | collected 2017-09-28
AACCCACGGAGCTCGACAGCGCTCTCGCAGGTAAACCGTCAGTGGTTATATTCTACCGAGGTGGCTGGTGCCCCTTTTGCAACTCGCAACTGAGCGAACTGACTGCGATTGAAGGCGACCTCAACGATCTCGGCTATCAAATCATAGCCATCAGCCCCGACTCTCCCCAAGGACTCAACGACACCGACGACAAGTACGGCCTTGGCTACCAGTTGCTTTCCGATAGCGAATTCAAAGCCATGGACGCCTTTGGAGTGTCCTACGACAACCCTCGCCGTGTTAAATTGCCGGTTCCTTCCGTATTTATTGTGACTCCTGAAAAGCGCATCAGCTTCCAGTACGTCAATCCGAACTACCGCTTCCGTATCCCAGCAAAACTGCTCATCGCAGCCGCAGAAGCCAGTTTGCCCGGGGAGTAAGCATCACAAGAACATTTAAGGTCGCGGCCGATCTCCGAGCGGCCACCATTTTTTAGGGATCACTGAGCGATTCCATCGATCAATGCGCCCGCTCGGAGATCGAGCCGCTACCAAATTTTGCAGCGAAGCGAGCTTAGTAACATTGAATCTAAAACGAACGAACAGCACCGATGACGCTAACTCGGAAATCCCGAATTTACATATCAACCGGTACGGTCGATAATGCTTCTGCAATACTTGACATGCCGTCTTTCACTTTTAGCAAACTGTCTTGGTGAAGGGTTTTCAAACCTCCGCGCATCGCCATTTTTTTTTAATCTCGGAGGTTTCTTTTCCCTTATTGATCCCATCGACCAATTCGTCATCGGTTACCATCAATTCGTGGATACCGATACGACCCTTGTAACCTGTATTATTACAACGGGGACAACCCTTCACGTTGCTCTTGAAAATCGTGCCGCTCCAACCCATTCCATCTTCTAGAATTTCTTTTTCGCGGCCTTCTGGATCGTACTGAATCCGACAGGTCTTGCAAACGCGGCGCATCAACCGTTGAGTGCATACGCAAAGAAGCGAAGACGAAATCATAAATGGCTCGATGCTCATATCCGTCAAACGAGCAATCGTTCCCGGAGCGTCATTGGTGTGGAGCGTACTGATCAACAAGTGACCTGTCAAAGCGGCCTCCACTGCGATATTCGCCGTTTCCTTATCGCGAATCTCACCCACCAAAATGATATCCGGATCTTGACGCAAATACGCCCGCAATGCGCTGGCGAACGTGAGTCCAATCCGTCGATTCATTTGCATCTGATTAATGCCTTTTAGCGTGTACTCGATCGGATCTTCTGCAGTACGAATAACAATCCCAGGATTGCTAATCTCGTTCAGCGCCGAGTAAAGCGTCATCGACTTACCCGAACCTGTAGGCCCGCAGTGAAGGATCATCCCATACGGATTCTTGATGACTTTCCGATAGCGTACCAAATTGCCTTCAGAGAACCCAAGAGCGGGCAAGGGCATCGTCGACTTCTGCTTGTCGAGAATACGCATGACCATACCTTCGCCATGGTTCAGCGGAGCGGAAGAAACACGCAAATCGATGTCGATGTTCTTCCGGGTAAACTGCTTGAAAATGATACGCCCATCCTGAGGCAAGCGGCGTTCCGCGATATCGAGATTCGCCATGATCTTCAAACGAGCGATCAGCGAACCCGCAACCTTTGGCGGTAACTTGAGCTTTTCCTGACAAACGCCATCGATTCGATAGCGCACAACCAATTCTAATTCCTGGGGCTCGATATGGATATCGCTCGCTCCCAAACCATAAGCATCTTCGATGATGCGATTAGCTAACAGGATGATCGGAGCTGATTCTTCATCATCCAAATCACCTTCTTCGCCATCCTCGCCATCGGTGAATTCCATACCGACCGCTTCGACGACATCATCGAATTGAGTCGCCTCGGCATTACTGGTATCCTGCTTGAGGACTTCCTTGATGTCCCGTTCAGGACTCAAGAGAGAGATCACTTGCTTACCACTGATCTCGGCTATCTTGGTCGCAATCGTAAGCTCGAATGGATTGGAAAACGCAACCGTGATGAAACGCCCCACTATGCTGACGGGGATAACGCCGTTTTTCTCGCAAAATTTCTGATCGAGAACCTCCCAAGTCCCCTTATTGATCGCGAGGCATTTCACATTGAACGGGGCCACTCCATAGGCCTTCGCCTTGGCGACGTTCAACTGATGCATAGAGATATGATAATCGCCCAGCAGCACCTCATCGAAAGCGCTACCGTTAAGCTCGGCCTCTACGGAACGTAGCTCCTCGACCTGGGTACCGTCGAGATAGGATAGGTCCGACAGATTGTCGACGATCGCTGCCTGTAGTCTTCCTAGAGCCATTCGTCTGTTCTAGTTAGCAGCCTTCGCAGCAAGGTTGGCTGCGCTTGTCTCAAACGCCTCCAAAAATTCCGATAGCGATTCGATGGTTGAAGCAAACCACACGATATTGCCGTCAATCTTATCTTCCCAATAGGAGCGTACCGCAGAGCTCATATAACACGCCGTCGCCAAATACCAAGTGTCTTCGACCTGATCGAATGGCACTGTTAACGTTGCCCAGCATTCGTCCGGTTTGAGCGTTTTCTTAAGATCGTCCCCATAATCCACGTTTCGGATATCGATCAAACCCAACACGTAATCTTCAACGATCTTCTCGAGCAGCTTGTTTTCGTCGAGACACTGCTTTTCATTGACGAAAATAGCCAGCAAACCTACCTGGCTTCCATTCGCATTGGATGCAATAAGCGCTCGTTGGCCTCATCCAAGTCATCGATTGAGACGAGCCCCTGCTCGACCAAACTCGCCCCTAGGAAGCGGTTTGAGCGGATTATCAAAGGCTTAAGACTGGCCATTTTACTTTATTTCTCTTCTAGGTGGGTTGTGAGTCATTCTTAGCGTTTCCGCTTTCTGAACTCTCGACCTCTTTTTCCTTAGCTTTAGCCTCTGCGACCTCTTTTTCCTTAGCTTTAGCCTCTGCGACCTTTTTCCACAGAAGTTCACGAAGTTCTTCAATTCCTTCCTCCGTTAAGCAGGAAATCGGTTGAATCGCCACATCGCGATCCTTTCGGAAGCGTTCTAGATTTTCGACGGCAACATCCTCGTCCATCTTGTTCGCCACGACTAGACGCGGCTTTTCCAGCAAAGACTCGTCATACGCCCCCAACTCTGAGAGGAGCTGATCGTAATCATCCCAAGGATCCCGCCCATCGATACCTGACATATCGATGATCAAGGTTAACAGAAAACAACGCTCAATATGCCGTAAAAAACGATGGCCCAAACCACGATTCTCACTCGCTCCGTCAATCAAACCGGGAATATCCGCAATTTGCAGAGTCTTGTAACGTTCAGGATATTCGATAACGCCAATCTGCGGATGCAAGGTCGTGAAGGGGTACGCGGCAACCTTTGGATGCGCATTAGTGATCATGTTCGTCAGAGTCGATTTCCCTGCGTTCGGATAACCAACCAATCCGATATCCGCGATACTCTTGAGGATAAGTTTGTACTCTCCGGTTCCGCCAAGCTCGCCTGGATTAGAACGACGCGGCGCTCGATTGACTGAACTTTTGAACTTCTTATTGCCCCAACCTCCGTTACCGCCTTCGAGTAACAACTTACGTTCGCCATCCTCAAGTATCTCCGCAACAACCTGTTTCGTGACCAGATCGACAACGATCGTACCCGGAGGGACCGTAATAACGCAATTCGCACCCTGAGCCCCGCTTTGATCCGAACCGCGCCCATGTTCGCCTCTACCAGCATTCCAATGGGGCTGAAACTTGTACCGCGTAAGATTGTTCTCGTTGACTGATCCTTCGAGAATAACGTCGCCGCCCTGTCCTCCATCGCCACCGTTTGGCCCGCCGAAGGCTTCGTATTTCTCCCTTCGAAAACTGACGCAACCGCGCCCGCCATCTCCAGCTCTAACCTTCACTTTGGTTTCATCGACAAACATGACGCTGAACCAATACGACTCGAATCCCAGAAAGCAACCTCTGTTCGAGCCACTCTTCAACCCCGTAGTCTGTCCAACAACGCTGGTTTCACCCCAGTCGTTCGACTTCAATTCGCCTCATTCAATTTCGTAGGCTTCGAATAAGGCAATGCCTTCGGCCCCGTCGACGCCACGCAATATAACCGTATACAGGCCCGGATTCAGCCACACCAGCATAGCCGCGTCTTTTGATTCGCTATCCAGAGCAAAGGCCCCAGACGCCTCGAACGCCGTACTCAAAGTCCTCGCCGGTCCCTGGAGAGACGCCCCTTCCACAATCGGAAGCGAGCCGTCCATCCAATTATCGTTAAAAGCAATCGAATCGCTTCCGAGAAACAATTCGATCTTCGGATCCGCCAATGGATCGGCAATTTTCTTGGTTCCCAATCCTGGCCCCACTCCTCGAATGAGAACAAGCTTCGGATCAGGACCATTTACCACCAATCCGCCGATCAGGGCCTGCCCATCTCCCCTTACCATGCCACGCGAAGAAACATTGACCAATGCTCGATCCGGATCGCTCCCATCGTCGAAAATCTCGAATAACGCTTCGCCGTCGCCCTGATTCGAACCTACCAAAACCGTGTACAATCCAGGATCCAGTTCCACAAGCATCGCCGCATCAAGGCTTCCAGCATGGAGCGCAGTCGCTCCCACTTTTTCAGAAAAAGCGATCAATTCCGCCATATTTTCCGCCGATTCCCAACGTTCATTGCTACCCAATACCTCACTTCCCTTGTTAAGTGTAATAACAGGATTTTCCATAACATCCGGTACGCCGCGTTCGATCAGCGATGGACCAAGCCCACGGATTAAAACAGTCCTTGGCGACAAACCGGCGACAACCAAACCTCCGATCAAAATCCCTTCGCCCGATTCCGACCGTCCCCGCGTCGACAAATTGACATACCGATTCACACCCTCCGTTTGGTCCTCCCGCAAGTACGCCGCCACCTCACTATTAGCCCTCGTCCAAGTACCGGTTACCAATCCCCTCTCCCGATCCACCTCGCCTTCAAAGCGATCGCCCAGCGTTGTAATCACGTTAAATTGTCCCAAGACATCCACTACACCCAGAGCCAAGTCCGCATCGTGCCCATTCAACCAAACGAACAATTCGCCATTCTTCAAAACGCGTGCCTCCAACAACTCGCCCCCCTCTCCAATCAGACCCCCTACATAATGCCCTTCGAATCCTGTCGCGGCTGACTGCGTCTGCGCTAGCCCACCGGAAATACCAATACCGACCCTATCGATAATTCCAGAAAAACCGCTATCAATTTCCCCGATTATTCTCTGCGACAGCGCTTCCGACGTCACAAACCGTCCAAAGATATCAATAGTTATCGGTTCCCTAAAGCGTTCGAAACCGGAAATGGCATCCAACACTGTCACGTATCCACGATCTAAACCTTCGTCGACTTCGATCCAAACCATCCCTCCATTTTCGGTTTCGCCAATCAAAACCCCTTCCTCGACCTTGAAAGGATCAAGCATCAAATCGTGTATATAATACCGAGTAACCGCTGAGCTACTCGCTTTCAAATACACACGAGCGTTCTCCACCTGAGTAAAGTTCACCGAAGGGTTCGTTTCTTCCGCGCCTGTCAAAGTAGACGTCCCCGATTCGCTAACGACGCTCCAGCTATAAGTCACTTCGGGAACCTCGCCAAACGAATCCGCCAACGAAAGAACGTATGACTGGTCAGTATCACCCCCAGCAGTCGCTTGAATGCTATAGTCATCCCATACCGCCTCCAAATAACGAGCCGACAATAGAGAAACCTCATCGTCGCTAACCACTCTATTATAGATTCGCACCTCATCCATCTGTCCGTCCCAAGCGCGCGTCCCATCCTCCCGGTCTCCCAAAAACGCTTCGCCTCCTTCATTCGTTTGCGTGCCCACCGGCACTCGCTGCGTCCTAACAGCCAACTTTTTTCCATTTACATACAAACTCGGCGCGTTTGATAAATCCCGACTATCGTAACTCGCTAACACGTGGAGCCACTCCCCTTGCGAAACCGTATCCGGCGGCGTATGCCAAACGCCAAAATTTCCACTGCGATCCGAGTAGAATTTCAATGCATTCGCATTCCCATCCGGGATATCCGCGGTTCCCCGAGTAGAAAAATACAAATAATAACCAGGCCCATTGATGATTCTCGGATGAGGACTCGAGAGTAAATTATCGGATTTAACAAAGGCCGAATAAGTAACCTGAGTAGAGAAATTCGAATTGAACTTAACGTAACTGTTCGTGCCATCGAAATCCACTCCCCCGCCTAGTGGCGCGCCCACGCGGGATGCTCCAATAAACTCTCCACTTCCCGAACTCGCGCTATCGACCAACGCATCTCCAGAGCCTTCCATATCCCAGGAGTGCAACAAACCGCTATTCACATCAGAGGCATCCCCGACTACTACCACTTTCTCGATCGACCGAACAATCGATCCCTTTTCCGAAAGCGCCCTAAAACGATAGAGGCCTTCCGCCTCGAAACGAAGTGAATAGCTACGCGGGGAAATCGCTTCAACCCGCACGTTTGCGCCGCCCGAAAGCGTTTCAATCGACACTGTAGCATCCTCCAACGCCTCAATCTCCAATACTACCGGAATCTCCAAATCAGGCAATAGCGTCAAATGCGCCGGATGGCTCGGTACGCTTATTTCATGTCCAACCAATCCAGGCTCCAACGCAGCGAGTAAATCCAATCGCCCACCGGATACTAATTTACCATCGAAACTATCAAAACGTTTCGCCGTATCCAAAAGTCGCTGTTTCAATCCAAGGGAACTTAAGCTAGGATCGTGACTGGCAACCAAGGCAAGCGCCCCAACCACTATTGGCGACGACATCGACGTCCCTGTTAAAAAGCGATATCCACCATCATTGTACGTTGAATACACTTCTTGACCTGGAGCAGCAATATCCACGCTTTGCGCTCCGTAGTTCGAGCCAGCCGACAAGATGTCTCCTTGAGTAGAGTTAGCGACTGCAATTACGTTTTTTTGAGGAAATGCGGCCGGATATTGAGACGCGCCAGAACCATCCAAGTTATCGCCGCTATTTCCCGCAGCAGCCACAAATAGAATTCCTTTTTCTTCGTGATCCTTGATTTCCTTCAAAGCCGCAGGATTCTGAGAACTGGATCCGTAGGAATTATTGGAAGCGACAATCGAAACGCCCCGCCCCTTCATCATGGAAACATAGCGCAAGGCTTCGGCTATTGCCGAACTCGACAAGCCGCTCGCATTTCCAACCTTCAATGGTAAGATTCGCGTATTCCAATTCACCCCGACGATGCCAATCCCATTATCGCCCTGAGCTCCCACGATACCTGACACATGAGTACCGTGACCTGTTTCGTCATTCGGAATCGCATCATCGTCGTAGAAATCCCAACCGCTTACGTCGTCCACGAAACCATTGTCGTCATCATCGACTCCGTTTCCAGCGATTTCTCCCTCGTTCACGAAAATCCGATTTTGAAGATCTTCGTGCCCGGTAAAACATCCAGTATCGATTACCGCGACCACCAAGGCATCGCTTCCCGAGCTATACTCCCAGGCCTCAGGAGCATTGACCTGCTCGAGGTGCCACAAATCCGAGGCCGAGTATTCGGCAGGCATTGCTGAAGAAAAATGTAAGTGATCAAGCGATACAATCGTATTGGAAAATTCATTACTCAATCGCTCAATAGCATTCTCGAAAGAAGCGATAGTTGGATCCAACAACCGAACTTGAACATAAGCGGAAAGACGCGATTCCCAAGAAATAGTCCAATCGTTAGCTTCTAGAAACGCGGCAAGCTCAACCGAATCAATTTTATCTGGATCCGCATCGAACATGATCTCGTCGCCTTTCGCCGCGCTTTGGAAAACGAGAACCGGCTCCGCATCGCTACTCGAAGAATTGTAGCGCTCTTCCAAAAACACCACAGGCATGCGGGGATCTTCATCCCGCAACAAATATAAAACCTTATAGATAGCCGCCTCAACCCAATCGACTCTCTGATCGAGAACGGCGTAATCCGAAAATCTTCCCTGCGGCGCAAACTGCTCGTCGAAAATCTCCACGATCTTCGTTAGGCTGTCCTCAACACCCGAAATCTCTAGGGCATTCTGTTCCTGGATCCCTTCGACATCTATCGACTCCGAAACGTCGACATTCCCCTGAGTCACAAAGTCTTCAATACGCAAAGCGAAAAAAACAAGGATCAGCGAAAGAGCGACCAAAGCCGCTGATAAAGAAAACCGATTCATCAAAAAGTGCAGTCAGAAACAGGTGTCGTCAAATGCCATTAGGAGCTACGAGGCTGACTCCTAGTAATACGAACAAAGGTCCAGTTAGGATTCAAAAAAAGCCGCTAGTCGTTAAACTCGCGGCTGATAAAAGTTTATATTTCCAATAGAGGAACCAGTCTCATTACGATTCAGACTCGGAAGTCGTCGCTTCGGCTTTTTCGACCAGTTCGAAAGCCAAAGCTTCCTCCTTGCGATCAATCAAAACGGAATCCCCTTCATTGATCTCGCCGGAAAGCAATGCTTCCGACAATGGATCCTCAAGAAGGCTTTCGATCGAACGACGCAAAGGTCGAGCGCCGTATTTCTCGTCGTAACCGTGATCGATGATCAGGTCTTTCGCATCCGCGTTGAGCTTGATCGTGATTTTCTTTTCAACCAAGCGCTTTTGCACTTTGCTGATTTCGAGATCGACGATCTTCACCAAATCTTCGCGAGTCAATCCATGGAACACAATGAGATCGCTGATACGATTTAGGAACTCGGGTTTGAAGACCTTCTTCGCCTCGTCCATCACGTTTTCCTTGATAGATTCGTAATCGTTGATCGCAGCCTTCGCAGCGCCGAAGCCCAACTTAGTTTGACGTTGGATCGCGGCAGCGCCGACATTGGTCGTCATGATGATAATCGTATTCCTGAAATCGATCACCCGTCCGAGACTATCGGTCAAACGCCCTTCTTCGAAAATCTGAAGCATTATCTGGATGACGTCCGGATGCGCCTTTTCGATCTCGTCGAACAGCACAACCGAATACGGCTTGCGACGCACTTGCTCGGAAAGCTGACCGCCCTCTTCATGACCGACGTAACCCGGAGGCGACCCGATCATTCTCGAGACGGAGAACTTCTCCATGTACTCGGACATATCCACTTGGATAATCGAGTCCTTGTCGCCGAACATCTTTTCGGCCAAAGTCTGCGCGAGGAAAGTCTTTCCAACACCCGTCGGGCCCAGGAACATGAACGCCCCAATCGGACGATTCGGATCCTTCAGGTCCGCTCGGCTTCTTCGTAAAGCTCGTGCAATGGTCAAACACGCTTCGCTCTGACCGATAACCGTTTCCTGAAGCTCCGTGCCCAATTGAAGCAGACGCTCGGTCTCCTTCTTTTCGAGACGCGTTAGTGGAATTCCTGTCCAATCAGCGACCACTCGCATCATGTCATCTTCGTCCACAGTGATCCGGGTTTCTTCGCGACCGGTCTTCCATTCTTCTAGAACGGTTTCCTGTTTTTGACGCAATTGCTTTTCCTCGTCCCGGTATTTGGCCGCTTCTTCGAAATGCTGTTTGCTAATCGCTTCTTCCTTCTTCGCGCAAACCTCTTCGATTTCAGTGGTCAGCGATTCGATGTCTGGCGGACGGACCAAGGAAGCGATGCGTGCCTTTGAGCCCGCTTCGTCCATGATATCGATCGCCTTATCTGGAAGAAAACGCGCCGTTATGTAGCGTTCGGAAAGCTTGGCAGCCGCTTCGAGAGCCTTGTCTGTGAAAACCGCTTTGTGATGCTCTTCGTATTTGTGGCGAATGCCCTTCAAAATCAAAATAGTGTCTTCGATGCTTGGAGCATCCACTTTTACGCTTTGAAAGCGGCGATCCAGAGCGCTGTCCTTTTCGATATACTTGCGGTATTCGTTTAGGGTTGTCGCTCCGATGCACTGCAACTCTCCGCGAGAGAGCGCCGGCTTGAAAATGTTCGACGCGTCCATAGCGCCTTCCGCAGCGCCAGCACCGACAATCGTGTGCAACTCGTCGATGAAGATAATCACGTTACCTGCACGCTTGATCTCATCCATGACCGCCTTGATGCGTTCTTCGAACTGGCCGCGATATTTCGTGCCGGCCACCATCAATGCGAGATCGAGCGTTATCAAGCGCTTGTCTAACAAGAGCTCAGGAATCACGCCGCTGGCGATCTCCAGAGCGAGCCCTTCAATAATCGCCGTCTTGCCCACTCCCGCTTCGCCAATCAAAACCGGATTGTTCTTCGTGCGACGGCAGAGAATTTGAACCACGCGGCTAATTTCTTTCTTGCGGCCGATTACCGGATCGAGTTCGCCGTTTTTGGCCATCTCGGTCAGGTCCCGTCCAAACGCCTTAAGAGCAGGCGTCTTCGTATCTTTCTTCTCTTCGCCCCCTTGACCACGCGGAGAAGCGATCGCCTCTTCGGTTTCGCCGGAAAATTGAGGATCGAGTTCGCGCAAGATTTCGTTGCGAGTGCGTTCGATATCGACGTCGAGCGATTTCAACACTCTCGCGGCAACACCTTCGCCTTCTCTCAGCAAACCAAGTAAAATATGCTCCGTTCCTACGTAACTGTGATTCAGAGCCTTCGCTTCCTTCCCTGCTAGAGCCAATACTTTCTTAACTCGAGGCGTGTACGGAATACTACCGGATGCTTTGCCTTCCGGTCCCGAGCCAACTTGTTTCTCAACAGCGGCACGTACGGTTTCCAGGTCCAAGCCCATTTTTTGAAGCACGCTTACCGCAACTCCTTGTCCCAGCTTGATCAGTCCCAGCAGAATGTGCTCGGTACCCACGTAGTTGTGGTGAAATCGGTCTGCCTCTTTGCGGGCTAAAGCTAATACTTGCTGCGCGCGCGGCGTAAAATTGTTCATCGGTTCCATAAATTTTTATTCTTTGGGTTCCTCCGGTCGTTCGACTTCAGGTTGTTTTTCTTGGGGTCGGTTTTCTTGAATTGTAAATACGGGCTTGTTGATACTCTCAAATTGATCCCTCAAATACTGAGAACGAAATGCATCGCGCTCATCCGAATCAATAGCCTTGCCGGCGTGGTGTTGAATATGGCCAGGTTGACACTCGATAAACATGCGATCGACGACATTTCGGGTCTTCTCGGGAAACATTTCCAGATCGACTCCGAATCGTACAAGTGAAGCCAAATTCATGCACTCGCTCGAAGTGAGCAAATGGCTGTTTTGCAAAATACCGTAAGCGCGGCCGATTTTATCGAAAAGTTTGTTCGGATCCTTTTCTAAAATCTTCTCCCGAGCATTCATCTCCTGGTCGATAATCGTGCGAAGAACCGAAGATAGCCGTTTGATGATCTCCTGCTCGGATTCGCCTAAAGTCGTTTGATTGGAAATCTGAAAGATGCTTCCGCTCGCATCCGATCCTTCGCCAAACAATCCGCGAACCGCTATCCCCAACTGGTTAACCGCCCGAACCACTTTCTCCATCTGATTCGAGATCACAAGCGCGGGCAAATGCATCATTGCCGAAGCGCGCATACCTGTTCCCACATTCGTTGGGCAGGCCGTTAAAAATCCGATTTGAGACGAAAACGCGTAGTCCAGCTCGTCTTCCAAAGCCGTATCCACTCCCGTTACCGAATTCCAGGCTTGCTTGAAACGATAGCCGGACTTGATCACCTGAATCCTCAAGTGATCCTCTTCGTTGATCATTACCGAAACCGATTGATCCTTGCTGATCACCACTCCCGCCTTTTCCGGCGAAGAAGATAATTCATGGCTAATCAAATGCCGCTCGACCAAAATCTGTTTTTCCAGGTCGGAAAGTTCTTCGACTTCCGCAGTTATGCCACGCTTCATCTGCGACAACGAAGCCACAGCGGGCAAACATGTCTCAAGTACGTCCTTGCGCTGGGGCGTCTTGGCCCACCCTGGAAACGGTGTGTCACTCAAATTCCGAGCCAAACGAATCCGCGTCATTAGTACAACTGGACACTTCTTAGAGCTCGCCTCGGTCATTTCGGACTTCCCGCCAAATATGCTTTTAATCAACATCTATTGCTATTCGCTCTCCTCCTGGTCAATCGATTTCTTGAGTTCGAGAATCTCATCGCGCATGCGAGCCGCGTCCTCGTAATACTCTTCTTTAATCGCAAGCTTAAGATCGCCCTCGAGCGAGTTCAATCGGTCTTCGTAAGTCTTCCGCTCCACTGCACGGGCTGGCACTTTGCCCTTATGGCGCTCTCCTTTATGCATCCCCGCTAGAGCGGGGCTCAATAGTGCAGCAAAGGTATCGTAGCAGCCCTCGCAACCTAGGCGGCCGGTCTTCTTAAATTCACGCTGAGTATAGCCGCATTCGTCGCACACCAATCCGCCGGCGGCCATTTCAATCGGCTCGTCCGACTCCTCCCCAGGTTTGACCAAAAGATCTGCCAACGAGTAGCCGTTGGGATCGGTGATCCCTTTCTGCTCCGCGCATGATTCGCAGAGATCGATCTTATGAATCTGGTTATTGACGATCTGCGTCAGATGAACTGTCGCCGACTCGTCGCAAAGATCGCACTTTAAAGGCTTTGCCATACTATTTGAATTACTAACTGAATTTCTCCAAGGAATCCAACGAGAAAACACTCGAAGGACTAAAAGAACAACGCATAAGACGCGCCAATAATTACATCCGCCTCAAATCCCATCGTGCGCAACGAATAAACAAAGAAAATCCCCTACGCCTCGGATAGGTGTTTTGATGCTTTTTTGACGGCGAGGTTCCCGTCAAACGTCCCAACAACACCGCTTCGGCACATTTTGCCAAGCCGTAGGGCTGGCGCTCGCGCCATGCCGCGATAAGTCATGACTTGATTGATAATCTCCAAACCAAGCCCAAAGCCCAACATCATCAGTGTAAATCAGTTGCTCAGTGGTAAAAAATCAAACCACTGAGGACATAGATGAACACTGATGCTCAAGGATTGAAAAAAACCTGCTAGGATAAACGACCACCCACGCCCTACAACATTACGCCGCGCGTCGAGACTTCCTGATGGAAAGCCGCATGCAATTGCTTCGTAACCGCTCCCGGCACGCCTTCGCCGATTACGCGACCATCGAGTTTCACGACTGGAATCAATTCAGCTGCCGTCCCCGTTAGGAAGCATTCGTCCGCGTTCCAGATTTCGTGACGCGTGAGGTTGCATTCTTTGACCTTTAAGCCCGCCGCCTCGGCAAGTTCGATCACCGTTCCACGAGTAATCCCGCGCAAAGCTCCATTTGCCACATCCGGCGTGTACACCGTGCCCTTGTGAACGATGAAGATATTGTCTCCCGTACACTCCGCCACGTAGCCTTGATCGTTTAACATGATCGCCTCCAAAGCGCCCTGTTGAGCAGCTTCCATCTTCGCGAGAATGTTGTTCAGATAATTGAGCGACTTAATTGCCGGGTTCAGAGCAGCAGGACCTGAACGACGAGTCGGAACCGTCACAATCGAAAGCCCAACGCTGTAATGCTCTTTCGGATAAAGTCGTATCGTATCCGCGATAATGATCACCGATGCTCGGGGACAGCTATCGGGAGACAATCCCAAGTCACCCTTTCCACGCGTCACCAGCAAACGAATATAGCCATCCTCAATTCCGTTAATACGGCAAGATTCGCAAACAGCCTC
>Ga0302122_10001785_pt1 | contig 13648 bp, 13 predicted proteins | sample CB21_SCM_MG_FD_203115 | JGI IMG/M metagenome (GOLD analysis project Ga0302122, IMG submission 203115) | Marine microbial communities from Western Arctic Ocean, Canada - CB21_SCM | ecosystem: Environmental > Aquatic > Marine > Oceanic | place: Canada: Western Arctic Ocean | collected 2017-09-28
AGCTCAGTGTTTCATGTGTCACAAGTTCGACAAGCAAGGCATTGATTTTGGCCCTGACTTGACCGCTTTCGCCAAGGCTAATCCGAATGATATGCTAATCAAGGCGATCATCGATCCTTCTGCCGATATTTCGCATGGCTTCGAAGGTGTTCGAGTGAAAACTACGGATAGCAAAACGGTCGAAGGTTTTGTTCTTTCCGAAGGTAATCCTCTGGTTCTGAGAATATTTGGTGGAGCTGATACAGCGATTGACACAGATAAAATCGCCAGTCGTGAAAAGCTTGATTACTCGTTTATGCCATCAGCGGCGAGCTTGGATATCAGTGCTGAGAATGTTGGGCATCTTGTGGCTTATTTGAAGAGTCTGTGATTTAGGGCTGTATTCGAATTATAATTTCAAAGGTCGCCAGGAGTTTTCCTTGGCGGTCTTTTTGCGTCAATAGGTGGACAGGCATCCTGCCAACCCAACGACTGTCGCCTCATCGAGACGACCTACATCTCGATCTCTGTAGGGCGGGTCGCTGACCCGCCGTTTTAGGAGCACAGGCATCTTGTCTGTGGCTTCCAGCCTGGAAGCCACATCCGATCTGCTTATGTCTCAATTCGAAAGATCCACGCAGATCAGTTCGCGATCGTTGCGAGCGAAAATATGCTTGTGGGCGTAGGCGGGGTGCGACCAAAGGATGTTTGCATTTCTTCTGGGCAAGAAGGTGGTCGGCTCAATGAGATGGGCGGTTGAAATCCGCTCGAATCCGCTTGGCGTCAATCGCCCGATTACAAGGTCTCCTTTTTCCGTTAGAATCCAGGTGTTTTCGCCATTTTGCACAAAGAAAGCAGTGGCCCAGCGACCCTTTTCCAAAAGGGTCAAATCGGTCCAGACGCGATCTCCGTTTTCCAGGTCGAGGCATCGCATCTCGCCATGGCTATCGATACCGTAGACGTAGTCTCCTAGGATGACCGATGTCATGATGATGCTGTGGAGCGCGTCCGTGTGGACCTCGCTCCGCCCGCGACGACTCCAGAGGAGCTCGGCGCTTGAGGATGACGGATCCATCTTGTAAAGATAGGACCCGTCGTAGAAGGAGCTCAGGAAAATCCGGTTGGATTTCGTATCGACTAGAGCGTCGGCTACGTTGATTGCCATTTTCGCGCGGTCGAAAGGGTGTCTCCAAGCAGGCACGCCAGTGTCTACCTCCAAGGCCGCGAACCAATCGGCAGTCCAGACCAGGAGTACCGAGCGATCTCCCCATTGAATTAGTTGTGGAGCGGAGTAGGATGCCCCGCCATTTAGAGCCCGCCAATGTTCTTCGCCAGTATTTTTGTCGAATGCGATCACGCATGCGTCTGGTTGACCGCCGACTTGCAAGTAGACTCGCTTGTCGTCAACTACCGGCGAGGCAGCGATGCCCCAGGTCGGTAAGCTCGCTTCGTAATCAGCCTCAAAGTCCTTTTCCCAAAGGACTTTCCCTGTTTCGGCATCGAGACAATGAAAATTCCCCATAGCGCCTAACGCATATGCCTTTCCGTCGGAAATAGAAACGCCGCCTCTTGGACCCAGAGGGTATCCGAAATCTTGATATTCGCATGCGTAAACGTATTTCCAGATTTCTTTTCCAGTAAAACGATCCAGGCAATGAACCTGTTCGACCTGTTTCGGCTTATCGAGGTAGCTTGTTACGTAGACCCGATCTCCGCTGATCGTTGGACCGGAGTAGCCCGCTCCTATTGGCGAGCTCCAAACGGGTTCCAGCTTTGGCGAATCGAACGTGGAAATGATTCCCGTCTCCTTCCATACGCCATCGCGATCCGGTCCACGCCACTGGGGCCAATCCGCTGAAATCAATACGGACGAGAATACTGAAATTGAAAGAAACGCGAGCGAAGCGCAGCATTGGGATATCGAAGCGAAGTTCATGGTGCCTCAAATCTATTAAATGAGCATTGAAAATCAACTGCCAATTTTTGACACCGCTCGGTTTGCGACGGAGTAAAAAGCATGAATAGGGACAGGCTAATTACAAGATTCGAATGGAATTCGAGGGTGATGGGGGCTGATGATTTGCCCTCTTTCGAGGGCGGGTGGGATGGTCGGTTTTATTTGCTGGGAGAAACCGTGTAGACCATTTCCACACCTTCAATGAGCCCTTTTTCTTTGAGCTCGACGCGGAGCGTATTGAGCCAGGCCTCGCTTTTGTAGAAGCCATCTCGTTCAGCCGCCATATTGGCTTTGCTGGAAAACTGACGCATCCACACAAAGAGGTTTTCATCTTCGAGCGTGCGATAGGCCGCTATGATTTTTATCCCCGCCTTTTCCTGAGGCTCGACCAATTTATCGTGAAAAAAGCGTTCCCATTCATCCATTTTCCCAGGGGCGATTTTATAAACGCGCACCTCAATTATAGGTTCTTCGTGATGGGCGGCGGATATGGTTGAGCTCAGGCCTAGGAGGGTGACTATTAGGACTGGAAGGAGGAGAGAGAGGCGATTAAGAGATTTCATAATAAGGCTGTGAATGGTGAGGGGTGAATGGTGAGGGGTGAATGGTGAGGGGTGAATGGTGAGGGGTGAATTCGGGACCATGCTTTTGTAATTGAGCTTGTCGGTAAATTGCAAATTGGAAATAGGCAGTTCTGTCTGACTGAGGACTGAGGACTGAGGACTGAGGACTGAGGGCGGTAACTGGAGAGGATCCATGCGTCTATGCTTCGCTCGGTGAGCTACGCAGGACACAGTCGTTTTGTATTTGCCAGCCGCCTTGTCTTTGCCGCGAACGCTATCCATGAGGATGGCATGGGTTTATTTGAGAAGGCGTCCGCAGAGGGGAAGCATTCAGGCACAAAAAAACCGCCCGGAGGCGGTTTTTTAGAAAGTGGTAGGCCGACGGGGAATCGAACCCCGAACCAATTGCTTAAAAGTTCTAAAAATAGGGGTTGTGGCGGTTTTGCTATGGTTTTTTTTAGTTTATCAACGACTTACAAGGTTTTGATCTCAAGGGACTTCGCTAGAGAGCAATTGCCTTACCAATTGCACAAGCATCCCTCGATTGGGGTCGACCAAAAAGGGTAGACCTCCGGAATTTCAGCGATCGGAGTTTCCCTACTCACAAGTGTTAATTTTTACACTAATGACGTTAGCCTTTTCCAAACTCTTCAAAACGGCCTTGTTATTTTCCGGACATTTTTCCAGAGCATCAACGAATGAGTCGATCAATCGCATAGCAATTTTCGGTTCTGATCCTCCTTCGATTAACTTTTCCAAATCTTCCGCTCTCGTGGGTATGAGCTCCTTACACAAGCAACTCAGCGGTTTTAGAGGTTCGTCAACAAAAGGGACAGCCTTCGGGTCATCGAGTAAATCCGATGATATTAAATCCCTGATGTATCGCGACAAGGGAATCCTAGTTTCCTCGCACCTCTGCTCTAACTTCCGCATGATGACTGGATCGGTGATCCGGAGAGCGACTCTGTTGTTGATAGGGAATTCAATTGTTCCGATTTGATGCGAGGGGTGTTGATAGTTTGGTTTTGGGGTATCAAGTTAGAAAATTCGTGGATTGGTCGGACCACAAGCACGTGGGAGTTAGCCGATACAGACCGGCTGCAGTCAAATATTGAGAGGGGGCACTCCTAAACCAAACGCGTCCTCGCAAAGAGCGGGTCGCATGGGTGAGAGAAAATATATCGCCTGATTTTGGATTTTGTAGAAATCTGGGTGTATGGCTGCCGACAAGTGATCTGCGTTGGTTTCAGTTCAAAGGATTTTGCTCCTTAGATTGAGTTAGAAATTGGCAAACTTAGCTAAACAGTAATGAATGCCATTGAGATCGAGGAGTCCGTTAGAAAGCTAGCTGAAAGCACTTTTAAGGCTCCGGGATAAGTTCGACCATAAAGAAGCATTTTGGCAGTTCACTGGTGCCAAATAGCGATAGAGCAGCAGGTGAAGTTTTATCAAATGAGAAGTTGCTCGTTCCGCCCGTCCCATTGGTGTTACCCCAAATTGACCAGTTCTCGAGGTCGTCACTTACCCAGAGACGGTAGATACGTCCCATAACGGTGTTTACGCTAATTGTGATGACATCTCCCTCAACAGCAAAAGCAGTTATAAGGACGAAACTTGGGGTGTTGTTGCCAGAGTTGTTTCCTCCTGTGTTATTGCCAGCCATCATGTATTCAAGATTACCATTGGTGTTGTCATGGTAGGTCACATGCAGGTTATCACTGGAATCAATCGCTAAGGAGGAATCCGAGCCGACGTTATCTGTGCTGTCGAGTGAGACCGGTGTGCTCCATGAAGAGCCATCATAGGTCATGTACTCAAGATTGTAATTAGTTTCGTCAAGGTAGGTCACATGCAGGTTATCATTGGAATCAATCGCTAATGAGGACTCCCCGCCGACGTTATCTGTACTGTCGAGCGAGACCGGTGTGCTCCAAGACGAGCCATCATAGTTCATGTACTTAAGATTCCAATTGGTTTCGTCAAGGTAGGTCACATGCAGGTTATCATTCGAATCAATCGCTAATGAGGATTGATCGCCGACGTTATCTGTGCTGTCGAGAGAGAGAGGTGTGCTCCAAGAAGAGCCATCATAGGTCATGTACTCAAGATTAGCATTGGTGTAGTCATGATAGGTTACGTGCAAGTTATCATTGGAATCAATCGCTAAGGAGGAATCCCAGCCGACGTTATCTGTGCTGTCGAGTGAGACCGGTGTGCTCCAAGAAGAGCCATCATAGGTCATGTACTCAAGATTGTCATTGGTGTTGTCAAGGTAGGTCACGTGCAGGTAATCATTCGAATCAATCGCCAATGAGGAATAGTAGCCAACGCTATCTGTGCTGTCGAGTGAGACCGGTGTGCTCCAAGAAGAGCCATCATAGGTCATGTACTCAAGATTAGCATTGGTGTTGTCAAGGTAGGTCACGTGCAGGTAATCATTCGAATCAATCGCTAATGAAGACTGCCTGCCGACGTTATCTGTGCTGTCGAGTGAGACCGGTGTGCTCCAAGACGAGCCATTAAAGGTCATATACTCAAGATTGCCATTTGTGCCGTCACGATAAGTCACATGCAGGTTATCATTCGAATCAATCGCTAAGGAGGAATAATAGCCGACGTTATCTGTGCTGTCGAGCGAGACTGGAGTGCTCCACGAAGAGCCATTCCGACCGGAAACAGAAAAAGTATCTTCACCATTCGACTCTGATGTTAACATCGTCGCATTTACATCATTGGCCACAGGAAGTGCGGCAGATTGAGCAACCAAAAGGAACATCAAAAAAAGGGCAATCGAGGTTGTGGGCTTCATTCGCATGAACTCAGTAAAAAACTCGACTTTAAAGTATAAGCGGAAACGCTAAATCTGCTATAGGTCATGTACTCTAGATTGCCATTGTTGATACTGCCATTTTTCGCGGTACTTCATTATATTTGGGTCGACTTTAGCGGTCGACCTCCGTCTTTTATAACAATACTAATAATCCGCAAACCCCTGATTATAAGGGGTTTAATTGGTAGGCCGACAGGGACTCGAACCCTGAACCAATTGCTTAAAAGGCAACTGCTCTAACCAATTGAGCTATCGGCCCATTCTCTAGAATTGAGAAGTTGGCTATTCAGTTGCGATCGGACCTAAATGCAAGCAGTTTTTTTCAAGGATTTGTCACTGAGAATCTCTGTTTTGCGAGAAGGCGTTTAATTGAGGTGTTTTAGGTGTTTTTTTAGCAACCGGATAGCGTTACTGCACGTACTATCAGTGACGAATGTTTCAATGTTCCGCAGTTTTATTTGAATGGAGGGCGATTGAGGCGCGTCAAAGGGGGGGACGAATGACTAACCTTCAAGGGTACTTTTCTGTTAGGAAAACGCGTTTGATCGAAGTTTTTTCAAATTAATGGGAATAGGAGGAAAAGTTGGGAACTTTAACTAAACAAAAACGTCAAAGGAACGAAACCGCTATGTCAATTAAAGCTCAAGAAGTCGCCTTAGACAAAGTGCTGGTAGCACGGTTTAAGGCAGGAGATGAGGCCGCTTTCGAAGAGATGGTGAGCCGTTACTGGGATCGCATTTATGCGATGGTGTTAAAATTGCTTCGAAATTCGCAGGATGCTGAGGAAGTGACTCAAGATGCGTTTATTCGAGCCCATCGTGGATTGGAGAAATTTCGTGGAGATTCTAGTTTCTCCACATGGCTTTATCAGATAGCGACGAATCTAGCTCGCAATCGGTATTGGTATTGGTGGAGACGCAAACGCGACAAATCTATTTCGTTCGACCAAGTGGTCGGTGGCGAGTCGAATACGACTTTGGGAGAAATCTTTCGGGCTGACGTCGAAACGCCACAGGACATTGCGGTAACCAATGAATTTCAAGAACGTGTTTCGACAGCGATGGAGCTGTTGAATACGAAACATCGTGAGGTGCTTGTCCTTCGCACTGTTCGCAATCTTTCTTACGACGAAATTGCAACGGAGCTGCAGATTAGCATCGGCACCGTAAAGAGTAGGATCGCTCGCGCTCGCGAAAGTTTGCGTGCCGGTTTGGGTAATGAGCTTTTATGAATCAGAATCGTTTTATTGAGTTGTTAAACCTGTACTTGGACGAAGAAATTTCCGCAGACGATCGTTCGGATTTGATGTTGGAGGTTTCGGGCGACCCTGAGCGCCAGGAGGTTTTTAGAGAGTATACTCGTATCCACAACGCGTGTGCCCAGCTAGGATCGCATTTCGAATCACGCCCAGCGCGTCGTTCGATTCGCCAGACGATTTATGCGATTGGCGGATTGGCAGCGGCTTTCGCTCTGCTAGGAATGGCTGGCCGTAATTTGATGCCGTTCATGGACGGATCGCAAAATGAAACGATCGTCGTACAGCCAGCGGAAACGAATACCGACGGACTTTTCTTTCCGGATGTTGCTTCTTTTGAAGTGGTAACGCCCCGGTTTGTGGCTGCGAATGAAGAACCGCGTATTAATTATATGGTGTCGACGAATGGCGGAAGTCCGATTTGGAGTAATGCTCCGACAGTCGCTAGCGCCCGCTCAAACTTCCGCGTTAATCGAAGTTCTTTTAGATTACACGACTTTCTGAATGCCAGTAAATTGGATCTTAAGGATCCGTTCAATGGATTTAGTCAATTCGGAGAAGCGGCTTCTATCGAGTTTTCGAGAGTTTCTATGGGTAACTTTGGAAGTGGATTGGCGCTCGAGAACAGCCAACCCTGGAAGTAGGGCGGAGGAGCTGTTTTATCTTCGGAGCTTGTTAGGGTTGCCTGTCCCAGGCAACCGCATCGGTTTGGATGAGGTTTCTGCGGCCTCGGCGATGCCGCCCTACCATTATGGGGTAGGCGACGGAAATAATCACATCTGGGGATGCTTTATTTTCAGCCGAAGGTGGCTTTTATCATCGCTTCGGTGCTGAGGTTTGGACCGAGCTTTTCGATGACTTTGTCGATTGCTTTCTGGGCTTCAGCTGGTTTGTAGCCGAGAGCTTGGAGCGCGAGGACCGCATCTTCTGAAGTGGATGTTTGGTGAGGAGCTGTCGGAATCCCTGCTGAGCTAGAATCGGATTCGCTGCTGGCGGCGAATTGGAAAACGTTCATCTTATCTTTCAATTCGATGATGATACGCTCGGCAGTTTTTTTACCGATGCCGGGGGTCTTCGCCAGGAGGACGGAATCTTCTCTTCGAATCGCGTCGATGAGGGATTCTAGAGAAAGTTTACTCATGAGACTGATCGCAACCTTCGGGCCGACGCCGGAGACTTTTTCGATGACGAGAGCAAAGAAATCGCGATCGGATTCGTGCCAGAATCCGTAGAGCGCCTGTGAGTCCTCACGATAGACTGCGTGGGTATGGAGACTAACGTCTTCGCCGTTTTGAGGGAGTTTCTCTGCAGTTGTGACTGGTATGTTGACGGAGTACCCGAGCCCCCCTGCGGAAATGATGGCCGAGAGTGGCGTAGCTTTGAGGAGTTTGCCTTCGATCAGTACAATCATAGCTTATGCGAGGCCGAGTACGTCCCGAATAGAGTAGACGCCTGGCTCCTTGCCAATGGTCCACTCAGCGGCCCGAACGGCGCCTCGCGAGAAGATCGCGCGGCTAGACGCTTTGTGGGTTAATTCGATGCGTTCGCCAATATCGGCAAAGAGAACGGTGTGGTCGCCTACAACGTCGCCGCCGCGTAGGGAATGCATTCCTACTTCGCGTTCGCCGCGTTCTCCTGGAACGCCTTCGCGTCCGTGTTGAATGTCGGCGTAGTTCAGGTCGCGTGGCCCGAGAACGGACTCGGCGAGCATCAAGGCCGTGCCGCTCGGTGCGTCTTTCTTAAGACGATGGTGCATTTCCGTGATTTCCGCGTTGTAGGAGAGCGGTAGAATTTCGGCGGCTTTTTCGGTTAGATAGCAAAGCAGGTTCACTCCGATCGAAAAATTGCCGGCCCAAACCGTAGGAACTGCTTTGGCGATTTCGAGGAGGGCGGCTTTTTCTTCTTGGGTGTGTCCAGTGGTGCCGCAAACGATGGGTTTGCCCAATTTTACGGCCGTTTCGAAAACGCCGCGGGTGACCGTGTGGAAGGAAAAATCGATGACCACGTCAGATTGTTCCAAGGCTTGCGCGAGGTCGTCTCCGATATCGATTTTGCCAGTGATTTCGTGTCCTGCTTCGGTCGCCGTATCGGCGATTGTTTGGCCCATGCGGCCGCGGTACCCGTTGATGCAAATTTTCATGCTTTTTTTGTTATGCTATACGTTAGCAGTTGAGGTCGCCTCAATATTCGCAAGGACCTTTTCGAGCGATTCCAAAACGGTGGATCGGCCTTCGTCGGTAATCTGGCAAAGCGGTAGGCGAACTCGATCGGTCGAGAATCGTTCAAGCTGCTTCAGACAGAGCTTTGCTGGGACTGGGTTCGGTTCGACGAAAAGATCGCGGAATATCGGATATAGGGATCTGTGAATAGCAGAAGCGCGTTTGAGGTCGCCACGGAGGGCAGCATCCACAAGTGCGGTTACTTCGCTTGGAAAGATGTTCGAGGCGACTGAGATGACGCCTTCGGCTCCCGAAGCGATAAAGGCTAGCGTTAGGCTATCATCGCCGCTCAGGACCGTAATATCGTCTCCAAGCGCCATTTTGAGTTCGTCGACGCGGCCGACATCCCCTCCGGATTCCTTGATGTGGCGGATATTCGGGTGCTTGGCGACCAGTCGCTCGACGGTGTTTACCGAAATATCGACAACACAGCGACTGGGGATCGAGTAGAGGATGATCGGTTTGTCGGTTTCTTGGGCGACTGCTGAAAAGTGTTGGAAGATGCCTTCCTGGCTGGGCTTGTTGTAGTAGCCCGTCACGTGAAGGAGTCCGTCGGCCCCTGATTTGTCGGCATGACGCGTCATGGCGATCGCTTCTCGTGTCGAGTTGGACCCAGCTCCGGCAATGACGGGGACTCGACCGTTAGCGGTTTCAATAACCCGTTCCACGACTTCGGCGTGTTCTTCGTGGTTTAACGTAGGCGACTCGCCGGTCGTTCCCATTGGGAGGAGAGCGTTGATCCCGCCATCTATTTGGCTGTGGACGAGTTTTTCAAGGTCGTCTACGGCTAAGGTCCCATCTGATTGGAACGGGGTAGTCATTGCAGTGATAGATCCTGTGAAACGCATGTCAGTCATAATTCGGCGCAGTGTAGATTGAAGGTTTCGAGTTCCAAGACGATTTATATACGTGGTCAACCCTTTAGGCATTCTAAGGCTAGAAAATTCGATACTCAGTAAAATACCAGCTCATGTCTGTGGAAATCTTCGATGAATTGCTCCAACTCGCCGTGCAAAACGGCGCGAGCGATATTGTAGTTAAATCCGATAAGCCGGGAATGCTTAGGATTAATGGCGGCTTGGAGGAGGTTGATATGGAGCCGATTGACGGCGAAGACGCGTTGGCCTTCGTGGAGCAGAGTTTGCCGGAGAATTTTCGTGAAATCTGGGAAATGGAGGGGCAGGTTGATTTCGCCTATTTTCTGGAGCAAGCTGGCCGTTTTCGCGTCAATGCGTTCCTTCAGCGTGGTTCGGCGAGTATGGTATTCCGTCACATTAAGAGTAAAATTCCGAATTTTAAAGATTTGGGATTGGACGAGAATACATTGCTTCAATTCGCGAATGCAAAGGATGGTATCGTCCTTATTTGCGGAGCGACGGGTTTCGGGAAGAGCACGACTATGGCGTGTATGCTCAATTGGATTAACCAAAACGCGGAGAAACATGTGGTCACCTTAGAGGACCCGATTGAGTACAATTTTATCGATGATAAATCGGTTTTCAATCAACGGGAAATCGGGATCGACACGCGAAGTTTCAAAAAGGCCTTGAGAGCCGTTCTTCGTCAGAATCCGGATATCATTCTGATTGGCGAGATGCGCGATTCGGATACTTTCGAAACGGCCATGTCGGCGGCTGAAACGGGTCACTTAGTTTTTACGACGCTTCATGCGGCAAGCGCTCAACAGGCAATTATGCGTCTTTTCGAATATTTCCCGCCAGAGAAACATGAGTTGGTTCAGCGCAAGCTTTCGGAGTGTTTGCGCGGCGTGATCGTTCAGAAGCTACTTCCGTCGCTAGAAGAAGATAGCCGCGTGCCAGCTCAAGAGATAATGGTAGCGGATTCCACGATTATGAGTATGATCAAAGAGGGCAAATTCGACAAGATTCAGTCTTTGCTTGATGTGTCGCCGGAAAGCGGTTCGCGTTCTTTCAATAAGGAGCTATTCCGTTTGGTTAAGGAAGGGAAGATCAGTAAGGGCGATGCCCTGATGAATTCGCCGAATCGTCAAGCTCTCGATATGAATTTGAAAGGGATTTTCCTCAGCGATTCTCGAATTGTTGGCAACTAACCAGGCCACGTTTCCCCAGCATTTGCCAAATCGCGTCGCTTTTCTGGGACGCGATTTTTTCGCTAGTATGAATCGCTGCTTGTCGATCGCTCAAGTTGTCTTGGGCGATTTTCGCTAGATCGTCCAAGTTGTAGAGGTATACGTTATCTAATTCTTGGCAGGTGGGCTCCACATTTCGAGGGAGCCCTAGGTCGATTAGAAAAAGCGGCCGATTTTTTCGAGATGGATGGAGCCTATCGAGTAGAGCTTTTGTAACGAGGGGTTCTTCGGCGTTTGTAGAAGAAATTAAGATATCGTAGTTGTTTAGATAGCTGTCGAGGGCGCCGATCGTATGAGGCTTGCCACCCCAATCATGGGCAACGGATTCAGCTCGGTTGGCCGAGTGACTGGCGATGCCAAAGTCTTGAGCTCCTCGACTGCGGAGCGCCTTGGCTGTTTTTTCGCTGATTTCGCCTGTGCCGATAATTAACGCGGAAGTATTGTCGAGGGAACCGAAGATCTTCAGAGAAAGGTCGACTGCGACATTTGAAATATTGATTTGCCCTACGCCGATCGGAGTCGAATGACGGATGAGCTTGGCGGCTTGAAATCCTTTTTGGACCATTCGATTGATCAAGGCGCCAGCTCCGCCGAATTGCTGGCATTTTGAGTAGGCGTTTTTAACCTGGCCGAAGATTTCCGCTTCGCCAGTAATCTGCGAGCGAAGCCCTGCCGAGACTTCGATGAGGTGTTTGATCGCGTCTTGGCCGCCGCGTGTTTTGGCGTGCGCTTCGAGTTCCTCGAGCGGAATGCCGTAGAAGGAGCTCAGCGTTTCGAAAACAATCGTTTTACCGTTTTGAGCCTCGTTCGTCTTAAAGTAGAGTTCGAATCGATTGCAGGTATTGAGAATGAGCGATTCCTCGATGATCGAATTGTCATGAAGCGTTTTGTAGAGCGCTTCGACCTGAGTCTCGTCGAGCGAGTACCGCTCGCGCTCTTCTATCGGGACGGTTTCGTGGTTGACCGTCACTACTAATAGTTCGTGGCGCTCCGAACTCATAGATGCGCCGACGGAATTGAAATCGATGCCTCGCCCGCGACCGGTGTCGACGAGCTATCGACGGCATCTAGCGAAAGCAGGGCAATCGCGAAAATGATAATGCATGCCCAGGAATACTGTTTGTAAGAGAGCGATTCCCGTTTTCGGAGAAGAAGCAAGATCCCGTATGCGAGCCAAACGCCGATTGTCGCTCCGAGTTTCAGCGTGTTTACGGATTCGATGTCCTGAGACCAGTACACGCTACCAATTGCCAACGAAATTGATAGAATGCAGAAGCCTAATACGAGCAGACGGAGATTTATATGCGTGAGTTCGAGGATGGAAGGCATGTAGGGAAATAATCCGCCCATCTTCTTTTGCTTCAGGCTACGGCTTTGTAGCAGATACATCGACGATGTTAGCGCTAAGATTCCGAATACGCCGTAGCTGAACAAGGCGAGAGCGGCATGCATTTCTATCCACGGCGAGAGGCCGAAAATCGGTTCGCGACCTGGACTATCCCAGGATTCGAAGCCGAGTGAGAGTATGGATAGGAGGCTGGCGAAACCGGATGTGAACATCCCTAGTAGACTGACTCGAAATGCGGGGCCTACGAATATGTAGAGAACGATTGCCGACCAAACGAGGAATTGTACGAGTTCGAAACGATTGGCCAGTGGACAACCGCCGTATTGCAAGCCGCGCGCGTACAAACCGATGGTTTGGAGTATCCAGCCGAAACTGATGAGACCAAGCGTATAGGGACGCCCGGTCTTGCGGTGGAGCTTTAGGGTGGAGTAGCTTCCGAGAATAGTCGTTACTGTGAAAACGACTGTCGCTAGGAAGATCCACTCTCGGTCTTCGAGTCCGAATAGGTTCATCGATTATCGAGCTTCGGACGAGGGAGCGCTATTTTTTGCTTTTCGTCGCTTTTTCGTCACGTTCTTTCTTGCGAGTTAGGTATGCTTTGCGACGGATGCGTTTTACTTTTCTTCTGTGTTGTTGTCCCATGGAATTGATTGGTTGATTTGTTTTTTGAAAATTCGGCCGCATTGGCGAACCGATAGAAAAGGAGTTATTACTGAAGGAATTGGGGGGTCAAGTCGGGAAGCGGTTGATCGACTCCGCTTTAGCTCGATAGATCGGGGATTCGCATGGCGAACCTTGGGATCAAGGTGTGGACGCGGTTTTGGTTTTCGTCGAATCCGTGAAAGCTTCCCATTGCCGAAGTGTCGGCTGCGGATACGTGACAACTATTGTAGGAGAAGGACTCCCCTGGAGCGAGATCAGGTTCCTGGCCGACGATCTTGTCGCCTTCGATGACCAGCTTTTCGCCGTTTTTCGAGGAGATGATCCACTTGCGCCCGAGCAGTTTTACGCGGCGATCCGAGCGGTTTGCGATGGTGATGTAATAAACGAAGACGTGCGGCGTATTGGGACCGCCGTAGTGGTACTTTAGCTTGTCTAAAGTGACGCTCAGTCCTTCGAGGAGGTGCGATGATGGGTTCATTTAGAAAAAGAGGGTTGGCTTATTCGCCTGCTACAGTCTTCACGATTTTCCCGTATCTGCGAGTAGTCTCGAGTTGAAAGCGCAGTCTCCAATTGTGAGTGGTTTTACCTGGTTTCGCGTCATGGCTGTCGTAGGGAATATGATATCGCGCCGAGAATAGAGGACTTCAATTAGAAAACTCGCTGATTTTTGGAGCGATTGGGGTAAGTTTTTGTAGGAGCGGGTTTACCCCGCGATTTGGTAGGC
>Ga0302122_10001788_pt1 | contig 13626 bp, 8 predicted proteins | sample CB21_SCM_MG_FD_203115 | JGI IMG/M metagenome (GOLD analysis project Ga0302122, IMG submission 203115) | Marine microbial communities from Western Arctic Ocean, Canada - CB21_SCM | ecosystem: Environmental > Aquatic > Marine > Oceanic | place: Canada: Western Arctic Ocean | collected 2017-09-28
AGGAAATTCAGGAGCCCGGTCAAGAGATGCGGATATCGCTTTTCCCAAAACCTTGAGGCTGACACCGCCAGTGAGGGGGTACACCGGTTCGACCGTTTTTATTGCCTCGGCCTGTTCCAGTGGGACTATATGGTCGGGATGTGGCATCTGAAGGGTATCACCATAGCGCTCAACCGTGCCGCTGATGACTCGGTCGGCACCGTCTGGAAGGATACGTTTGAGGTAGTCTTCGCGTGCGTGGAAGAAGATAAGAACGATGGGGGCAGATTCGTCTGCGCATATAACGCGGTACGGCTGGCGTTGGCTGTGCGGCGGTTCGTGCCACTGGACGTTAACAGTGAGCGTCGCCACTTCGCCGGGTGTGGCATCGGCGACCTTTGGTGCATTGCGACGGTCAATGATGTCGATGGGCAGATGCCAGAGAAAGTCGATGATCCGCGAGCCCACTGGTTTCTCCAGCACCTTGGCGATACGTGGCCCGATTCCCGGAAGTCCAGTGACCGGGGCGAACAGGCTGAAAAGAATTTGTGGGCGCATAATATTCGATACCGGGTCTGGTGGTGCTGACAGGTGCGTCGCGAGGTTCTATATCCTATGTCTGACTAGCGTGCGCTGATTCCGTTTCTAATCTATAGGGGAAAATATCCTTGGACTCCCGACGTAAACGCATCATCTTCCGCAGCCAGCACCGCGGTATGGTAGAAACTGATTGGTTTCTCGGTCGGTTTGCCGAACACTTTATTTCTGACATGACGGATGCACAGCTTGACCTATTTGAGGCTCTATTAGAGGTTGGCGATAATGATGTATTTAGTTGGGTGAGTGGGCGAGAGCCTGTTCCGTCAGAATACCAGAATGATGTTATGGATCTTCTGATCGACTTTAACCACCGCCGGTAAAGATTTGGAAAAATTTAAATATAATCTATCTCCAGGTTTGAATCTGGCGATTGGAGGCGCACCGGAAGGAATCGACGCTCACGTGTTGGCCGACCTTGCCCGCGGAGGTCAAGACGTGCTGTTTATCGCTCGAGACGATATCGGCGCTGCGACGTTGCTGGAATCTTTGGCATTCTTTTCACCGACCATCGAACGCATTGGCTACCCTGCTTGGGATTGCTTGCCCTATGATCGTGTCTCGCCCCGAGGCGAGATAGTGGCTCGACGTATTGACGCGCTGATGAAGCTTCTGCAGCCGTCGCCATCATCTGGGCGAATCATTGTTGCGACTGTCGCCGGCATTCTGCAACGTACGGTGCCAAAGGATTATTTTGTAGGCGCGATCTTGCATATTTCATCCGGCCGAGACGTCCCACCTGAGAAGCTGACGGCATACCTTGGCGATAATGGTTATGTCCGCAGCGATACAGTTCGGGAGCCCGGAGAATTCGCGGTCCGTGGTGGCATCATCGACCTTTACCCGACGGGCGAGGTGAGCCCCCTTCGTCTTGATTACTTTGGAGACGAACTGGAACGAATCCGAGTATTCGATGCGGCAACTCAGAGAACAACTGGAGAGTCTGCTGAGTTTCTCTTGCGCCCGGTCGGTGAGATTCGTTTGGATGCTGACTCTATAAGTCGTTTCCGCACGTCCTATCGTAACCTGTTTGATACCACGGGCGATGATGATCCCCTCTATCAGGCGGTCTCCGCTGGGAGGCGTCACGCTGGAATGGAGCACTGGCTGCCACTGTTCTTCGATCGGTTGGAGACATTATTCGACTACGTTACAGACGGTGCCATTATTCTTGGTCATCAGGTCGATCAGGCCATCGAGGCGCGCCTCGGCTTGATCGGTGAATATTATGCCGCCCGCCGCACTTTTTCTGGCGGGGGTTCTGCAGCGGGTGGCACCCTTTATCGAGCGATTCCGCCTGACCGCCTCCATCTCGATGATAACCAGTGGCGGCAGATTTTGACCGACCGTGCGGTTGCTACCCTATCCCCATTCGCGCCGCCGGAGGGGCTGGTCGGTGCATTTGATGCTGGCGGCCGCCTTGGGCGGGATTTTGCCGATGTCCGTGTGCGCCCCGAGGCTAATATTTATGATGCGGTTTGCGCTTACGCGCGCGTCGAGATCGCCGCGGGTAGGCGCTTTGTTGTGGCCGCCTATACGGCAGGCTCTCGCGACCGTCTCGGCCATCTGCTTGCTGAGCACGGACTAGGCGGACAGGCAGCTGTCGAGACTTGGGATGACCTCTCTAGTATAGCCCCTGGGATTGTTGCGCTGGGCGTTCTGGGTATAGATCACGGCTTCACGAGCTGCGACCTGACCGTGCTGGCAGAACAAGACATCCTTGGCGATCGCATGGTGCGCCTGGCAGGCCGCCGGTCGCGACCGGCGAATGTCTTGGCCGAGGCCTCCAGTATTGAAGAGGGTGATCTTGTTGTTCACGCCAACCATGGTATCGGTCGCTACGATGGCCTTGTCACCATTGCGGTTGGCGGCGCACCTCACGATTGCTTACGCATTCGATATGCGGGTAATGACAAGCTTTTCCTTCCGGTTGAAAACATCGAGCTCCTAAGCCGGTTTGGTTCAGAAGAAGTGGGTGCCCAACTTGATCGTCTGGGGGGCGCTGGCTGGCAGGCCCGTAAGGCGCGCATGAAGCAGCGCATCCGTGAGATGGCGGACGAACTGATTCGTATCGCCGCGGCACGCGAGCTGAAACCGGCGGCGCGCATGGTGCCGGCGGAAGGTCTATTTGATGAATTCTGCGCCCGCTTTCCATTTGAAGAGACGGAAGACCAACTCCGCGCCATCACCGATACTTTGGATGACTTGGCGAGCGGTCGACCGATGGATCGGCTAATTTGCGGCGATGTCGGATTCGGCAAGACAGAGATCGCGCTTCGTGCTGCATTCGTAACAGCCATGATGGGGAAACAGGTCGTAGTTGTCGTGCCGACAACGCTGTTGGCACGACAACACTTCATTACATTTAAGGAGAGGTTTTCTCAGTACCCTATTAGAATAGAACAATTATCAAGATTGATCGCTAGCCGTGATGCAAGTGCAATACGTGCCGGCTTAACCGACGGTACGGTTGATATTGTCATCGGGACGCATGCATTGTTGGCAAAGTCGATCCGCATTAATGATCTTGGCCTCCTTATCGTCGATGAAGAACAGCATTTTGGTGTTTCCCATAAGGAACAGCTGAAGCAACTTAAGGCCGATGTGCATGTTCTAACCCTGACGGCGACACCTATCCCGCGCACTCTGCAGCTTGCCCTGACGGGTGTGCGCGGCATGAGCCTGATCGCTACGCCCCCCATCGATCGGCTGGCGGTGCGCACGTTTGTGCTGCCCTATGACCCGGTGATCGTGCGTGAGGCAATCCTGCGGGAGCATTTTCGTGGGGGACAGTCATTCTATGTATGCCCGCGTATTGAGCATATTGACCGGGTTGCGGAGCGATTGCGCAAACTGGTGCCGGAGGTGAAGCTTGTCTCTGCCCATGGGCGAATGACGCCGACGCAATTGGAAGAGACCATGACTGCCTTTTCCGATGGCGCTTATGATGTTCTGCTCTCTACGAGTATCATCGAATCGGGGCTTGATCTGCCGTCGGTCAACACCATCATCATTCACCGCGCCGATATGTTTGGCCTAGCGCAGCTTTACCAGCTGCGCGGCCGTGTGGGACGGTCGAAGGTCCGTGCATACGCCTATTTGACCCTGCCGCCGGGCCAAAAACTAACTAAGACAGCGGAAAGGCGCCTGGAGGTCATGCAGACATTGGATGCCCTTGGAGCCGGATTTTCGCTTGCTAGCCATGATCTTGATATCCGTGGTGCTGGTAATCTGCTTGGTGAGGAGCAGTCAGGCCATATCCGCGAGGTCGGTATCGAGCTCTATCAGCAGATGTTGGAAGAAGCGGTGGCTGAGGCAAGGGGTGGAGATGGCACCGCATTCGAGGAGGAAGAATGGAGTCCGCAGATCAGCACGGGTATGCCGGTGTTAATTCCCGAAAGTTACGTCGCCGATCTCGGTGTTAGGTTGGAGCTTTATAGGCGTATCGCCAGATTGTTGCCCGAGGAGGGTGTCGACGCCTTTGCCGCGGAAATGATTGATCGCTTCGGGCCGCTACCCGCCGAAGTGGAAAACCTGCTGCAGACTGTTACCATCAAGCATCTATGCCGCGCGTCAGGAGCGGAAAAAGTCGAGGCTGGCCCAAAAGGGGCTGTCGTTGCATTCCGCGACAACCGATTCGCGAACCCAGCTGGCCTTGTCAGCTTTATTACTGACCAGGCGGGAACCGCCCGCCTGCGGCCTGATCACCGTATGGTTCTAAGCCGCGACTGGGAACGCCCTGCGGATAGGTTGGCAGGCTTGCGCCGGTTGATGCAGGTCTTGGCGGAGATTGCAGCAGCAGCCTAAGAAAATGACTATACGTGTGATCTTTTATGACGGCGATCTGATATTCTATCATGAATGAGGGGAAGGGGCCGTGGAATAGCTTATTTTAGTCTGGACCGGCGGTATTATCCTTTCGGAATAGGGTTGAGCCTGTTCCCTCGCTCTAGCGTTCTGCTATACTTTAGCCACAGTCACGAAGCAGCGTTATTAAGCTATTAAAGGAGGCTAGGGCAGGCATGAGCGACGTCGGAAATGGTCCTGACGACGACACTCTAAATTTCGGCCTTGCTATTAAGAGCCGGCCCAAGACTAAACAGCCGGCTATGTACAAGGTATTGATGTTAAATGATGACTACACGCCTATGGAGTTCGTTATTCATGTGCTGGGATGTTTCTTTAGCATGGGGCACGAAAGTGCAACGCAGGTTATGCTGCACGTCCATCAGCGCGGCGTTGGCATATGCGGCGTTTACACCTACGAAATTGCCGAGACCAAGGCAAATCAGGTAATGGACTTGGCAAGGCAACATCAACACCCACTGCAGTGTACCATCGAAAAAGATGGTGACGGCGGGCATTCTGAGGATTAGTCCAGAAATGTTGTCGCGCAATCTCGAAAAAACACTACACCGTGCCTTGGCGTGCGCGACCGAACGCCGTCATGAATACGCAACTCTGGAACACCTGCTGCTGGTCCTGACGGATGACCCAGATGCCAACGGCATCATCCTCGCCTGCGGTGTCGATTGCGAGGGCTTGCAACGAGGACTGACGGAATTTCTTGATAATGAGCTAGCCGGGCTGATTACCAACACGGCGACTGATGCAAAACCGACAGGAGGCTTTCAGCGCGTTGTGCAGCGCGCAGCCATCCACGTCCAGTCGTCTGGCAGGGAAGAGGTGACCGGCGCCAACGTGCTTATTGCGCTATTTTCCGAAAGAGAATCCCACGCCGTTTACTTCCTGGAGGTTCAGGACATGACGCGGCTGGATGCTGTGAATTACATTTCCCATGGTATAGCCAAAATTCCGGGCGAAACTCAGCCGCGAACAGAGCAGGGAGCGGACGAAGAAGCCAGCGGCGAAAATCCGGTGCGTAACGGTCATGAGGCGCTCGACACGTATTGCGTTAACCTTAATAAAAAGGCTGCTGAAGGTCAGGTTGACCCATTGATCGGGCGCCACTCTGAGGTTGACCGTACTATTCAAATCCTTTGCCGGCGTAATAAAAATAACCCGCTTCTGGTGGGCGACCCTGGCGTCGGAAAGACGGCAATTGCCGAGGGACTGGCGCGGCGAATCCACCTTGGTGAGGTGCCTGAAGTTCTAGAAAATGCCACTATATTTTCTCTCGACATGGGGTCTTTGCTGGCAGGAACCCGTTATCGCGGGGACTTCGAGGAGCGGTTAAAGGGGGTGATGTCGGAGCTGGAGGCAATGCCTGGTGCCATCCTGTTTATCGATGAGATCCACACGGTCATCGGCGCTGGCGCTACCAGCGGGGGCTCCATGGATGCTTCTAATATCCTCAAGCCGTCTTTGCAGAACGGTTCGCTAAAGTGCATAGGGTCGACTACTTATAAAGAATACCGCAGTCACTTTGAGAAGGACCGGGCTCTGGCCCGACGTTTCCAGAAGATTGATGTCTCTGAGCCAACAATAGAGGACACGATAAAAATTCTGCGTGGTCTCAAATCTTATTTTGAGAGCCACCATCGCGTCCGCTACACATCCGAGGCGATTCGAACGGCAGTGGAACTGGCGGCCCGCTATATCAACGACCGTAAGCTCCCCGATAAGGCAATCGATGTTATTGATGAGGTCGGTGCATCAAGGATGTTGCAACCTCCAAATCGCCGTCGCAAAACGGTCAACGTGCGTGATGTCGAAGAGGTTGTCGCCAAGATTGCTCGCATACCTCCAAAGAGCGTTTCGACGGATGATAGGCAAGCATTGCGTAATCTTGATCGCGATCTCAAGACCTTGGTCTTTGGCCAAGACGCCGCCATCGATTTTTTGACCAGTGCCATTAAGCTGGCGCGGGCCGGCCTACGTGAGCCTGAGAAGCCGATCGGCAGTTATCTGTTTTCTGGTCCCACCGGCGTTGGTAAGACTGAGGTGGCCCGGCAACTAGCACTGACCCTAGGCGTTGAACTTGTACGATTCGATATGTCAGAGTACATGGAACGCCACAGTGTTTCCCGCCTGATTGGTGCGCCGCCTGGATACGTCGGCTTTGATCAGGGCGGCCTGTTGACCGATGCTGTCGATCAGCATCCACATTTAGTGCTATTGCTGGACGAGATCGAGAAAGCACATCCGGATGTGTTCAACATTCTCCTGCAGGTAATGGACCATGGAAAGCTGACTGATCATAATGGTAAGAGCGTCGATTTTCGCAATGTCATACTGATCATGACCACCAATGCCGGTGCTGCCGAAATGGCCAAGACTGCCATCGGCTTCGAGCGGGAGGAGCGTACTGGTGACGATCAGGAGGCCATTGAACGGTTGTTTACGCCAGAGTTCCGTAATCGGTTGGATTCGGTGATCGGCTTTTCCCCGCTTAGCCGAGATGTCATGAATCGTGTTGTCGACAAGTTTATTATGCAGTTAGAGGCCCAGCTTGATGATCGCAACGTCACAATTGAATTGACCGATGCGGCAAGGAGCTGGTTAGCAACCAAGGGGTATGACCCGCGCTTTGGTGCCCGGCCACTGGCTCGCATCATCCAGGAAAACATCAAAAAGCCGTTGGCTGAGGAACTGCTATTTGGAAAGCTGACGAAGGGTGGAACAGTTCGTATTGCGGTCAAGGACGCTAAGTTGATATTCAAGTTCTCCAAAATTGCCGTCGGCAGGGTTCCGGACAAGCTGGTTAAGCCCGAAGAGCCAGCATTGGTTGAGTAACGCTTCTTTAAGTTATCGTCGAGTAATCAATTGGGACGAGGGTTATTCCTTCGTCCCAATTCCGTTGTGGGAATTTGTTGGGGGAGGATCTCTCTCTGACAGTTGGAGTGCGGGTTGCGCCTTGAGGTTTGATTGAAATGATGGAGCGCCCGGCGAGTGCATAGGGGCAGTGTTGGGATCACCGTCTCAGACAATGTCCAATTCTCTCGACAATGGCCTGGAAATAAGCATTGAAATAATCCAACAGGACCATGTCAGGGTGATAGGGGTCTACTTCGGAGGTCTGGCAACTCCTTCAGAAACTAACCAGACATTCGATGCCTCGGCTCTTACTCAAGCCGACGCCTATACGAGGACGGATATCCTAGATTTTGATCGTATTCGTGAAACCCCACATGACCGGGGTTAATACGATAAAAAATCTTGATATTGGAGAGAGTTGGAACCACACCACATACCATTTTTTATCAAATCATATGTAGCAAAGATTAATCGTGGGTGAGTGAAGTCGCTAAGAATTTCCTGATTTCCGGTAGGGCGAATGCTCGGCGAGCATGTTCATTTCTGCTTCGACCTCCAGAGCCTCTTGTTCGAGAAAGTTAGAGACGGCATCGCGGAATCTAGGATCAGCGATTAAGTGGGCGCTATAGGTTGTTGTTGGTAGATAACCACGCTGGATCTTGTGCGTTCCTTGCGCGCCGGCCTCCACGCGCTTGAGACCGTGTTTGATGGCAAAATCAATGGCCCGGTAGTAGCACGCCTCGAAATGCAGAAAATTATAATTGGCGGAACAACCCCAATAGCGACCGTACAACGTATCCGTACCAATGAGGTTGAGGGCGCCCCCGACTGTCTCTCCGTTGTCTTCTGCAATAATCAGCACTACTTTATCGGCCATGAGCGTTGGCAGTACCGAGAAAAATTCTCGACTTAGGTAGCGCTGGCCCCACTTGCGGTTGGTGGTATCGACATGGAAGCGGAAGAATGCGTCCCAATGGTGCTCCTTGATGTTATCTCCGGTCAGCGCACGCAGACAAACACGTTGTTCGGCGACTTCACGGCGTTCACGGCGGATGGTTTTGCGTTTGCGCGATGTCAGCTCACCTAGAAAGTCGTCGAACGTGGCGTAATCATTATTTTCCCAATGGAATTGATTGCCGGTACGGCGTAATAGGCCACCCTCGCCGAGGCGCTCGAATTCTGCGCGAGTTGGGAAGTTGACATGAAGCGAGGAGACTTTGTACTCATCGGCAAGTTGAATCATGCCAGTGATCAGCGCGTCGGCCAAGCTGGGGTCAGCCTCCGGATGCACTAGCAGTCGCCTGCCGGTTACCGGCGTGAAGGGAACAGCGGAAAGTAGTTTGGGGAAATAGCTTCCCCCGGCTCGCTCGTAAGCGTCCGCCCAACCCCAGTCGAACACATACTCGCCGTACGAATGGCTCTTTAGGTACAGCGGAGCGCATGCCACGACACGGCCTGAATCTTCGATGACGAGGTGTTGCGGTTTCCAGCCTGTGGCGTTTGTTGCCGATCCACTTTCTTCTAAGGCATAGAGAAACCCGTGGGAAACAAAAGGATTTTCAGGACCAGCACAGCCATCCCAGGCCGCCGCCGACACGTCGCTAATTGCTGACAGAACTTTAATCTGAACGGGATCACGGCCGCCAGGCATGAGAACCACACGTCAATGGAGTGACTTTAAACATGGCGGCCCACCAGGGTGTACCGCAAGGAATGATTGAAACGGTGTGACAGGGCGACTACATGGCGAGAATGGGTCAGATAATGTCAAATATGCCATCGACTTCCGTAGCGGAACCGAGTGGCAGGGAAGAGCACCCTACCGCAGCACGGGCATGTTTTCCGGCATCTCCGAAAATCTCAACCATAATATCGGAAGCACCATTAATGACCTTCGGCTGTTCGGTAAAATCCGGTGTGCAGTTGACGAAGCCACCGAGGCGGACTACTCGGTGGACTCGATCTAAATCGCCGTCGCAGGCCTCACGCAATTGGGAAATGAGATTGAGTGCGCATATGCGGGCGGCCTGATATCCGTCGTCGACTGAAAAATCGCCACCCACCTTGCCCGCGTACTGCAATTTGCCACCGGCGAAAGTAACCTGACCGGAAATCACGACGGTGTTTCCAGTAATGACGTAGGGCACGTAGTTCGCTGCTGGGGTGGATGGCTTGGGCAATTCAATACCAAGCTCTAACAACCTTCTCTCAATCTTGCCCATGAAATGCCTTGTGGTCAGAGGTGGAAAGCGCTGAGCGCTTCAAATTTATTGCTTTGGATATACAACGATAAGCAGAAAAAAGAGGGGGTGAGTATCGAGCTACTTTCTTTATTTAAGAACATCCACTCGTTGCGCCACAGGTGAGGCACTTCATGCACGTTCCATTGCGCACCAGTGTGAAGTTCCCGCATTCACCGCACGAATCACCCTCATAGCCTTTCATTCGTGCCTCGCGAATATGGTCCATGTGCGTATCCGTTGACGCGAATACATCTGTATCCAAATTGACGACGACGCTGGCTGCCTCGGCAGTGTCAGTTTGTAGGGCGGTATTGCCGGCTACGGCTTGAACATTACTAGCTTTGCTCTTGGGGCGGGCTTGAAGCAGCGAAAGCCTGCTGCGCACATAACCCTGACTGGCTAGCCGACCGACGGCGGCAAGGTGGACGATATCGGCATCATTCTCCAATTCGCCTTCTTCGTTTCCCTTGCCAACGCTGTCAGGAGCGAGGTCATCCGGATCGACATGGGCGAGATCATTTCGGCCCAAATAGGATACGGCGAGTTCGCGGAATATGTAGTCAAGAATGGAAGTCGCCATCTTGATGGTGTCGTTACCCTGAACCATCCCAGATGGTTCGAAGCGGGTGAAGGTAAAGGCTTCGACGAACTCCTCAAGTGGCACGCCGTACTGAAGGCCAATGGAGATAGCGATGGCAAAATTATTCATCAGGCTGCGGAAGGCGGCGCCTTCTTTGTGCATATCGATAAAAATTTCGCCGATGCCGCCTTCCTCATATTCGCCAGTCCGCAGGTACACCTTGTGACCACCGACGATTGCCTTCTGTGTATAGCCTTTGCGTCGATGGGGAAGGCGGGCTCGGCGGGCGATAAAGCGTTCGACAATGCGCTCGGCAACAATTTCTGCCTGTACTGCCGTTGGCTGATTGGCCACGTCCTCGGCGAGATCATCGTCTTCATCAATCAATGACGATTGCAGCGGTTGTGAAAGCTTGGACCCGTCGCGGTAGAGGGCGATCGCCTTGGCGCCCAATTCCCACGCTAGTTTGTAGGCGTTCTTGCAGTCCTCAACGGAGGCGCTACGAGGCATATTAATGGTCTTGGAGATGGCGCCAGAGATAAAGGGCTGAGCCGCTGTTATCATGCGAATGTGGCTTTCTGCGGACAGGCTGCGGGTTCCTTTGCGCCCGCAAGGATTAGCGCAATCGAAGACTGGCAGATGTTCATCCTTGAGATACGGCGCACCCTCTAACGTCATGGCACCGCATATGTAGGTATTGGCGGCATCAATGTCGGTGCGGCTGATGCCAATTGCTTTAAGAAAGTCAAACGATGCATCGTCGAGTTGCTTCGCGTCGAGCCCCATTATGTCGGTACAGAACGCTTCACCCAGGGTCCATTTGTTAAAGACGAAGCGGATATCGAAGGCGCTGCCAAGCGCCTCCTCGACGGTTTTCAGTGCCGCGTCGGTGAAACCCTTGGCCCGCAGTGCATCAGGGTTGATTCCGGGGGCATCCCGGAGCGTGCCGTAGCCGACTGCGTAGCCAATAATCTCTTCGATTTGGGACTTATCATAACCAAGGTTTTTCAGGGCGACCGGAACCAAGCGGTTAATGATCTTGAAGTATCCGCCGCCTGCCAGCTTCTTGAACTTGACTAATGCGAAGTCGGGCTCAATCCCGGTGGTGTCGCAGTCCATGACAAGGGCAATGGTGCCCGTCGGCGCTACCACCGATACTTGGGCATTACGGAAGCCATGCTTTTTACCAAGTTCCATGGCTCGGTCCCACGTCGCGCAGGCAGCATCCGCTAGGGCCTTATCGGGACAGGAACCAGTATCAAGGGGAACGGGAAGAACGCTTAGATCGGAATACCCGTCCTGCCGGCCGTGCGCCGCTAGTCTGTGATTTTCGATCACTCGAAGCATGCCATCGCGATTAGGCCCGTATCCCGGGAAAGCACCCAGTTCACCGGCCATCTCCGCCGACGTCTCATAAGAGACCCCGGTCATTAATGCGGTTATCGACGAGCAAATGGCTCGGCCGGCGTCGGAGTCATAGGGAATTCCCCCCGCCATCAAGTAGCCGCCAATGTTGGCGTAACCGAGGCCTAGAGTGCGGAACTGGTATGACTTGAGGGCGATTTCTTTCGATGGAAATTGTGCCATAAGCACGGAAATTTCGAGCGTCACTGTCCACAGACGCACAGCGTGTTCGAATGCGTCGACATTAAAGCCGCTACCGTCTTTCTTTGTAAAAGATACCAAGTTAATAGATGCAAGATTGCACGCTGTATCGTCCAGGAACATGTACTCGGAGCACGGATTCGAGGCATTGATGGCACCGCTTGCCGGACATGTGTGCCATTCGTTGATTGTCGTATCGTACTGAATGCCTGGGTCTGCGCAGGCCCAGGCCGCATGGCCGATCTGTTCCCATAGGTCGCGTGCTTTAATGGTTTTAGCGACTTTATTGTCCGTGCGCTGGGTCAGTTCCCATTCACCGTCTTCAAGAACCTTGCGCAGGAACTCATTAGTTACGCGAACGCTGTTGTTGGAGTTCTGCCCAGAAACCGTGGCATAGGCTTCCGAGTCCCAATCAGTATCGAAGACTGGAAAGTCGATATGGCTATAACCCTGCTTGGCGAATTCGATGACCCGCTGGACATAGGTATCGGGAATCATCGCCCGACGAGAAGCGATAACGGCTTTCTTCAGCAAGGGGTTTTGTTTCGGGTCGAAGGGATGTTCGACAGTGCTGCCATGGCAGGCGCTGATAACCTCGTTGAGATGCCTCTCCGCGAGACGAGAGCCAGAGACCAGAGCCGCGACTTTTTGCTCCTCGCGGGCCTTCCAGTTGATGAACTCCTCGATATCAGGATGATCGACGTCGAGAATTACCATCTTTGCGGCGCGGCGCGTGGTGCCTCCTGATTTGATGGCGCCGGCGGCGCGGTCACCGATCTTTAGAAAGCTCATAAGTCCGGAGGAACGTCCGCCGCCAGTGAGGGGCTCGTCATTGCCACGCAGGCGCGAGAAGTTGGTGCCGGTACCCGAACCATACTTGAATAGACGCGCTTCACGAACCCAAAGATCCATGATTCCGCCGTCGTTCACAAGATCATCGCTGACGCTTTGAATAAAGCAGGCGTGTGGCTGGGGGTGCTCGTAGGACGATTTTGAGGCGACTAATTTTCCGGTCTGGTAGTCGACGTAATGATGCCCCTGGGACGGCCCGTCGATGCCGTATGCCCAATGGAGGCCCGTATTGAACCATTGCGGCGAATTGGGCGCCCCCATCTGCCGGCATAGTGTAATGCACATCTCATCAAAATAGGCGAGGGCATCTTCTTCTCCGTCGAAATAGCCGCCTTTCCAGCCCCAATATGTCCAGGTTCCGGCTAGCCGGTCGAACACCTGCTGGGCACGGGTTTCTCCACTAAGACGCTCCTTGGCAGGCAAATTTGCCATTGCCTCTTCGTCGGCCTCGCTGCGCCATAGCCACTCAGGCACGCCGTCTTCGGCGATACGACGCAAAATTTTGGGAACGCCTGCCCTGCGAAAATACTTTTGGGCGAGGATATCGCCGGCCACCTGAGTCCAGGTTGCAGGTACCTCCATTTCGGCTAGGTGAAAAACCACCGATCCATCAGGATTCCGGATTTCACTCGAAGACTTGCGAAACTTGACCCCAGCGTAGCGAGGCTCGCTCTTTTTCGTGAATTTCCGCGCGATCTCCATGTCTTTCCCCTTATAAAGTGCTGCGTTGGCACTTTGGTGCGGCAAAGGTGCGAATTGTATCGCAGTTATACCTTTGCTCCCTTTCGTCGGTGCCAGCAAAACTCACTAGCAAACCGATCTCCTTCTTATCGTTCAGCCCCATATATTGTTTTAGATCAAAGTGGGGCCACAATATGTAGCGGAGGCGAATTCTGGGCGCAACAAGATTTAGTGCCAGTGTTCGGGAAAAATATCTTATATTTGGATTATCAATGGGTTGGCGGTCAAACTTAAAAATACACACTAACTAGTGCGATCAAGGACGCTAAATTTTTTTTTTACCATTATCGAGGGCCAAAGGAGGGGGGGGGA
>Ga0302122_10001789_pt1 | contig 13623 bp, 8 predicted proteins | sample CB21_SCM_MG_FD_203115 | JGI IMG/M metagenome (GOLD analysis project Ga0302122, IMG submission 203115) | Marine microbial communities from Western Arctic Ocean, Canada - CB21_SCM | ecosystem: Environmental > Aquatic > Marine > Oceanic | place: Canada: Western Arctic Ocean | collected 2017-09-28
CTTTGACCAGTACAAGTGCTCGTCACTGCTCGATGGCCGAGCGACGCGCCACGCGTAGCAGGGAGCGTTTTGCGGACGACGCCCGCTGGCGCGCCGACAACCGCACGCGCGAGCGCGCCGAGGCCCGGCAACGGTCTCCGCCGAACGCCGCGCTATACGGGCCCAGTGCGGCCCGCGCAACACAGATAGTCTTATCAGGGCCGCTGTTGACGGGCTGTGAGCTGGTCGTCGCTACCAAGGAGCGGCCGTCTTCTGCGCATTTTGGGCCAAATCGAATGGGACTCGAGGTCTGGCTCAGGAATTACGGCATCGATCCCTCCGCCGATTTCGTGCGCCGGGCGTGTTTAATTGCTCCAGACGTCGAGAGACTCGTGAAATATCCAATCAAGATGTGACGCCCTCGACCCCGTCGTCCGGCGCACCTTTCTCGCGGCTCTCGCGGAAGCGCAGGACGCCATTGCCGCGGATCGTTTGCCGGCGGAAGCGGGACCGTTCGTGAAGTGGTGGCCGGGTGCCTCGGAATACCTCGCCGGGCGCGGCGCGGCCCCGGCGGGGTTGTGGACGTCGCGTCTTCCCGACGACGCGTTGCGCTGCGTCTGTGAGCATCTGGCGCCGGTGCAATCTTCCGCCAACTTCGCTGTGCAAGATCTCGTCGACGAGTCACAGGAGTATTGCGACGACGTCATCCCCGACTCGGTCGACGACCTCCGGCGCCTCAACGCGGAGGCACTAGATGAGGTGGCAGGGACGCTGGACAACTACAGTAATCAGTTGATGAGTTGCATCGGGGCGGAAGATAAACGCGTCCGCGCCGCGAAGGAACTCAAACTTGTCTGCAGTCGTTGGCGCCTCGCTCTCAAGAAGAGCGCGTTTTGCCTCAACGCCAGGTCGAAAGAGTACATAGAGCATGCCGATATGATCCTGAGCACTGCGCATACGGCGCGTGAGGTTCGCTTAGCCGTGCACGGCGACCCGAACGACCACGGTGGCTGATGATGAGGCGCGGACTACTAGGTCACCTAGTAGTCGTCGATCATCCGAGCCGCCGGCGAACGGCACCTATGACGAACGACGACGCCCGCGAAAGCACGTCGTCGGTCCGAAATGTCGCGTCCGCCCGCGCGCGCATCCCACAATAATATTCTAACTCCAATCATACAATAGTTGAATACAGGGGGGGTGCTCTGAGTTCACCTCAAGTAGCAATTGAAAATCCAAAACGGGTTTATACTGGACGGGTTTTTCAGCAGAATTCAGGGTCGTGACCTGAGCAGTAGCCCACACGCGTGCACGCCGCAGCGGATAAGGCGCGTGTCGCCTCTCAAGAGACAGGTCCAGCTCTGCGGCTGCGGGAGCGCAGGCTTGCGCCAGTGTGTTCGACTGCGCCGCGCGGCAGAGTAGACCCACCATGGCGAAGCCCGCGCCGCGCGCGCCGACCGCCGCCGCTGCACCTACGACGAACGACAACGACTCCATCGCGAAAGCTCGGACCCTCGTCGAGTCGTACACGTTCAAGGAGCTCCAGCGCGAGCTCAAGTCCCGCGAGCTACGGGCCATGGGCAAGAAGCAGGAGCTCAAGGCCCGCCTCGAAGGCGCACTAGTCGCGGAACTCGAAGCGTTAGAGGAAGCGGTCGTCGCCGCACCTACGGAGGAGGCGGCGAACGCGCGCAAGCTCCCTCCTAAAAAGAAGAAAACGAAGCGCCGCTTTGGCACGGACTGCTCCTTCGGCGCAAGGTGTGAGCGTCCGTGCTGCGAGCCCAAGACGACGGGGACCCACCCCGACTTTCTGGCCGCGGTGCCGACGGAGGTCGTCACGGCGCCGAGTCCTGCGCCGGCCCCGCGCGCGCTCTACGGTCCTGTCCGATGGCCTCAAGGAAAGCCTCGGGACGAAACGAGCAGACCCGTCGCGGGCGCGACGCTTGTCGCGGCCCGCCAGCAGGGACTCGTTAATCCTGCGTACTCCGGCACGGACCGCTTTCCACTTAAGCCGTGGTGCAAGAACAACGGCGTCGAGCACCTCGCGGTGCAGCGCCTGGGCACTTATGGCGGGTCGGTCGAGGCCTGCGTGAGGCAGTCGCCGCGGTTAGATCTCGAAGGAGACCGCGCACTCAGCATCTTGGGCGCCGGCCCACAGTACGTCAAGGGCCATTTTATCAGTATCGTGGAAGAGGCGCGCATTGCCTTGGCCGCTGGTCGCGTGCCGCACGGAGCGGTCGAATACGTGCAGTGGTGGAGCGGTTCGACGCAGTACGTCGAGGGCCGCGCCCCTATGGCTCGGATGCCCGACCTACTACCGGAGGACGCGCTGCGACTCGTGTACGAGCACCTCGTTCCCATGGAGCGCTACGAAGCCACGGCCCAAATCGAAGGCGCGCGGACCCTGCTCTACGGGAGCGACTCGCAATCCGACGATGACGGGGGCACCGACGCTGATGAAAACGTGGCACTGGCCCCGCCTCAGCCCGACACCGTGATTCTCGTCGAAGGAGAGCTCGTGTCCGACAGCGAGGCTGTGTCGAATTACGATGGCTCGAGGGACGAGTCGGACGACGAAGAGGACAGCTCGGGAGATGACGAGGACGACGAAAGTGAGGAAGAGCTTGACTTGGACGAGCTGAACGAGCGGCACGAGGAGCTCGAGGAGGTCATCTCCGCGCTCAATTCCGTGGACGAAACTCTCATGATGGAGATGTGGTCCACACGCGGTTTTTCCGAGATCTCTAGTCACTGGCGTGCCGCCCTTCGGAGGACTCTCCTAATCCATCGCGGTCGGCACCAGGAGTACTGTGCTTTTGTAGACGCCCTCACGGAAGTAAAGGAAAGCACGGACGAGCGCCGCCGGGACCTCGGCTACGAGTCCGACGATTACCACGGAGGAGGGTGATGATAGGCGGCCAGCTGGTGGCCGCCAATAGAACCCAAAAGAATGCCCCCCGCGACCGGCACCCATGACGAGCGACGACGGACGTCCTTGACGCGTCGTCGCTCCGACCCGCCCCGCAGTAACTACGGACGTTCTTAATTCACCATCCCACCCGAAACAGCACCGACCCGCCCCCACCGTCGAGCCGCTGGACCAGGACACTCGCACCGTCGACGAGGGGCGCGCGGTTCGCCTTCTCGCGCACGTCGCGCACGTAGAGCGGCCGCGCCGCGAGGCCGGCCCGCGCCAGGCACTCCGCGTCGCACGCGACCGCAATATCGTCGGGCGCCCAGTTCACGAACAGGAGGGCCATGTCACCGTCCGCGAGGGGCTTGGCCCAGACCTGCTGGCACGCGGCGATGCGCGGCCGGTGGTCGTGCAGCACGCGAATATACCCCACGCTCCCAATGGCCAGCAGAAAGGTCATGAAAGCCAGCCGTGACCGGCCCGTGCCGCGCAGGACCGCCGCCGACGTCAACAATATGGCCGCGAGCGCCCGGAGCAGCCCGGTCCAGACCTCAAACACGTCGCGCGGCATGGACCAGGGCGAGCACCACCAGTTGTCCTTCGGGTTATGTTGAGGGCACGTGGAATGGACCGGGACGCCCTGCCTGCCGAGCGGGTCCTGGTTCACGCGAATGACGTCCTCGGCGCCGTACGTCTCGAGGTCCCAATTATTCATGCGCGCCGGGTTCGTGCCCAGAAGTAATGGAGCGGCCAGGACGCACCACAGGTCGAACTGCGTCCGCGACTGCCGCGGCGTAAGCGTCACGGCGCCCGTCGACGTCCCCACGAGCATGTCCGGGTCGTTGTACCCCTTACCGGGCCCCGCGTAGTGGGCAAGGCCCTCCATGGTCCGCGCCGCCTCGTAGATATTTGCGAACTCGTCGCAGTCGGCCCCGATGCGCCACGAGTGGTAGCCCGCTTGATTGGAGACCAGGGGCGCGTACCAGGACGACCAGCCGCACAAGGAGTAGTGCACGCCCGGCGCGTGCTGTGCCAACGCATCTCGCATCCTAGCGTAGTCCTCCAAAGCACCTTGCCTCCTGAGGTTCGGCGCCCAGCAGCTATCGTACTTGAGGTAGTCAATTTGCCAATCATGGAACTGCTTGGCGTGAACTTCTTCCTGGTGTCGACTTCCGGCCCGGAACGCGCACGTATAGAAGCCTCGGTCCGCGTAGAGGCCGAACCGTAACCCGAGCGCGTGGATCCCGTCGACGACGACTTGCAGCCCGTCCGGGAACTTCGCCGCGTCGGGCACGAGCTCATCGCCCGCGCCCAGCAACTGGGCCTGCCAGCAGTCGTCGACGTTGAGGAAGGCGTAGCCTTTCTCTGAGAAGTTGGACTTTACAAGTCCATGTGCTAGATCCATGATGGATTTCGCGTCGACGCCGTCGCACCGCACGTCGTTCCACGTGTTATAACCCATGGCGGGGAGCTTGCCGATTTCATACGCCTGCGGCGACGCGGCGGCCGCCGCTACTACGAGCAGGAGTCTTGGTGCCATGCTACAGTGCTGCTAATAATGGCGTGGCTGCTGGCGGTGCGGTGGCGCGCGCGGCACAAGCCATGGACAGCGCAAAATTACACGTCACTGGAGCCCAGATGAGCTGTGTGCGACCCGAGACTGAAAGGAAAACCCGTCACAAAGGCAAAACGGGTTTGTCATTAAGCGCAGGGCGCAGCCGGCTACCTTCTACCCGGGCGAACATGTTTGTACCGGAGAATGTGACGCTTGCCGCGCACCGCTTGGATCCGCAGGACCGAGGCGTGGTAAAGGCTTGGGTGGAGTCTGGAGGAGACGCGAATTGTCATTTTGATCCAGCGAACCATGGCGGCACTTTAAATGTGCACCGCTTGCTCACGCAAGTAGAAGACGGCGGAGAAACGCTTCTTTTCCTTGTGGTTTACGGTGATAAGATCAGCTCTCCGGGGGGTCCTTTTTCAAAATCAGACGAAGAGCGCGACTGTCGGGACCGGCTCGAGCTCATTCGCTACTTGCTATCGCGCGGGGCGGACCCGAACCTTGGCGCTGCTGACGGGTCCACGTCTTTGCACATTCTTTGTGACGATTCGCGTCGCGCATTCCGGCTTGCAGTCGCAAATCTACTCCTAGACGCTGGTGTGAATATCGACGCGCCTTCCGGCTATCTTGATGGACAAACACCGCTCTCTAGACTTCTGAGTGGATGCGATATGGACTGGCTTACGTTATTTCTCCGCCGCGGCGCCTCGCTGGACTTCCCTGCAGTCACAGAAGTAAACCGCCACGGCATCTTAACTAATACCGCAGAAGCTTATATGCAGTCTGGGCTTATATATCTCAAAAGCCCAGAGTGTACATACAATAAAATATACATACCCCGTTCAATTGTGATAGCCGAGAAAAAACTACGCCTCTTCACCGCCGTCCGCGCTGCGGGCTCGTGGAAGGGGTACGTGAGGAGCCCCCACATAAAGCTCGTCGTTTCCGCTCGCTAATCGCGCGCGGTCGGGCCCGACACCGGTCGCTTTGGGACGAGGCGACGCCACCTTGTCTCGTGCGCCTCTTCGACCCGTCGCTGCCCAACGGTGTGTTTTGGCACATCGCATCCTATTGGCGTGGCGAGGTGCCTCCCCCCACGGGGATACGCTCACTGGTCAAAGTCACTGGAAATCACTAGTCTTACTTTACCAGCGAAAACGTAGCGTACGACATAAATACTTAGAAGTAGCACTACCACTGAATCTTCTTAGGGTCATCAACTACCATTATTATTATTGGCCTCCACCTCCGTCGGCGGCCGCGGCGGGGACGCCGCGCGCGCGAAGCCGTCCGCCGCGGCGGCCCGGTCCGGGCTCCACTCGATCTTCTTCACGACCAAGGGCGCGGGCGCGTGCCGGCCGAACGCCGGCGACGCGAAGCGCCCCGCGCCGCCGCCGAAGACCACGGGCGCCATGGGCGACTCCGGGCGCTGCGGCGGCCGGAAGGAGTCGTCGTCGTCGCTCGAGTCCGACGAGACGGACGAATCCTCGCGCCGCTTCTTCGTGCTCGGCGCCACGCCCACCAGAGGCGGCTTCCGCTTCGCGCGCCGCCGGCCGGGACTGCGCCGCGGCGACGTGCCGCGGGAGCCGTCCGAGGACGCCTCGTCGCTCGAGTCGTCCTCGGTCGGCGGCGTGCCGGACCGCATTTTGTCTAATCTGCGTTCCATCGCCGCCGAGGCGTGGAGGGGCGACCGGTTCGAGTCCACGGAGGAGCTGCCGTCCGAGGACGAGGCCGCCGACGCGTCGTCGTCCGACGAGCCGTCGTCGAGGTCGTCGTCGTCGTCGTCGTCGAAGTACGCCTCGGCCTCGTCCTCAGCGGTGATCCTAGCGCGCCGCTCCCGCTGCACCTGGGACGGCTCGTCGTTCGTGGCGCTGCGCCCGGCCCGCGCGACGAGATCCCGGTTCTGCGCGTGGCGCGTCTCTAAACCTTCCAACAGTGGTCTATGGGTCGACGAGCGAGATAACGCCCCGGAGTGCTGCTCCACCAGGTGCGCCACGAGCCCCTTGACGTTCTCCGCCCGCACGAACTCGGCCAGCTCGGCCACCGCCGACGTGACCAGCGAGTCGCCCGGCTGCAGCCGCGCGGTCGGCGCCACTTCCACGTCCGAGGCTAACAACTTCAGGACCGGCGCTAAGGAGCCGTTCTTCACCAAATATCTAGCGTAGAAGTCGTCCTTGGCGCCCACGCACGCCCGCACGAAGCGTAAAGCGGCTAATTGCAGCGGCTTGTCCCCAACCGCCACGGCGGCTTCCAAACATGTGACGACCCGCCCAGCGACGTTATGTCTGAGGACAAAGTACTTCATGCGGTAGCGATGGGCCCGGACGCAATGCGCCAAAATCTCACACGCGTACGCGCACGCGGGCCCTCTTGCCACCTTATCGCCGTCGACGCCGCAGTCGTACAGCGGCTCGACCAGCCAGGGCATGTAGTGTTCATAAAATTCGGCCAGGAACTCGTCGCCCTCGGAATCGTCGGGCGCGCCCGCGTCCAGGACTAAACGGCACGCGTCCGCGGCGTGTAACCTCGTCGCGGCGTCGTTGTCGTGCAATGCTAAACAGCGTAGCAAACCAAATAAGCACGGCGTCGACGTGTCACTTTGTAAGCGCGCTCTTTTTTTAGCGGGCTGGCCCTCTGAAGCTTTGTTGGCCTGCTTGGCGTACCAGGCCGGGGGGGCCGGCGGCGGCCGCGCGACGGAGTCTCTCCTTAGTGAAGCCGCGTCCACCCGCAAAGCGGTAGTAACAACTTCCGCGCAGCACAACCGCGCCGCGCGCTGCCGCGCGGACGACGGGGCTAGAGCCGCACTAGCGCCGCAGTCCGCGAACGCCGCCGCGAGGGCCCCGTACAGGTCCGCCTCCACGAAGAGGTGGCGGTATAGAGCATCGCGCGCAGAAGGTTGGGCGTTCCGCGACAGGGCGACCATCTCCCGCAGGAAGCGCAGGGCGTCCAATCTAGGTTTACTGAAGACCTCATCATTATCATCGTCCAGGTCGCTCTTCAGGTCGTCCGGCACCGGCGCGCCGCCCGCTAGGTCCACAATCCGCTGTAAGTAGTCCGTGTCCACGTGCAGCCTTCGCAAGATGTCGTTGTTGTTGTGAAAAACTAGAGCGTGCAGCGCGCCGAACTGCGACTCGTCCATGCCTGGTCTTAAAGAAGCCTCCCGTAGTACCGTAGCTCTAAAATTCTGGACCACCCGAGCTTTCAGGACCGGGTCCGTGATGGGGAGCACCTCCCGCATCTGGGACGCTCTTAATGCTAAATGCCGCAAAGGCACGCGCCGCGCCGCTTTCGCCGTGCGCGGCTCGCCCGACAACGCTTCCCGTGTCGCATTGGAGTCCAGGGTGTTCCGGCGCTCCAGGTTGCCGTCGTCCGACTCGTCCTCGCCGCAGTCCGCAATGGCCTGGCGCGCGTTCTGCCGGTCCTGGCGCAGGGGGCTCTCGGGCGGGACTTCAACCGAGGCGTCCGGCCGCCGCTTGAGGTCCGCGGCGTACTCCAGCGCGCCCAGGAAGGGCTCGAAGAGGGGCCGGTCCAGCAACGCCTCGACGAGCGGCGGTTCATTTAACAATACTACCAATTTGGCCACGTCCGCAAGTTTTCGCAAAGTCTCCACGTCGTCGGCGTCCTCGGCGTCGTCGAAGCACGCCGTGAACTGCCTGAGTAATAAAGCGTCGTCCGCGAGCAAGGTGGCGGCGTACCGCTCCTTGGCCGCTAATGAAGTAGCGGCCCTTGCTAAAGTACACGCCCACTCATCTAACGCCACGCCGTGCGCGGGCGTCGGCAGGGCGCGCCACTCGAGCGGCGCCCGGCGCGCCGCCGTCTCGAGCGCCGAGGCGACGCCCGCGCCGCGCGCGCCCAGCACGTGCGCCAAAAAGGCGCGCGCGTGGCTCGCGCTCTCGTCCTCGGCGACGGTTTCGGGCCGCGGCTCCAGGGACGAGGGGTCCGCGCCGGGCGGCCCGGGGTCGTCGTGCGGGGGCGAGGCCGGCCGCGCCGCGATGGCGAAGAGGAGCTTGGCCAGGACGGCCTCGCAGCCCCTGGCTTCCTGAAAACTCAAAGCCACGCAGGCCGTCTCGCCGTTCCGCAGCGAGCGCTGGTCGCCGGCGAGGGCTAACCCGTCGTCGCCGCGGCACGCGTCCCAGGTCAGGATGTTCTCGCCCTGGCGCGACACTGGACTGGGGCCGCGCGGCACGGACGAGAGCAGGACGTCCCGCGGCTGCGCCGGCGCCTCCGAGACGACACGCACTCGCGCGCCCGCCAGCGAGACGCGGCCCGTGCCGCGGTCGTCCCACTGGCCCTCATCATTTAAACGATAGACCTTGACGCGCCAGTCCTCGTGCGGCTTCGGGGGCGCGTCTGTTGTTACAGCTTCCGGTTCGCTCGGCGGAGCTTCCGGCGCGGCGCTCCCCTGCGGCGGCGTGGACGGCGGCGTGGGGCGCTCGTTCGATGTGGCGCTGCCCTGCGGGGGCGTCGGCGGCGGCTGCTGCGCGTTTTCACGCGCCGCGGCGGCCGGCGGCGCCTCCGCTGCCTCTTCTGGCTCTTCCGATGCCATGGCTCCCGCGCGCGCTGGGTATATATCTTGTGCGCGCCACACCAAATCTGTGGGCCGCAGCGGATCCTTACGATGTCAGCCGCGTGTTTTTGCACAGCGTTGCCGCCAGGACTGCCCAGCGACGCAAGACTGTTGCGAGCCCGCTCGTAAACCCGCGTTGAGAGCTTCTAGCTTTTGAAAAAATAGCTCGGAAAAAGGTCACTGGTGTTCCGGTTAACGCCCTACACGGCTCTGGGACCCGTAGGACGCGAAAACATCGGGCATCTCACGCAGTCTCGCACAAGGCCCGTCTCGTCGAACGCTCCCGCTACTCTCGCGCACTACGCGAGCCGCTGCGCAAGCTCGAACCTCCTCGTCGCCCACCGCTGCGATCGCTGCGCCATGGCCGTGCCGCGCTTCCCTCAGATGGTGGCCAACTCCCGTGAGGTCGCCTGGAGCCCCCCCGCGGGCACCGGCCGCCTGCAGGCGAGCGGCCAGCTCAAGGACGCCGCGCTGGCGCCCGCGGTCCTCCAGGTCCTCGAGGCCCGGGGCTGCGACGACGCCGCGGCGGTGCGGCGCCTCTCGGCGGAGACGCTCGAGCAGATGGGCGTGCCGCCGCGCTACCGGGACGCGCTCGCCGCGGCGCTGGCGGCGCCGGCGAAATGGGGCGACGACGACTCGGACGACGCGCCGGCGGCGGCCTCGCGCCGGCGCGCGCGCGTCGACGACGAGGCCCCCGCCGAGGCGCCCAAAATCTCCATCGGGGAGCGGGCGCGCCTGCGCCGGGAGCAGGCAAATGCCACAACACCGCCGGCCGCCGCGCCGCCCGCGCCAGCGCGTAATCTCGGCCCCGCGCCGGTCCCGCAGGAGTGGGCCACGGCCACGAGCGGCAACCGCGCGTCGCGGCGAGCGGCGTCCGCCGCCGCGCCCAAGGCCCCCGCCCGCGCCGCGACGTCCCCGGGCTTCGTCTTCCTCTGCAACCGGCTCAGCCGGGGCGAGGTGCGCGACCGCAAGCTGTTCGGCCTGGGCAAGGGCCAGCTCCGGGACATGGAGAAGCACATCACCGCAAACACGCCCTTGTTCCTGTACGACTTCGACGCCAAAACTTTAACGGGCCCCTGCACGCCCGACGGCGCGCCTTCGTTGGACATCGACCGGGCACACACCTAGCGAAGGGAAGTGTCTCGTAGAATTCTTCTCCCGCCCTCCGAGCGCGGGCTATCGGCTCCAGTTCTGTCAAATATTCATGAAAACTGGGCCGGAGAACTTATAATGTACTAACTGGACGGTGGATGGCGGCGTTAATCGCTGGTGTACTTTGGCAACCCGTAAGACTCATCCGCGAATGTAGACATATTTCCGGGAGCCGCGCGCATATGTGCCTCGGTCGCTACACGTGAACATTTGGTCTCGATGACCGATTGTGGTGCTAACTTAATTTGGGAGCTCGTTTATTTTACTCTACCTACCCAGGAAGAAACCAAAGTCAATTTTTGGGCCTTCGGGCGGCCGCGGGCATTTCAAAACAATGTTCGTTTCTGACGGGGACGTGATGTTAGACATTCTACCCATGCGTTCTAATTACGGTGGCCGCGGGGCGTCCCAATAAGTCAATCTTTCGGGTGATCGTCTAGTCCGGGCGCGGCGCTCGGGCAGCCGCGGGAATGCGGGAACGATTTCTTTTCTCAGAGCTATTGCTAGACGCGCGGACGATGAATGTCGATTACATTGGTCGTGGTCCAGCTTGAAACCCGTTTTCCACGATTTGGAAAATTGATTTTGCATTTTTTAAAGATGCCATAGCATCTTTAAAAACGCGCATTGATGGAAACACGCTGCCTGGGCGTCGCAAAAGAACCAACGCACGCCATCCGGCAGCCGTGTAGTGAGAAACGGCAGCCCTGAGGCCCTGGACAGGCAGCCCTGGAGATGAGGCATGCACTCCTCTTCCTCGCCTACGCCGTCGATGCCGTGCCGGAGCTGGGCGCCCTCTACGCCGCGAGCGGTCGACTCCACGTATTGATGGCGACGGAGTCGGCGCGACGCCTGAAATCGAACTTCGTACACATCCACACGCAAACGCGCGACGACCACGCGACGTGCCAGCGGCTCCGCGGCGACCAGCGCTGGCAGTGCGTCGACGTGACGCGGGGCGAGCACCGCGCGGCCCAACTGTGGCGGCGCCTGAGCACGTACACCTCTCTAGATTCGCAGTGCCGGACACTCCATAGCGACGTGCCGAATCGCATCCTCAAGATCGTAGCCATCGCATCAACACCCTTCAAGCGCAACGTCTTCTTGGACGCGGACACGGTGCCCTGCTTCGACCTCGCTACTTTATATACGCAACTCCAAGCGACGGACCAGCGGGGCTTGTTGGACCTGTACGACGTGCTCTTCATCCCGGCGCGGGAGTCGGTCCCGCGGGAGCCGGCGCGCCACGCGAGCTGGGCGCGGGCGCCCGCGTGGGTCGAGTCGAACGGGGGCGTCATATTCTGGCGCCGCGCGCCGGCGACGGCGCGGCTGTTCCACCGGTGGATCGCGTCCTATTGTAGGGGCGGCGACGACCTGGAGCACTTCAACGGCGGGGACCAGCACATCCTGTCCAGGGAAGTCCTGACCGCTGTGCAAAGAGATAGACTGCTGGTGTACCACCTACTCCCGATCTGGAACTTCCGGTCGTGGCGGCGCCACTTTTCCAATACACCGGAGTGCTGCTCGGCGGCGTCGATCACGTCGGAAAACCTGCGGCCCCTCCCCATATATATCGATCACGGCTGCCGGAAGCCGCGCGATTACGTCAAGGCGGCGCGGTTCGGGAACGCGTCGTGGTTCCTGGGGGAGGGGTAATGTGTTTTGTGAAGAGAGGCTTACGTGGCGAATCCCCTCTGGTGGAGAGCCACTCCAGATTGATAAAATTTGCGCGCTCCCCGATGAGAGCGGCGTTTCTTCGTTTTCGATTGCCGCCCGCAAACCGTCCAGGTCGCCCCCAATGACCTCTGCGAGCGGATGCGAGCGTCCAAGCACGCGCCGCGCGATCCGTTCCGTGTCCTCGAGCTCCTTCACGGCTTCGCGCAGATCGTCGGGCGTGGCGCCGTCGTCTTTGTAGAGCGCCTGGGCGTAAAGCCACCTCAGTCTTAGCGTGTCATCACCACTTTCTCCGAGAATGCGTCGGGTTGCGGGTATTATCTTGCGCAGCAGTGCCTTGGCTTCTTCGAGGCGCTGTAGTTTAATAAGGCACGCCGCGTAGTTGTTGGCCGCTCCGAGGGTTTTCGCATGTTGTATTCCATTAAGCTTTAGAAAGCCAGAGTACACGTCTTGATGCATATGTAGGGCCTGTTCGGTCATGTCTAGCACTTGATACGTGCCCGCAATATTGCCCTGCACGTTGAGCAAGTGTGCTTCTCGTAAGAAGTCCCGCGCGACGATAAAGGTCTATCATGCGTGGATCCACGCGTACTGTTCAGGGACCGTGGACAACGGCGCCGACCAGAACGTCCTCTCGCAGGAGATACTCTCCCACGTAAAGAGTGACGGGCTACTCGTCTATAGCCTGGGGCCGTGGTGGAACTATCGCTCCTGGCGGCGGCATTTCAACAACGCGCCGCAATGCTGTTCTGTCAAGCCCGCGTCGAAGGCGGATGCAACGGAGCCGCCGCCGATCTACATCGACCACGGCTGCCGGAAACCGCGCGAGTACATCGAAGCTTCCGGGAACGCGTCGTTCTTTTCGGGGCGATGACGTTGACGTTTAAGTTGAACTAGTCTCGAGCGGCATTTTCGGACACGTGACCTCATCGGTCGATGCGACCGAACCCGAACCCGCACTCAGCCGGAGCTGCCGGACGGAGCGCACTCTTTGAACTCGGATATTTCCCTACAGTAACGCTAGTTCCCTACAGAAACGCTGCCAGAGTGTTGCGTTATCGTCTAGATAATCTCAGTCAACGAGATCAGCTAGACAACATCTTCGCGTTACGCTACCTTACTTTGAACGCACGTGAACAAAATCTACACGGCCTCTTATTTATCGGTCAACCTCCGTATACGAGAGCCCGCGGCTCCAGGGCCTTTGACGCCGTGATGCCGCCGCTGACCGTCACAGCGGAGGCTGTGGCGGCCGCGGCGGCAGACGCGGACGCTCGTCACGCGATCACGGCGCATGACGATTTGGACGCAGTTGCCACGGCGCCGGTGCCGGAGCCGCCAGTTGCCGAGCTCGCGGCCGCGACGCTCAACGAGACGGACCTGGCCGCTCCACCGGAGGCCCCGGCGACGACGGATCCAACGCCCTTCGCGGCCCTCGCGCGACCACCGCCGCTGCCGGACGACACCGCCCCGGCGATCCCGCGCTGGGCGTTTTTACGGGTGGGCCGCGCGATGGAGCGCTCCGCGGTGGCCGAGGCGGACGACGAGGTGAGTTATCTCGACGTGGAGCTCGACCCGGGCGCATCCCCACGGGCCCGAGGGTTCTTCTCGGCCGCGCCGCCGCCCCTCGCCGACACGGCGGCACCACCGCCTCCTCTTCACGAAGACCCGGGCCAGCTCGTGGTCCCTGAGATGCCCCGCGGCATCTCCGCGGGCTCGCTCGCCCACTCGGAGGGCTCCTACGTCGACGTGCACATGGCATCGTCGTCGTCGTCCTCCCGC
>Ga0302122_10001790_pt1 | contig 13608 bp, 15 predicted proteins | sample CB21_SCM_MG_FD_203115 | JGI IMG/M metagenome (GOLD analysis project Ga0302122, IMG submission 203115) | Marine microbial communities from Western Arctic Ocean, Canada - CB21_SCM | ecosystem: Environmental > Aquatic > Marine > Oceanic | place: Canada: Western Arctic Ocean | collected 2017-09-28
ATGAATAAACAACCAAGGCATGGAGTTGGATTGAAGTTCAACAACGCTAAACCGCTCAAATTCGGAGTGACATTGTCGCCAAATGAGCAGAATTGGATAATGTCCGAAATGATTCGGTTTTTGCAAAGTTGACGGATGTTGAATGGGTAGCGACTAGATTCTTTTCATCCAACCCTTACGCCAAAAGTATGACAACATTAGGATAGAGAAACAAAGCATAATTGCCACTATTCCCCAGAGATCAAGGAATCCTTTTCCAGAATCAAAGGCCTCTACATTCATTCCAAAAATACCAGCGATTAGAGTTAGTGGAAGCATAATCGCACCGATGATAGTTAGGGTTGTCATCACTTCAGTTAGTTGAGCATTAGATTCAGCCAATTGCAGATTGACGTGAGAAAGATAGGTATCACGAGTACTGGTTGCACCCGTTGAGTAATTTGCTGCTCTCTGTACCAGTGTCGTAGTCATCTGCTGCAAATCCTCGAACAGGCGCATGGAATCTTTTGCCACCATTCTCTCTCCTGGCTTTAGCATTTTCAATAATGCTGATTGAAGTGATTCAATAGATTTTGAAGCCTCTCTCAAGTGTTTTTTCAATTCGTGCAGACTCTCAAGTAGGTTTTCATACTTTTTTGATGGGTCGAAAACTCGAAACTCCAATTCGTCTAATTCATCTGAATATTCATTGAGAATAGGCGACCAATCATCCGCAATAGCATCCAGTAACTCGTATAGAAGATAGTCTGTGCCTAGGTCCAATTCCTCATCATCGGCACGCTTGAAACGATTGGCAAATGATTTGATGGCGGGGATTTGTGTGTGTCGGATGGATATCATCATTTGATCTGTTGTCAAGATTACCACAGGCTCAGTATCCAATCTATTGTCAGCATCTCTCGCTTTTACTACGATGTGGCCGTGGCCATCGAACCTTTGTACGGTATTTGCAGCATCGCCGAAACAGTCCTCCACAGCAAGTTCATCTATCCCGTAATCAAGAAGGAACTTCCTTACTTCATCGTCAGGATTTAAGATATCTAACCAAGCACATGAAGAGGCCTTAGCGAGTTCTATTACACCCTCCAATGAGATATCAGCATTGGCAAGGCGGCCAGCCTCTCTACTCTGGAACCTCAACTCGGCCATGATGTGCCCTCAGTCTTCTTCATTCAAAGGCTTCTATTCATCTTCTATGGCATGTAAGCTTTTTCTGCGGCGTTCTGCGTTGTTAGTCTGGCGTTCTTCAACCTCTGCTAACTTGCTAAGTATTTTCTTTCTCAATGCCCAGATAATGACTCCAACGGCAATGAAATTGAAGGTGAATAAACCCCACTCGGTGCTCCCCCAAGTTGATATCCCCATCATCCAACCTCTGTTAGAGCGGTGCCGTTAAATCGATCGAAACATTACCTTCTGGAATCCCAATGCAGGTTAGGCGTGCTCCTTCTTCGATAAGATATTCATCCAAACCAGCTGGCAGTGGGTCATCTAATGGGATGATACCTTCGATGAGGCGAACCATGCAAGTTCCGCAAGTTCCAGAAGTACAATTAGTAGGAATTTCAATTCCAGCATCTTCAGCTAATTCCACAACTGTGGATATCCTGTCGACTTGTGCCGTTCCAAGAAGGATGCTGCCCCTGAAGAAGCGGATAACATCTGGCAAATAATCGCCTCATCTATCTTCGTAGCGGGTCCAGCGACCAGTTTGCTTGTTGAAGTATAGTCCAGCCTTCTTCATCCACTTGTTGAATTTAGTTGCCCCAGCTCCAGTCCTTAGGATGAAGTCTTCACGGTCTTCTTGGGCTTGGATGTGGCCCTTGGCTGCCAAAGTCTGGTCAATCCAGTCGTTGATTGACATCAGTCCACCAGCAAGGCTACTCGCCTCTGTGGCTGCAGCCATCTGATCGGCAGTTGCTCCAGTCTTTTCCATGTCCTTGATAATTAGTTGGCTAACGGTTGTAAAGTCCTTGCTCGCAGGTTTGGCTGGAACAGGCTCTCGGGGTGCTTTATTTTCATCGATTACTATTCTTGAACCATTTTCGAAAACAGCATCTACAACATCTCCTAGTGCTGCAGTGAATGGAGTTTCACAATCCCAGCAAATGAAGGACCAATTACCTGCATCATCCGGATTTCTACAGGAACGGGGGTCTAATTCATCGCCACATTCAGGGCAAGCATGGAGAACTAGTTTTGGAACCATTAATCTTCTGAAATCAACAATATCTTGAGGAGTCCCTACTAGGTCCAACAGTTCATGATCTCTTGCTGCTTCTAATCCACGAGTTTCTAATTGGTCTCGAATCTTTGATTTCTGATCATCCTTGGCCTCATCGTAGAGGTTATTTTCCAATTTGACGATTAACTCAACAGTTTTACCGAGCCTATTCATGACAAGTTTTTGGTTTCTGAAAGCATCTACTTTTGCTAACTTCAAACGGTCTTTTTGCTCGGCAAGGTCTGCTAAGATGTCTTTTTGTTCTCGGCGGAATTTCTGTTCCTCAATTTTGCCGGTCTTCTTTCGTTCTGGGGCAAGAACCTTTGCTAGATAGCGTTCTTTCCCGTGAGATTGGGGGCCAGCCTTGATTATGGTAAGCACACCTTCTGCGATATCGGTTTTGAGTCCGTAATTCTCGACAAGTTGTGATTTGTCAATTTTCTTCAAATCGCCGATTTTCAAACCTGCGTCGGCTAAATGCATAGCCGTGGTATCATCAATTCCTCTGCGAAGCAGAGCCAAATAGGTGTCCTTCTTTGCCATAAGTCCCACCAATGCGAGTCAAGCCGAGGGGGGGACCCTATGTGAACCCCGCGATATTTGATTTAGTCGTGAAGCTCGTGCATCCAACCCGCAATTGCCAACCACGCTTCTAAATCGAGTTGTTCTGGACGTGCTTCTTCCCAACCTAAAGGCAGGCCTTCTTTTTCTGGGTTTGACAATAAACGCGTCGCAGTAGCACGGTAACCACTTGAGTGCCAGCCCTTTACTCTGGCAATCCTCTGGGGAGATTGCATCAATCTGTTGCGCATTTTTTTGCGGCGCTCTTCAAAAGAAGTTGAAACAATCAATCTTGCCAGCCTTGAATCTGGTTTTGGAATTCCATCCTCCATCCTCTTAATCGGGTCATCGGGAGTCAATCTTACAAGCCTACTCTGAATCTGTGGCTGAGGTTTGAATGCATGAGGTGAAACTTTGAGGTCCATTTCTGTTTTCCATTCCATTGCAGTAACCATACCCAGAGAACCACGACTACTTTGGTCCCCACTCATGCATAATCTGATAGCAAACTCTTCTTGCAAGAGTAAAACGATGGTATGAATATTGGAGTATTGGCGTTGATGCTGGGCCAATTTATCAAGTAGCGGACTTGAAATTTGGTAAGGGATATTTGCCACTACTGCTGTTAAATCTAGAGGCATTTTAAACTTCAGAGCATCAGCATTTACAAGGTTAAGGTTTTCATGAGAGAATACATTCTGTAGGTGTTCAAAGGCTACTTCATCAAACTCAACTGCAGTTACTTTTGCTCCACTTTCTAGAAGTTTTGCAGTCAGGCTCCCTGGCCCTGGCCCTACTTCCAATACATGGTCATCTGGTCCAAGATTACCAAGTTCAACCGCCCTATCGAGAACTGAATCGTCTAACAGGAAATGTTGACCGAGGTCCTTATCCGCTTGGCGAAGAGCAAGAAGGGATTCAATCAATTCAGAGGTCGTCTGAGACGACATTACTCACGCCTCCTGGCGGAGAAGTAAGTCAACTAAACGAGGTTCAACTTTGCTGTCTGATATTTCTTCAGCCATTCTTTCAGCCAGTAATGTAGCACTGTCAATGCTGCAAGATGAATCAAGGGATGCAATGTCCTTCCATCCTTTTCGCCCACGGGCGCTAACCATCTCTCTCGCTTTCCTTGGGCCTATTCCAGAAAGTAATTCAAAGGCGTGCATTTTCAAAGACAAGTTTCCTGCCCTGTTGAAGAATGAAAGGAATGCATCAGGTAGATCAGCGATAATTTCAGTAATAATCACTGAAAGGTTGTTTTTTGACATATTTGATAAATCACGGTAACGAGTTATTCCGAGTGGTTCTGCAATGGCTTCTCTTTGGTTCACATCACTACCGAAATAAACTCTTGAACCGAGAATCTGCCTTTCCGCCCCAGGTCTTTCACGAAGGCGAATTAGGTGAAGTTTATTCTCGCTAACTGCAAGGATTACACCACTTCCTGAATGCTCAAGCACTCTTGCCCAATCCTCCCCTTCGAGGAGGTCAATGTCTTCACGACCGGGACCTGTTCTTCTTGGTTGCATATTATTCCCCCCCATGGGGATTTAATCAAATCACTCTACACCGATATGTTGGCGGACGATGTCAATCATCTGCTCAATTTCTTCAGCATCAACGGCGATTCTCTTGCTGGCTAGAACGGCTCTAACATCATCTGCATGAACCGGCATCATCTCTGCTAATTTGGCAGAAATTTCCGGGTATTTGGAAATCTTCTCAATTTCTGAAAAAGCCTTAAACATTTGTTTGAAAATCTTTGTTTCGGTCTTGAAACCATTACGATTGGTACTCGCTGCCCACTCAGCATGCTGAAGTGCAAGTTTTTGTTCATAAGTTAGAAAACCACGGCGCTCTTGAGTATCTACTAAGGTGTCGCGTACGCTTGCAAAGTCTAGGAATGTCTCATCACTCATCAAATCGCCTCAGTAAATTGGTCGCAGGTGCTCTGGGCGAGCTACTACGGTTTTGGCCATGTTTCCATCTTTGAATTCTACAACCCAAGCAACACCTTGCTTGCCTGAAATTCTACCAGTACGGCCTTGGAATCTGCGATGTGGCATACCCATTTGTTGCCCACCATTGAGAACTATTGCTACGATGTCTCCGACTTCGTATTGGTGCATAACACGGGTGATACTTAGTCGACCACGCTCGCTTTTACTGCGGCGTAGAATACTGCGTGTGCCTTGTCTCTGGCCTTTGCTTCTCCTCATGCTTAACACCTCAATACTCACTTGGAGCAAGCCGCCGACCTGCCCAGCCCATTTAAGCGCGCCGACGCGTCATCTCGGACTCCTCTATCAATCTGCATGAATATCTGCAACATCTAACCATATCACTTCACAGCGGGCCTTGAGAAGCCCAGAGACGCTTGGGATTGTTCTGCCATCGTCCCCGTGCACGGTTTCCTTGACATAAGTTCCAGACTCACAGCGCATATTTACCTCCACTTCCGGTGCTCCATCGACGATTTCAACAGAGATTTCTGAAACTGAAATAACGCTTCTTTTGCGGATTTTATCGGCTCTTCTATGAGATACACGCTTTGGTGTGCGTTGGTCAAGCACGCAACCCTCCATCCCTTGAAGAACTTCTGTAATGGTTTTTGCATCTTGGAATTCAGTTGTTTTCCCTTCCAACCTTTCAATAAGATCAGCCTTATTTCCGCTTTTCTTCAAACCTTTCTCAATACATAAAGATTCCAATTCTGCCTTCTTCATCCCTTTGTAATCAACATCGTCATTCCCACTTAGGGAATGCATCCGGAAGCGAATCCGGTAAGACTTCTCAGCCGGCGTATCCTTGATTCTTACTACCTCAGTTCTTTGCGAACTTCTCATGCTATCGACTTCAATTGCTCCATTAGCCCCATCCTTGATTGCCGCCATTGCTACATCCATGTCGATATTTCGTTTCTTTGGGTTTTTCATTTCGATGACAAATGGTCGCCCTCGGCCTAAGCATCGGACATCAATATCTTCTCTTCCCATGCCATGGAAGGCATGGTCATCAGCCTCGAACAGTGGCAACAATGGGTCTCCAACTAAGGATTGAACCGAATGCTGATATTGTTGTCCAGTGCCGTCGCATTTATTGCAGCCTCTGCCCTTACAAGATCTACAAGGCCAACGTGTTTGTGGAACACCACGCTCTAATTTTCGATAGCGACCATAGATGTGATGGCTTCTAATATCGAGGCTGACATTCATCGTTAGAAGATCAATCAACGCTAATATTTCGGGCTTTTCGTTGACTAATCCAATACCTGAATCTAATTCAAGAAGGCATTTTGCAACTTGGTCCATTAGCGAGGTCTTCAGAGGCGCTGAACCTGCAGCACCGAAGCGCTTTCTCAATTGGTCTTCGCTTTCAGTTTGGTCCTTTGGAAATTGTGCACCCAGTTGTAAGCGGCTGAATTCATATCCTTCCAGTCCACCCATGATGACTTCCGCAAGTAGAATTGATTCTTCGAAAAGATTCTCGCAAAAGGGGCACCATTCCTCTCGGCTGCGGGCTCCAGCCATATTGCCGTCTCGCTCTTCAACCTTGGCTCTCAATTCAGCACCAACCTCTACCATCTTTTGACCGATGAGTGAGCGCCCGCCTAAGCGACCAAGACAATAATTACAGGCTCCGATTCTGACTAAATGCTTCAGTCCACCAGGGGCTGGAGCAGGGGGGATTTCTTGTAAGTGGGTGTCTAATTGATCTGGTGACTCCCATTCTTCTTCTTCTTCAATGCTGCTTTCTACGATTTCTAAATCGCTCCATAAATCTAGGTCCGTATTGCCGAACCCCGAATCCGCAATAGTTTCCCATTCTTCCTCACCAGTACCATCCTTGTCAGTCATTCCACATCACCGCATGTCATCTTCTAGGGGGTAGAACCCTGCAGAAGACAAATTAGCGGGCAGGCCACCAGTTGAATAAACTACTCTTCTTCAGGAACAGGCTTTTCTGGTATCAAACCAATGGCTGCAGTGGTAAGAACCATGCTTGCGAATAAAGACAAGGTAATCATTAGAGCGCTAAATAAACCAAAGGATGCGAACAACCCCATCGGCGAAGAAGCGATGAGAAGGAACCCAGTTGCATCGCTTGCAGCACTGCCCACTAAAGCAAGACCGCTGGCTCCCCCGATGGCATACAAAGCAGCCTCCTTGTTAGCCCCGGAACTTCTCTCCTCCCGATAGCGTTCTGTTACATGAATACAATAATCGATACCAACACCCAGTGAAATCGCAGCGATAGCAACAGTCACTAAATTAAGCGAATATCCGAGGATGTAAATCAGCCCGTAAAGCCAAACCACCACTAGCAAAATCGGAACTGTAGTTAACAGTGCATGAGTCAAGGAACGGAATCCCCACCACAAGACCAAAATAACGAAAACAATCCCCAAAAGCAAACTAGATTGCATCTCTTCTTGCATAGAACTTGAAGCAACATAGCGGGTTATCGGACGTTCAGTCCACATCACCCATGAAACAGGCTCCTCCTCGCTAAAAGATGACAACCTTTCGCGTATTGAATTAGTAGCAGATAGGTTGGCGAATGGACTCAAATCCTTTTCTAGTTCTTTCAACGCCGGTCCCATTGAAGGGAAATCCTCTGGTTTAGTGATTCCAAATCTTAACAACATACGTTCGTAACTTGGAGTTTTATCATCAATTGTTAGCCAAGGTCTTGAAGCGTTGAGTTGTTGTTCGGGATAGATGTACAATGCTACTACTGAAGGGGGAATTCTAGGAACAGTATTACTAGCCGGAACCCCGTAAATACTAGTAAAACCATAGAAGAAAAGTAAGCAGCCCTTTTTGGATAAATCAGGAGTTGGAATAATTCCAGTAGTTGAGGGGCAACCGACTCCATTTTCAACTTCAGATGAATCCCACCCAGCCGCTTCGAACGGTGTTGAATTTTCAGCCATGGAGGCGATTGTAAGCCAGATTATCTCATCGATTGCATTGATGTCGACTTTACCGCTTGGGGTTCTTGTCAATTTAGCATCGAAGCCATCTGCGGTGGTATTCATGTTGATGCGAGCCTCTTCAATAGCTGCGAATACCCGTGGGTCAGCAACATCACCCTCTACTAGAATTGCTGCTGGCTCTCCTTCTTCAGTGAATCTTTGTTGGATTAGGTTAACGCCGATGGCAAAATCAGAAGTTTCATCCAAGAAATCTTCGACTTTAAAATCACCTTCGAGGGCAGCCATTCCAAACGCTGCAGGAATAGTAACTAGTAGTGCTAGAACTGTTATGATGAATCGATTTGGTTTGGCTGCTGAATTTACAGCAGTCCATTCCAACCAACTCTTTGGAACCAAATGCAATTGATCATGGGGCTCCTCTTTCAACTTCTCACGCTTTTCCTGCCATTCATCAAATGACAAACGAACCAGTGGAGCCCAAATCCCAGTCAGCATAAAGGCACAAGCAACCCCAAGTCCAGCCTCCAATCCAAATGAACGAAGAGCAGCAATATCAGAGAATAGATTCGAGCTAAAAGCCGCGATTGTCGTCGCAGATGTCAGCATTATTGCTCGGCCAACTCTAGCAACTGTTACCTCGGCTGCTTCGCGTGGGTCTTTGCCCAAGGCTCTCTCTTCCTTGTAACGATGCAATGCATGTAGGCTATCGTCTATTCCTAGAGCGAGAATTAGAATCGGCAGTAAGTTAGAAAATTGACTGCGGTGAATCAACTGGATGCCACTCCAATTACCTAAATTCGAAACATGACCGATTGCCCCTTGCATCCAGAGAAGTGAAAGTATCAACGCACCCCCAACAATCACCACATCAGAAAAGCGACGTAGACTAGCCCAAAGCAGGACAGTAATTGCAATACCCATTAAAATTATCAACCATAATGAAGACTGAATTTCACGATTTACTTCGATATTTACTCCATCCCCAATCGATAGACTAATGACATGGTTATCGGTTGTACGAATGACCCCTTCAAGGTGGAGCATCGACCATTCTGCAGCACAAGGCTGAGACATCTGAGAACAAATACTCTCGTTATAGTGAGGTGGACGTAGTTCAAACTCTCCGTCAACAAGGCGATATCCTCCAATGTTCAATTCTCCATCCACGAAACGAGGCTCTGTCAATTGAGTAGAGTCCTTCCAAATAAAAGTCCAACCAGCCTCTTCCATTTGTTTCTTATCTAGTTGAATCAACAACCAAGAAGATGTTGAACTCCATCTACCATGACTGCCATCAGGATTAACCGCAGGTGAAGATGAATCCTCAACCCACTTTCTATCGAGAGATAACCAGCGCAAAAAAGCGCCATCAGAATTTGCCGCCATCCTTGCCGCCGCCATATCGATATGGTCTTGAGTAAGATTAGCATCATCGAATGAAATACATTCGAGGCTTCCACAATCAGACCAATTTGTTGCTGGAGGAATTGGACCCCATGGTGAATTTCCTCCCCGAGTAAGAATTGAATCATTCTTCATGAAACTGCGAAAAATATCGGCTATGCTGAGCACGCCATTGGTATTTCCACCAGTTACATCATCGACTAAGGGTTTGAGATATGAGCCTAGGGTATGAGCCCGAGCAGTTTCACCTTTCAGGTCGATTTCTCTCAGTGCGGTAAGATTGAGGATTCCTCCATTCACATAGGTTTTTGAAAAATCAGCCATTTCTGATGCTTCAGGACGATTTGTTGCATCAGGCGAACCATCTTCTAGTAAAGAAGCAGGCGTGAAGTCATCTTCTACCAATGAAGGGTCTCTTATTCCAAGAACATAGCCAATAACCTGTTCAGTGGACTGAAATTCTTCGTCAATTACTTCTTGGGCCAATATTTCAGGTGAATCCATTTCATAGGATTCCATATCAATGGGTTCCAAGGCCGATAATGCACCGGGAATCATCAGTAATGTAATGGCAATAACAACGAAGTGGACCTTGCGCTTTCGTGGGATTATCCAGCGCGCTAGGCTAGACCAATCACTCCGGGCAGAATCCCTCACACCCCCTCCTCAAGGGTAAGTGTTTTGAAATGATTCACAAACCTGAATCCTTCAACGATTTCAAAGCCTTGATTTGTGTCTTTGACAAATCATCAGTTTCTAACAACACCAACTCAAGGTCAAGGTGGCCACCATCATAACCCATTCCGCCCATTCGACGACGATCGCCAATTCGGGAATCAGTCTTTATCGTTAAATTACCAGACTTACCTGATGGAGTGCTAATTTTCACCTTTCCGCCCAGTAACAACATACTGTAAGGAACCTCAACAGTTTGAATCAATGAATCATTCTCCCAACGCCGATTCTCGCCTGGATCGATTCGAATAACCAGATGAGCATCACCAACTTGACCACCTTCGGGATGCTCATGACCCATTTCTCGCAAACGAATAGACAGGCCATTCATCGCTTTGGCTGGAATATTCACATTCAGTTTTTTGCTTTCACGTGTCATGTTACCGATATGGCCGCGAGTTAGTCGGGTAAAGGAGACAGGTCTCTTTCCTCCTTCCAACCCTTCTTCCATAGTTAAATCGAGGTGGATTGTTAGGTCCTTGCCTTTTTGTGGTTCGCGGGGGGCGTGTTGGGCTTGGCGAGGTCTACCCCCTCCGCCACCAAACATCTGTCCCATCATATCTTCGATGCCACCACCGCCTCCGAATGGATTTCCTCCACCAAAGGGGTTTCCGCCTCCGAACATGTTTTTCATCTGACTTTCTTCGTCGTATTTTTTCCGTGCTTCAGCTGAACCGATCATATCGCCTGCTTCTTGAATTCGCTTGAAACGCTCTTCTGCGGCTGAATCACCAGGATTTCTATCGGGGTGATATTGTCGTGCTAACTTGCGCCAAGCACGTTTGATTTCAGCATCGCTGGAGTCTTTTCCAACTCCAATAGTAGAATATGGGTCAAGGTTTGACATGCGCTTCATAACATGGCCGAGGGTCGACCATGATGAACCCGACGTTTATTCTAGAGGCCGCGTTGGCCCTCCGTCGCGGTTAAATGTAGAGGGCAAGTCGGATGGCAAGCCCGAGGTTCTACCATGTCGAATAACAAGCAATCAGAAGAAGGTTCAGAGCGTACCTTCGAGGATAAAGTACAGGCTACACAAGACCGTCTAGAGGCAAGTTTCCGCCGCCTTGGAAGAGGGTCATGGGCCCGTATCCTAAGGATGGCGCGCAAGCCAACAAAGCAGGAATTCAAGCAGACAAACATCATCTGTGGCATCGGCCTGTTTATTCTTGGCTTCATCGGCTTCGTAATTCTAGTTATTATGGACAATGCAATTCCGGGATTCTTCAATTGGATGGGAATTGGTTACTGAGGTGAATTGAATGAGTGATTCATATGTTGCCTTTGTTAGGCATGGCGAGAAATTATTGTTACTACGCAGGTCAGATTCAGACCCTGACTTTGCAGACCTTTGGGATGGCGTTTATGGCATTGGAATAGATGAAGAGGAAATCATCACCAGGGTAGTCGAATGTACAGGTATTCCAGCAGAAAACCTGACTGCAGTTAGATACGCTCCTGCTAGAGGAGTTTCCATGGGTAATAGGTTAACCGACATTACTCCTTGGTTAGTAGTTTCAGATACTGATGATGTCATCCCTGGCGGTCTTTATGTTAGCCACCAATGGATTGACCCTGGAGACATTGTCATCGATGACAGAGAACACAGCACTACACGAAATCTATGTTACACAGAAGACCGTGAAGGCGGACACGTTGATCGCCTTCTTCGCGATATGTATGGTGATGTTTCTTCCTACCTTTACGTCGTTAAGACTGGAATTGGATCGGAACAGAGAGTCGCTGTTGAGATGCGGGCACGTTTAAGTGGTTCAGGCTCATTGACAATGATTCAAAAGGAGATTTTTGCAATTCTACATCCACCTACCATGCGTGGATATGTGATGGTTGAGTCAAGTGCCCGACACCACGTCGAGCGCCTAATTGGCCGTACCGGAGGCCGAGACCGCAAGTCAAGAGGCGTTATGCTCTCTACGCCAATCAAGAACGCCAAGGCTGTTCTTGGTGGACAATATTCCGCTGAAGCACCATTGTTAGATATCCTACCATACTTGGAACCAAAGGCAGTAACCTCTGGAATCGAAGTCGGCTGCATCGTCGAGATCATCACTGGCGCCTTCAAGGGAGAGAAAGCCCGCGTTGTTAGCGTCTTAGAATCCAAGGAAGAAGTCTCTATGGAACTATACGAGGCTGACATCCCAATGACCCTAAACATGCGTGGAGACCACGTTAGAGTCATCGAGAGAGTGGAGTGAAAATCCAATTATGCCGCGCGGCGCAATTAAATAGGGCAGTCCGGTCGGCCGAATGCCCACATCTGTAGGTAAAGGAAGTGAATGACATGCCACAACCCTGGACTTCAAAACTCATCATCAAGGCTCTTGGTCTTGAGAAGTGCAATGGAAGCATGGATGCAGCTACCGAAGACCTCCCCCTGGAGAAGGCTATCGAGGTAGCCAAGCAAAAGGCGGGAGAAGGACACCTAACAGGCGCTGACCTCAAGGCTCAGACCAGAGAGGTCATCGGAACTTGTGTTTCGATGCGCGTTAAGGTGGATGGATTATGGCCAAAAGAAGCACTGGAGGTCATTTCCAACGGAGATTGGGATGACCGCTTCTGAAGCAAACACGGACCGCGGGAGAAGTGGTGAAAGCCACTTCGCAGACCGCAGGGGTGAATATTATGCAAACAAAAATTAGTCAAGCAATAAAAGACGCTGTTAAAGCGGCACCTAAGCGTTCCTTCGTCGAGAGTATCGATATGGCATTTACAATTCGTGATGTCGACTTGAAGAATCCAGCCAACCGTATCCAAGAGGAAGTTCGTCTTCCATCAGGTCGAGGAAAACAAATCTCAATCGCTATGTTCGCATCTGCTGATGCAGCAATCAAGGCCAAAGATGCTGGAATCGTGGTCATTGACCCATCCAGCATCGAAGAATTGGGAGGCGACAAGACCAAGGCCAAGAAAATGGCAAAGAAGTATGACTACTTCCTTTCAGAAGTACCCCACATGGGACTCATCGGACGCTACCTCGGTGTAGTTCTAGGACCTCGTGGAAAGATGCCACGTCCAGTTCCTCCAAACTTAGATCCAGCAGTGATTGCAAAGGGTCTTGAGAGCACCGTCATGGTTCGTAGCCGTGATAGAGTCACCTTCCACACCGCAATCGGCACCCTTAGCCAAACTGAAGATGAGTTGATTGAGAACGCTATGACCGTCTGGACTCGAGTCATCACTAAGTTAGAGCGTGGTGCAGGAAACATTCGTTCACTCCACATCAAGACCACAATGGGTCCATCGTACAAAGTGGAGGTGGTTTTCTGATTCCAAAGGCAACACCTTGGAAGAAAGATACTGTTGCAAGCCTGAAAGAATTAATTCAGGGTGGCGGCACAATCGGGGTCATCGATATTCATGGCGTTCCCGCTGGGGCAATGCTGGGTATGCGCAAGGACCTTCGCCCGAGTATGGGTATTCAAGTTGCAAAGAAGCGCTTGATACGCCGTGCATGGAGCGAGTCTGGATTAGTTGAAGAAGATCTTGAGACTCTTTTTGATGGCGCAGTCCAACCTGCAATCGTTAGCACAAAAAATCTGAACAGTTTTGATTTATTCAGGAAATTAAAGAAGACCGAAGCCGGCCGTGCTGCCAAACCAGGAGATAAGGCACCTCACGACATTATCGTCGAGAAGCAGAACACAGGCATGCCTCCAGGACCAATAGTTGGAGAACTAAACTCTGTTGGAATCCCTGCAAAGATCACGGGCGGCAGCGTCCA
>Ga0302122_10001791_pt1 | contig 13598 bp, 9 predicted proteins | sample CB21_SCM_MG_FD_203115 | JGI IMG/M metagenome (GOLD analysis project Ga0302122, IMG submission 203115) | Marine microbial communities from Western Arctic Ocean, Canada - CB21_SCM | ecosystem: Environmental > Aquatic > Marine > Oceanic | place: Canada: Western Arctic Ocean | collected 2017-09-28
GGGGGGGGGGGGCCCGCGGGGCGGCCGCCCCCCCCCCCCCCCCCCCACGACCGCGTGCCGCGTCGCGAACGCCGCCGTCGCCGCGACGCCGTCGAGGAGGCCGCCGCGCCGCCGCGCCGCCTTGGGCCGCGCGCGCGCCGGCGGCGCCTTGGGCCGCGCGCGCGTTGTCGCCGGCGGGATCGAAGCGTCGGACGCGCGGGCGGGCGGTGCGTCGGGGTCGGCGGATGGCGCGGTCGGCACATCGTCGACGCGCGTAGCGCCGGGCAGGCTGGTCACGGGCGTGCCGAGGCCGCGCGCTTGCGGGCCGCTCGCCGGACGCTGCGGCAGCGTGCATTCCGCGGCAGTCATCCTTTAGCGCGCGCGTATACAAACATGTGTCGTAAAAACCCGTTTTCCCACCACCAACACAAAGAGGTACGGGGCACCATAGGAATTGAAGGTCCGTTGGGAAATATGCGGCGGCTTTCGCGTGCGCTCCACACGGGCCGAATTACGGGAAGGTCGCGCTAGTGCGTATGTTTCTTATGATGTCTGTGGGCTGCATGCAAAGTTTGGTGCGCCAGCGGCACCGTCGCGCGATTTTGCATCCCGGGACCTAAAACTCGTCACCTAAAATGTAAAACCCGTCACCTATTTTGGGAACCCCCTTTTCTTCGCCTTACGGGCCCCAGAGTGAAAGTGATCGTATATAGGCGGGGGTTCGTACCCTCGCCCGCGCCTTGAGACCCTTCTTTCGCTCGTTGGGGTGATTTTGGTCGACCGCGACGACCGTCTCACGGTCCTGACCGCGACACATAATACGGCACTACCTCCAGGTTTTCGAGCGCACGAACGCGCCCAGAGTGTCCGGGGGTACCCCACACACGCGCCCGACCCTTTGTCGCGGCGCGGGCAGGCCATCTGGCGATTTCTGTCACGTCGCGCCGCGGGGCGGTACGCCGCATATGATCTCAGCGACGTAATTGGTGCAGATAGCTGCCCCAGCGTGTTCCACTGGCTTCGGTACCTTCTCGGGCAGCCTCGGCTCCGCAAAAGTTTTCGCGGGGGGCCTCGCGGGGCCCGCTATGGGCGTTTCGAAGGGTCGAACTCCAGGACGGTTAAACTTTTGCGCATCGCGTGCGCACTTGGCACGGCCACCACGGCTGTGGAGCCCTGGCTATGGGCTTTCCAACGCGCCATTCCGTGCCAAGTGCGCACGCGATGGCGCTGAGCTAGGCGGATGTAAAGCCCCCACTGCGCCAGCCCCAGCCTAGCTCCCAACCCAACACACCACCAACACCACCAACACCAACACCCCACCCCTCTACACCCCTCCAACAACCTTATTCAATTCAATTCAATACCCGTATACCCGTATACCCGTATACCCGTATACCCGTATACCGTTTATACCATTACCCGAGAACCCGAACCCGAGTAACAGTGCATGCGCAGTGTGATCAGTTGTGTAATCTCGGGCCACCCCGACTTCACCAGCACGCCCGCCCACGCCGACGACGACGCGCGCTTCTCAGCGTCAGAGCCCCGGGCCGGCCAGACTTGGTCTATCACTCAAGTCCCCGGGCTCACGGCGGTGCAAAGAGAGGACTCGGAGGATCCTAACCTACCGCTGGAAGCCTGCAACAACACCGAGTCCTGACAAGCTCAAGTAATAATAATAATACTAATTAAGGAAGGCCTAATAAAAGACAAAAGCTCCTAGGAGCCTTCTCCCTGCTCAGTCAGGATACCCAACCGGAGCGTCGGAATAGTGGTAAGATGGCGGTACAGTGAATTTTCAATCTCCCGTGGTAAGGCCTCTCCCATGAGAAAGCGCATGCGAAGTGACTGCGTGTTCTCTAGGCGTGTCCGACTCGGATGATCGCCCAGCTGACTGAGACGATCGCGGACGGCAGCTCACAAACTAGATCCTACACGCGCCGCGCCCCTAGGTCCAGACGAGGTGCGTGAGCGCCAGGGACAGGTCGCCCGACACGACGCGGAAGCCGACGACGTTGTCGCCCTCGACGACGTTGTGCGACGTGGAGAAGCACGCCGACGCGACGCCCAGCGTCTTCGACTCGAGCCACGGCTCGAGCTCGCCCATGACCTCCTCTTGGTTCACGACGATGAGCGCGTAGTCCGCGAATTTCTGCGAGGCAAAGTTGCCGCAGAAGGCGATCGACCCGCCGTCCCGCACGCCGGGCACGTTGAAGAAGACCCAATGCGACTTCGCGTTCCCGACCAGGCTCCGCTTCTCGTCGCGGTAGTGGCACGCGCCCTGGCCCTGCTCGGTGACCTTCTTGGTGCGCTCCGAGGGATGGCGGAGCTCCCAGCCGTTGATACCGAGCTGAGGGTCCACCAGGTCTAGCAAGCCCCGCCCGACGCGCGGCTGCCACGTCATTGCGCAGCGGTACGCCGTCGACCCGAACGCCGCCTGCAGCGGCTTAGAGAACGGTTCCGGCAAGGTGGGTCGCCTCTGGATGGTCCATCGCGCGTCGTCGGGACCCGGTGCGCCGCCGTCCGCCAGCAGCGCGCCGTATGTCGCCACGGCGTCCGCGAAAAGGTCCAAGTAGGCGAGCGCCATGTGGTGCCCGCCTGCGTGCAAATCAACCAGTGAATCAAGTTATCCTGAGAATTGTGTCGTCGGACAGCGCGACCGGGAGAAATTGCTGACGGCCAGGAGAGTACTGGCGTCATCCTCTACGCCATCGAGCAGATGCAGTTACCGGATAGCGTCGCGTCGATGGCGCGGAGGTGCGTCCAGTTTGAAGGCGCCGTGAACCTTGATTTGTACACTGGTGCCTGCGGAATCGCTGCAGCTTGTAGCCGGCGTGCCAGCGGACCTGCCCGGGGCACGGGCACGGATCCTTGGCGCAGAACCGGTCGTTCTGCAGGGCGGGCGACCGCTTCTTCAGTTTGTTGTAGGCCGCAATCTCGTCGACGACGTGCAGCCCCGCCGGCTCCCACGCGTACTTGAGGTCCTTCCGCAGGTAGGACTGGTAGCGCTTGTACATGACGAACGGCGCCCGCGGCATGAGCAGCGCCTGCCGGATGAACAGCTCGCCCTTGTGCACGTCGCGCTCGACCATCCGGAAGTCCCACACCACCACGTCGGCGTCGCCCCCGAAGTTGTCCGCCATGCACACCGAGTTTGGGAACGACGGCACGCCGCCCATGGCCATGTTCCGCACCTGGAAGCGCACGCCCGCGGCCTCGAAGACCGGCCGCAGCGCGTCGCCGCACACGTTCGGGTACGCTTCCTCGAAGTAGTTGCCGTGGCCAGCGACGTCACTCATGCCGCCGACCGCGATCACGAACGAATCCCCCAGCGCGAAGGCCCGCAGGAACCGCTCGACGAGCTGCTGCCGTATCTGCGGGCCGCCCGGAAACACGACGCCTTCGCTCAGTCCGTCGAGGTCCGCGCCGTAGAGTTGGAGGACCTCCTGTCGCGCCTCGGTAATTTGCTGCTGGACCCTCGCGACCTGGGCCGCGTCGGGGGCGCCGCGCGACGGTGCGACGACGGAGAGAAAGGCCAGGCAGGCGGCGATGATGCGCATCTTTGCTGCCAGACGCTCTTCGCCAGGTCCAACTTCGCCTTGATGTCGTCCTTTGCTACGTGCGATTTAATGTCGGGGGCGGCCGCCCGGCGGCCGCCCAAACTTTCAGACAGTGCGGGTTTATGGTTGAGCGTTGGTTCAGCGGTGTCGTAGAACCGTCGCCCAATTGCTCGTTCACCAGATAAGTCGGCGGACAAGAACCCGTTTAGAGCAGGATGCCTTTGCCCCCACCTTGGGGACGTCTGGGTGCAGAGTCTCTCCGCCCGGCGCCCCCCTGGTGGACGTAGAGCCACTTCCCCGTGGACGGCCGGCGTGGATGATGGGCGGTCCGGCCACAGAGCGACGCGTTGAACATGTTCACGCGGGTGTGGTTCCCTATGGGTGTACCGGTCGCTCCCCTGAAGAGAGCGGCGCTTGGAGGGCTGCGCGAGCCAAATACCCTCGTGGGCATGCGCTTCGACGCTGACCCGGGTGTCGCGCGCGTCTGCCTCGCGGCGGCGCGAGTCCACGGTGAACCGACTTCAATTTGCAACTGCCCCTTCCGGTTTACAGCTCCCCTCGACATGCCTGCTCGGCGGATCGACGTCGGGCTGAGGGCTTCGGACCGGTTCGGCTCGTCGTGGGTCGGCCGGAGAGTGCCGGTGTTAGACTAAACTCCGTCGGGGTGCGGGCAATTCCAGATGTCCAACCCACTTGAGTTCCTCCGTGGTCGTTGGTCGTACTACCGGGTGCCGTCGGGTTGTGTGAAAGCATGCTTCACGGCAGACTAAAGCGGGCTCCGGGTGAACATGTATGTTCCGAGGAGTCAGCCCGGCTAGTGCGCACGGTCTTCGCTAGAGGGAACAGTGGCCAGCTCTACGTCGCTGATTGATCAGGTGCACGAACACCTTCCGATCACTCGTGACGGGCCCCGGGTGAGTGGGAGCGCGCGTACCCTAATTAAATTGAATTGAAATTCACGCCAAATAATTTCGCCACACGCGCGCGTACCCTTGCGCGTCGACCAATACCGTGGGCTCTACGACGCGACGCGCGGTAGAGAGGGAGGCCAAACACGCCGCGCACCCAAGCGTCCCCATACGCAATTTTTTTGCTCAAGCAATTTTTACCAGCGCCGCCTTACATACGCTTAACATGCGCGGCCACCGGCGCAGGCGAGGCTGGGCCCTGCTCGCCGCCGGCCACGTAATTCTAGGAGTGGGACACATGCGACTCGTGCGCGTCGCGCACACGCACGAGGCGCCCCCTGCGCGGCGTGAAGACGTGAGTCAGGTGACGCTCGGGGCCGCCACCGCGGAGACGGAGGCGGACTGACTCGCGACCCAAGCGGAACGCGCCGCCGACGCGGGCGCGCAAGCGGAGAGAGAAGCCGCGGAAACGGCGAAGGCCAATCAAATCGCCGCCGCGAAAGCAGCCGCCGCCCGCGCCGCCGCCGCCGCCGAGAAGGAGGCGGAGGCCGATCGGGTCGCCGCCGCGAAAGCAGCCGCCGCCGAGAAGGACGCGGAGGCCGATCGGGTCGCCGCCGCAGAAGCAGCCGCCGCCGAGATGGAGGCGGAGGCCGATCGGGTCGCCGCCGCAGAAGCAGCAAGGGCTTCTTAACCCCGGCGGCGCCAGGGGTTAGTAACCCGGATATCTACGGGTCAGTGCGGGTTATTAACCCTATGGGCATATAGGGGGTTGGGCCCGGAGCGTCACATCCCGGTACTTTCCCTAGTGAGCTTCACGTCCAAGCTGTCAGCACCCGCGTCCGGGTCCATCCGGCGTCTGCGGCCCGGGGACTGCGCCTCTCGGCATTTGCAACTATTTACCGGGTCACCTAACCCCGGATCTTTCCAGGGTTACAAACCAGGTCAATAACCTGTTATTAACAGGTTAGTGGCAGCCTAGCTACCGGCACCAATTCCGGGCACCCTGGGATTGACCTTGGATAGGAAAACAAAACCGCGGGCGCCGTGGACGCTTGCCGCGCCGAGGGGGGGAGGAGGGGCCCGAACTAGAGTCGACTGAGGGCACCCTGCATCTTTTTTTAAGGTGCGCGCGGGCGGCGCTAGCCTAGACTTGGTTCGACGTCGCGGCCCACTCGAGCCCCGCAGCCCGCGCGGCGACGGCGTCCGCGTCACCGACCGAGATCGACTCCATGTCCGACATGTAGCCCCGGAGCTCGCGGCCCACGACCTCGACAGGGTGCGCCCGGATCGCGGCGTTGATCTTCACGAGCTTCGCGTTGTCGACGCCGTTGCCGCCGGCGTTGAACTTGGCGCCGATCGTCGCGGGGTCCACCTGGGCCATAAAGTCGCCCAAGAGGGGCGCACAGGCCTGGTCGTAGAGGTAGCAGCCGTACTCGGCCGTGTCGGAGATGACGTTGTTCATCTCGAAGAGCTTCTTGCGCGCGATCGTGTTCGCGATGAGCGGCGTCTCGTGCAGCGACTCGTAGTACGCCGACTCGGCCTTGATGCCGACGGCAGTCATCTGCTCGAAGGCGAGCTCGACGCCGGCCTTGACCATGGCCACCATCAGCACGCCATTATCAAAATACTCCTGCTCCGGGATGTCCTGCGCGCCGGCCGGCGTTTTTTCAAACCCCGTCTCGGCTGTCGCGGCGCGCCACTTCAGGAGATTGGCGTCGTCGTTGTCCCAGTCCGCCATCATGCCCCGCGAGAAGGCGCCGCTGATGATGTCGTCCTGGTGCTTCGCGTACAGCGGGCTCAGGATGCCCTTGAGCTCTTCGCTGAGCTCGAACGCCTTGACCTTCGACGGGTTGTCGAGGCGGTCCATCATGCCCGTGACGCCGCCGAACTTCAGCGCTTCCGTGACCGTCTCCCAGCCGTACTGGACGAGCTTCGAAGCGTAGCCCGCCTCGATCCCCCGCGCGACCATGTTGTCGAAGCACAGCACGGAGCCCGTCTGCAGCATGCCGCAGAGGATCGTCTGCTCGCCCATGAGGTCGGACTTCACCTCGGCCACGAACGACGAATCCAAAACGCCGGCGCGGTCGCCGCCCGTCGCGCTCGCGTACGCCTTGGCCTGCGAAAAGCCCTTACCCTCGGGGTCGTTCGGCGGGTGCACGGCGATGAGCGTCGGCACGCCGAAACCGCGCTTGTACTCCTCCCGCACCTCGGTGCCGGGGCACTTCGGCGCGACCATGATCACCGTCAGGTCCTCCCTAACGTTCATGCCCTCTTCCACAATATTGAAGCCGTGCGAGTACGCCAGCGTGGCGCCCTTCTTCATCTTCGGCATCACGGCGGCGACGACCGGCGTGTGCTGCTTGTCCGGCGTCAAGTTCAACACGAGGTCCGCCGTCGGGATCAGGTCGTCGTAGGTCCCCACCGTGAACCCATTCGACTGCGCGTTCACGAACGACGCCCGCTTCTGTTCGATGGCGACTTCTCGCAGCGCGTAGCTGACGTCGCAGCCGGAGTCGCGCATGTTCAGTCCCTGGTTCAGGCCCTGCGCGCCGCAGCCCACGATCACGACCTTCTTGCCGGCGAGGCAGGCGCAGCCGTCCGCGAACTCGGACCGCTCCATGAAGCGGCAGCGACCCAGCTGGTCGAGCTTCTCGGCTTGCGTCAACGAGTTGTAGTAGTTGACGCGCTCGGCCCGGAGCGCGACATCCGCCCGGGATTTGACGGCGGGGGCGACGAGCGCCGTCGACGTGCACGCCGCGAGCGCAAAGACAGCCCTGCGCATGGTAGTAATTCTGGCTGCTGCAATGCGCAGCGTCGATGCGGGCACCGCTGCCACGCTCGTGTTCGAGGTGTGAGGTGAGTCGTTCAATGCGGCACTAAGCGATGAAGGACCGCTGCCAAAATGCTTGTGCTGAAGTCGCCAAAATGTCTTTAGCCACTGGGAGCCTTTCCGTCCCCCTGGGTGCGACGCTTACATGGCAGGAGTTCTTCCTGGGTAGCCATTCTTCATAGCGCTCACTCGTGCGGGTTTTCTCACCCACAGGCCGGCTCCAAAAGACGAGCTTGTAAACAAACAGAGAAGACAGGATGACAACGGCTCACCGGCCGACCTGGACGGCCGCGCGCGAGCATGGCAACGAGTTCGGCGTCTACTCGAGCGGCGGCGTGCGCTCGGCGATGGCGCACGCCCGCGACGTACCCAACCAGCTGAAGATGAAGTACCGGACGGGGCACCAGCTCGCGGGCATCGCCGACGCGACGCCGGAGGACTACGCCGCGCGCCTCGACGCCGCCGAGCGGTCGAGCGCCGCCCCGCAGGGCCAGCTCCTGCTCGCCGCCGACGCGCGCGTCGCCAAGGCGCCAGACCAGCTCCGCGACGTCGCCGTCGCGCCGGGCGCGCTGGACGCCTACGACGACCGCGACGCGAGCGACGGCGGGGGGTCCGACTCCGACTCCGACTCGGACGACGACGACGACGACGACGGCGCGGCGCTGCGGGCCGAGTTGGAGAAGATCCGCGCCGAGCGGGACACGGAGCGGCGGCGCGAGGAAGACGAGGCCGCGGCGGCCAAGGCCGCCGCCGCGACGAATCCGCTCCTCGACCCGGCGCGGTCCGGCGAGCACATCAAATTTCACGGCGCCTTCACATCGGAGTACGTTCGACGGGGGTCTACTGCCGCACGATCCGTCCGCGAGAGTACGCCCGACTTACTGGTTGATTCGCACGCAGGCACCGTCCGGCGCCGTCAAGAGGCGCTGGAACGACGACGTCGTCTTCCGCCACCAGGCGCGCGGCGCGCCGGAGAAGGGCAGGACCTTTGTCAACGACACCATCCGCAACGACTTCCACAAGCGCTTCCTCGCGAAGTACATCCAATAGTAGGCGCGTGCGGTTTCTCTAGAGGCCCGGTCCCCAGGGTGGCAATCGGGAAATTAAACTGAGGTGTCCGGTGCCAAAAATCCATTCTGGAGGGCCAGGCCAACCCGACCAGGCCAAGTCCGACGGCCCAAATGCCATGTACGAAAATCTCTTCGGGCCCGATCCGACGGGGCGCCTGGGAGAAGCACGAACACCTCTCCGGATCCGACGGGTCACGGGCACCAGGAACAGGAAGCTACTAGTCGAGCGCCGTATGCCCCGGGCAGCCAAGTCGGGTAAGTTGGCTTCGAAAATTGTATCCTGACCGCAGGCGGTCTCCGAGACCAACTGCTCACTCGAAATGACCGAGGAACATAGCCTCGCGCCGCCTCCCCGAATCCGCTGCCCCTCTACGCTGCCCCGCGGGGCAATTCGCGGATGAGTCTTGCGGCTGGCCAAAGTACACCAGCGATTGACGACGCCATCCACTATCCCGTTAGTAAATTATAAGTACTCCGGCCCAGGTTTCATACGTTCCCGACGGAACTGGAACCCATTGCCCGCTCGGTGAGGGCGGAAAAATATTTATACTGGACACTCACTTGGCCGGACGACCAACGAAAAGTAGAGTTCCGAGTCAGATCCGAGTCGGATTCCAACTCTGCTGCAGTTAGGCCAATTCAAAGGCGCTGTGGAGTCTAAACACTTCTAGTATATTCGCAGACGCCCCCCCGCGAAGTCAGTCCCCGGCCGCGGCGGCAGCGAGCGGCACGGGCACCGCCGCTCGCAGCCCGTGGCCGGCGGCGGCGAGCGCCGCGACGACGCCGCCGAGCACTGCGAGCGCCCTCGGTAGATCCCGCGCGTCGTCCGGCACCAGGGCGTCCCGGAGCGCGCACGTGAGGCGGAAGACGCGGACCGAGACGAGGAAGTAGGCCGCCGACACGACGGCGAAGTTGAGCCAGAAGTGGCCCTCGACCAGGACGAGCAGGTACTTGGGCGACCCGTTGAGGCCCGTGGTCTTCATCCAGACGTGGAACTGGAGGATGTACGTCTCGAGCGTCACCTGCCCCAAAAAGGTGAAGAGGTGGACGTACCTGGCGCGGAGCCCGGGCGTGAGGTTCCGCAGGAGAATGTAGATGAGGATGGGCAGCCACGAGGTGTAAGGGTGGTAGCCGTTGTACGCGTACTTGTCCAGCGAGAAGACCGCATCGTAATAGACGTAGGTCGCGCCGAGCAGCGCCGCGACGGCGGCGCCGCGCATCGCCCGGCGCGCGGCCGCCCCCGCGGCGTCGACGCGCGCCAGGGCCTTTGAGAGGATCGGCACGAGCGCGGCGCAGGCCATCCCGAAGACCCACACGTACCGGTCCAAGCCCGAGCGGAACCGCCACTCGTGCAGCTCGTCCGTGAACTCGGGGTGGAGCGGGTCGTGGAATGCGACCAGGGAACGCAGCGGCTGCCAGCCGAACGCGAGCTTGAAGACCGTTTCTATGTCGTAGAGCAGCGCCGTGAGCAGCAGGGTCGCGATGACCTTTACTAGCAGGACCCGCGCGTCGTCGTTGCGGGTTTTGGCGATCCGGAGCGCCACCCACACGAAAAGCGTGAAGAGCGTGTGCATGGGCGCGATGTAGTACAGCATGTACTCGTTGCGCAGCGTGACGCACACGAGGAGCACGAAGAAGTTCAGCCGGAACAGCGTCTGGCACACGCGCACGGCCCCGAAGTTGCCCGTCTTCTGGTAGTAGAGGAAGTTGCCGTAGCCAGTCATCCACACGTAGCACGCGATGTAGACGCGGATGGCGTTGTAGAGCTGGGCCTGGGCGAAGTAGTGGTACAGCAGGAACATGAGCTGCATCCAGCCCTTCCACTCCTCCGTCTGCTCGCGCGCGAGCACGCGCGGCGCGCGGCAGCTCCGTACAGTGCACGCGGCCGCCAGGCAAATGAAAGCCCACAGGCACCAAAAGGCCTGCGGCGACGTGTGCTTCTCACCCCGCGCCACAAGGTCCGTCCGGTCGCACGCGTAGATGAACAGCAGCCAGACGGCGAACTCGGCGCCCGCGCGCCACGGCGCGAGCGTATCAATGGAAACGGGCGCGGTCTCGGCGCCGCCCTCGGCGTCGATCAATGCCACGGGTGCGTACGGCGCGGCGAGCGCCGCGCCCTCGAGCGCGGCCCACGCCGCGACGACGACGACGCCCAGGAGGCCGACGGCGAGCTGTCCCGGCGTGTGCGCGTCGGTGGCGTGGGCGCCGACGTAGGCGAGCGACGTCGTGGCGACCACGAGGCCGACGAAGAGGCCCACCACCCGCCCGGCCGGCGGGCCGAGGCGCCGGAGCGGCGGCCCGACGGCGGCCACGAGGAAGGCGTCCAGCATCTGCGTCGGGTCTCGCGGTGCGGTGGTGGCAGCGGCGTCCAGCATGGAGGTGTGCCGGGGTAACCCGATATAATAAGCTATACCATTGCCGCGCGCCGACTCCGACTTTGGGTACGGGTTGACCTTGATTTTGTGGTGGCCGCATGTGCGGTACTGCTAGGGGTATTAGTATGGCGCAACCGCGGACCCTGGCCTGGCTTGACCTCTCCATCGGCGGGCGTCCGGCGCGGCGCGTTACCTTCGAGTTGTACTCCGACGTCCTGCCGCGCACCTGCGAGAACTTCCGCGCGCTCTGCGCGGGCGACCGCGGCGCGCGCCTGACGTACGCGGGCTCGCCGGTCCACCGCGTCATTCGCAACTTCATGATCCAGGGCGGCGATTTCACGCGGGGCGACGGCACGGGCGGCGAGTCCATCTACGGCGAGACGTTCGCCGACGAGGGCTACCCCCACAAGCACGACGGGGCGCACGTGCTGTCGATGGCGAACGCGGGCCCCGACACCAACGGCTCGCAATTCTTCGTGACGCTGCGGGCGACGCCCCACCTCGATGGGAAGCACGTCGTCTTCGGCCGCGTCGCGGCCGGCGGCAACGTCGTCGACGCCATCGCGCGCGTCGCCGTCGACGCGGGCGACGCGCCGGTCGACGCTGTCCGAATCGTCGCGTGCGGCGCGGCGGCCATCGGGCCCCCCGCCGGGCCCGGGCCCGCCGCCGCCGCCGAGCCCGAGCCCGAGGCCGCGACGGACCCGCGAGACGAGTCCGACGCGTCCGACGGGTCCGACGCTGGCCCCGACGCATCGGACGCCGCCAAGCGGCTCAAGGCGCTGCGGAAGAAGATGCGAAAAGGTAGGCGCGACAACGCACAGGCCGCGTCCGTCGAGCGCCGCCGCCTCCGCGAGGACGGCGACGGCGCGAAGGCGCGACGGCGGGAGCGCGACGCGCGCGACGATGCGCGCAGGGCGGAGCTCGCGAGGCGCGGCGTGCCCGCGGAACGCGCCTACCTCCTGGATACGGCCGAGACGGCGGGCCGCCGCGACGACGCGAAGCAGAAGAAGGCGCGACGCCGCGCCGCGTTCGGCTGGGACGTCTTCAACGAGGACTCGAAGCACAAGGCCTACGAGAAGCGCGTCGCGGGCCTGCCCGCGGGTGGTCTTCATGAAGACGCGCCGGAGGCGGAGGACCCGCTCGCATACGGCGGCGCGCGCGTCGACGACCCGCGCGCGGTGCGGCGCATGGCGAAGGAGCTCGAGGGCCGCGCGGCGCAGCGCGCCAAGTTCTCGCGGCGACGCCCCGAGGTCCCCGGCGCGGACGTAGACGCGATCAACGACCGCAACGCGCACTTCAACAAGAAGCTCAAGCGCGCCTTCGACAAGTACACGGTCGAAATCCGCCAGGACCTGGAGCGGGGCACCGCGATCTAACGTGCCCGGTCGGCTTCCAACTAGCACGCGGGCGACGTGGGTTCTAAAAGTCGTTGTTACGTACTACGGTGGTGCTAGGACTAGTTGACACAGCGCGTTGCCGATCCACCGGCGGCGTGGGGGCCGCGAAGTTGGCTGCGCGCGAGAAAATAAATAAGTCCCGAGGACTCGAGCCTGCGTCGGAGCTCTAAAAGAGCCTAAGTAAAAGGTAAACCCCCCAATGGCCTTCTCCCTACTCACTGCAGTACTCAGCCACACCCTACGGCGCTTTGTTAGAGGATTTCCCCCGCTCGTCCCGCGACTCCCGCCGATGCTGGAAGGCGACGAGGTCGTGGTACGCGCGTGCCGGCACACGCAGGTCTGAAAGGTCCCCGGCGCCAGCGACCCTCGCCGACAGCAGTCCAGCCTTGATTCGCCCGTCCAGCAAGACATCGTGCTTGCTGACGAGCGAGCCGTCCGCCCGCCGACCGACGATGTCGCCGCCCAGCATGCCGCGCGTGGAGACGCCCTCGGCGGCGAGCGCCGCCGCAATGTCGTCGACGTCGGTGTCCTCCGGCGGCGGGGGCGACCTCAGCGCGTCCAGCCCCGCGGGCACGCGGCCGATGCGGACCTTTTCGCGGCGGCGTGTCACCCTTACGGCAGCCGCGAGCCGCGCGCTCTCGCGCGCGGCCGCGCCGCGCTCTTCATCGTCCTGGAGCGCGAGCGCGAGCGCGAGCGACGCGTCGGCGTTGGCGTCGGCGGCGCTGTCCACCGCCTCCGTCCCCGCGTCCACTATGCGCGACGCCCGGAGCACCGCTGTTAATTTGGCGTCGTGGTGCTCGGCTTCGCGTAGCGAGGCAGCCAGCGCCTCGCGTAGCTCGGCGTCGCTCTCGGCCTCGCGCTCCTCGGCGATGATGTGTCGCAGCGACGCCGGCTGCTGTGGTGCCTTGGGCGTGGCCCAGGCGGCCATTTGACGATTTGTGCCTACCCCGGCGCTGCAGCCAAGGCAGATGACACACGCCTTGCTACGTTGTGTTCACAACTGTTCGCCACAGGACCGCCTACTAGAGACAGCTGTGCGGATTAATTACCGCGCACTACTGTGTATAAATCATGGCCGGCGGTAGCTGACCTGAACTCATACCTGTGCAGCTGTGCAGCTGTGACTGTGATCTTATGACTCATGTGAGCCAGGCTCGTCTTAGATAGGAGTACTTTTTACCCCCCCCCCCCCCAAAGTACCTACCCAGCCGCGCGGTCACTCAAGTTACTAGTTCTCGCGGGTTCGTCTCTTGAGTAGGGGCTCGAGCCTGTCATCTGAGCGGCTAATTGAAAAACCCGTGATCTGGCAGGGGCTGGAGTTTTATGTCCTCCCGAGCAGGGGCGCCTAATCTGTGACCCGTACCGTTAACGGTACGGGTCACACAGGTCCTAGTAGGTTTTGCGCCACTAGCCCCTAGTGTGTTTTGCGCCGCTCGCCAGAACGCTGTTCTTCGCCGCTCGCCTCTTCGCCCCACGTAA